>OIAX01000788.1_pt1 | contig 9222 bp, 7 predicted proteins | sample 1580821 | NCBI WGS metagenome assembly OIAX01 (sample SAMEA3882524, study PRJEB24775) | human gut metagenome | biome: human-associated habitat; feature: intestine environment; material: feces | place: Netherlands | collected 2009/2010 | reverse complement strand
AGCAGCATGAGCAGCACCACGGCGGCAATAAGTGGATTGGAACCGGCGGTACGTCGGCATTTGGACATTCCGGTTACAGCCCGAAGGGCATCCGCGTGGGCGGACCGGGCAAAAACCGGAGCGCGCTGCAGGTGGCGGAACAGCGGAATTACCGCGATTTCCGCGACGATGCGGTCATCCAGATCCGGCAGTTCCAGGTGGCGCTCAAAAAGCTGCGTCTTTTATCTTGCCGTGAGGATGGACCGAAAACGGAACTCAATGTGGAGAAAACGATCGAGAAGACCTGCGACGAAGGCGGACGTCTGGAGCTCGTCATGGAGCGCCCGAGAAAGAACCAGACGAAGCTTCTGCTTCTGATGGACAGCGGCGGGTCGATGTGGGCATATGCGGATCTGTGCAACCGGCTGTTCCAGGCGGTCAATCAGTCGTCCCATTTTAAGGATTTGAAGATTTATTATTTCCACAATTGTTTCTACGATCAGCTATTTACGACGCCGTCCTGCTCCTGGAGGGATAAGATCTCGACCGAGTGGGTCTTTCACAACCTGAAACCGGAATACAAGGTAATTCTGGTTGGGGATGCGTCGATGGCGCCGTCGGAACTTCTGTACCGCGGCGGCAGTCTCGACTATTTCCACAGCAACGAGCGGACGGGCATTTACTGGCTGCAGGAGATGCACCGGCGTTTTCCGTCAGCGATCTGGCTGAATCCGATGCGGGAAAATAACTGGGCATATGCCTACGGTGCGTACACGATCAGTCTGATCCGCGAGGAGATTCCGATGTTTCCGCTGACGGCGGCAGGACTTGAGGCTGGAATTAAGGAATTGAAAAAATAAATATGGAAAAAGGGGCGGTTCTCGATATTGACAACAAAGTAAACTTGTGCTATTATTCATCATAAACTCTTTGCACTGCATATCAAACTACAGTACAAACTGAGCAGACCGTGAATATCATGGGGTCGGGTCGCAGAAGCGACAGTGGAGGTTAGTTTCATCCACGGGACAGTAGTTACTCATACTGGTTCGTGGGTGTTTTTTTATACTTTTTTATGGGTTTGCAGCACCCACCTATCGTTAGTGCCATGAGATATTTTTTGGAGGTAACGAATATGAAACAGAATGATTTTCAGAAGGTGGCAAATCAAGTGTCCTTTGTAACGATAGTAGTGAACATCCTTTTGGCGTTTATGAAGCTGTTAGCCGGCGTGTTCGCACATTCGAATGCGATGATCAGTGACAGTATCCATTCGGCATCCGATGTGTTCAGCACGATGATCGTGGTGATTGGAATTAAGCTGTCGTCCAAACAGCCGGACAAGGAGCACCCGTATGGACATGAGCGGATGGAGTGTGTGGCTGCGATTGTCCTCTCGATGGTTCTCTTTATGACAGGTCTGGGGATTGGCGTGGAGGCGCTTACGGACGTGCTCAAGGGAGAATACAGTCACCTGCAGGTTCCGGGAATGCTGGCGCTGGCAGCGGCTGTTATATCCATTGTCAGTAAAGAAGCGATGTACTGGTACACCCGATATTATGCGAAAAAGATTGATTCCAGCGCACTGATGGCAGATGCATGGCATCACCGTTCTGATGCGTTTTCCTCGATCGGTGCGCTGGTCGGAATCGTGGGCGCGAGAATGGGATTTCCGGTCATGGATCCGATCGCGAGCCTGGTTATTTTCGTCTTTATCGTGAAAGCGGCGTATGAGATTTTTAAAGATGCGATGGATAAAATGGTCGATCATTCCTGTGATGAGAAGACCGAAGAACAGCTGCGCGCCTGCGTTCTTCAGAATCCAGATGTGGCGCGGATTGACCTGCTTCAGACTCGGATCTTTGGCAATAAAATTTATGCGGACATTGAGATTGAGGTAGATGGTTCCATGCCGCTGCGGGAGGCGCACAAGATTGCCGAGTTGGTGCATAACAGCATTGAAAAGACATTTCCGAAGGTAAAACACATTATGGTGCATGTCAATCCGGAAATTGACCGGAAATAGAAAGAAGGACTGCCGCAGACTGGCATGTTTCCTTTTAACAACACTTTGCAAGAATTCTCCCATCCTCTCTAGGTGGTGAGATGAATTGCCTTTTGGGAAAATCATGCAATATCTGGCATATTAAAACTGCGCATATCTGTGCACATAAATGAAAACAAATATAGAAGAACAAATGTTCTGAAAAACATAGACAAACAAGTGTTCCTGTGTTATAATATAATCAGCCGAAAGCAAAAGGAAAGGCTTGAGAATATCGGGAGTTGAACTTGATACAGAAAGAAAAATCTCCTGATTTCCCCCAAAAAACGTAGATTTTGTTCGGAACTGCGTAGATACGAAACAGTTCCGCTCATAATAACAGAACCGTGGGACACACGGGGATAGCTCGCCTATGCTTTGCCCAATAGGGCAATCGAACGAGAAGCCCCCACTTCCAGCGTTAGCTAAGTGGAGGGAGTATGTCACGCAGACCAAGATAACAATAAAAATCTTGTTTACTTAGAAGAGGGCATGCCAGATGCGGCGGTCCTTTTGGCGTTTTTGGGAACATGAAAATTTTAAACATTTTTAGGGATGTCCTGAAAGTCATACTTCCGGCTCAGCTGCCCCATGCCGGTAAATATAAATAAAGTAAATAAGCTCCGGAATACCGGTGATTCCCCATGAAAAGGCGTATAGCAGATACAGCGACTGGATTGTGTGGAAGTATGCAAAAATGGTAAAAATCCACGCAAGGCGGAATACTACCGAACCCAATATAACCAGGATGGTCGGAATAACGGTCCGCCCCAGTCCGCGGGATGCCGCCAGGGTGCAGTCCATCAGCGGGCTAAGCCCATAGGAGAGCGCCATGATGGCGAGACGGGTGGTTCCGGCGGTCACAACTTCTGCATCGTTAGTAAAGAGTGACAGGAATGGGACGCGCAGGAGATAGAGCGAAATCCCCAGAATCAGCCCTACGCAGGTGGCATAGAGCAGGCAGAGTTCGTAGCTTCTGCGGCACCGCTCCCGTTTTCCGGCACCACGATTCTGTGCGATAAAGCTGGTGCAGCCTGTGTAGATGGCAGCCATCATATTGTAGACCAGAGGATCTGTGTTGGCAGCGGCTGAGTTGCCCTCGACGATGACATGGTCGAACGAGTTGACACTGGTCTGTACAAAGATGTTTGCGATGGCAAAAAGGATATTCTGAATGGCGGACGGAATGCTGATTTGAAGGATTCTGCCTACCTTGTCCGGCGATATCTGAAGTTCACTCGGGTGAAGTGCATAATTTTCCCGGCTTCGAAGCAGGAGCGCGATGACAAGAGCTGCCGAAATATATTCCGCGATAATGCTGGCCAATGCCACACCTGCGACATCTAGTTTGCAGATAATGACGAAAAATAAATTCAAAATGACATTGATAACACCGGCAAAAGAGAGATAATAGAGCGGGCGCTTTGTATCGCCGGAGGCGCTCAGAACCGCATTTCCGAAGTTAAAGAGTGCCAGCGCTGGCATACCAAAAACATAGATCCTCAGGTATCGGACAGCACCGTCGATCAGCTCCGGCTTCGTATTCATCATCGTGAGAATATGTCTGGCGAACGTGAAACCAAACAGGAGAATCAGAAGCCCGGAGCTGAGGCATAAAATACAGGCGGTATGTACCGTTTCCCGGACATTCCGGTCATTTTTGGCACCGATATAGAGGGCGGTCAGCGCATTGACGCCGCTTGCCATGCCGATGAGGATGCCTGTAAACATCGTGACCAGGATGCTGGTTGAGCCGACGGAACCCAGCGCCAGTGAACCGGCAAATTTCCCGACCACTGCGACATCCGACATATTAAAGACAACCTGAAGCAGGTTGGTAAACATGAGCGGAACACTAAACAATAAAATTTTCTTCCATAAAGCCCCCGTACAGAGATCCATTTCATAGCGTTTCATAAATAAAAGTCTCCCTTCATTTGCAACGAATACCATCATACCGCAAAATGGAAAAACTGCAATCATGAATATGGAAAAAATGAAAGAAAAAGGAAAGAAAAAAAGGAACCGTTAAGAAATTCTTACGAATTGGATCTTTTGACGATCTTTTTTAGAATCGGTCTGGACTTTTTTTCCGACTCTGCTATAATAAGGATTCAGAATCCATATATACAGGCCGCAGCCAGATGGCGCGGCAGAGAGGTTTGTGAAAAAATGAAAAATAAAAGTATGAGTATACTTAAAATGACTGGTGCAGCAGCTGCACTGGTGCTGATGTTTGCACAGCCAGTACTGGCAGATGGCAGTTTTGCAAATGGAACAAGTGTAAATGGCGTCGCAGTCGGCGGCATGAGCAACGAGGAATCAAAGGCAAAGCTGGAGCAGAATTACGGTTCTTATAAATTAACGATCAAAGAACGTGGAGGCAAGACAGAAGAGATCACCGCAGCGGAGATCGGCTATAAAGTGGTGATTACAAATGAGCTGCAGGCAGCGATTGACCAGCAGGCAGCAGGGGCAGCTGGAGCAGGAGCGCTGACGATCGCGATGCCGCTTTCCTGCGATCAGACGATGCTTGCAAACCGCATTGCTTCCTTAAATTGTATGTCAGATAGTGTAGCACCGACGGTAGATGCCCATATATCCGCCTGGGAAGAAGGAAAAGATTTCACGATTGTTCCGGAAGTAAAGGGAGAATCTGTGGATAAGGCAAAGGTACAGACGGCGATCAATGCGGCGATCGCCTCCGGCATGACAGAGATCGATCTGGAAGCATTGGGATGTTACACACCGATCCAGGTGACTTCCGGCGATGCATCCTTAAAAGCACTCTGCGCCCAGATGAACCAGGCTAAAAATGCGACCATCACCTTCCATATCGGTGATGCAACCGAGACACTGTCCGGTACTGAATATGTCAGCTGGTATACAGGCGGCGAGAATGGTGTCATTACTGTAGATCGCGATAAGGCAGCTGCCTATATCAAGGCGCTGGCAGCGAAATACGACACAGCTGGAACTACCCGTACCTTCCATACCACTTCCGGAAAAGAGGTTGCCTTGACAGGCCCTTATGGATGGAAGATTGACCAGACTGCAGAGACAGACAACCTGGTTCTGATGGCGCAGACAGGCATCAATCAGGAACGTGAAGTCCAGTTCTCCCAGCAGGCAGCCAGCCATTCAGCCGCAGACTGGGGCAATACCTACGCAGAAGTTGATTTCGGCGCCCAGCATGTATATATGTATGAAAACGGCGCCCTGACCTGGGATGCTCCGTGCGTAACCGGAAACGTATCCAAAAACTACACAACCCCGGAAGGTATTTACAGCCTGACCTACAAGCAGACCGACCGCGTTCTGCGCGGCACCAAAAAGGCAGATGGTACCTATGAATATGAAAGTCACGTAGACTATTGGATGCCATTCAACGGCGGCATCGGTTTCCATGACGCAAGCTGGAGAAGTAAATTCGGCGGAACCATCTACCAGTATTCCGGTAGCCACGGCTGCATCAATCTGCCGGTTGATAAAGCAAAACTTCTCTACGAGAAAGTATACAAGGGAATGCCGGTTCTCTGCCACAACTAAACATTTCTTCTAAGCGCACATTCAGCAATTAGAAGAAGGACTAGCAGTGACGGCATTACTTTATTAGATAATAAGATAAGACAGTAGATGTCAGCTAAAATCATAAATACAATACTGTCATTAAAAAAGATCCTACGCCACCCAACAGCCGCATTCATGCGCTGTTGGGGGCCAGGATCTTAAATTTTACCAAGTTATCATCCAATAAACAGGAGAAAAAGCCGCCCGAGCGAAAATGGAATTTTCGAAACTGAGGATTTACTTGGCAGATTCGGATTTGATGTTGAAAGAAACCGCAACAAACTTGCTTTGTGAGGATTTCTTTCTGTTTTTAATCAAACCGAAGATGCCTAGAAAATCCCAGTCCTCGAAACCTGATCATTTTTGCTCGGGCGGCTTTTTCTCCGTCCCATCCACGATAATCAAACTAATTATCTATTTTCCTTCCCCAATAATCAATTCTTCCCCATACGGCAAGGTCTTGATCCAGTCACAGAATGTATGCCACTCCGCCAGCTTATGATCCTTTCTGGCATAATAAATATTAATCAGTGTCTCATAATTAAACGAACAAGTCCGCATCTGATTATAACTGCTCGGCAGCAGCTGGATCATATCATACCAGTCATCTTTATTCTTCGTCTCCAGATAACGCAGGCGGATTTCCTCCAGCTTGGCGATAACGGTTTCCATAAATGCGCGTGTTCCGGCTGTCATGTGGTCGCAGCTGAAATCGTCCATCGAAAACGGTTTGCTGGCAATTTTGTGCATCGTGCTGGTTGAATTGGCGACGGTCGCTACTTTATAAGTATCATATTCTTTCCACCAGTAGAGAGGTGCGGTCACATCGACTGAGACAAATACCTGGCGCAGAAACTTGCGGTGGTCGCTGCCTGCTTTGCGGAGACGTTTCGCAAGGTCGAGATCGTTCGGTCCCAGTTTATATTCGCCATTCTCATCATAAAAGCTGTCCATCCGTCCCCAGCTGTTCATCGGATTGCGGGCACCGCGCATGGCATTTTCCAGATTCATGACGCTGGTACGTTCTAATTTAAGCATAATCAAACTCCTTTTTCATATAAGTGAATTATTTTCAGGATAAACTCACTTTTGTGAGTTGTTTCGGGCGGGATCAGTATACCACAAAAACCATGTCCCGTAAACAAAGCATAAAAAACATACAGAATTACAAGAATCGATAGTTACTGTTCCCGGGTGGGCACTTTTGGAAGTAAAAGTGCCGTAAGAAAACGTGGTGGCAGCAGGAATTTGCCGTATTTAAATACGAAGCCACGGCAAATTCCGTTACTGGGCACGTATGCGTGAACAGTAACATTGATAAAAATTACAATCCAAAACAGAATACAGGAAAAAACAAAGAGATTATACGATATATACAGAAAAACATAATGAAAACATGTATTTTTTAATATGAAATAGTATTGACATAAAATGAAAAACATGCTAATATTTAGCCATAGAAATTCACTGATATGAAAATTAAAAAGAAAAAATTAGATTTTACGAAAACAAAGTGAGAAAAAATTTCATATCATAATTGCAAATGAGACAAAAAGCCAAAAAGGAGAGATGAGCAATGAGCAATGGATATTTCAAAGTAGAGATGCCGAAAAATGAGCCGGTAAAAGCATATCTTCCGGGAAGTCCGGAGAGAGCCAGCTTAAAGAAAGAGCTGGAGCGCCAGTCCGCACAGGTTGTTCAGGTTCCGATGATCATCGGTGGTAAGGAAGTTTGGACAGAGAGAAAGACCAAAGCAGTTATGCCGCATGACCATGCTCATGTAATCGCAGAAGCAGCTTCCGGCGGTGAGAAAGAGTTAAAGGATGCAATTGCAGCAGCTCTGGCAGCTAGAAAAGCATGGACCGAGATGCCGATGGAACACCGCGTATCTATCTTCTTAAAAGCAGCTGATTTAATCGCTGGTCCGATGAGATATAAAGTAAATGCAGCTACCATGTTAGGACAGAGCAAAACTGTATATCAGGCTGAGATTGATACCTGCGAGCTGATCGATTTCCTTCGTTTCAACGTATATTACTTACAGCAGATTTATGACAGACAGCCGAACAACACACCGAATGTTTGGAACCGCATCGAGTACCGTCCACTGGAAGGTTTCGTAACCGCGATTTCCCCATTCAACTTCACATCCATCGGTGCTAACCTTCCGACCGCTCCGGCGATTGCAGGTAACGTAGTTCTCTGGAAACCGGCTACCACAGCAGTTCTTTCCAATTACTATGTAATGCAGGCCCTGATGGCAGCAGGACTTCCGGCAGGCGTTATCAACTTCGTACCGAGCCGTGGTTCTGACATGAGCAAGTACGTATTAAGCGATCCGAACCTGGCAGGATTCCATTTCACAGGTTCTACCGAAGTGTTCAGCGGTGTTTACTCCTTAGTAGGCGAGAACATCAAGAAATACAAAACATATCCGCGTCTGGTTGGCGAGACTGGTGGAAAGGACTTCATCTTTGCTCACAATTCCGCAGACGTACCGGGTCTGGTAGCAGCTCTGACAAGAGCATCCTACGAGTATCAGGGACAGAAGTGCTCCGCAGCTTCCCGTGCATTTGTTCCGGCAAGCATCTGGCCGCAGGTTAAAGAGGGTATGCTGGCAGAGATTGAGAAGATTAAAATTGGCGATATAACTGATTTCACAAACCTGATGGGCGCTGTTATTGATGCATCCGCATTCAAGACCAACAAAGAGTATATCGACTATGCAAAAGCATCCGAGGATGCAGAAGTTATCTGCGGCGGATACGATGATTCCAAGGGATATTTTGTATATCCGACCCTGATTGAGGCTAAGAAGCCAGACTTCAAGACTATGGTAGAGGAAATCTTTGGACCGGTTATGACCGTATATGTATATCCGGATGACAAACTTGATGAGACTCTGGCAAGCTGCGATACCGCAACTTCCTATGGTCTGTCCGGAGCAATCTTTGCAGATGACCGCGAAGCTATCGTTAAGATGGAAGATGCACTCAAAGGAACAGCCGGAAACTTCTACATCAACGACAAGCCAACTGGTGCAGTTATCGGTCAGCAGCCGTTCGGTGGTGCAAGAGCATCAGGAACCAACGATAAAGCCGGAAGCGAGATCAACATGTATCGCTGGTTAAGCCCGAGAACCATCAAAGAACTTAGAGTACCGTGTCTGGATGTAACTTATCCATATATGGTTGAGGCATAAGCAGTGCAAAGCAGGGCAGTAAGACAGGGACGTTGTGCTTGCACATAAGGAACTGTCTTGCTGGACTGATTTATAGGGCGCAGCCCGTCCAGCGAAGAAAAGCGCAGCTTTTTTGAGCTGGGGCACTGAGCACGCTGGGGCGCAGCCCGTCCCCATAATTCCCTAAATTAAAACCAACCACCCAGAGGATCGGCGTTGATCCGGAATCTGTGTAACGAAACACACGATTTCATATCGGTGCCGATCCTTTTTATAATTTAGAAAATCTGTCCGAGTATCCCAGCCACACCCGCTCAGATATTGTTCCGTTTGTTTGGAATGAAATTGCGGCATTCTGTTATTAAAAATCCCATTATGTTACTGCTCACACATGTGTGCCCAGCAACGGGATTTTGCCGATGCTGCGCATTCCAAATCGGCAAAATCT
>OIAX01000781.1_pt1 | contig 9283 bp, 8 predicted proteins | sample 1580821 | NCBI WGS metagenome assembly OIAX01 (sample SAMEA3882524, study PRJEB24775) | human gut metagenome | biome: human-associated habitat; feature: intestine environment; material: feces | place: Netherlands | collected 2009/2010 | reverse complement strand
CCAGCCACAAGACAGCCGACAAGGGAGATACCGTTACATTGACTGCTACTCCCGATAAGGGCTATGCTATTCGACGCATAATCGTTACAGACAGCAGTGATCAGAAGCTGACACTGACCGAAAAGGATAGCAAATATACCTTCACAATGCCCTCCTCCAACGTGACCGTTAAAACCACATTCATCATGGATAAGTCCAAAGATGAGGAGCCAAATCCCTTCGCGGACGTTTCCGCAAGCAGCTACTACTATAATGCAGTTCAGTGGGCAGTGAAGAATGGCACTACCGGCGGCACATCTGCCACAACCTTCTCCCCCGATGCTCCCTGCACACGCGCGCAGGCGGTAACCTTCCTGTGGAGAGCGGCAGGCAGTCCTACACCTAGCAGCACAGAAATGCCCTTCGCAGATGTACCTACGGATGCCTACTATTATAATGCGGTACTGTGGGCAGTCGAAAACGGCATTACCGGCGGTACCTCCGCTACAACCTTCTCCCCCGACGCTCCTTGCTCCCGTGGACAGATTGTTGCCTTCCTGTGGCGCAGCAAGCAGTCCCCTATGGTTGTAGCAGAAAATCCGTTTATGGATGTGAATGCAGCGGATTATTACCATAATGCAGTGCTTTGGGCGGCAGAAAACGGCATTACCGGCGGCACAGGCGCAAATACCTTCAGCCCCGATGCTCCCTGCACACGCGCACAGATTGTAACATTCCTGTATCGCGCATTGCATAAGTAACCCCCTTCCCCAACTGCCTTTCTGTTGGGATATAAAAAACGGCGTAACCGAAATCGGTTACGCCGCTTTTAGTATAAACTATTTTATTAACATCTTTTTATTTCTCTGCCGGAACTTCCTTATCCCCGTACAATTTACGGATAGCAAGAATTACAACAACCATGGAAACGATTGCGATAGGCAGGTTGATCATCCAATTCTGGATGAGTGCCGCCAGAACGTAGTTCACAGCGGAAACAGCCGCTACAGTCAGTGCATAGGGCAGCTGTGTGGATACATGGTTGATGTGGTCACACTGCGCACCTGTGGATGCCATGATGGTGGTATCGGAAATAGGAGAGCAATGGTCACCGCAAACCGCACCTGCTAATGTAGCCGCTACGGTAATGGTCAGCATTTCACTGCCTGTCTGCATAATAGGCACAACGATAGGCAGGAGAATACCGAAGGTACCCCAGGACGTACCGGTCGAGAACGCCAGCCCCGCCGCGATGACGAACATCAGGGCCGGCATCAGGGAGCCGACCAGCGCATTGCCGCCCACTACCTCTTTGACATAGCCGCCGATGTTTAAGTAATCCGCACTGCAGATACCAGACAGAGTCCAGGCAAGGCACAGAATCATGATCGCCGGGATCATCGCCTTGACGCCGATCGTGAAGGATTCACAGAACTCATTGAACCGGATGACACGGCGGATCATGTAAAATACAAAGATAAACACCAGTGTGAAGAAGGAACCAAGCACCAGGCTCAATGCCGAATCACAGTTGGCGAACGCCTCGACCAGACCAACGCCGTCCAGGATGCCGCCTGTATACAGCATACCGCTGACGCAGAACGCAATCAGAACCAGGATCGGAAGAATCAGATCGATAACCTTTCCGTTGCCGGAGATCTCCATCGCCTCCGCCTCGACCGTCGTCTCTTTTCCGGTCTTTTTCACCTGTTCTTCATAGCGTTTCATCGCCGCGAAATCAAAATCGCCTGCTACCAAAAAGAGCATGAAGCAGATCGTGAGAAGCGCATACAGATTAAACGGAATCGTGTGAAGGAACAGACTGAAGCCGTCCACTCCGCTGTCCTCCGGAAGCGAAGAACCGACCGCTGCCGCCCAGCTTGAGATCGGCGCGATGATACAGATCGGCGCCGCCGTCGCATCGATGATGTAGGCTAACTTCGCACGTGTGATCTTGTGCTTGTCCGTCACCGGACGCATAACCGTGCCGACGGTCAGGCAGTTAAAATAGTCATCCACGAAAATCAGCATTCCGAGGAACATGGTTGCAAACAGCGCGCCCTTCTTCGTGCGGATCGCGTGGGACGCCCACTCACCATAAGCCTTCGACGCACCAGACTTTGTGATCAGTGCTACCACGATGCCGAGAAATGCCAGGAAAAGCAGAATGTTGACATTGCCCCCGATCTTCTCGCCCATGATCGCGATCATTGTTTCCACCGCATGAAGCGGATTTGGACCCGTAAATAAAAACGCGCCCGACATAATACCTATCAGCAGAGACAGGTACACCTCTTTCGTAATCAATGCAAGCGCAATGGCTACGATAGGCGGTATTAAAGAAAAAATCGTACCGCTCATAATTACCCCCTTATGGATTATCTGTACACATTCGGGCAAATTCCGCCCGTTTTTGAGCACACTATATCTACATAATAAATGTCCCCGGGCACTTTGTCCAGCGTCCGGGGACATTTTTTCATATTTTCTCTCTTTTTACTTTCTTTCCCTGCTTTTTACTCTGCTTTCTCCAGCTCTGCCAGTTCCAGAGCTGTCGCCTCGTATTTGGCAAGAATGACATTCTGAATCATGTCTCTGGTTTCCGAATTAATCGGGTGGGCAATATCCCGGTATTCTCCATCCGCAGCCTTACGGCTCGGCATAGCAATAAAAAGTCCTTTCTCTCCCTCAATAACCTTGATATCATGAACCACAAATTCATTGTCAAGTGTGATGGATACGATGGCTTTCATCTTACCTTCCTTCTCTATCCGCCGCACTCTTACGTCTGTAATCTGCATACCCATTTACCCCTTCCGTCTGTTCTTTGATGTACCCTATAATGTAAACCGCTCGTTCTTCTCAATGACAATCTTTACATCTTCCGGCGTACCGATGTGCGTCGTGTTGGCGCGGATCGTATCACGGCTCTCTACAATACAATTCTCAATCACTGTATTGTCCCCGATGTAAACATCATTTAAAATAACAGAATTCCGGATGATACAGTTATTGCCTACATATACCTTCTTAAACAGAACCGAGTTCTCCACCGTACCATTTAAGATACAGCCGCTGGATACCAGGCTGTTCTTGACATTTGCACCCGGATTGTATTTTGCCGGCGGAAGATCATCTACCTTGGAGTAGATCTCCGGGTATTCCTTGAAGAAATAGTGGCGTACATCCGGTTTTAGGAAATCCATGTTCGTCTTGTAGTACGAATCAACCGAAGCGATGTTGCTCCAGTAAGTTCCTAACTTATACGCGTAAATGCGTTTGAGGTTCTTATATCTGACTAAAATATCGGTAACAAAATCATACCGATCCTCTGCTGCACAGCGCTCCAGAAGTTCGATGAGCTGACGGCGGCGGATTACATAGATACCGCAGGAGATCATGCTTGAGGTCGCCAGCATCGGTTTTTCCTCAAAATCTGTGATACGTCCGTCATCGTTTAACTTCACCAGACCGAAGCGGGTAACGTCCTCCTCCGGAGGCATCTCCTTGCATACTACGGTAATATCCGCTTTCTTTTCAATATGATACTCCAGTACCTTGCCGTAATCCAATTTATAGACACAGTCGCCGCCTGCAATGACCACATACGGCTCATGACTTTTCTTTAAGAAATCGAGGTTCTGATACAGCGCATCTGCGGTACCGCGGTACCAGTCGCTGCTCTCTGCCGTGATCGTCGGTGTGAATACATACATGCCGCCCTGCTTACGTCCGAAATCCCACCACTTGGAAGAACTCAAGTGCTCATTCAGGGAACGGGAGTTGTACTGCGTCAGTACCGCCACACTCTGGATGTGGGAATTGCTCATATTGCTCAGAGCAAAATCGACACTGCGGTAGCTGCCTGCGATAGGCATCGCTGCGATGGCTCTCTTATTGGATAATTCTCTCATTCTCTTGCTGTTGCCGCCAGCTAAAACAATCCCGATCGCTCTCATTGTATTCCACCTGCCTTTATGATATAATCGCCGCTCTCCAGCTCGCCGCCGTGATAATCTTCTGCCGTCGTCACACCGGAAATCGCTGTGTTCCGTCCTATCTTCACTCCATCCGGTATCACGGAGCGCTCTCCGATCGTTACCAGATCGAACTGATATACCTTCTTGTCGTACTTGCTCTCGGCATATTCTCCGACGCCGACCTCGGCATTCTCACCGATGGTAACGTCCTCCGCCACGATCGCCTTATCCACAACCGTGCCAGCGCCGATCGTCGTGCCCTTCATGATGATCGAATCACGGATCACCGCACCTTCTCCGATCGTAACGCCTGCTCCGATGACCGAGTTAATGACTTCGCCGTATACCTCGGTGCCCTCGCCGATGATACTGCGCTCTATCTTGGACTGCTCCGATATAAATTGTGGGGGAATAATATCGCTCTTCGTGTAAATCTTCCAGTATTCTTCATACAGGTTGAACTCCGGAATGATGTCGATCAGTTCCATGTTTGCTTCCCAGTAGGAGCCAAGGGTTCCGACATCTTTCCAGTAGCCGTTGTACTCGTATGCGAAGATACGTTTTCCAGCTGCATGGCAATACGGGATAATGTGCTTTCCAAAGTCACATCCAGGCTCGTCCGAGAGCTTGATGAGCGCTTCCTTGAGCACCTTCCAGCTGAATATGTAAATACCCATGGAAGCTAAATTGCTGCGCGGATTCGCCGGTTTCTCCTCAAACTCCGTAATGCGGTTGTTGTCATCGGTTATAACGATACCGAAACGGCTTGCCTCCTCCATCGGAACCTGCATCGCCGCGATCGTCACATCCGCATTGTTTGCTTTGTGGTATTCCAGCATTACCTCGTAGTCCATCTTGTAGATGTGGTCGCCGGACAAAATCAGCACATACTCTGGATTGTACGTTTCCATGTATTCCAGGTTCTGGTAGATCGCATTCGCCGTACCGGTGTACCAATCGCTTCCTTTGCTCCGCTCATACGGCGGAAGTACCGTCACACCACCTACGTTGCGGTCCAGATCCCACGGAATACCGATTCCAATATGTGCATTCAGCCGCAGCGGCTGATACTGGGTCAGAACGCCTACCGTGTCCACTCCCGAATTGATACAGTTACTTAACGGAAAATCGATGATTCGATACTTTCCTCCGAAAGAAACCGCAGGTTTTGCTACTTTTTGAGTTAAGACACCCAGACGACTGCCCTGTCCGCCTGCCAACAGCATAGCTATCATTTCCTTTTTAATCACGATATCACCCCTCGATGCTCACATATAATGTGTATTTTAAACCTGTTTTTATTATAACATACTTCACGAAAATAGTGAACAAATTTTTAATAGAATTTGTCCCAATTTTGTACATTTTCCGACATTTTTCGTTCCTTTTACATAATATTTTCGTAATTCCGGGATGTGGAATCTGAGAGTGAACCTCCCGTGAACTGAAAAAAGCCCTGAATCTGAGACACTTTTGACTCAAAAGCATTTCCGATTCAAGGCTTTTTTACTGTATACTCTTTCTCAATTCTTCTAGACTCATCGAATCTGCAATCCGCGGCAACTCCTCCTGTAAGATATGGACAAAGTCCTGTATATACATCGGATGCATCGCATTCCGATGGCTGACCAGCTCGATCTTTAACTCCCGTCCCAGGTTCCGGATCGGGAACATATAGAGTTCATCCTCCGGTTTACAGGTCTGATTGTGACGGTACGCGGCTGCCAGCAGCATTTTCGGACACAGCGCCGCACAGATGCCGGACGCGCAGAGCAGAATCTGCGTCTCACTGTCACTGATGTTATAGATGACATTGAGCTTTACATTATAACTGTCCAGATATTCCTGGATCGCATGGTTGACTTTTCCAGTCTTGAAACTCTGCGTAAACGGAATATTTGAAAATCGTTTCAAATCAATCCCATCCTCCATCTGCCGGATCTCCTGCTCGGTAAATTCCCGCCTCAAAAGCTTGGCGGAGATAACCAGGATGATCTCGTCCGTTGTCAGAGTCTGGATCTTATAATCTGGATGCGGCGACGTATTGACCCCGATAAATAAATCCACCTGTCCGTTCAGCAGGCGTTCCTCCAGAATCTGTGTGTCCTCCTCCGTAAAGGATATATTTACCTTCGGGTAACACTGGTAATATCGCGGCAGCACACGGGGCAGTATGATTGGCGCGCGGGATGTACTGATTCCCAAGGTAAAACCGCCCACCGTCCCCTCCGCTATCCCCGCTAGGCTCCGGCTCATGCTCGTCTCCATAATCTGGATATTTAACAGGTTATGAAGCATGATCTCGCCCGCCTGCGTCAGACGGAATTTGGGACGCCGTTCAAACAACACGACATTATACTCCTTTTCCAGCCTCTTTATATGATCGCTGGCGCACTGCTGTGTAATATGAAGCTCATTTGCAGCTTTTGTAATACTCATTTCTCTGGCTACCACCAAAAAAACTTCGAATCCTATTTTCATTGTTTCCTCCGCCAGTTCTCAGTTCTATCTATTTTCTTATTCTAACCAAAAGGAGCCGTAAAAAAACAGCGCATTGACCTTTCAAGTCTCTTCTGCTGTCTTTTCACAGCCCCTTTTTCTTACGTATTTTTCTAATACTTAGTATCCGTACCCCATTAGTCTCGGAAGCCATGTGATGATTCCCGGTACATATGCAAATACAAACAGAAGCAATATTTCCGTCAAAAGGAACGGAAGCGCTCCCTTTACAATCTGTTTGAAATTCAAGCCTGAAATCGAAACCGCCGTAAACAGATTATATCCAAACGGAGGTGTTACGAATCCAACTACCAGGCAAATACAGAACAGCATACCGATGTGGAGTTCATTACATCCAAGTGCAATTCCAACCGGAATTAAAATTGGTGCCAGAATCAGAGTTGCCGCTACGTTATCCATCAGACAGCCTACAATTAAGAGCACTACAACTAGTACGAAGAGATAAAGTGCCTGGCTGCCACCTACGAAGCTGATAAATGCATTGGAAATCACGATTCCGATCTGGGATTTCGATACAACCCAGGAGAACAGGGACGCCGCCGCGATGATGAAATTGACCATTGTCGATGTTTTCAGGGAATTGATCAGGATCTTCGGTAAATCTTTTACTTTCAGTTCTTTCAATGCAAAACCCAGAATCAGCGCATAAACAATGCCGACCGCTGCGGATTCGGTCGGTGTAAAGATACCGCCATAAATACCGCCCAGAATCAGAACCGGAAGTCCCAGAGCGCCCAGCGCTTTCCAGAACAATTTCATGGATTCTTTAAAATCAAACTTCATCGTCTTCGCATGTTTCAGAACCTCCGGATTCCTGTATGCGAATACGACATTGACTAACGATAACGCCAGTGCGATAACAAGTCCTGGGACAACCCCTGCCATAAACATTGCCGGAATTGAAAGATTCATTGTAACTCCATAAATAATCATGGGAATACTCGGAGGAATGATTGGTCCCAATGCACCTGCCGATGCAACTAACCCCGCGCTCGTTTCTCTGGAATAACCTGCCTTCAGCATGGAAGGAAGCATAATTGAACCAATCGCTGCTACCGTCGCCGGACCGGAGCCCGTCAGCGCTGCAAAGATCGCACAACTGAATACGGTTACAATTCCAAGTCCGCCCGGAAGCCAGCCTAAAATACTCTTCGCCCAATCGGTCAGACGTTTGGAAATACCACCGAAATCCATCAGGTTTCCTACCAAGATAAACAGTGGGACTGCAAGCAGTGTGAAGGAGTTAAGACCGTAAATCAGCCGCTGTGCGACTACCAGCATACTTCCTCCCGTTGTCGCCAGATATGCCATTCCGGCAGAAAGGATTGCAAATGCAACCGGAATGCCTAAAAGCATCAGACCAAATAATACTACTAATACAAGTGTCATAATACCGGTTTATCCTCCTTTCTCTCTGTCGCTGATACGATCATCGCAATCGCTACAAATGCCTGGAACATCAGAAGGATTCCGCCGACTGCCACGGAGGAATTGATACACCACATCGGGACAGAAAGCGCGGTACTCAAGTTGGTTCTGGAGCTGTACGCAAGCTTTAAGCCTGCATACAGCATTACGGTTCCATCAAAAAAGATAACTAATTCAATGATAATATCGACAATTTTTCGAAGCGTTCCATGCATCAGATCCAGGATTGCTGTTACTGTAGCATGTCCGCTTCCCTCAATCAACAAGGAAGCGCCCAGCATATGCATCCAGATAAAACAGTACCGGGCAAGTTCTTCGCTCCAGGACAATGAATTATTCAGAATGAAGCGGAAAAACACCTGTGCCACACAGGCAACAATCAGGACAATAAAGATCACCATTCCTATGTAACTGACGCACTTATTAATTATGTCTGAAACCTGCTCTAATTTTTTCATGCTGTCAAACCCTCTTTCTGCAATCACCCCTCCGTGCCGGTCAGGGATTTAATCTGATCCACCCACTCAGAACCGATGTAGGATTCCATCTCGTCATAGCACGGCTGTACGGCACTCTGGAATGCCTCTGTATCTACATCCTCAGAAGATACGATCGTCATGCCCTGAGACGTCAGATCCGACTCCATCTTTTCAGCGGTTGCATCGTTATTTTCACGTGTTTCTTTGGCTGCTTCCTGTGCTGCTTCTTTTAAAATCGCCTGATCTTCCTCAGATAAGGACTCATATACGCTGGTAGAAATACATACCGGAAGTGGAGAATAGAACAGGTTTACATTATCAATGTATTTGCAGATATCCGGGAAACCGTTGGTATATAATACGCTTAACGGTGCATCACAGCCATCTACGGTACCCTGCTGCAGAGCAGTTAAAAGCTCGCCCCATGCCATCGGGGTTGCATTTACACCCAGTGCCTTATAAGCAGACAGGTAAATCTTTGTCTCCATGCAGCGGATCTTCAGTCCATTCAAATCGGACGGTGCTTTGATTTCTTTGTCCTTTGTACATAACTGACGGAATCCGCCCTCAGAAAATGCAAGACATGTAACGCCTGTTCCGTCCATATTGTCGATCAGGGACTGACCGAAATCGCCGTCTACGATCTCACGTGCCTGTCCCAGATCGCTAAAAATGAACGGAAGATCCAATGCACCGTTTGCCGGTACATAAGAAGAAACATATGCATTCGTCATGACTGCCATGTCGCATGTTCCGGTCTGCATGCCTTCCCACATCTCCGGCTCGGAACCAAGCTGACTGCTCGCATACAGGTTGACCGCAATTCTGCCCTCGGATTTTTCTTCCACGATCTCTTTGAATTTGGTTGCTGTAAAGTGATACGGATCATCCGCGTTT
>OIAX01000780.1_pt1 | contig 9296 bp, 6 predicted proteins | sample 1580821 | NCBI WGS metagenome assembly OIAX01 (sample SAMEA3882524, study PRJEB24775) | human gut metagenome | biome: human-associated habitat; feature: intestine environment; material: feces | place: Netherlands | collected 2009/2010 | reverse complement strand
GAGAATGCGCGACTGTTCTTTAATGTCGCCTTCTTTGTGGTCCTGGTTTCACTGCTATTGCAGGGAACATCACTCTCGTGGGCGGCGAAAAAAGCCAAAGTGGTCGTTCCGCCAGTGGGACGTCCGGTGTCACGCGTTGGCCTGGATATTCATCCGGAAAATCCGTGGGAGCAGTTTGTTTATCAATTGAGTGCCGATAAATGGTGCGTGGGCGCGGCACTGCGTGATTTGCATATGCCAAAAGAGACGCGTATTGCGGCACTGTTTCGTGATAACCAGTTGCTTCATCCCACCGGCAGCACCCGACTGCGCGAAGGCGATGTGTTGTGTGTAATTGGTCGGGAACGCGATCTCCCGGCGCTCGGTAAACTGTTCAGCCAGTCGCCGCCGGTCGCGCTGGATCAACGCTTCTTTGGTGACTTCATTCTCGAAGCCAGCGCCAAATATGCTGATGTGGCGCTGATATATGGTCTGGAAGACGGGCGAGAATATCGCGATAAGCAGCAAACGCTGGGTGAAATCGTCCAGCAGTTGTTAGGCGCAGCACCGGTTGTCGGTGACCAGGTAGAGTTTGCCGGGATGATCTGGACGGTGGCCGAGAAAGAAGATAATGAAGTGTTGAAGATTGGTGTTCGGGTAGCGGAGGAAGAAGCCGAATCTTAAGTTTAATGTGTTTTATAACGCTGGATACGACGCTGGTCGCATCCAGCGATAACAAGTTACACCGTCACAACCGGGACGCGTAACGCCAGCGCGCACATCAACTCATAGCCTACCGTTCCGGCAGCGGCGGCGACATCATCAATTTTGATCTCCTTGCCCCACAGCTCAACTGGCGTACCAATACCCGCTTGCGGGCAAGGCGTTAAATCGACCGCCAGCATATCCATCGAGACTGTCCCCACCGTCATGGTGAGAACGCCGTCCACTAAAACAGGGGTACCGGTAGGCGCGTGGCGCGGATAACCGTCGGCGTATCCTGCGGCGACAATGCCGATTCGCTGTTCATCGCGCGCAGTATAGCGACCGCCGTAGCCCACACGCTCGCCCGCTTTTAGCGTCTGGACACCAATAATCTCACTGCTTAGCGTCATCACCGGACGTAATCCGGTATTGGCGATATCACGCCACTGACCGGACGGCGAAGCGCCATACAAAATAATACCAGGCCGAACCCAGTCAAAATGCGCTTCCTGGTGCCACAGAGTCGCCGCCGAATTGGCCAACGAACGCCGACACTCCAGCCCTTCCGCCGCCTGCTCAATACGCGCCATCGCGCTGGAAATTCCATCAGGATGTTCCGCTTCGGCAAAATGCGACATCAGGGTCATTTCGCCAACATTCGCCATCGCCCGCAACTGCTGCCAGACGGTAAGCACGCGATCGGGCTGGAAGCCCAACCGATTCATCCCACTGTTCACTTTAAGATAAATATCCAACGGTGCTTTTAGCCGCGCATTTTGCAGTGCTTTGAGCTGCCAGTTGCTGTGTACGCAGGTGGTCAGGCGGTGCTGGTCATAAATCTCCAGATCCTGAGCATGGAAAAATCCTTCCAGCATCAGGATCGGTCCTTTCCAGCCGCGCTCACGTAACGTTATTGCCTCTTCCAGATTAAGCAATGCAAAGCCATCGGTGGCCCCGAGCGCGCTCCAGATACGCTCAATACCGTGCCCGTAAGCGTTCGCTTTTACCACCGACCAGACGCGCGCGTACGGCGCGGCCTGGCGGACAATGGACAGATTCTGTTTTAATGCCTGCAGATCGAGGCTGGCCTGTATCGGACGGGTCATCTCGTTTCCTTAGCTGTGTGCGCCATGTAAATGGCCCGGGCGTGATGGCGTAAATCCACGGCTGTAGCGCGCTACGCTTAGATCTTCATACGGGATCGCTGGCGTGCGCCCCGAGAGCAGATCGCTTAACAACTGACCGGAACCGCAAGCCATCGTCCAGCCGAGCGTGCCGTGACCGGTATTCAGCCACAGATTTTTAAAGCGTGTACGCCCGACAACCGGCGTGCCGTCTGGCGTCATCGGGCGCAGGCCAGTCCAGAAAGTCGCCTGCTCAACATGACCGCCGCGTGGATAGAGATCGCGAACCACCATCTCCAGCGTTTCACGACGCGGTTGCAACAGCTCGGTGTTAAAGCCAACAATTTCCGCCATTCCGCCAACACGAATGCGGTTATCGAAACGGGTAATGGCGATTTTGTAGGTTTCATCAAGGATAGTAGACACCGGCGCACCATCTTCCTGCGCAATCGGAATAGTCAGCGAGTAGCCTTTCAGCGGATACACCGGAATATCAACAATGCCTTTGAGCATCGCCGTCGAGTAAGAACCAAACGCCATCACATACGCATCGGCCTTAATCACTTCATCACCACACTTCACGCCGTAAATTTGCTCGCCGTCGCAAAGCAGTTGGTCAACGGGCGTATTAAAGCGGAATTTAACCCCCGCCTGCTCCGCCATCCGCGCCAGATTCTGGGTAAACAGCTGGCAGTCTCCGGTTTCATCATTGGGCAGTTGCAGGCCGCCCGTCAGTTTGTGCGCCACTTCTGCCAGCGCGGGCTCCACTTCCGCCAGGCGGCTGGATTCCAGCAGCTGATACGGTACGCCAGCATCTTCCAGCACGGCGATATCGCGGGTCGCGTTTTCATACTGTTGTTCAGTACGGAACAGTTGCAGCGTCCTACCCTGACGCCCTTCATACTGAATATTGGTTTCGGCGCGCAATGCTTTCAGGCAATCACGGCTGTATTCCGCCAGACGCACCATCCGCCCTTTGTTTTCCATATAGTGGCTGGTGTCGCAGTTACGTAACATTTGCCACATCCATTTCAACTGGAACTGCGTACCGTCGAGACGAACCGCCAGCGGCGCATGGCGCTGGAACATCCATTTAATCGCTTTTAAAGGCACACCTGGTGCCGCCCACGGTGCAGCATATCCGGGGGAGATTTGCCCGGCATTCGCGGCACTGGTTTCCAGGGCGGCCCCCGGCTCCCGATCAATGACGGTGACCTCATGTCCTGCCTGATTTAAGTACCAGGCGCTGGCAACGCCTACCACACCACTTCCCAGTATGACAACTCGCATAGCCACTCCGATAACGGTAGATACAGTAAAAGAATAATAATCTAATTACATCTTGATAACTCAGTTGAAAATATTATTCAACATACGGCTTTTTTATGGTGAGCTGGCTCACATCTCCCTGACTCTGCGGCAATATGGCGTCTTTAGTATCTCCTGCTGAACGCCCTTTTTATCCAGCATAAAATTCCGTTCAGAAGCGGATTAGTGGCACTCTGATAATAAGAAATCGCAAAGAAAAAAATTCTCCGGCGACGCGGTTTTTAACAGGTGTTCTATGCTTGAAATGAGGTGCTCCACACAGAGAGCGCCGACAACAATGAGGTGCGCGTATGGCGACGATCGATTCTATGAATAAGGACACCACACGTTTGAGCGATGGACCCGACTGGACGTTCGACCTGCTGGATGTTTATCTGGCAGAGATAGACCGGGTGGCGAAACTCTACCGGCTGGATACCTACCCGCACCAGATTGAAGTGATAACCTCAGAACAGATGATGGATGCCTACTCCAGCGTCGGCATGCCAATTAACTATCCGCACTGGTCATTCGGTAAAAAGTTTATCGAGACTGAACGGCTGTATAAGCACGGTCAGCAAGGACTGGCCTATGAAATCGTCATTAACTCTAACCCGTGTATCGCTTACCTGATGGAAGAGAACACCATTACCATGCAAGCGCTGGTGATGGCTCATGCCTGCTATGGGCATAACTCTTTCTTCAAAAACAATTACTTATTCCGTAGCTGGACCGACGCCAGTTCGATTGTCGATTATCTGATTTTTGCCCGTAAATATATTACCGAGTGCGAAGAACGTTATGGCGTTGATGAAGTAGAACGGCTTCTGGACTCGTGCCACGCGCTGATGAACTACGGCGTGGACCGGTACAAACGCCCGCAAAAAATCTCGCTGCAAGAAGAGAAAGCCCGGCAGAAGAGTCGCGAAGAGTATCTGCAAAGTCAGGTCAATATGCTCTGGCGTACCCTGCCGAAGCGCGAGGAAGAGAAAACGGTTGCTGAAGCGCGCCGCTATCCGTCCGAACCACAAGAAAACCTGCTCTATTTTATGGAGAAAAATGCGCCACTGCTGGAATCATGGCAGCGTGAAATCCTGCGTATTGTGCGTAAGGTGAGCCAGTATTTTTATCCGCAAAAACAGACTCAGGTGATGAACGAAGGCTGGGCGACCTTCTGGCACTACACCATCCTTAACCATCTGTATGATGAAGGGAAAGTAACGGAACGTTTTATGCTGGAGTTCTTGCACAGCCACACCAATGTGGTCTTCCAGCCGCCCTATAACAGCCCGTGGTACAGCGGCATCAACCCGTATGCCCTCGGGTTTGCCATGTTCCAGGATATTAAACGGATTTGTCAGTCGCCAACGGAAGAAGACAAATACTGGTTCCCGGATATCGCCGGTTCCGACTGGCTGGAAACGCTGCATTTCGCGATGCGTGATTTCAAAGATGAGAGTTTTATCAGCCAGTTCCTGTCACCGAAAGTGATGCGTGATTTCCGCTTCTTCACCGTGCTGGATGATGATCGGCATAATTATCTGGAGATTTCCGCTATTCATAATGAAGAAGGTTATCGGGAAATCCGTAACCGGTTATCGTCGCAATATAACTTAAGTAATCTGGAGCCGAATATTCAGATCTGGAACGTGGATTTGCGCGGCGACCGTTCGCTGACGCTGCGTTACATCCCACATAATCGCGCACCGCTGGATCGGGGGCGCAAAGAAGTGCTGAAGCATGTGCATCGCCTGTGGGGATTTGATGTGATGCTGGAACAGCAAAACGAAGACGGCAGCGTCGAGTTGCTGGAACGTTGCCCGCCGAGAATGGGAAATCTGTAAATAGTCCTCCTCGTTTGAGGAGGACTCATTTTTGCCGGATGCGGCGTAAATGCCTTATCCGGCCTACAAAGTATCGCAAATTCAATACATTGCAAAAAAACACGTAGGCCTGATAAGCGTAGCGCATCAGGCAATTATACGTTTGTCATCCGTCTGGAAGGATTATCGTCCCTGAATGGCTAAATCACCCGGCAGATTTTTCTGCATCCGGTGCCAAATCTCGCCACTCTCATGCCCATAGCGACGCACTGTTTCATATACCTGATCGTGTGCGCCTTCACTGCACAACGCCGACAGTTTGTGATAGAAGCCCAGCGCCAGACTGCGCGCTTCCGGATTGGCGAAATAGTGACGACCAATGCGCGTATACAGCCCTTTCATCCCGTTAAGGATCAGACCGTAAATCGGGTTGCCGGAAGCAAACGCCAGGCCGCGGAAAATGTTGTAATCCAGCTCGGCAAAGGCGTCGGCGTGATCGGCCACTTCATTAGCGGTTGCCAGCACTTCCTGCGCTTTATCGGGATGCTGACGAAACGCGGTGCGAATAAAAATAGTTGAAATATTGGTACGCACCGACAGCAAATTATCAATAAGCTGCGGCACACTTTCGTGGTCCAGTCGCGCCAGTGTTTCAAGGATATTTAAACCAGAGGTTTCCCAGAAATTATTCACCTTCGTCGGCTTGCCGTGTTGAATGGTCAACCAGCCATCTCGTGCCAGACGTTGTAACACTTCACGTAACGTAGTACGCGTTACGCCAATTAATTCTGAAAGTTCACGTTCTGCGGGCAAAATAGTCCCGGGAGGGAAGCGGTTATTCCAGATACTTTCAATAATGTACTCTTCCGCGAAACCCGCCGGGCTTTGCGCCTTAATGACCATAGTGAGATTTCCATAACACAGCAAAACAAAGTTGGACTCATCATACCAGAGGGCTAACTACGCTGATAGAAGACAAAAAGAAGAAAAAAGGGATCAAGGCTTCATTTTCTGCATCTCTTTCCCCTTGACTATCAAGACTTGCCTCACTCCTGTCTGACCGTTAAGCTTTGCGTTTAAACATAAAAACATCATTGATTATTTCTAAGGTAAGGGAAACCATCATGGAGATCTCCTGGGGCCGCGCACTATGGCGCAATTTTTTGGGCCAGTCCCCCGACTGGTACAAACTCGCCCTCATCATTTTCTTAATCGTAAATCCGTTAATTTTCCTCATCAGCCCTTTCGTCGCTGGCTGGTTGCTGGTAGCGGAATTTATTTTCACTCTGGCTATGGCCCTGAAATGCTACCCGCTGCTCCCCGGTGGTTTGTTGGCTATCGAAGCAGTATTCATCGGCATGACCAGCGCGGAACACGTCCGTGAAGAGGTGGCGGCAAATCTTGAAGTCTTGCTGTTACTGATGTTTATGGTGGCGGGTATCTATTTTATGAAACAGCTGTTGCTGTTCATATTTACCCGTTTGCTGTTAAGTATTCGCTCCAAAATGCTGCTGTCGCTCTCTTTTTGCGTGGCGGCGGCGTTCCTCTCCGCGTTCCTCGATGCCTTAACCGTCGTGGCGGTGGTGATCAGCGTTGCAGTCGGTTTTTATGGTATTTATCACCGCGTAGCCTCTTCCCGTACTGAAGATACCGACCAGCATTACAAAGTGGTTCTGGAACAGTTCCGTGGCTTTCTGCGTAGTCTGATGATGCATGCCGGTGTCGGCACCGCATTAGGCGGCGTGATGACCATAGTGGGCGAACCACAAAACCTGATCATCGCTAAAGCGGCTGGCTGGCATTTTGGCGATTTCTTCCTGCGCATGTCGCCGGTGACCGTCCCGGTTCTGATTTGTGGCCTGTTAACCTGCCTGCTGGTAGAGAAGCTGCGTTGGTTTGGCTACGGTGAAACGCTGCCGGAGAAAGTCCGCGAAGTGCTGCAACAGTTTGACGATCAAAGCCGCAACCAGCGTACCCGTCAGGATAAAATCCGTCTGATTGTCCAGGCGATTATCGGCGTCTGGCTGGTGACTGCGCTGGCACTGCATCTGGCAGAAGTCGGTTTGATTGGTTTGTCGGTCATTATTCTGGCGACATCATTGACCGGTGTTACCGATGAACATGCTATCGGTAAAGCCTTCACCGAATCTCTGCCATTCACCGCACTGTTGACGGTGTTTTTCTCAGTAGTCGCGGTGATTATCGACCAACAACTGTTTTCGCCGATTATTCAGTTTGTGTTGCAGGCATCTGAACATGCTCAGCTGTCGTTGTTCTATATTTTCAACGGTCTGCTGTCATCCATTTCGGATAACGTCTTCGTGGGGACGATTTATATCAACGAAGCGAAAGCGGCAATGGAAAGTGGCGCTATCACGTTGAAGCAATATGAGCTGCTGGCGGTCGCCATTAATACCGGTACCAATCTGCCCTCCGTCGCTACGCCGAACGGTCAGGCTGCGTTCCTGTTCCTGCTGACCTCTGCACTCGCGCCATTGATTCGTCTCTCTTATGGCCGCATGGTGTGGATGGCCCTGCCTTACACCCTCGTCCTGACACTCGTCGGGCTGCTCTGCGTCGAGTTTACGCTTGCTCCTGTAACCGAATGGTTTATGCAAATGGGCTGGATAGCAACGCTTTGATAACAACTTACCGGGCATATAAATGCCCGGTTTGCCTTTTCGCCCGATAATTGTCCAATTGCGTCCTATTTTTGCTGCCTCCTGGTGGCGCAGCGAATGAATTGGTTTAAACTGCGCACTCTATGCATATTGCAGGGAAATGATTATGTTGCGATTTTTGAACCAATGTTCACAAGGCCGGGGCGCATGGCTGTTGATGGCGTTTACTGCTCTGGCACTGGAACTGACGGCGCTGTGGTTCCAGCATGTGATGTTACTGAAACCTTGCGTGCTCTGTATTTATGAACGCTGCGCGTTATTCGGCGTTCTGGGTGCTGCGCTGATTGGCGCGATCGCCCCGAAAACTCCGCTGCGTTATGTAGCGATGGTTATCTGGTTGTATAGTGCGTTCCGCGGTGTGCAGTTAACTTACGAGCACACCATGCTTCAGCTCTATCCTTCGCCGTTTGCGACCTGTGATTTTATGGCTCGTTTCCCGGAATGGCTGCCGCTGGATAAATGGGTGCCGCAAGTGTTTGTCGCCTCTGGCGATTGCGCCGAGCGTCAGTGGGAATTTTTAGGTCTGGAAATGCCGCAGTGGCTGCTCGGTATTTTTATCGCTTACCTGATTGTCGCGGTGCTGGTGGTGATTTCCCAGCCGTTTAAAGCGAAAAAACGTGACCTGTTCGGTCGCTAATCCATTCGGCGCTCCTGCGGGAGCGCTTTTTCCTGCCGCTATGTTTATTTGACCCGCAGTAAATCAGAACTTCGCGTTGTATAACATGGTGAAAGCATGGCACGCTTCATCTGCCATTGTTGCTGGATCCCCTGCCCGGCAAAATAGAGTGTTCCTCTGCCCTCTTTAGCATTCAGCGTATCCATTACCGCCATCAATTGCTCACTCCCGGGGCGCGGTGCGTTGTCATCGAATAAATTGAGCTGCGCGACTCCCTGACTGAAGAAATCCCCCAGCATCACGCCCGCTTTTTGGTAGCGATGGCCCGCTTGCCAGATGGCATCCAGAGATCGCGTAGCGGCGTTAATGATATCCCTGCTGTCCTGAGTGGGCGTCAGCAGTTTTACCGATGCGCTATTGCCGTAATAAGGTTCATTGAACGCAAATGGTGACGTCTTAATAAACGTGGAGATAAACCGACAATATTGATGCTCGCTGCGAAGTTTTTCCGCCGCCCGGGCAGCGTAACTACAAATGGCCTGCCGCATCGACGGATAATCCGTGATGCGTTCACCAAACGAGCGGGAACAGATAATTTCCTGCTTCGTCGGTGCAAACTCTTCCAGTTGCAAACAGGGTTCACCGCGCAGTTCACGCACCGTTCTTTCGAGCACGACATTAAAATGTTTACGGATAAACCGGATATCTGAATCCGCCAAATCGAGAACGGTTTTGATCCCCATCGCGTCCAGTTTTTTGCTGATCCGCCGTCCAATCCCCCAGACTTCATCCACGGGGAGAGCAGACATTAATTTACGCTGGCGTTCCAGATTTGATAAATCCACCACCCCGCCCGTCTGCCGCTGCCATTTTTTTGCCGCATAATTGGCAAGCTTAGCCAGCGTTTTGGTCTGGGCGATCCCCACACCAACAGTAAGATGGGTACGTTGTAGCACCGTTGCGCGAATTTCTCTGCCAAAATCAGTCAGATCGCGACAATTATGCACACCTGTCAGATCGCAGAATACCTCATCAATACTGTAAATCTCGACGCGGGGCG
>OIAX01000777.1_pt1 | contig 9311 bp, 9 predicted proteins | sample 1580821 | NCBI WGS metagenome assembly OIAX01 (sample SAMEA3882524, study PRJEB24775) | human gut metagenome | biome: human-associated habitat; feature: intestine environment; material: feces | place: Netherlands | collected 2009/2010 | reverse complement strand
CCTTTGCCGACTGGCGCTTTAACCTGCGCTCCTCCAACACCGAACCGGTGGTGCGGTTGAATGTGGAATCGCGCGGCGATGTACCGCTGATGGAAGAAAAGACAAAACTTATCCTTGAGTTACTGAACAAGTAATTCAGTAATTTCATATAAATGGGTTTTAAAAAACGGAAAAGATGAGATATCCGGTGTGGTATATCCAAGGTAATGCTATTCAGTATCTCTATGAGTGAGTTAACATCTATACCACATTTAAGCCGCACACTTCGCGGTGACCACCCCTGACAGGAGTAAACAATGTCAAAGCAACAGATCGGCGTAGTCGGTATGGCAGTGATGGGGCGCAACCTTGCGCTCAACATCGAAAGTCGTGGTTATACCGTCTCTATTTTCAACCGTTCCCGTGAAAAGACGGAAGAAGTGATTGCCGAAAATCCAGGCAAAAAACTGGTTCCTTACTATACGGTGAAAGAGTTTGTTGAATCTCTGGAAACGCCTCGTCGCATCCTGTTAATGGTGAAAGCAGGTGCAGGCACGGATGCTGCTATTGATTCCCTCAAGCCATACCTCGATAAAGGTGACATCATCATTGATGGTGGTAATACCTTCTTCCAGGACACCATTCGTCGTAACCGTGAGCTTTCTGCCGAAGGCTTTAACTTCATTGGTACCGGTGTCTCCGGTGGTGAAGAAGGCGCGCTGAAAGGTCCTTCCATTATGCCTGGTGGGCAGAAAGAAGCCTATGAACTTGTTGCGCCGATCCTGACCAAAATCGCCGCAGTGGCTGAAGACGGTGAGCCATGCGTTACCTATATTGGTGCCGATGGCGCAGGTCACTATGTGAAGATGGTTCACAACGGTATTGAATACGGAGATATGCAACTGATTGCTGAAGCCTATTCTCTGCTTAAAGGTGGCCTGAACCTCACCAACGAAGAACTGGCGCAGACCTTTACCGAGTGGAATAACGGTGAACTGAGCAGCTACCTGATCGACATCACCAAAGATATCTTCACCAAAAAAGATGAAGATGGTAACTACCTGGTTGATGTGATCCTGGATGAAGCAGCAAACAAAGGCACGGGCAAATGGACCAGCCAGAGTGCGCTGGATCTCGGCGAACCGCTGTCGCTGATTACCGAGTCTGTGTTTGCACGTTATATCTCTTCTCTGAAAGATCAGCGTGTTGCCGCATCTAAAGTTCTCTCTGGCCCGCAAGCACAGCCAGCAGGCGACAAGGCTGAGTTCATCGAAAAAGTTCGCCGTGCGCTGTATCTTGGCAAAATCGTTTCTTACGCTCAGGGCTTCTCTCAGCTGCGTGCTGCGTCTGAAGAGTACAACTGGGATCTGAACTACGGTGAAATCGCGAAGATTTTCCGTGCTGGCTGCATCATCCGTGCGCAGTTCCTGCAGAAAATCACCGATGCTTATGCCGAAAATCCGCAGATCGCTAACCTGCTGCTGGCTCCGTACTTCAAGCAAATTGCCGATGACTACCAGCAGGCTCTGCGTGATGTCGTTGCTTATGCAGTACAGAACGGTATCCCGGTTCCGACCTTCGCCGCTGCGGTTGCCTATTACGATAGCTACCGTGCCGCTGTTCTGCCTGCGAACCTGATCCAGGCACAGCGTGACTATTTCGGTGCACATACTTATAAGCGCATTGATAAAGAAGGTGTGTTCCATACTGAATGGCTGGATTAATCTGATTTAACCAACATTAAAAATTGAGGCCCGGCGTATATTGCACCGGGCTTTTTTTTGCCAATTATCTTATAGACTAAATTTCACTGCTTAATATTAACTTAATAAATATCAGCTATCCTTATAAAGAAAATCTGAATTTTTTTTCGTTGCGTTGACCATCGAACAACGTAGCGTTAAAACTTTTAGCTCTTATCAGGATGCTAAAAACATCATGATTCACAGTTAAGTTAATTCTGAGAGCATGAAATGAAAATCACCATTTCCGGTACTGGCTATGTAGGCTTGTCAAACGGGCTTCTAATCGCACAAAATCATGAGGTTGTGGCATTAGATATTTTACCGTCACGCGTTGCTATGCTGAATGATCGGATATCTCCTATTGTTGATAAGGAAATTCAGCAGTTTTTGCAATCAGATAAAATACACTTTAATGCCACATTAGATAAAAATGAAGCCTACCGGGATGCTGATTATGTCATCATCGCCACTCCAACCGACTATGATCCTAAAACTAATTATTTCAATACATCCAGTGTAGAATCAGTAATTAAAGACGTAGTTGAGATAAATCCTTATGCGGTTATGGTCATCAAATCAACGGTTCCCGTTGGTTTTACCGCAGCGATGCATAAGAAATATCGTACTGAAAATATTATTTTCTCTCCGGAATTCCTCCGCGAAGGTAAAGCCCTTTACGATAATCTCCATCCGTCACGTATTGTCATCGGTGAGCGTTCAGAACGCGCAGAACGTTTTGCTGCGTTGTTACAGGAAGGCGCGATTAAGCAAAATATCCCGACCCTGTTTACCGACTCCACTGAAGCAGAAGCGATTAAACTTTTCGCTAATACCTATCTGGCGATGCGCGTAGCATACTTTAATGAACTGGATAGCTATGCAGAAAGTTTAGGTCTGAATACTCGCCAGATTATCGAAGGCGTTTGTCTCGATCCGCGTATTGGCAACCATTACAACAATCCGTCGTTTGGTTATGGTGGTTATTGTCTGCCGAAAGATACCAAGCAGTTACTGGCGAACTACCAGTCTGTGCCGAATAACCTGATCTCGGCAATTGTCGATGCAAACCGCACGCGTAAAGATTTTATTGCCGATGCCATTTTGTCACGCAAACCGCAAGTGGTGGGTATTTATCGTCTGATTATGAAGAGCGGGTCAGATAACTTCCGTGCGTCTTCTATTCAGGGGATTATGAAGCGTATCAAGGCGAAAGGCGTTGAAGTGATCATCTACGAGCCGGTGAAGACTCATTCTTCAACTCTCGCCTGGAACGTGATCTCGCCACCTTCAAACAACAAGCCGACATCATTATCTCCAACCGTATGGCAGAAGAGCTTAAGGATGTGGCAGATAAGGTCTACACCCGCGATCTCTTTGGCAGCGACTAACATCTTGTTAGGGCTATTTACGCCCTGATTGTCTTTTGTTACCTCCGCAATAATTCATTATTTTTATCACTTATCCTATAGCATTCACGGGGATTATCGCTAAACTATGCGGACTTGGAAATTTCCGTCAGTTAGGGTAATGATGAGAGTAGAAAATAATAATGTTTCTGGGCAAAACCATGACCCGGAACAGATTGATTTGATTGATTTACTAGTGCAGTTGTGGCGTGGCAAGATGACAATTATCATTTCCGTCATTGTGGCTATTGCCCTGGCTATTGGTTATTTGGCAGTAGCGAAGGAGAAATGGACGTCAACAGCAATTATCACTCAGCCCGACGTGGGGCAAATTGCTGGCTATAACAATGCCATGAATGTTATCTATGGTCAGGCTGCACCGAAAGTATCGGATTTGCAGGAGACGTTAATTGGTCGCTTCAGTTCTGCCTTCTCTGCATTAGCAGAAACGCTGGATAATCAGGAAGAGCCAGAAAAACTTACCATCGAATCTTCTGTTAAGAACCAGCAATTACCATTGACTGTTTCTTATGTTGGGCAAACTGCAGAGGGCGCACAAATGAAGTTGGCCCAATACATTCAGCAAGTTGATGATAAAGTGAATCAAGAGCTAGAAAAGGATCTCAAGGACAACATTGTTCTGGGACGGAAAAACTTGCAGGACTCTTTAAGAACCCAGGAAGTGGTCGCGCAGGAGCAGAAAGATCTGCGTATTCGTCAGATTCAGGAAGCGTTGCAGTATGCGAATCAGGCGCAGGTGACAAAGCCGCAGATTCAACAGACACAGGACGTAACCCAGGATACTATGTTTCTTTTGGGGAGCGAAGCGCTGGAGTCGATGATTAAGCACGAAGCGACCCGTCCGTTGGTGTTCTCATCAAACTACTATCAGACTCGTCAAAACCTGCTGGATATTGACAATCTTGACGTTGATAAACTTGATATTCATGCTTACCGCTATGTAATGAAACCGACGTTACCTATTCGTCGCGATAGCCCGAAGAAAGCAATTACCTTGATTCTGGCTGTGCTGCTGGGCGGCATGGTTGGCGCGGGGATTGTGCTTGGGCGTAACGCGCTGCGTAATTACAACGCGAAATAATATTATTGTGCATTTAAGAGAAACGGGCAGGGTGGTGACACCATGCCCGTTTTTTTTGCCGGATGCGATGCTGGCGCATCTTATCCGGCCTACGTGTGTTGAGATAATGTGTAGGCACGATAAGCTTGCGCATCGGGCAATGGCTCCGGGTGTGACAACAACATCACACCTGCTCAGCACGCCACTCACTGATGCCGTTTACGCAGGTTCTCAATTACCGTTGTTAAATCCAGATCCTGATCCTGCAACAACACCAGCAGGTGATACATCAAGTCAGATGCCTCGTTGGTCAGCTCAAAGCGGTCATGTACCGTTGCTGCCAGTGCGGTTTCCACGCCTTCTTCGCCCACTTTCTGCGCAATGCGTTTGGAGCCGCTGGCATACAGTTTGGCGGTGTAGGAGGTTTCCGGGTCGGCAGATTTACGTTCGGCGAGCAGTTGTTCCAGTTGATACAGGAACAGCCACTGGTGAGCGGTGTCGCCGAAGCAGCTGCTGGTGCCTTTGTGGCCCGATGGGATTCGCCAGCACCAGTAACGTGTCGTTGTCGCAGTCCGGCGCAATGCTCACCACATTGAGGAAATTGCCCGAGGTTTCGCCTTTGGTCCACAGTCGCTGTTTAGTGCGCGAGAAGAAGGTAACTTTACCGCTTTCGATGGTTCTGTCTAAGGCTTCCGGGTTCATGTAGCCCAGCATTAACACTTCGCCGGATACCGCGTGTTGCACAATCACCGGCATCAGACCGTCGGTTTTTTCCCAGTCCAGTTCGCGACGTTGTTGTTCTGTTAACATATCCTGATCTCCACGCCCTGTGTTGCCAGGTACGCTTTTAATTCGCCAATATTGATTATTTGTTTGTGGAATACGGAAGCTGCCAGCGCACCGTCAACGTCGGCATCGCGGAAGGCTTCCAGGAAGTGTTCCATGGTGCCCGCGCCACCGGAGGCAATCAGCGGGACGTGGCAAACTTCACGCACTTTTTTCAGCTGCTTGAGGTCGTAACCGTTACGCACGCCGTCCTGATTCATCATGTTGAGGACGATTTCTCCGGCGCCGCGTTTTTGCACTTCCTGCACCCAGTCGAGTGTTTCCCACTGAGTGACGCGGGTGCGGCTTTCATCGCCGGTATATTGATTCACATGATATTTACCGGTTTCGGCGTCGTACCAGGTATCAATGCCGACCACAATACACTGCACGCCAAAGCGATCCGCCAGGCGAGTAATTAACGTCGGGTCCGCCAGCGCAGGGGAGTTAATGGAGATTTTATCCGCGCCAAAGGAAAGAATTTTCGCGGCATCTTCCAGAGACTTAATCCCACCCGCCACACAAAACGGAATGTCGATCACTTCCGCCACGCGAGATACCCAGCTTTTATCTACCACACGGCCATCGCTGGAAGCGGTGATATCGTAGAACACCAGTTCATCTGCACCTTCTTCGGCGTAGCGTTTTGCCAGTGGCACGATATCGCCAATGATTTCATGGTTGCGAAACTGTACGCCTTTCACCACCTGACCATCACGAACGTCGAGACAAGGGATTATGCGTTTTGCCAGCATGCGATGGCCTCCTTCACGGTGAATTTACCTTCCAGTAATGCACGACCAACTATTACGCCGCGTACACCAGTACCACGCAGGGCCGCCACATCGTTAATGTCGCCAATACCGCCGGAGGACTGAAATGCCACCTGTGGATATCTGGCGCACACTTCTTCATATAAAGAGACGTTAGATCCCGCCAGCGTGCCGTCGCGCGAGATATCGGTACATAGCACATGTTTCAGGCCGACGGGCAGATAGGTTTCCACCAGTTGTTCCAGTGAAACGCCCGAGTTCTCTTGCCAGCCGCTGACCGCCACCTGCTTGTTGCCTTGCTCGTCAATACGGACATCCAGCGCCAGCACTAAGGCATCCGCACCGAAACGTTCAAACCAACCTTTCACCATTTCTGGTGATTTCACCGCGGTGGAGCCGACCACCACACGCGCAACGCCCGCTTCCAGTAACGCCGCTACGTCTTTTTCACTACGCACACCGCCGCCAACCTGCACCGGGACGTTAACGCCCGCGACCAGGGTTTTAATCAGCGGGATTTGACGCTTAGCCGGATCTTTTGCCCCGGTCAGATCCACCAGGTGCAACACTTCGGCACCTTGCGCAGCGTAATCCTGTAAGCGCGGCAGCGGGTTGTTACCGTAATCGCGTTGTTTGCCGTAATCGCCCTGATGGAGACGCACCACGGTGCCGTCGATTAAATCTAATGCCGGAATAATCATCACATCTCCAGGAAGTTTTTCAGCAACTTAGCTCCAGCGGCACCAGAACGCTCCGGGTGGAACTGCACGCCGTAGAAGTTATCTTTTTGTACCGCCGCGGTGAACGGTTCGCCGTAATTACACTGGGCGATGGTCCACGGATTGACCGGCATTGCGTAGCTGTGAACAAAGTAAAAGTACGCGCCGTCTTCAATCCCCTGAAACAGGCGGTTGCCTGCCTGCGGGTAAACGCGATTCCAGCCCATATGTGGCAGTGGCAGACCAAAGTCGGTCATTTTCGGCACGTCTTCGTCGATGATGCCCAGCAAGTCGACGCCATTGCTCTCTTCGCTACGTCGCCCGAGCAGTTGCATCCCTAAGCAGATGCCCAGCACCGGTTGGGTACAGGCTTTGATGAGATCAAATAGCTCGCGCTCACGCACCTGGTCCATCGCTGCTTGTGCGGTGCCAACGCCGGGTAAAAACAGTTTATCGGCCAGCAACACGACGTCCGGGTCACGGCTGACTTTGGGTTCATAACCGTGGCGCGCAATGGCAGACTTCACAGAGTTCAGGTTGGCGCAGCCAGTATCAAGGATCACCACGTTCATTACAGCACTCCTTTCGACGAGGGCAGGGTGTCGCCTTCGACGCGGATGGCCTGGCGCAGGGTACGACCAAAGGCTTTGAACAGGCTCTCTACACGGTGGTGATCGTTTTTACCTTTGGTTTTCAGGTGTAGCGTCACGCCCATGGTGTATGAAAGCGAACGGAAGAAGTGCTCGATCATCTCGGTGCTGAGATCGCCCACGCGCTGGTAGGTAAATTCAGCTTTATATTCCAGGTGCGGGCGACCAGAGATATCCAGCGCGCAGCGGGCAAGGCATTCGTCCATCGGCAGCACAAAACCAAAGCGGCAAATACCGCGTTTATCGCCGAGGGCAATTTTTAACGCTTCCCCCAGCGCCAGGCCGGTATCTTCGACGGTGTGGTGATCGTCGATATAGAGGTCGCCTTTGACGTTGATTTCCATACGGAAACCGCCGTGGGTAGCGATCTGATCCAGCATGTGATCAAAGAAGCCAACGCCGGTGTTAATCTTGCTGCCACCCTCGCGATCCAGCCACACCTGGACGTCAATTTGCGTCTCTTTGGTGTTGCGCACTACATGGGCGTAACGGTCTCGTTTAGTGAGTTGCTCACCAATCATCGGCCAGTTCAGGATTTCACGGTCGTAGCGTAAACCATTAATGCCCATGTTTTCCGCCAGTTGAATGTCGGTCGCGCGATCGCCAATCACATAACTGTTGGCGCGATCCATCGCTTGCTCAGCGAGATAACGCTCCACCAGTTTTACTTTCGGCTTACGGCAGTCGCACTCATCGGCGGGCAGGTGTGGGCAAATCAGCACTTCATCAAACTGTACGCCTTGCGAGGTGAAGATCTGCATCATCAGGTTGTGCGGGCCATCGAAATCCGCCTGCGGGAAACTTTGTGTTCCAAGACCATCCTGATTAGTGATCATCACCAGCTTGTAGCCCGCTTTTTGCAGCCTCAGCAGCTCCGGGATCACGCCAGGTTCAAAGGCGAGTTTGTCAAAACGGTCCACCTGAAAATCACTCGGCGGTTCGCTAATCAGGGTTCCATCGCGATCGATAAAAAGATACTTCTGACTCATCAAACTTGCTCCGCACGTAAGGCGTCAATGACGCACTGGCTTTCTTCACGGGTTCCGACGGTAATTCGCAGGCAGCCGCTTAAAGAGGGTTGTTTATTCTGATCACGTAAGATAATGCCCTGATCCCACAAAGATTTAAACACCGCACTGGAGGCTTTAAAGCGCGCCAGAATGTAGTTGGTTTCAGAGTCGAAAACCTGCTCCACGCAGGGGATCTCTTTCAGTGCGGCAATCAGGTATTCGCGTTCTGTAATAATTTGCGCCACCCGTTCGCGCATGGCGACGATTCCCTGCGGGCTTAACGCCTGTGCGGCAATGTCGGCAACCGGCGTCGAGAGCGGGTAGGGGGCGATCACTTTCATCAGCAGGTTGATGACTTCTTCGTTTGCCAGCGTAAATCCGCAACGAAGCCCCGCCAGAGCAAAAGCTTTCGACAGTGTGCGCAAAATAGCCAGGTGCGGATATTCCGCCAGCCAGCCAGCCAGCGATGCCTGCGGGCAAAACTCGATATAGGCTTCATCGGCAACCACAATCGCCTTACCGCGGGTTAACTCCAGCAGGGTGCGAAAATCCTGCGGGTTGATCAGTTGCCCGGTGGGGTTGTTGGGGCTGCAAACATAGACCACTTTTACGCCATCCAGCTTGTCGGAAATGCCCTGTAAGTCCAGTTGCCAGTTGTCCAGCGTCGGCACTGTGCGGCACTCGACGCCAATGGTTTCAGCGCTGACGCTGTACATGCCGTACGTTGGCGGGCAGTAGAGGATGGCGTCTTTACCCGGTTCGCAAAAAGCGCGAATCAGCAGTTCAATGCCTTCGTCCGCGCCACGGCTGACCAGCACCTGTTCCGGTTTTACGCCTGCATATTGCGCGTAATTTTCAATCACCACTTTCGGTTGGCATTCCGGATAGCGGTTGAGCGTTTGCTGAGTGAGCTGAAACTCCACGGCAGTGGGATATTCGTTGGCGTTCAGCCAGACATCGCCGTTACCGCCCAGACGACGCGCTGACTGATACGGCGTCAGGTTGCGGACGTTTTCACGCGCTAAATCGGTAATAGTCACGGTGCTCATGCTTGCTCCTTAAGGGCGTTAACACGCAAAGTAACGGCATTTTTGTGGGCGGTCAGGCGCTCGGCGGCGGCCAG
>OIAX01000773.1_pt1 | contig 9346 bp, 9 predicted proteins | sample 1580821 | NCBI WGS metagenome assembly OIAX01 (sample SAMEA3882524, study PRJEB24775) | human gut metagenome | biome: human-associated habitat; feature: intestine environment; material: feces | place: Netherlands | collected 2009/2010 | reverse complement strand
GGTTTCAGCAGCTCGGATACGATGTCCCGCAGGGTGGGAACGCCCACGCCGATCTCCTCCGCCGCCTTTTCCTCTCCGTAAGCGCCGAGGCGGGCGGGAAGGTCGGAAATGGCTCCATTCTTCACATCCGCTAAGGTGTGGCCTGTCAGCTCCAGCAGGGCCTTGGCCGCGTCATAGGATTCCGGGTGGACGGCGGTGTTGTCCAATACGCTTTTGCTTTCCGGCACCCGCAAAAAGCCCGCGCACTGCTCAAAGGCCTTGGGTCCCAGCTTGGGGACCTTCTTGAGCTGGCGGCGATCGGTGAAGGCGCCGTTTTCCTCGCGGTAGGCCACGATGTTCTTGGCCACCCAGCGGGCGGCGTAGGCAGCGGAACGGTCCACCTTGGTGGGGTCCTTGCCGGAGAAGCAGCCGCCGCCGTGAGGGGCGCTGCCGCCATAGGTATCCACGATAATCTTTCTGCCTGTCAGACCGGAGTCACCCATAGGGCCGCCGATCACAAATCTGCCTGTGGGGTTGATGTAATATTTTGTGTTTTCATCCAGCAGGGAGGCAGGAATTACCTTCTTGACAACATTTTCAATAATATCCTGTTCAATCTGGCTATGCTCCACATCGGGATCATGCTGAGAGGACACAACAACGGTATCCACTCTTACGGGTGTATCGTCCTCATATTCCACTGTCACCTGTGCCTTGCCATCGGGGCGCAGATATGCCAGTGTACCGTTTTTACGCACCTCTGCCAGTCTTCTTGTCAGCTTATGGGACAGGGAAATAGGCAGGGGCATCAGTTCCTCTGTTTCATCGCAGGCAAAGCCGAACATCATGCCCTGATCGCCGGCACCTGTATCAAATTCGCTGTCGTCCGCGCCTGTTTTGTTTTCCAGAGAATGGTCAACGCCCAGTGCGATGTCGGGGGACTGTCCGTGGATAGCTGTCAGAACGGAGCAGGTTTCGCTGTCGAAGCCGTATTTTGCTCTGGTGTAGCCGATTTCTGTCAAGGTTTCTCTGACGATTTTTTCAACATCAACATAAGCCTCTGTTGTAATTTCACCCATAACCATAATCATGCCTGTTGTGGTGCAGGTTTCGCAGGCAACACGGGAATTGGGGTCCTTTGCCAAAAGTGCGTCCAGCACGCCGTCGGAAATCTGGTCACAGATTTTATCGGGATGTCCCTCTGTAACAGATTCGGATGTAAATAATCTTCTGCTCATTTTTTGTTCTCCTTTTTTACACAAATGTTTAGTGACTGTGAATAAAGTTTTCTAAGGAGAGACGTGTTTGCATTGTTTTTCCGAAAGCCTTTCTTGCTTCTTCTTCAACAAAAGAAAGCCCCGCAGGGCTTTTACATCAATCTCATCTTCCGCAATGCTGCGGGGGAATTAGCACCGATGCGTTTCCGCCGGTTGCCGGGTGTCACAGGGCCCTGTCCCTCAACCACTCTTGATAAGTCCTTTATTCACTTCCTGTTGTATTTTATCGGGAAAATGGATGTCTGTCAATAAAAAATCCGCTGATTCGGGCAATTCCCACAAATTGCATAGGACACTGCCGCAAAACAGCGGAAAAACAAGACAGTTTTACATCATATCTTTTTTGCTCAGCCTGCGATTTTCTTTGCCAGAAACGCCGCCGCTGCTTCCAGACCGTCTAAATCGTCGCCATCAAAGCGACCGCTGACAGGGCTGTCGATATCCAGAACGCCAAGCACCTCTCCTGCATCATTCAGCAAGGGCACAACTATTTCTGCATTGGAATTGCAGTCACAGGCAATATGTCCGGGAAAGCAATGCACATCTGCCACCATCTGTGTGCGCTTTTCTGCCCAGCCTGCACCGCAGACCCCCTTGCCATAGCCGATTCTGCTGACCGCAGGCTTACCCTGAAAAGGCCCAAGCACAAGCTCCTCACCCTTTACCATGTAAAAGCCAACCCAGTTAATGTTCTTGAGCGCGATGCCCAGAACCGCAGACGCATTCGCAAGAATTGCTGTTTCGTCTGTTTCGTTCTCCGTATATTTTTCAAGCTGTTCCTTCAAAAGCGCATAAAACGCACCTTTTTCCGCAGGATATTCCACAGGCGTATATGCCATATTGATCGCTTCCTTTCTCTTTTTTCTTTTGTATTTGCATTTACATGATATAAGGAAACCACAGAAAGCGCAGGCTGTCAAGGAGAATATTGCTTATTGCGATTCTTTTTCCTCTTGTTCTCCTTCCTCAAGCAGGGGCAAAAGCACCTCACCCCATGCCGCAGAGAGCCGCTCCAGATTCCACGCCGCATTGGCAGGACTGGTAGAGGGCAGCTGCACCGCAGGGATGCCGAGTCTGCTTTCCTGATATTTTCGATATAATTTATAGGACGTGCCGCCGTTGCAGAGGATAGCGACCCTGCCTGTAACGGCAAGAATCCGCTCCAAATCGGCAGGCTCCACATTTTTAATGCTGCTGTCACTGCTCCCGATGATATCACAGCTATGAATCACATCATGCAGAGCAATATGGTTGCGCAGCAGCAGTGCCTTCTTTTCCTCGATGCTTTGGGGAACCCTCTCTCCCGTCACTGCCGCAAGCATTTTCCAGAAGCGATTCTGCGGATGTCCGTAATAAAAGCCAACCTCACGAGATTTCTTAGAGGGGGCTGTCCCCAGAATCAGCACCCTGCAATCTGCATCGCAGACGGGGGCAAATTCCTGCGTCACTCGCTCCCAGTGCTTTTCGTTTTTTTCGGTTTTCGCTGTTTTCTCCTTCTTCATGCAATCAGTCCTCTTTCAGCCAGCTTGCCGCATCCAGCGCGTGATAGGTAATCAGGATGGAGGCTCCTGCGCGCTTCATGGCAATCAGATTTTCCATGACAATTCGCTTTTCCTCTATCCACCCCATCTGTGCCGCCGCCTTCACCATGGCATATTCGCCGCTGACGTTATAGACGGCAATGGGTAAATCAAAGCGATTTGCCGCCGCTTCGACCACATCCAGATACGCAAGGGCAGGCTTGATGATATAAAAATCTGCGCCCTCCTCGATATCGTCTGCAATTTCACGCAGGGCTTCCTTTTTATTGCAGACATCCATCTGATAGGAGCGTCTGTCCCCAAACTGCGGTGCGGAATGTGCCGCATCCCGAAAGGGACCGTAATAGCCGGAGGCAAATTTCGCGCTGTACGCCATGATGGGGATATGCAGAAGGCCCGCTTCATCCAGAGCATGACGAATTGCCGCCACACGCCCGTCCATCATATCCGAAGGGGCGATGATATCCGCGCCTGCCTGCGCGAGCGTAACGCTCATTTTCGCCAGAAGGGGCAGGGTTTCATCATTTAAAATATGCTCTCCTGCAACCAGACCGCAATGCCCATGCGAGGTATATTCGCAAAGGCAAACATCCGCAACCACAAGCAGAGAGGGATACTTCTTTTTGATATGGCGAATGGCTCTCTGGGTGATGCCGTCCGGAGCATACGCCTGCGAGCCGACCGCATCCTTTTCCTTGGGAATCCCGAAAATCAACACACCTGCAATGCCGCTTGCCGCCACCTCTGCGAGCATTTCATCCATGCGGTCAACGGAATATTGGAACACGCCCGGCATAGAAGGAATCGGATTTTTGATATTCTCCCCTTCTATCACAAAAACGGGGTAAATCATCTCCTCTGCGGAAATTCTGGTTTCGCGCACCAACCTTCGCATGGCTTCTGAACCGCGCAGTCTTCTGAATCTTCTCATTTGTCCGTCTCCTTTTCGGTTGTTTTTGTTTTGCTTGCTTCTTCCAAAATCACCTTTATGATGCCGTCCACGTTGAAGGTCTGCGCCGTCAGAACAGGAAAATCTCCATAGGACGCAAGCGTTTTGGCGGTGGAGGTACCGATGCAGACCGCCGTTGTGCCTTGGGGCATTGTGCCGCCCTGTGCAAAAAAGCCGCGCACGCCCGAGCCGCTCGCAAAGGTGATAAAATCCATTTCCTTGGCTGCTTCATGGGTAAAGCGGCGTTTTTCGGCATCAATGGCAATGTCATATAATTTTACATCTGTGTATTGCTTCTTTTCTTTTGCTAAAATCTCCGTCAGGACAGGAGAACCCTGCGCCGCACGGAGAATCAGAATTTTTTCATCCGCACCGACCACACTGCAAAGCCCCTTCGCAAGGCTTTCCACATCGTAGGTTTTGGGCAGAAAGGCAGGATAAATGCCGCGCTTTTCCAGAGCGGCGGCTGTGCCTGTGCCGATGACGGCAAACCGCAGCTGCGCCAGTGTGCGGATATCGATTCTCCGCTTTTGCAGTGCCTGAAAAAAAATTTCAACCCCGTTAGGGCTTGTGAATACCGCCCATGTATAGGCGGTGATGCCCTGCAATGCCTGTTCTAAGGCTTCATTTTCCCAATCGGGAACGAGAGTGGCGTAATCCAGCTCCGTGACAGTCGCACCCAATTCCTCTAAGCGGTTCCTGAGCTTCTTCGTGATGGATTTTGTGCCGGTTACGCCGATTTTCACGCCGTATAGGGGATACTCGATTGTGCCCGAAAGCGGCAGGGGCGGCGAGATTGGCTTTTCTTGTTTTCGCTGCCAGATTGCACAGCTTCGCGCGGACAACCCGCTGCTTAGGGGTTGTTCCCCTGGAAATGACAGCCGCAGGGGTATCGGCAGGCTTGCCGCCCTGCAATAAGCCGTTTGTGATTTCCTCCAGATGATGCAGACCCATCAGAAAAACAAGCGTACCTTCCAGTTTTGCAAGGGTATCTATCTGTTCCGTCAGTGTCTCTGCGCCATCTGCCGCGGTATGCCCTGTTATGACATGAAAGCTGCGCGCAAGCCTCCGATGGGTGACGGGAATCCCTGCCGCCGCAGGCACTGCAACCGCAGAGCTTACGCCCGAAACCACCTCATACGGGATGCCTGCCGCCTGCAAGGCAAGCACCTCCTCGCCCCCTCTGCCAAACACGAAGGGGTCGCCGCCCTTCAGCCGTACAACCATTTTCCCCTCCTGTGCCTTGGCAACAAGCAGAGCATTGATTTCCGCCTGCGGCATGGAATGTCTGCCATAACGCTTGCCGACAAAAAGCCTTTCGCAGTCCGTCCGGGTTTCCTCCAAAAGCTTGGGGGAGGACAAATCATCATAGAGCACTGCATCGCATGCCCGCAGAAGGCGCAGACCCTTCCATGTAATCAAATCGGGATTGCCGCAGCCTGCCCCGACCAGATAAACCGTTCCGCTCATTTCCGCAACCTCCCGACTACCTCCGCCGCCAGCTGCAAACGCGCCGCAACGGGTGCCTTGCCCTCGGCATAGCCTTCCCCATACATCGCACGCAGACGGATGACCTCCCCTGCCATTTCGGCAAACGCCGCCACAGGCGCACTGCAATCCGCACCCAAAAGCCGCAGCACCGCGCGCTCCGTTTCAAAAATATACTGCGTTTCGAGGTGGGTCATTGCGCCGACAAAAGAGGACAATTCCCGTTTGCCCTCGGCAACGATGATCCCCTGACACGCCGCAGGGAGAAATTCCTCAGGGGAAAGAACGCGGAAGGCATAGCCATCCGCTTCGGTGATGCCCATACGGTCAAGCCCTGCCTTGGCAAGAAGAATGGCATCATATTCCCCATCCTTCAGCTTTTGCAGACGCGTCTGAATATTGCCGCGAATGAGCCGACATTCTGCCCAAGGAAAAACCTTTGCCGCGCACTGCTCCCGACGAAGGCTGCCCGTGCCGATGATTTTACAAGCCTCAGCTTTTTTCCCCTTCGGCATGACAAGCACATCTCGTGGGTCATCCCGTTTGAGCACGCCAATGATTTCCAGACCATCTGCCAGAAGCACCGGCAGATCCTTGCCGCTGTGAATGGCAATGTCAATTTCATCGCGCAGAAGCATTTCTTCAAATTCGGACGCAAAAACGCCCTTCCCCTCATTACTGATTGCCCAGAGGGGCTTATCCAGAATCAGATCCCCTCTTGTGTGGAAGGGGACAATTTCGGTTTCCAAGGCAGGATGCACCTTTGCCAGTGCCGCCAGCGCCAGCTCCGTCTGTCTGGCAGAAAGCAGACTTTTTCTTGTGCCGACTCTCAGCTTTTTCACTGCTCCCCCTCCTTTCTTATGATTTCCTCGATTTCTGCTTGGGATACATTCCCGTTTTTCTCTAAGGCAAGGCGGAAAATATGCCGCAGCACCTGTTCTCTTTTTCCGCTGTCTGCAAAGGCTGCCTTCACGCGTCCGCGCACCTCCGCCATAACGTCTATCACATCGGCAAAGCCTGTGGGGATGGCATCCTCCATCTGCTCGCGGATGAAGCGCGCCGCCAAGGGGCTTGCACCTCCTGTGGAAAAGCCTGCAACAAATGCGCCCCGCTTCACCAGAGCCGGAAAGAAAAAGCTGCATTTTTCGGCATCATCCACAATATTGACAGGGATATGCTTTGCATGGCAGACAGCAGCAATCCTCGCGTTGACAGCCTCGCAATCTGTTGCGCCGATGACAAAGCACATATCCTCTACGTCCTCTGCCTGAAATTCTTTGCGGATGCGGCAGATGCCCTCTGTCTGCTCGATTTCCGCACAAAAAGAAGGAGAAACCACCGTTATCTCCACGCCAAAGGGCAGCAATTTTTCAATTTTTCTGAAAGCAACCGTTCCGCCGCCCACAACCAGACAGCGCTTCTGCCCAATCTCCACAAAAAAGGGAAAATAACTCATACTTCTCCTCCGCTCGATTCTTCTCTCTCATTGATTCAGAATCTTAGTATACACCTTTTTCACATGATTTCAAAGCAAAGAATCTCTTTCATTTCTTCCGCAGGCTGCGCAGATATGCCTTATCCTCCGCCGAAACACGATAGGACTCACACGCCTTCTGAATGAACTTACGGAATACCCAAGCATCCAGATGATGATGCGAAAGATACGCCCTGCAGGTGTCCCTGTCCTTCGCCCAAGCCGTTGCCAGCAGCCACGCCTGTCCCATGCGGACATAATACTGCTCGGATTGAACGGCATCTGTCCGCTCCAGCACTGCCGGAAGATATGCAGGGGTGAGATAATAATTGAGCATCAGAATCAGCCCGACGCGCACCGCCCACGGATTTTCGGAAGCCAGATACCTTTTGATATGCTCGAAAAATTCCGCCTCATGTCCCTTGATTCGCTTTTTCAAGGAGGCGCAGAAGCCATCGCAATGCGCCCAGTTTTCGACAATCGTTTCCGTATAGGTGTCGCAATAGGGCAGAAATTCCGCATAGGAAACAGGCAGCGCCGCCGCCACCAAGCCATAGAGCAGACGTTCCTCATAGGTTCCTCTGCCACAGATACGCAGAAAGCCCGCGCCGTCCTCCTTGGCGATTTCTGCCGCTATTTTCCGCAGAAGGGGCGCGCGCAGACCGATGACGGGCAAATCTGAGCGGAGCAGCTTTGTATGAAACTGCCGATAGGCTTCCTCCTGCTGTGCATACAATTCCCTGCGGAACGCGTCATAGCGTTCCTGTGTCCAATGCTCCATGCTCCCGTCCTCCCTTGATTGATCTCGTAATTCTTTTCATTGCCTGTTCATATTTTCGGATTCTGGCAAAATCCTTCTCTGTCGGGTTAGGGATGCGACTGATATCCAGATTATCCTGCAAATCGGCATACTTCACTCTCGCCGCCAGCGCATTTTCGCAGATGCGCGCAATATAATCCATGTAATCCTCCTTCTGCCCACGCGTCAGGCAGCACACCGCCTGCACGATTTCCTCCGAAAAGCCCGCACGCCGCAGGTCTGCCGCGGTCAAAGCGGTATCCTCCAGAGTATCATGCAAAAGGGCAACGATTTTTTCCTTTTCCCCCTCGCAGGCAAGCATCACCCGAATGGGATGAAGGATATAGGGCGCACCGCCCTTATCGACCTGCCCCGTATGCGCTTTTGCCGCCAGAATCAACGCCTTTTCCAACATAGCTCTCTCCCCTTTCGGCTTCACTCATCTTAGTATAATATCGGAAAAAATCGGTGTAAAGGCAAACTTTCCGCAGCTTGGAGGTATCTATAAAATGTAGTGAAAATTTAATAAATTCTTCAAAGTTTTTAGCCGAAAAATATGATATGATATCTTTAAGAAATAGTATTTGAAATCACTGAAAAGGAGGGCGCACCTTATGATTTATTACTTCAGCGGAACAGGCAATTCCTATGCTGTGGCAAAAAAGCTTGCCGAAGCTCTGGGGGAGGAATTGACGGATATTGCAGAAGCGGTCAAAGCAGGCAATTACAAGCATACTATGCTACAGGGGGAACGATTGGGCTTTGTCTTTCCCGTTTATGCATGGGCTCCTCCGCAGACGGTGACAGATTTCGTGAAAAATCTGGAGCTTTATTACAGCGGTGATCCCTATCTTTTCGCTGTCTGCACCTGTGGCTCTTCCGCAGGGGAGGCCATTGACCTTCTGGGGAAGGCATTGCAGGAAAACGGGCTTACCCTGGACAGCGGCTTTTCCGTTGTGATGCCGGACAGCTTTACGGTGCTTTTTGATGCAGGGACGAAGGCAGAGCAATATGCGCTTCTGGAAAAAGCAGACAGGACACTGGACAACATCCTGCGTGCCATCCGGCTGAACTGGAGCAATTTCTTCCGTGTGAAGAAAGGAAGGGGCGCAGGAGTGCTGAGTAAAATCGTCAATCCTGCGTTCCGGAGGGGGCTGAAAACAAAGCCTTTTTATGTAACGGAGGACTGTAGTCACTGCGGTCTATGTGAAAGGGTCTGCACCAGTGGTTGCATTCGGCTGACGGCAGGAATTCCTGTCTGGACGGAAAAGCACTGTAATATGTGCATGGCATGCGTGAACCGCTGTCCCCAAACAGCAATCCAATATGGCAAAAGCACCACCAAGCGGGGACGTTATGTTCACCCGATCTATCAGAACCGAAAGGGGGAATCTGAATGAGAATGAAACGTATGCTGGCCTTTCTTCTGATGGGCATACTGTTGCTCTCTTGTGGATGCAGCGCAAACAGCAGCAGCTTTTCTTTGCTGAACCGCAAAAAGACACTGGAGCTGACAGAGAAGGGTGTCTCCTACTGGGCGCAGTATCTGGAGCAGCAGGAGGTCGGCAAACCACAGGATGTGGTGGAGCAGGAAAATCACCTTTCCTATCTGCTGCAATATCCCGAAATCGGGAAGGAAAGGATTGATGCACGCATTTCGGAAATCGTGACGGAAATCCGCAATGCCTTTGATGCGGAATTTACCCCGACAGAGGAAGAAAAAAAGGATGAGTCTGAAGTAAAACAGGAAGAAAAGAAAGAAGAAAAAATATATACGATAGGTGAAACTGTAACATATACTAAAAATAGTAAAGATTTGATTCATTTTACAGTTGATTC
>OIAX01000767.1_pt1 | contig 9449 bp, 8 predicted proteins | sample 1580821 | NCBI WGS metagenome assembly OIAX01 (sample SAMEA3882524, study PRJEB24775) | human gut metagenome | biome: human-associated habitat; feature: intestine environment; material: feces | place: Netherlands | collected 2009/2010 | reverse complement strand
TTTCGAACAGGAGATGGCGCCGGGCAATACGACGACCTGCATCGATGAGATCTGGAAAGAATTTCCGTCCTACACCCAGTACCAGGTGCGTTCCGCACTGGCAAAATGCGGTCTGACGACCCAGCACATCGAGAGCCAGGTGCGCGTGCTCAGCGGTGGCGAGCAGGCAAAAGTGCGCCTGTGTAAGCTGATCAACCGCGAGACGAACCTTCTGCTTCTCGACGAGCCGACGAACCATCTGGACGTTGAGGCGAAGGAGGAGTTAAAGCGTGCGCTGGCGGCGTACAAAGGAAATATCCTTTTGATCTGCCATGAACCGGATTTCTATGAGGGATTCGCAACGAAGGTCTGGGACTGCAGTGAGTGGAGTCTGAAAATATAAGAAAAAAATATTTTTGAGCGTACCCCAACATTCAGTATAGAGCCCTTTTTTTAGGTGTCTGGCGCTGACAAAAAACAGGAACGCCATCGGCTGAGAGTCCGACGGCGTTCCTGTTTTTCTTAAATTGGGAATGGTAGGTATATATAAAAAAGAAATTGGCTTAGGGGGGCCGGACGATTTGTATCGTCCGGTATGAGTATGAAAAAGCTTTTTTATTTCAAGTAACACTTGAAACAAAGGCCTGTTACCCTTTCGGATAACATACTTGTATTATAGGAGAAACTTGTGACTAAAATATGTCCCTTTCATAAAAAAAATATAAAGTCCATAAAAAAATAAAAACCTCTTTCAAAAGAATCGAAAGTTGTATATAATAGTAAGTGGTATAGTCCGCTCTAAAACAATGCGCGGGCTGGATGGCAGCGAAAAAAGCTGAAATAAAGAAGATAAAATACAATGAAACTCATAGATTTATGTACTCAAGAGTGCATATTCAGAGCAGGAGGAAAACAACTATGTTGATGTCCAATGATATTGGTATCGATCTGGGTACAGCCAGCATCCTTGTATATATCAAGGGAAAAGGTGTCGTACTGAAAGAGCCGTCCGTAGTGGCGATCGATCGGGATACGAATAAGATCATGGCGATCGGCGAGGAAGCCCGCCTGATGATCGGCAGAACCCCTGGCAATATCGTAGCGGTCCGTCCGTTGCGCCAGGGGGTTATTTCAGATTATACAGTGACAGAGAAGATGATGAAATATTTCATCAACAAGGCAGTCGGCAAGAAGACACTCCGCAAGCCGCGTATCAGCGTCTGCATCCCGAGCGGTGCGACCGAGGTAGAGCGCAAGGCGGTTGAGGATGCGACTTATCAGGCTGGCGCACGAGAGGTTTCGATCATCGAGGAGCCGGTAGCAGCTGCGATCGGCGCTGGTATTGATATTTCCAAGGCGTGCGGCAACATGATCGTAGATATTGGTGGTGGTACGGCAGATATCGCCGTTATTTCCCTGGGCGGTACCGTAGTCAGCACTTCTATTAAAGTGGCTGGTGATGACTTCGACGAGGCACTGGTTCGTTACATGAGAAAGAAACACAATCTTTTGATCGGTGAGAGAACCGCTGAGGAGATCAAGATAAATATCGGTGCGGCATACCGCCGTCCGGAGGTAATTACGATGGAGCCGGCACTCCAGATTGTAGATGCCGTTCACAACGTACTCGAGCGGACGCCGCCGGAATTGGCAGCCGACATTTTTGACCGTGGTATCGTACTGACAGGCGGCGGCGCACTGTTAAGCGGTCTGGATGCCCTGATCGAGGAGAAAACTGGCATTTCCACGATGATCGCAGAGGATCCGCTGACCGCAGTTGCGATCGGAACTGGTAAGTTTATCGAGTTCGCACACGGTGAGAAGAAAAACTACGATTAAAGAGAACCGCCGGAAGACGGATGGCATAAAAATATGGCAGCAGTTAAAGGATATATTGAAAAAATAAAATACCGCAATGAGGACAATGGCTATACGGTTCTCTCTATCAGCGGCTTGGACGACGGGGAGGAATATGTGCTGGTTGGCACTTTTTCCTACATCGCAGAGGGCGAGATGATCGAGGCGAGCGGGCGTATGACCGAGCATCCGATTTACGGGGAACAGATGGCGGTGGAAAGCTATGAGCTGAAAGCGCCTGAGGATACTGTTTCCATGGAACGATATTTAGGCTCCGGCGCCATCAAAGGCGTCGGGGCTGCTTTAGCTTCCAGGATTGTTAAAAAATTTAAGGCGGACACATTCCGCATCATGGAAGAAGAGCCGGAACGCCTCGCGGAGGTCAAGGGAATCAGTGAAAAAATGGCGATGTCCATCGGTGAACAGGTCGAGGAAAAGCGCGATATGCGCCAGGCGATGATGTTTCTGCAAAATTATGGCATTTCCATCAATCTGGCGGTTAAAATCTACCAGGAATACGGTCCGGCAATGTACACGATTCTCCAGAACAATCCGTATAAGCTGGCGGACGATATTCCGGGCGTCGGTTTTAAGATGGCAGACGAGATCGCGGCGAAGATAGGAATCGTGGCAGATTCGGATTTCCGCATCAAGAGCGGCATCCTGTATACACTCTATCAGGCGACGGCGAACGGGCACACATACCTGCCGGAGGACGAGCTGGCGGATCGGGCGGCAAAGCTTCTACAGGTTGAGATTTCCGAGATTGACAAGCATCTGATGGATATGCAGATGGATAAACGGTTGGTGATCCGGGAGAGGAAAAAGCAGAAAACAGCAGAAATGGATGTTTTCGTTCAGGCGGAATCGGCAGTGTCGGGGCAGATGCAGCCGCAGCCAGATGTTTTGGGTGAACCGAATGTATCAAATATAGCAAACGCCCCGGAACGCGCCGTTTATGCATCACACTACTATTATACCGAGCTAAACACCGCCCGCATGCTGCACGACTTAAACATCACTGGTTCCGAATCGGAAGAACAGATTCGGAAAAGTCTGGCAGTCATTCAGAAAGAGGAACAGATTGAGCTGGATGAACTGCAGATCCGCGCGGTGATTGAGGCGGTCAACTGCGGACTTTTGGTAATCACGGGCGGTCCGGGTACCGGAAAAACGACGACGATCAACACGATCATTCGGTATTTTGAAAAGGGTGACATGGATATCCTGCTGGCAGCCCCGACCGGACGCGCAGCAAAAAGGATGACCGAGGCGACAGGCTATGAGGCGAAGACGATTCACCGCCTGTTAGAGCTGACGGGAATGCCAGAGGAGGATGAGAAGAGCCGGACGACTTCGATGCATTTTGAGCGGAACGAGGACAATCCGTTGGAAGCTGATGTCATCATTATCGATGAAATGTCGATGGTGGATATCAATCTGATGCATTCGCTGCTCCGGGCGGTCAATGTCGGCACACGTCTGATTCTGGTGGGTGATGTGGATCAGCTTCCGAGCGTCGGACCGGGCAATGTCCTGCGTGATATCATCGAATCAGAGTGTTTCCATGTGGTAAAGCTAACCCGGATTTTCCGGCAGGCGGCGCAGAGCGATATTATCGTCAACGCCCACCGCATCAATGCCGGAGAGCGCATTCCGATCGGAAAGTCAAGCAGAGATTTCCTCTTTATAAAGCGTGATGATCCGAATGCGATCATCAATGCAATGATCACGCTGGTACGTGAAAAACTGCCGAATTACGTCCATGCCGATTTGTTTGAGGTACAGGTCATGACGCCGATGCGGAAGGGAGTGCTGGGATCGATACGGTTAAATTCCATTTTGCAGGAATTTTTAAATCCGCCATCGGCAGAAAAGGCGGAAAAAGAGTATGGCGAGACGACGTTTCGTGTGGGCGACAAGGTCATGCAGATCAAGAACAATTACCAGATTGAGTGGACTTCCTACAACCGCAGCGGCATCCCGGTGGACAAGGGAGCCGGCGTGTTCAACGGGGATCTTGGGCGCATCCGCGAGATCAATACCTTTGCGGAGCTGGTAACCGTGGAGTATGATGAGGGAAAACGTGTCGAGTACAGCTTCAAGCAGCTGGAGGAGCTGGAACTGGCATATGCGATCACGATCCACAAGTCGCAGGGAAGCGAGTATCCGGCGGTCGTGATTCCGGTCTGGAGCGGACCGCAGATGCTGATGACGCGGAATCTGATTTACACGGCGGTTACAAGGGCAAGAGCCTGTGTCTGCCTGGTCGGTGTCCCGTATGTGTTTCAGCAGATGGTGGACAATGCGATGGAACAGAAGCGCTATTCGGGACTGCGCGACCGCATTGAAGAAATTATGGAGACATTGTGATAAAAAATATAAAATGGAATCAATTCCCCCGCGCCGCTCTGGATGCGCTATATCCAAGGCGCTGCCCGGTCTGCGGGGAGATCGTGACGCCGAAGGGCAGGCTTATCTGTCCTTCGTGTCTTTTGAGGCTTTCGCCTGTCAAATCGCCGGTTTGTCAGAAATGTGGAAAAGAAGTTTGGAGTGAAGAAATCGAATATTGTCCAGACTGTGTGAAACACCGCCGGTCATTTGCGCGTGGGATGGCACTCTTTAACTATACGGAGGAAGCTGCGCGCTCGATGGCAGCGGTTAAATATAAAAATAAGAGGGAATATCTCGATTTTTATGCCGAAGCTGCAGCGGAAAAGCTGAGGCAGTATGAAAATCGGGAGGAGTGGCAGTTTGACGGTCTGGTTCCCGTTCCGGTCCACCCGGCGCGGAAACGGAAACGCGGTTTCAATCAGGCGGAGGTTCTGGCAAAGCGGATAGGCGAGCGGCTGGAAATGCCGGTGTACCCGGAATTTTTATATCGGATACGAAATACAGAACCCCTGAAAGAGCTGAATCCAGATGAACGGCTCCGGAATTTACAGCAGGCGTTTCAGGCAGATGCGGAGGCAATCCGGGCAAGTGGTGTGCAAAACGTGCTTCTCGTGGATGATATTTATACGACCGGAAGTACGGCGGAAGCGTGTACCCGGGCGCTTCTGTCTGCGGGGATCGAAAAAGTCTGTTTTTTTGCCGTTTGTATTGGACAAGGGCGCTAAAGTGGGATATGATAGAGAAGATAGGCAGAGGGAAGCCTTATAAGTGGAAATACTCCGGCATTTCTGGATGAAAAGAATAGTAGAAAGCATTTGAATCTAAAAGTTTGCGGGAGAGGCAAAAAGAGATTCAGGAGACGGAAGGAATGCAGGGGGAGATTTCAAGTAAGAAAGAAAAGGAGTAAAAAGAATGCAGGAATTTGAATATCGCCTGGAAAAGGAAGATTATAAAAACTGGATTCACTGGAACGTGCTTAAGCATGAGTCCAAGAAAATGAAGATGGTGTCGGCACTCTTATATGTCGCATTTTTAGCTCTCTTTCTGGGAAAAAATGTGATGCAGGCAAAGGGCAATCTGGTTCTTCTTGTACCGTCCATCGTGATAGCGGTGCTGGTCGGCATCGGCATGTTTTACATGATTTCAAACCAGAACCAGGAGCGGATGATCTGGAAACGGAGCGGACTTAAAAATTTGGAAAAGACGGGCAATTTCCCAGTCGTACATCTGACGCTGGATGAGAAGACACTGACCATGACGGTTGCGGCACAGGAGATGACCAAGACTTACAGCTACAGCGACATTGAGCAGATGGTTGAGATTGAGCGGATGTATCTGCTTGAGACGAACGAGAAAACCTGGCAGTTTATCGCCAAGTCGGCATTTTCCAGCGAGGAAGAGCAAAAGCAGTTTGAGACATTCATGAATGAAAAGCTTGCGGATGCCAAGGAAAACCCGGAAGAATATCCATCCGTGACAAAAAATCCGGAAAATGCGGAGAATCAGGAGGGCGGCGCCCTGCATCAGAACGCCGCGCTTGAGGATGATGTTGTGGAAGCTGATGAGCCGGAGATCACCCGCGTGGATACAAGCCATATGGGTAAGATTGGAAAAATGGCGCATTTTATCGGAAGCCAGGCGGCGGATGAGGAAGAAACCGATGAGTAAACCTTTCTGATTGTTTTATAGCATCATTGTAAGTCCTGATAATGTGAAATACGAGGCGCGGGCAGAATCTGGTTCCAGCCTGCACTAAGTGAAAACGATATCTATAATATAAAAGAGGCGGCGAATGTCGGCAAGTTATTGCTTGACGCGCCGCTTCTTTTATGATATAGTAGACGGGCGAATGGAAGAACATAGGTCTTTTTTTTATGCTCAAAAACCAGATTTCCGGTTGGAGAGTGGAAAGATCGCATACTAAGAAAAATGGAGGTGGAAGTTGTGCGTACAAGAATTACACTGGCATGCACAGAATGCAAGCAGCGCAATTACAACATGACCAAGGATAAGAAAACTCATCCGGACAGAATGGAAACCAAAAAGTACTGCAGATTCTGTAAGACACACACGTTACACAAAGAGACGAAGTAAGAGTAACTGGTTGGTTCTGCGCGATCGGGCATCTGCCTGAGCGCTTTGGAGGACAAAAATGGGTGATACAGAAAATACCAAAAAAGCTCCTAAAAAGAGTTTCTGGAAAGGTTTAAAAGCTGAGTACAAAAGGATCATCTGGCCTGACAAAGAGACAGTTACGAAGCAGACTGGAGCGGTCATCGCCGTTTCCGTTGCGCTGGGACTTATCATTGCGGCTCTTGACACGGCAATCGTGTTTGGACTGCACTTCGTTATGTAAAGGCAAAGGTGAGAAATATGGCAGAAGCAAATTGGTATGTAGTGCATACTTATTCCGGCTATGAAAACAAAGTAAAGGTTGACATCGAAAAGACGATCGAGAACCGGAACCTTCAGGATCAGATCTTAGAGGTTTCCGTGCCGATGCAGGAAGTTATCGAAGTCAAGAATGGAGCCAATAAACAGGTTGCCAAGAAGATGTTTCCCGGATACGTACTGATCAACATGGTTATGAATGATGATACCTGGTACGTAGTACGCAACACCCGCGGAGTGACCGGGTTTGTTGGTCCGGGCTCCAAACCGGTTCCTTTGACGGAAGAGGAGATGGCCGGTCTCGGATTTAAGGAAACCGGCGTTGTCGTTGACTTTGAGGTCGGCGACACGGTTGTTGTAACGACAGGGGCATGGAAAGATACCGTTGGTGTTATCGAGTCCATCAACGAGGAAAGACAGACCCTGACGATTCGTGTAGAACTGTTTGGCCGTGAGACACCGGTTGAACTGAACTTCACAGAGATCAAGAAGATGATGTAAAGAGGTTCATTTATGAGCCTGTGGGAGGGAAATCCCCGCAATTACCACAATTTATAGGAGGTGCCAACAATGGCAAAGAAAGTTACAGGATATATTAAATTACAGATTCCTGCTGGAAAGGCTACACCAGCTCCGCCAGTAGGTCCGGCTCTTGGACAGCACGGTGTAAACATCGTACAGTTCACGAAAGAGTTCAACGCTAAGACAGCAGACCAGGGCGATATGATCATCCCGGTTGTTATTACTGTATATGCTGACAGAAGCTTCAGCTTCATCACAAAGACTCCGCCGGCTGCCGTTTTGTTAAAGAAAGCTTGCAAGATTAAATCCGGTTCCGCTACACCGAACAAGACTAAGGTAGCTAGCATCTCGAAAGAGGATCTGCAGAAGATCGCAGAATTAAAGATGCCTGACTTAAATGCAGCAAGCCTTGAAGCTGCTATGAGCATGATCGCTGGTACAGCAAGAAGTATGGGTATCACAGTTGCCGAGTAATTTTCGGGATGTTTATCAGTAACGTGGGAGGGAATTCCCCGACAATACCACTAGGAGGTTTTTTATAATGAAAAGAGGAAAAAGATACGTAGAGGCTGCTAAATTAGTAGATCGCGCAAGCCTTTATGAAGCTGCAGATGCCATCTCCATCGTGAAGAAGGCTGCAGGTGCTAAATTCGATGAAACCGTAGAACTTCATATCAGAACTGGTTGTGACGGCCGTCATGCTGATCAGCAGATCCGTGGTGCAGTTGTACTGCCGCACGGAACTGGTAAGACCGTTCGTATCCTTGTATTTGCTAAGGGACCGAAGGCAGAAGAGGCTCAGGCTGCAGGCGCAGATTTCGTAGGCGCTGAGGAGCTGATCCCGAAAATCCAGAACGAGGGATGGTTAGACTTCGACGTAGTAGTAGCTACTCCGGACATGATGGGCGTTGTAGGACGTCTTGGTCGTGTACTTGGACCGAAGGGCTTAATGCCGAACCCGAAGGCTGGTACTGTTACTATGGATGTAACCAAAGCTATCAATGATATCAAAGCCGGTAAGATCGAGTACAGACTTGATAAGACTAACATTATCCACGTGCCAGTAGGTAAAGCTTCCTTCACAGAGGAGCAGTTAGCGGACAACTTCCAGACGCTTATTGACGCTATCCTGAAGGCAAAACCAGCTACCTTAAAGGGTGCTTACTTAAAGAGCGTAACCATGACTTCTACCATGGGCCCGGGCGTTAAGCTGAACGTAGGTAAGCTGATTGGCTAATCAGAAGACGTTATAGAATCAAGAGGATGAGGGACTTTTGGGTCTTTCGTCCTCTTTTTTTCGATTGTCGAAAAAATATAAATAAAGTCAAAAAAACAGTTGACTTTATACTTTAGTAGTGATAGAATATATTCTGTTGCCGCTGAGAAAGCGGAAACAAAAATTAAAGAGTCAAGACGCACAGGTGATTGTGAAAACTTTCAAAAAGAAAGTGAAAAAGTCATTGACAAAAATGAATATCCATTATATAATGGTTAAGCACATTTTTGGAGAGATATCGAAGCGGTCATAACGAGGCGGTCTTGAAAACCGTTTGTCCGAAAGGGCGCGTGGGTTCGAATCCCACTCTCTCCGTTTCAAAAACGGTTATTAATTTCATAAGATATAAAAATCAACCTGCAGAAGTACCCAAGAGGTTGAAGGGGCTCCCCTGGAAAGGGAGTAGGTCGTTAATAGCGGCGCGAGGGTTCGAATCCCTCTTTCTCCGTTTTGTTCAAAGCTAAAAAGCAGTAATCGATAAAACATAATATTGAATGTAAAATACAGATCAAGAAAATGTGAAAAAAGTCGAAAAAAGTGCTTGACAATCCGGGATGGGCGTGGTAACATATCGAAGCTGTCCGACAGAGGGCAGTACACTTCTGAATTGTGGTTCTGAATGAAGGAATGGAAACAGGACGAAAAATTCCTGAAAAAAGTTCTTGACAGAGCGGACAAGAAGTGCTACAATAAGCGAGTCGCCTGCTGAGGCGGCGAGCAAAATGGGGAGCAGCCCGCCGGGGCGTCTGAGAGAACGAAAAAAGGTTGAAAAACCTGAAAAAAGTTCTTGACAAGACGAAAACGGTATGGTAAGATAAACTCCCGCCGCTGAGAGCGGTGTGCACCTTGTAAATTAAACAACGTGACAAACACGAAGCACCAGATTTGGATTTGGTTGTAAACAAGCTTTTCGCTTGAAGACAACCGTTAAATTTCTTTGAAGCAAGGATGCTTCAATAAGATTGATTTAATTGACTTTGGTCATTTAAATACCATTTTATTGAGAGTTTGATCCTGGCTCAGGATGAAC
>OIAX01000757.1_pt1 | contig 9620 bp, 8 predicted proteins | sample 1580821 | NCBI WGS metagenome assembly OIAX01 (sample SAMEA3882524, study PRJEB24775) | human gut metagenome | biome: human-associated habitat; feature: intestine environment; material: feces | place: Netherlands | collected 2009/2010 | reverse complement strand
CCGCCTGCTGGCAGCCTGCGACCGCCTGCGCCGTGTTGTTATGCATAACGAGGGCGGGGCGAACAAAGATTTAGCACGTTTTGCCGACCAGATCAACTCGCTCTGCGATAAGTGGGACCGCTAAGCTTCAATAATAGACATAAAGGAGATTTCTGACTTGAAAGTAACTATATACACAGACGGCGCCGCCCGCGGCAATCCAGATGGTCCGGGCGGATTTGGAACCGTCATTCACTATGTAGATCCGGCAGGAAAACTGCACACGAAAGAGATTTCCGGCGGCTACAAACGAACTACGAACAACCGTATGGAGCTGATGGCAGCCATCGCCGGTCTCGAGGCGCTCAACCGCCCCTGCGAGATCGAACTCTATTCAGATTCCCAGTATCTCGTCAACGCTTTTAACCAGCACTGGATCGAGGGTTGGATCAAAAAGGGCTGGAAACGCGGCAAAAATGAGGAGGTTAAGAATGTAGATCTATGGAAGCGCCTGCTCGCTGCCAAGGAACCCCATCAGATTTCGTTTTTCTGGGTGAAGGGGCATAATGGGCATCCGGAGAATGAGAGATGTGACTTTTTGGCTACTTCGGCGGCGGATGGGGACGAGCTGATGGTGGATCCGGGGGTATAGCTCGTTACTGCTCACATATGTGTGCCCAGTAACAGGATTTTGCCGATGCTTCGCATTCCAAATCGGCAAAATCTGCATCCGGAACTGTATTGTACGGAATTTTCAGTTCAGAAAATTCCTACCTGTGAGCAGTTACTATAACAACCCTTACGATATGTTTACATCTTTCGATCATCTATTTTCAAACCGTCTTAAATGTGCTATTTTAAAATTATCAAGTGAACAGGAATAGCAAAGGCGGTTGAGAGTAATTTGAAAAATAAAGGAATGATCGCTGCCCTCGGTCTGATTCTGGTGCTGGGGATTGTGACGACGGCGGCAACGCGGCGTTATATCCGGGAGCAGGCGGGAAGTGAGAGAAGCCTGACGGTCGGACCGGAGGCGATGTATGAGGCGGAACCATTTGCGGCGGAAGCAGCGGAAAATGGTCTGGCGGAGGATGCGCCGGAGCCATCTTCTAAAAAAATGGCGCATGCGGAAAGTGTGGGGACAGAAGATAGAGCCTGTATGCAGGCGGAAGGAGATGTTTCTGTCCAGTCTTTAGGTGAACAAAAGGAAAAACGTGCAGATAATCGGGCGGCTGCTAAGGCGGCAGAGAAGCAGAGCGCGGGCGATGAGTCGGATCATTCTGTGAATACAGGGGCGGTTGTGTCCCCGGTTGAAAATGGAATTGTATCTCCTGCGCGAGGCGCGTCCTCTGGGACAGGTGCAGGCTCGGACCGGACAGCGGAAGATTACCGGAACCGGCTGGGCGAGATCGAGAATACGATTCAAAACCTGGAAAATTCAGGAAGTGCGAATACGACCGACGCGATGCGGGAGGCGGTCGCGTATGAGTACCGGCTCTGGGATGCCGAATTAAATCAGATTTATCAGGCAATCATGGCGGTGCTTCCAGACGAGGAGACAGACACGCTGCGTGGTCTGGAACGCAGATGGATCCGGGAACGTGATACGGCGGCGAAACAGGCGGCGGAACGCTACAAGGGCGGCACGATGGAAAATGTCGAGTACACGGCGTCGCTGGCAAATTCGACGCGGGATCGGGCGTATGAGCTTTTGGATTTGTATGAATCGTATCTTCCGGCAGAGTAGTGAAAAAATTAGAAAATGGGACTTTTGCGGCATATAGAATTGCGGTAAGGGTCCCATTTTTGCACACTTTTTGTACATTTTTTGTACCGATAAACCTCTTGCGAAATGTAAATTCCTATGATAGGATATAAAGAATGAGGAAAATTTTACTTAAATAGAAGTAACTATAGGAGGAAGCAACGTGAAAAAATACGGTGTGAACGAACTTAGAAAGATGTTCTTAGACTTTTTTGAGAGCAAGGGACATCTGGCAATGAAGAGTTTCTCTCTGGTTCCGCATAATGATAACAGCCTTCTGCTTATCAACTCTGGTATGGCTCCGTTAAAGCCATATTTTACGGGTCAGGAGATTCCGCCGAGAACAAGAGTATGTACCTGTCAGAAATGTATTCGTACCGGCGATATCGAGAATATCGGTAAGACTGCCCGTCATGGTACCTTTTTTGAGATGCTTGGCAACTTCTCCTTCGGTGATTATTTCAAAGAGGAAGCGATTCACTGGTCCTGGGAATTTTTAACCGAGGTTGTCGGACTTGATCCGGATCGCCTCTATCCGTCTGTGTTCGAGAGCGATGACGAGGCATTTGATATCTGGAACAAAGAGATGGGTATTCCGGCAGAGCGTATTTTCCGCTTTGGCAGAGAGGATAACTTCTGGGAGCATGGCGCTGGTCCGTGCGGTCCGTGTTCTGAGATTTACTATGACCGCGGTGAGAAATACGGCTGCGGCAAACCGGGATGTACGGTAGGCTGCGAGTGTGACCGTTACATGGAGGTATGGAACAATGTATTCTCCCAGTTTAACAACGACGGTCACGGCAACTACACCGAGCTGGAGCACAAGAACATTGATACCGGAATGGGTCTGGAGCGTCTGGCAGTGATCGTACAGGATGTAGATTCCCTGTTTACGGTTGATACCAACAAAGCTCTGTTAGACCGTGTCTGCGAGCTGGCACATACCGAATATCAGAAAGATCATGAGACCGATATTTCTCTGCGTATTGTAGCGGATCATATCAAGTCCTGCACCTTCATGATTTCCGATGGCATTATGCCATCCAACGAGGGACGCGGATATGTTCTGCGCCGCCTTCTGCGCCGTGCAGCACGCCATGGCAAAAAACTTGGCATCGAGGGTGAATTCTTAGCAGCTCTGTCCCGCACCGTTATTGACCTTTCCAAGGATGGTTATCCGGAACTGGAAGAGAAGAGCGCGATGATTTTCAAGGTTCTTTCGGAGGAAGAGGATAAGTTCAACAGGACCATTGATCAGGGTCTTGCGATTCTTGCTGATATGGAAGAAGATATGAACAAGAAGGGCGAGAAAGTGCTGTCCGGCGACAACGCATTCAAGCTCTACGATACGTATGGATTCCCGATCGATTTAACCCGTGAGATTCTCGAGGAGAAGAGCCTCGGTATCGATGAGGACGGCTTCAACGCAGCGATGAAACGCCAGAAAGAACAGGCGAGAGCGGCGAGAAAGACGACTAACTATATGGGCGCGGATGTTACGGTATACCAGTCCATCGATCCGGCTATTACAACTGAGTTTATCGGCTATGATCGTCTGACAGCGGAATCTGAGATTTCCGTTCTGACGACCGAGGATGAGATTGTAGAGGCACTGACTGACGGTCAGACTGGTACAATTATCACCAAGGAAACCCCGTTCTACGGAACCATGGGTGGTCAGGAGGGTGACTTCGGTCAGATTACCGCTCCGGACGGCTCTGTGTTTGAAGTAAAAGATACCATTCATTTACAGGGTGGCAAGATCGGTCATGTCGGTGTTGTAGTAAAGGGTATGTTCGAGGTGGGAGAAAAAGTAACCATGTCGGTTGACAAGGAAAACCGTGAACTGACTTCCCGCAACCATTCCGCAACCCATCTGCTTCATAAAGCGCTGCGTACCGTACTTGGTAGCCATGTAGAGCAGGCTGGTTCCCTGGTAACCCGTGACCGTCTGCGTTTCGACTTTACTCATTTCTCTGCGATGACTCCAGAGGAGATAGAGAAGGTTGAAAAGATTGTAAATGATGAGATTGCAGCATCCCTGCCGGTTGTAACCGATGTTATGTCCTTGGATGAGGCAAAGAAGACGGGCGCGATGGCACTGTTTGGCGAGAAGTACGGCGAGAAAGTCCGTGTTGTCAAGATGGGGGATTTCTCCACCGAGCTTTGCGGCGGTACACACGTATCCAACACAGGCACAATTGCATCCTTCAAGATTCTCTCTGAGGCTGGTATTGCAGCAGGCGTCCGCCGTATCGAGGCGCTGACCTCCACCGGTTTGATGAACCACTACAAAGAGGTAGAGAATGAGCTGCATGAGGCGGCGAAACTGGCAAAGACCACTCCGGCGGCACTGAGCAGCAAGATTGAGTCCATGTTAGAGGAGATCAAGACTTTGCACGCAGAGAACGAGAAGTTAAAAAGTAAGCTGGCGAACGACTCTCTGGGCGATGTTATGAACCAGGTACAGGATGTAAACGGCGTGAAGCTGCTGGCAGTTGAGGTTAAGGATGTAGACATGAACGGTCTGCGTAATCTGGGCGATCAGCTGAAAGAGAAGCTGGGCGACGGCGTTGTCCTGATTGCATCTACTCTGGATGGCAAGGTAAGTCTGATGGCTTCTGTAACTGACGGTGCGATGAAGAAGGGTGCACATGCTGGAAACTTAATCAAAGCAATCGCAGGTCTTGTCGGCGGCGGCGGCGGTGGCCGTCCGAACATGGCACAGGCTGGCGGAAAGAATCCGTCTGGTATTGCAGCAGCCCTTGAAAAAGCGGCAGAAGTAGTAGCAGAGCAAGTAAAATAAAAAAATCATAAAAAAATGTAAAATGTTGTTGACGTATCATTTTTTTATGATATAATCTTTTTAGTGCTAAAAAAATACCCATACAGTTGTATTAATATGCACTTATTACACAACTGGAGGGAGGTTAGGTGTGAGCTATGTCAAATGTAATCGTTAAAGATAACGAGAGTCTGGACAGCGCTTTACGCAGATTCAAAAGAAACTGTGCTAAGGCTGGTATCCAGCAGGAGATTCGGAAAAGAGAGCATTACGAGAAACCGAGCGTTCGTCGTAAAAAGAAATCCGAAGCTGCTAGAAAACGCAAATACAATTAAGTAACGCAAAAGTCCTGGTTTTCATATGAACCAGGACTTTTTTGTGCAATAGGAGAAAAAGAAAAAATGCGATGTGGCGGATGATGGAGTGAGGGGCATGAGAGAGAAGCGGGAAAATGAGAGACGGGGAAAGGGATTGAAACAATATATTGCGGATCGGCGCCTGGCAGCAGTCAGCCTTGTGCTGGGCGTTTTGATGGGGCTGATGATTCTTCTGGGAATCCGTTACAGCCGCAATGAGCTGATTTATCGGACGGCGGGTCAGTTTTTGGGACAGTTGGCGGGCTGGGTGGTGTGTATGACGATGATGGTCTGGGCGATTTGTGTGGGACTGGATGCTTTGGGGCGTGGCTGGTCTGAGATACGGGATTTTCAGTTCAGAGAATTCCTGCCTGTGAACAGTTACCAGAAATGGACGCAAGCACGGAGGGAGAAAGACTGCGAAGACCAGGGAAGCAGCCGCGATGTGGAAAGCCAGGGACGGGAATCGAAACAGCGCGCAGCGAAAAATTTGGATTTGGGGACATGGCTGAAATGGATGTTTCTCTCCTGGTGCGTCTATCTTCCGGTTTTTCTGGCGGTTTATCCGGGCATTTATTCTTACGATGCGTCCGCGCAGCTCCTTCAGTTTTATGGAAAACTGCCGCTGACAACCCACCATCCATTAATTCACACGCTATATCTGGGACTCTGCATGAAGATTGCGGGGCGTCTGTTCCATACCTATCAGGCCGGGATGGCGCTGTATGCGCTGTCGCAGTCGTTTTTTATGAGTGCGGTATTTTCCCTGTGTCTGTGCCGGATGAAAGCGCGGCGGGCACCGCGATGGCTCTGCGTTGCTTCGTGGGCGTTCTGGATCCTGAATCCGTATCTGACGGTCTTTTCCTTTGTCACGACGAAGGATGTGCTCTTTGGTGCATTTTTCCTGCTGGCATTTGATACGGCATGTTGCCTGGCGGAGGATCCGGAGCATTTTTGGCGGGGGATGTGCCAGAAGAAAGAGGATTTGGATAAAGAAAGAGAGCTGGATAAAGAGAAAAATCCGAATGGAACAGGTTCTCGGAAAGAAGTGGGAAAGACGGGTGATTGGCTGCTCTTTTTTGTGAGTGTGTTTTTCATGTGCCTGTTCCGGAATCAGGGAATCTATGTGTTCCTGTTTTTTGTTTTGGCAGTCTGCCTGTTTTTACGAAAAAAAGTGTATCGCAGAAACTGGTTTATCGAGGCATCTCTGCTGGTGGCAGCTTTATGGTATGTTTTATCCGGTCCGATTCCAACGGCGTTCGGCGTGGGAAAGGGCGATGCGAGGGAGATGCTGTGCGTGCCAATGCAGCAGCTGGCGCGCATATATCATGAAGTCCCGGAGAAATTGGCACCGGAGGAAAAGAAATATATTGAGACGCTGATTGATCCGCAGGCGCTCAGTGAGTATGTTCGTGTCAATGCGGATCCGGTGAAAAGTGGGTTCCATACAGAAGTGATGCAGGCAGATATGGGACGTTTCGTGCGGACCTGGGCGGAAATCGGGAAGCGCCATCCGGATATCTATCTGGATTCATTTCTGATGGGAAACTGGGGGTACTGGTATATAGGAGACAATCAGTACTGGATCAGCTATATTTTATACGACGGGGCGTACCTGGAAGATGATTTAAATATCCTGCATATCACGCGGAACAGCCATTTTCAGGCGCTTTCGGACTGGCTGAGGGAGGCAACGCTGACACCGGCATTCCAGTCGGTTCCGATGCTGTCGGTGCTTCTGAACCAGGCATTTCCGTTCTGGCTGATGCTGTTTGCGGCAGGATTTGCAGTCTGGAAGCGCCGGGCGTATGAGATCCTTCCGATGATGCTTCTGCTCGGCTGCTGGGGAACGCTTCTGCTGGGACCGGTGGTTTCCCTGCGGTATGCATTGCCGTTGATTTACTGTGTGCCGCGGCTGCTGGAAATGATAGTGGGTTTGACGGGAAAACGGTAAACGGCATAGTTTCTGCTTTCCTACATATATTAGATAATAACAATGAAATAGGCGGTAGGCGCTTGTTTGGCAGACAGAAAAAAGCGATCGTTTCGGCGCTCCATCTGCCGGAGGACGTCGTTCTCGGAGAGATGCTTCTGTATTTTACCGGCAGTCGGGCGGCTGTGGTGGAAAATTACAGGAGCATTCTCTTTTTTTCCGACGAAATGCTGCGGCTGACGGGAAAGAACACCCGGCTTACTATCAAGGGGAAGGGGCTTTCGATTGAGTATTATGACCGCGATAATCTGCGGGTCATAGGGCAGATAGTGTCTGTCGAATTTGGGGTGCTGTGAGGAATGAGTATGGCGAAGGTAAGACACCTTCTACATGGGATAGTGCGGCTTAACATGCGCGGCACCTCCCCGGAGAGATTCCTGAATCTCTGTACACTGGCAGGTTTAAATGTCTGGCAGGTAAAAAAAGAGCAGGCAAATCTGCTGTTTTATATGGAAATCCGCGATTTTAAGCGGTGTGCGCCACTGGCAAGAAAAGCGGGAGTCCGTCTGCATATCGTTGAAAAGCGTGGGCTGCCGGTGTTTCTCTGGCGGAACCGGAAACGGAAAGGGTGGGCGGTCAGCTTCGTCCTTTTTTTTCTGTTATTATTGTTTCTGGCACAATTTGTCTGGGAGATCGACTGGAGCGGAAACCGGCGTTATACCGAAAGTGAGCTGAATCATTACCTCCAGACACTGCAGATTGAAGAGGGAATTCCCAAGAAGCGGATTTCCTGTGCGAGGCTGGAGGAAGAACTGCGGGAGTCATTTGAAGATATCACCTGGGTGTCGGTGCGCCTGCATGGGACGCGCCTTTTTATCCGCCTGCGGGAGAGCGAGGTTCCGGTCCGTCAGGAAGTGGAGTCCGCCGAGGCGTGCGATCTGGCGGCGGTATCAGACGCGCGGATCACGTCGGTAGTCGTCCGGAGCGGAATCCCGCTTGTGCAGGCGGGAGATACGGTGGAAAAGGGGCAGCTTCTGGTGTCGGGAACAGTGCCGATCACAGATGATGGAGGCGAAGAAATTTCCTCTTACCGGGTGCGGGCGGATGCGGATATATATGGGATCCGGGAGCGGGTCGGGAGAAAGGAGCTTCCGCTCTGGAGGGAAATGCGGACGGAAACGGGAAAGAAACGATACGGAATTGCTTTGGAAGCAGGAACACACACATTTTACTGGAAAATTCCAGAACTTTACAATATGATAGAACATACATTCGATATGGCGGAGCAATGGGGCTTTTTCAGACGAAGCAGGCGGATGAAACCTGCCTGGACGATCCGGACGGAGTACCGGAAATTGCGGCTCCCGCTTGATTTTTATCTGCCGCTTTCTGTCGGGTGGAGTGAGTACCGGGAGACGTCTGTCTGCGAAAAAAGGTATACAGAACCAGAGCTTGCGGCGCTGTCAGCGGCATTTCAAAAGGAGACGGAAGAAAAATTGATCGAAAAAGGTGTACATATTATGGCAAGTGATGGTAGAATACTAATAAATGGCGGAGTCTGCCATTTTGAGGTACGGCTTCAGACGGAGGAGCCGATTCAAGTTGTGACACAAGGAGAACAGCAAAGGAATGAGCATAATAGAGACAATGATTGATATTCCGATGGAACATGAGCGGAATGTATGCGGACAGTTTGACGCGTATCTGAAAAAGATTGAGCGGACACTGCACGTGACGATGATCACACGCGACGGCGCGCTGAAAATCATCGGTCCGGAGCAGACGATCCGGCAGGCGAAGAGTGTGTTCAACAATCTGTTAGAGCTTTCCAAGCGCGGCAATACCGTTACCGAGCAGAATGTTGATTACGCCCTGTCGCTGTCCTTCACGGAGAAGGACGATCAGATTCTCGAGATCGATAAGGATATCATCTGCCGGACGATCACGGGCAAGCCGGTCAAACCGAAGACGATGGGACAGAAACAGTACGTGGATCTGATCCGCAAGAAGATGATTGTATTTGGCATCGGTCCGGCGGGTACCGGAAAAACGTATCTGGCGATGTCGATGGCGATACAGGCATTTAAGAGTGGCGAGGTAAGCCGGATCATCCTGACACGTCCGGCGATCGAGGCGGGGGAAAAACTGGGTTTTCTGCCGGGCGATCTGCAGAGCAAGATCGATCCGTACCTGCGTCCGCTTTACGATGCGCTGTATCAGATTATGGGGGCAGAAAGTTACCTGCACAATTCTGAGAAGGGCTTGATTGAGGTGGCGCCGCTTGCGTACATGCGTGGTCGTACCCTGGATAATGCGTTCATCATTCTCGATGAGGCGCAGAACACCACGCCTGAGCAGATGAAAATGTTCCTCACCCGACTGGGCTTTGGCTCCAAGGCAGTCATTACGGGCGATATTACCCAGATCGATCTGCCGGACGGCAAGCAGTCCGGTCTGCGCGAGGCGCTGCGCGTGCTCGATGGTGTAGAGGGCATCGCCCAGTGCTTCCTGACCGAAAAGGACGTTGTGCGCCATGAACTGGTGCAGCGCATTGTCAAGGCGTATGCAGAGTACGAAAACAAAAAGGGCAAGGGCAAGCCTGCCGCAAAACCGGCAGGAAAGCGCCTTCCGACCCGCCGCAAGGAGGGAAAATGATGAACCATCAGATCAATATCGGCTTTGAGACCGAGGTAGCGGACGAAAACAGCGTGCGTGAGCTCATTCGCACCTGCGCGGAGCGCGTGCTGACGAGCGAGCAGGTGGACTTTGACGCCGAAATCGACGTTACCGTTGTCGATGCCG
>OIAX01000727.1_pt1 | contig 9940 bp, 5 predicted proteins | sample 1580821 | NCBI WGS metagenome assembly OIAX01 (sample SAMEA3882524, study PRJEB24775) | human gut metagenome | biome: human-associated habitat; feature: intestine environment; material: feces | place: Netherlands | collected 2009/2010 | reverse complement strand
CCCGTCATTATCACCTCTGCTACTTAAATTTCCCGCTTTATAAGCCGATTAAATGATGAATAAACGCCCCTGTTAATGAATATCTGGCATGTTGTACTAAAAATCGATGTTTTGCTTTGACAATCCCCTGGTGTTTTGCGAAAACATTCGAGGAAGAAAAAAAACAGTATTCTTATATGCGCATAACCATGCATGTAAATACCATGTTTACCGTGCTAGTGAAATCTACGTATGGCGTGGACAGACGCCATTCGTGATGTCGATAGCTGCCACAAGGCAACGGTCTTCTCACCGTAGACCCAGGCATTGCGCGCCGTGAATCTTCATGATTTCGGTCTATCGTGACGGGTAGCGACTCTGAACAGTGATGTTTCAGGGTCAGACAGGAGTAGGGAAGGAATACAGAGAGACAATAATAATGGTAGATAGCAAGAAGCGCCCTGGCAAAGATCTCGACCGTATCGATCGTAACATTCTTAATGAGTTGCAAAAGGATGGGCGTATTTCTAACGTCGAGCTTTCTAAACGTGTGGGACTTTCCCCAACGCCGTGCCTTGAGCGTGTGCGTCGGCTGGAAAGACAAGGGTTTATTCAGGGCTATACGGCGCTGCTGAACCCCCATTATCTGGATGCATCACTTCTGGTATTCGTTGAGATTACTCTGAATCGTGGCGCACCGGATGTGTTTGAACAATTCAATACCGCTGTACAAAAACTTGAAGAAATTCAGGAGTGTCATTTAGTATCCGGTGATTTCGACTACCTGTTGAAAACACGCGTGCCGGATATGTCTGCTTACCGTAAGTTACTGGGGGAAACCCTGCTGCGTCTGCCTGGCGTCAATGACACACGGACATACGTTGTTATGGAAGAAGTCAAGCAGAGTAATCGTCTGGTTATTAAGACGCGCTAACACGGAACAGGTGCAAAATCGGCGTATTTTGATTACACTCCTGTTAATCCATACAGCAACAGTACTGGGGTAACCTGGTACTGTTGTCCGTTTTAGCATCGGGCAGGAAAAGCCTGTAACCTGGAGAGCCTTTCTTGAGCCAGGAATACACTGAAGACAAAGAAGTCACATTGACAAAGTTAAGTAGCGGCCGCCGTCTTCTGGAGGCGTTGCTGATCCTTATTGTCCTGTTTGCCGTCTGGTTGATGGCTGCCTTACTAAGCTTTAACCCTTCGGACCCCAGCTGGTCGCAAACGGCCTGGCATGAACCTATCCATAATTTAGGTGGGATGCCCGGTGCGTGGTTGGCAGATACGCTGTTCTTTATTTTTGGCGTGATGGCTTACACCATTCCCGTCATTATTGTCGGCGGTTGTTGGTTTGCCTGGCGTCATCAGTCCAGCGACGAATACATTGATTATTTTGCCGTTTCGCTACGCATCATTGGCGTTTTGGCGCTCATCCTTACCTCCTGTGGTCTGGCGGCAATCAACGCTGACGATATCTGGTATTTTGCCTCCGGTGGCGTCATTGGCAGCTTACTAAGCACTACGCTACAACCACTGCTACACAGTAGCGGGGGAACTATTGCGCTGCTCTGCGTTTGGGCAGCGGGCCTGACGCTGTTCACCGGTTGGTCATGGGTGACCATTGCTGAAAAACTCGGCGGCTGGATTTTAAATATTCTTACCTTCGCCAGTAATCGTACCCGTCGCGATGATACCTGGGTCGATGAAGATGAGTATGAAGACGACGAAGAGTATGAAGATGAAAATCACGGCAAACAGCATGAATCACGCCGTGCCCGTATTCTTCGCGGCGCGCTAGCGCGTCGTAAACGGTTGGCGGAAAAATTCATTAATCCGATGGGGCGGCAAACAGATGCTGCGCTGTTCTCCGGTAAGCGGATGGATGATGAAGAAGAGATTACCTACACTGCACGCGGTGTGGCTGCTGACCCTGACGACGTCCTGTTTTCGGGCAATCGTGCAACGCAGCCAGAATATGACGAATACGATCCATTATTAAACGGTGCGCCAATTACCGAACCTGTTGCTGTAGCAGCTGCTGCTACCACGGCGACACAAAGCTGGGCTGCACCGGTTGAACCTGTGACTCAGACGCCGCCAGTTGCCTCTGTTGATGTTCCACCTACGCAACCTACAGTAGCCTGGCAGCCTGTACCGGGGCCGCAAACGGGAGAACCGGTTATTGCACCTGCACCGGAAGGTTACCCACACCAGTCACAATATGCGCAGCCTGCAGTGCAATATAATGAGCCGCTGCAACAACCTGTACAGCCACAGCAGCCGTATTATGCGCCTGCGGCTGAACAACCTGTGCAACAACCTTACTACGCTCCTGCGGCGGAACAACCTGTTCAGCAACCGTATTACGCCCCTGCGCCAGAACAACCGGTGGCAGGTAACGCCTGGCAAGCCGAAGAGCAGCAATCCACTTTTGCTCCACAGTCTACATACCAGACGGAGCAAACTTATCAGCAGCCAGCTGCTCAGGAGCCGTTGTACCAACAGCCGCAACCCGTTGAACAGCAGCCTGTTGTGGAGCCTGAACCCGTTGTAGAAGAGACAAAACCCACGCGTCCGCCGCTTTACTATTTTGAAGAAGTGGAAGAGAAGCGAGCCCGTGAACGTGAACAACTTGCGGCCTGGTATCAACCGATTCCAGAACCGGTTAAAGAACCGGAACCGATCAAATCTTCGCTGAAAGCACCTTCTGTTGCAGCAGTACCTCCAGTAGAAGCCGCTGCCGCTGTTTCTCCGCTGGCATCTGGTGTGAAAAAAGCGACACTGGCGACGGGGGCTGCCGCAACCGTTGCCGCGCCAGTCTTCAGTCTGGCAAATAGCGGTGGACCGCGTCCGCAGGTCAAAGAGGGGATTGGCCCGCAGTTGCCACGACCGAAACGCATCCGCGTGCCAACTCGTCGTGAACTGGCGTCTTACGGTATTAAGCTGCCCTCACAGCGTGCGGCAGAAGAAAAAGCCCGCGAAGCCCAGCGTAATCAGTACGATTCTGGCGATCAGTACAACGATGATGAAATCGATGCGATGCAGCAGGATGAACTGGCACGTCAGTTCGCCCAGACGCAGCAGCAACGCTATGGCGAACAGTATCAACATGATGTGCCCGTGAACACAGAAGATGCAGATGCTGCGGCAGAGGCAGAACTGGCTCGTCAGTTTGCTCAAACTCAACAACAACGTTATTCCGGCGAACAACCGGCTGGGGCGAATCCGTTCTCGCTGGATGATTTTGAATTTTCGCCAATGAAAGCGTTGCTGGATGATGGTCCACACGAACCGCTGTTTACGCCAATTGTTGAACCTGTACAGCAGCCGCAACAACCGGTAGCACCGCAGCCGCAGTATCAGCAGCCGCAACAGCCGGTTGTACCACAGCCGCAGGATACCCTGCTTCATCCGCTGTTGATGCGTAATGGCGACAGCCGTCCGTTGCATAAACCGACGACGCCACTGCCTTCTCTGGATTTGCTGACACCGCCGCCGAGCGAAGTGGAGCCGGTAGATACCTTTGCGCTTGAACAAATGGCGCGCCTGGTAGAAGCGCGTCTGGCTGATTTCCGTATTAAAGCCGATGTTGTCAATTACTCTCCGGGGCCAGTTATCACTCGCTTTGAATTGAACCTGGCACCGGGCGTAAAAGCAGCGCGCATTTCTAACTTGTCACGTGACCTTGCCCGTTCACTTTCGACGGTGGCGGTGCGTGTCGTTGAAGTTATTCCTGGCAAACCCTATGTAGGTCTGGAGTTACCGAATAAAAAACGACAAACCGTTTATCTGCGCGAAGTTTTGGATAACGCCAAATTCCGCGATAATCCGTCGCCATTAACCGTGGTGCTGGGTAAAGATATCGCCGGTGAGCCGGTGGTTGCCGATCTGGCGAAAATGCCGCACTTGTTGGTTGCGGGGACTACCGGTTCCGGTAAGTCTGTCGGGGTGAATGCGATGATCCTGAGCATGCTTTATAAAGCACAGCCAGAAGATGTACGTTTCATCATGATCGACCCGAAAATGCTGGAGCTTTCGGTTTATGAAGGCATTCCGCACCTGTTAACGGAAGTTGTTACTGATATGAAAGATGCCGCCAACGCGCTGCGCTGGTGTGTTAACGAGATGGAGCGTCGTTATAAACTGATGTCTGCGCTGGGTGTGCGTAATCTGGCGGGTTATAACGAAAAAATTGCTGAAGCCGATCGCATGATGCGTCCGATTCCAGACCCGTACTGGAAGCCGGGTGATAGTATGGATGCGCAGCATCCGGTGCTGAAAAAAGAACCATACATTGTGGTGTTGGTGGACGAATTTGCCGACCTGATGATGACGGTAGGTAAAAAAGTGGAAGAGCTGATAGCACGTCTGGCGCAAAAAGCCCGTGCCGCGGGTATCCACCTCGTACTGGCAACGCAGCGTCCATCGGTTGATGTTATTACTGGTCTGATTAAAGCGAATATTCCGACCCGTATCGCCTTTACCGTATCCAGTAAGATTGACTCACGTACCATTCTTGATCAGGCTGGTGCGGAATCACTGCTGGGTATGGGGGATATGCTCTACTCTGGGCCGAACTCCACGTTGCCGGTACGTGTCCATGGTGCTTTTGTTCGCGATCAGGAAGTTCATGCCGTGGTGCAGGACTGGAAAGCGCGTGGTCGCCCACAGTATGTTGATGGCATCACCTCCGACAGTGAAAGCGAAGGTGGCGTGGGCGGTTTCGATGGCGCTGAAGAACTGGATCCGTTGTTCGATCAGGCGGTGCAGTTTGTCACTGAAAAACGCAAAGCGTCAATTTCTGGCGTACAGCGTCAGTTCCGCATTGGTTATAACCGTGCAGCGCGTATTATCGAACAGATGGAAGCGCAGGGGATTGTCAGCGAACAGGGGCACAACGGTAATCGTGAAGTGCTGGCCCCACCGCCATTTGACTAATTAATGCAACGTAGACCGGATAAGACGCGATAGCGTCGCATCCGGTATTCTATCAACTGAAAATTCAGTATTTTCTTCTTTCCTCAAGCTGATTATTAGCCTGGAATAGAGAGTAGAGGGAACTCCCGATTGGGAGTGACGTAATTTGAGGAATAATGATGAAAAAAATTGCCATCACCTGTGCATTACTCTCAAGCTTAGTAGCAAGCAGCGTTTGGGCTGATGCCGCAAGCGATCTTAAAAGCCGCCTGGATAAAGTCAGCAGCTTCCACGCCAGCTTCACACAGAAAGTGACTGACGGTAGCGGCGCGGCGGTGCAGGAAGGTCAGGGCGATCTGTGGGTGAAACGTCCAAACTTATTCAACTGGCATATGACTCAACCTGATGAAAGCATTCTGGTTTCTGACGGTAAAACACTGTGGTTCTATAACCCGTTCGTTGAGCAAGCTACGGCAACCTGGCTGAAAGATGCCACCGGTAATACGCCGTTTATGCTGATTGCCCGCAACCAGTCCAGCGACTGGCAGCAGTACAATATCAAACAGAATGGCGATGACTTTGTTCTGACGCCGAAAGCCAGCAATGGCAATCTGAAGCAGTTCACCATTAACGTGGGACGTGATGGCACAATCCATCAGTTTAGCGCGGTGGAGCAGGACGATCAGCGCAGCAGTTATCAGCTGAAATCCCAGCAAAATGGGGCTGTGGATGCAGCGAAATTTACCTTCACCCCGCCGCAAGGCGTCACGGTAGATGATCAACGTAAGTAGAGGCACCTGAGTGAGCAATCTGTCGCTCGATTTTTCGGATAATACTTTTCAACCTCTGGCCGCGCGTATGCGGCCAGAAAATTTAGCACAGTATATCGGCCAGCAACATTTGCTGGCTGCGGGGAAGCCGTTGCCGCGCGCTATCGAAGCCGGGCATCTGCATTCTATGATCCTCTGGGGGCCGCCGGGTACCGGCAAAACAACCCTCGCTGAAGTGATTGCCCGCTATGCGAACGCTGATGTGGAACGTATTTCTGCCGTCACCTCTGGTGTGAAAGAGATTCGCGAGGCGATCGAGCGCGCTCGGCAAAACCGCAATGCAGGTCGCCGCACTATTCTTTTTGTTGACGAAGTTCACCGTTTCAACAAAAGCCAGCAGGATGCATTTCTGCCACATATTGAAGACGGCACCATCACTTTTATTGGCGCAACCACTGAAAACCCGTCGTTTGAGCTTAATTCGGCACTGCTTTCCCGTGCCCGTGTCTATCTGTTGAAATCCCTGAGTACAGAGGATATTGAGCAAGTACTAACTCAGGCGATGGAAGACAAAACCCGTGGCTATGGTGGTCAGGATATTGTTCTGCCAGATGAAACACGACGCGCCATTGCTGAACTGGTGAATGGCGACGCGCGCCGGGCGTTAAATACGCTGGAAATGATGGCGGATATGGCCGAAGTCGATGATAGCGGTAAGCGGGTCCTGAAGCCTGAATTACTGACCGAAATCGCCGGTGAACGTAGCGCCCGCTTTGATAACAAAGGCGATCGCTTTTACGATCTGATTTCCGCACTGCATAAGTCGGTACGTGGTAGCGCACCCGATGCGGCGCTCTACTGGTATGCGCGAATTATTACCGCCGGTGGCGATCCGTTATATGTCGCGCGTCGTTGCCTGGCAATTGCTTCCGAAGATGTCGGCAATGCCGACCCACGGGCGATGCAGGTGGCAATTGCGGCCTGGGATTGCTTTACTCGCGTTGGCCCGGCGGAAGGTGAACGCGCCATTGCTCAGGCGATTGTTTACCTGGCCTGTGCGCCAAAAAGCAACGCTGTCTACACTGCGTTTAAAGCCGCGCTGGCCGATGCTCGCGAACGTCCGGATTATGACGTGCCGGTTCATTTGCGTAATGCGCCGACGAAATTAATGAAGGAAATGGGCTACGGGCAGGAATATCGTTACGCTCATGATGAAGCAAACGCTTATGCTGCCGGTGAGGTTTACTTCCCGCCGGAAATAGCACAAACACGCTATTATTTCCCGACAAACAGGGGCCTTGAAGGCAAGATTGGCGAAAAGCTCGCCTGGCTGGCTGAACAGGATCAAAATAGCCCCATAAAACGCTACCGTTAATGTTATCGTTGCGGTAATGTTGTTAATGTATCCCTGTGGTCGCAGGCTGTGGCCACATCTCCCATTTAATTCGATAAGCACAGGATAAGCATGCTCGATCCCAATCTGCTGCGTAATGAGCCAGACGCAGTCGCTGAAAAACTGGCACGCCGGGGCTTTAAGCTGGATGTAGATAAGCTGGGCGCTCTTGAGGAGCGTCGTAAAGTATTGCAGGTCAAAACGGAAAACCTGCAAGCGGAGCGTAACTCCCGATCGAAATCCATTGGCCAGGCGAAAGCGCGCGGGGAAGATATCGAGCCTTTACGTCTGGAAGTGAACAAACTGGGCGAAGAGCTGGATGCAGCAAAAGCCGAGCTGGATGCTTTACAGGCTGAAATTCGCGATATCGCGCTAACCATCCCTAACCTGCCTGCAGATGAAGTGCCGGTAGGTAAAGACGAAAATGACAACGTTGAAGTCAGTCGCTGGGGCACCCCGCGTGAGTTTGACTTTGAAGTTCGTGACCATGTGACGCTGGGTGAAATGCACTCTGGCCTCGACTTTGCAGCCGCAGTTAAGTTGACTGGTTCCCGCTTTGTGGTAATGAAAGGGCAGATTGCTCGCATGCACCGCGCACTGTCGCAGTTTATGCTGGATCTGCATACCGAACAGCATGGCTACAGTGAGAACTATGTTCCGTACCTGGTTAACCAGGACACGCTGTACGGTACGGGTCAGCTGCCGAAATTTGCTGGCGATCTGTTCCATACTCGTCCGCTGGAAGAAGAAGCAGACACCAGTAACTATGCGCTGATCCCAACGGCAGAAGTTCCGCTGACCAACCTGGTACGCGGTGAAATCATCGATGAAGATGATCTGCCAATTAAGATGACCGCCCACACCCCATGTTTCCGTTCTGAAGCTGGTTCATATGGTCGTGACACTCGTGGTCTGATCCGTATGCACCAGTTCGACAAAGTTGAAATGGTGCAGATCGTGCGCCCGGAAGACTCAATGGCGGCGCTGGAAGAGATGACCGGTCATGCGGAAAAAGTCCTGCAGCTGCTGGGCCTGCCGTACCGTAAAATCATCCTTTGTACCGGCGACATGGGCTTTGGCGCTTGCAAAACTTACGACTTGGAAGTATGGATCCCGGCACAGAACACCTACCGCGAGATCTCTTCCTGCTCCAACGTTTGGGATTTCCAGGCACGTCGTATGCAGGCACGTTGCCGTAGCAAGTCGGACAAGAAAACCCGTCTGGTTCATACCCTGAACGGTTCTGGTCTTGCTGTTGGTCGTACGCTGGTTGCAGTAATGGAAAACTATCAGCAGGCTGATGGTCGTATTGAAGTACCAGAAGTTCTGCGTCCGTATATGAACGGACTGGAATATATTGGCTAATACCCAATTTTTCTGAATCTAAAAAGCGCCTGCGGGCGCTTTTTTTGTCTCCCTTTGATACCGAACAATAATTACTCCTCACTTACAAGTAATACTACTTTCGAGTGAAAATCTACCTATCTCTTTGATTTTCAAATTATTCGATGTATACAAGCCTATATAGCGATCTGCTATAGAAATAATTACACAATACGGTTTGTTACTGGAATCAATCGTGAGCAAGCTTGAGTGAGCCATTATGAAAACGAAAATCCCTGATGCGGTATTGGCTGCTGAGGTGAGTCGCCGTGGTTTGGTAAAAACGACAGCGATCGGCGGCCTGGCAATGGCCAGCAGCGCATTAACATTACCTTTTAGTCGGATTGCGCACGCTGTCGATAGCGCTATTCCAACAAAATCAGACGAAAAGGTTATCTGGAGCGCCTGTACAGTTAACTGTGGTAGTCGCTGCCCGCTACGTATGCACGTAGTGGACGGTGAAATCAAATATGTCGAAACGGACAATACCGGCGATGACAATTACGACGGCCTGCACCAGGTTCGCGCCTGTCTGCGTGGGCGTTCCATGCGTCGCCGTGTCTACAATCCGGACCGCCTGAAATATCCGATGAAACGAGTCGGGGCGCGCGGTGAAGGCAAATTCGAGCGCATTAGCTGGGAAGAAGCCTACGACATCATCGCGACCAAAATGCAGCGCCTGATCAAAGAGTACGGCAACGAGTCTATCTATCTGAACTATGGCACCGGTACGCTGGGCGGCACCATGACCCGCTCGTGGCCGCCGGGAAATACCCTGGTCGCGCGGCTAATGAACTGCTGCGGCGGTTATCTGAACCATTATGGCGACTACTCCTCCGCGCAAATTGCGGAAGGTCTGAACTATACCTACGGCGGCTGGGCAGATGGTAACAGCCCGTCGGATATCGAAAACAGTAAACTGGTAGTGCTGTTTGGTAATAACCCTGGCGAAACGCGAATGAGTGGCGGTGGGGTGACTTACTATCTTGAACAGGCGCGCCAGAAATCTAATGCTCGCATGATCATCATCGATCCGCGCTATACCGACACCGGTGCCGGGCGTGAAGATGAGTGGATCCCTATTCGTCCGGGAACAGATGCCGCACTGGTTAACGGTCTGGCGTATGTCATGATCACCGAAAACCTGGTAGATCAGGAATTCCTCGATAAATATTGCGTTGGCTACGACGAGAAAACCCTGCCAGCCAGTGCGCCGAAAAATGGTCACTATAAAGCTTATATTCTGGGTGAAGGACCCGATGGCGTGGCTAAAACACCGGAATGGGCCTCGCAAATCACCGGTGTTCCGGCAGACAAAATCATCAAACTGGCTCGTGAAATCGGCAGTACCAAACCGGCGTTTATCAGCCAGGGATGGGGCCCGCAGCGTCATGCTAACGGTGAAATCGCAACCCGTGCTATCTCGATGCTGGCGATTCTGACCGGTAACGTTGGTATTAACGGGGGGAACAGCGGCGCGCGCGAAGGTTCATAC
>OIAX01000721.1_pt1 | contig 10032 bp, 7 predicted proteins | sample 1580821 | NCBI WGS metagenome assembly OIAX01 (sample SAMEA3882524, study PRJEB24775) | human gut metagenome | biome: human-associated habitat; feature: intestine environment; material: feces | place: Netherlands | collected 2009/2010 | reverse complement strand
GATCCCGAAGAATAAACTGGACTTTATCTACCGCTTAAAGACAGGTGCCCTTATTGAGGCATCCATGCTCATCGGTGCTGTTTTAGGCGGCGCTGCAGAAGAAGACTGTAAGATCGTAGAAAGCCTTGCAGGCAAGGTTGGTCTGGCATTCCAGATCCAGGATGATATTCTGGATGTGACCGGAGACCAGGAAGTTTTAGGCAAAGAGGCAGGAAGCGACGAAAAGAACCAGAAGACTACCTATGTGACTCTGGAAGGTTTAGAAAAGGCAAAGAAAGATGTAGAAGCTCTTTCTGTCCAGGCGATTGAAGATTTAAACAAACTGCCTGGAAATAATGAATTCCTGGAGAATTTGATCCGTATTCTTATTAAACGTCAGAAATAAAAAGGAAGAACCTATGATATTGGAACAGATAAAGGGGCCGGAAGATCTGAAAAAATTGACCTCTGAAGAACTTTCCCAACTGGCAGAAGAGATACGGGCCTTTCTGATCGAAAAGATCAGCCATACAGGGGGACATTTAGCTTCCAACCTGGGAGTTGTGGAGCTGACCATTGCTCTGTTTCGTACCTTTGACCTGCCAGAAGATAAGATCATCTGGGATGTAGGCCATCAGTCCTACACCCACAAGATCTTAAGCGGCCGCAGGATGGAATTTGATGAACTCCGTCAGTACGGCGGCTTAAGCGGCTTTCCAAAACGGAAGGAAAGCCCCTATGATTCCTTTGACACAGGCCATAGTTCCACTTCTATTTCAGCAGGTCTTGGCATTGCCCAGGGCCGTGATATTTTAGGAGAGGACTATAAGGTAGTCTCTGTCATTGGTGATGGTGCTCTTACAGGAGGAATGGCTTACGAGGCTTTAAATAATGCGGCCCGTATGAAGAAAAACTTTATTATCATACTAAATGACAATAAAATGTCCATTTCTGAAAATGTAGGTGGCATGTCAAGGTATCTGGGAGGACTTCGCACAGGAGCCGGTTACAATGATCTGAAGAAAAATGTGGCAGATACCTTAGAACGGATCCCGGTAGTTGGCGGCCGTATGATCGACAAGATCAAACGGACGAAAAACAGTATCAAACAGCTGTTTATCCCGGGAATGCTCTTTGAAAATATGGGGATCACCTATTTGGGACCAGTGGACGGACACAATATACCTGCACTGTGCAAGGTATTAAAAGAAGCCCAGAAACTGGATCATGCAGTACTGGTCCATGTCCTTACAAAAAAAGGAAAAGGCTATGAACCGGCAGAGAAGAACCCGGCTCATTTTCACGGTGTAAGTCCTTTTGATATAAAAACAGGAAAACCTTTGGCAGAAAAGAAATACCCTACTTATACAGATGTATTTTCCAAGAAACTGTGCCAGTTAGGAGAAACACATCCGGAGCTGGTAGCTGTGACTGCGGCCATGCCTGACGGTACCGGAGTGGCAGCTTTTGGAAAGAAATTCCCGGACCGTTTCTTTGATGTAGGTATTGCGGAAGCTCATGCAGTGACCAGCGCAGCCGGTATGGCGGCAGCAGGACTGCGGCCTGTAGTTGCGGTGTACTCCTCCTTTTTACAGAGAGGTTATGACCAGATCTTACATGATGTCTGTATCCAGAACCTGCCGGTGCTCTTTGCAGTGGACCGTGCGGGACTGGTAGGAAGCGATGGGGAGACCCACCAGGGAATTTTCGATTATTCTTATCTTACTTCTATTCCAAACATGAGCGTGGCAGCACCGAAAAATCTCTGGGAACTGCGGGCTATGCTGGATTTTGCCATGGATTATAAGGCACCTTTTGCTATCCGCTATCCAAGAGGTACCGCTTACAGAGGCTTAAAAGAATTTATGCAGCCTATTGCTTATGGAAAAGGGGAAATAATCTATGAGGAAGAAAATATTGCCCTTTTAGCAGTGGGAAGTATGGTAAGTACCGGAGAACATGTACGGGCAAAGTTAAAAGAAGAGGGAGTTTCCTGTACACTGGCAAATGCCCGTTTTGTAAAACCTTTTGACAAAGAACTGGTGGACCGCCTGGCAAAGAACCACAGACTGATCGTGACCATGGAAGAAAATGTGCTCCAGGGAGGTTTTGGACTTCCTGTAACTGCCTATATCCATGAACATTATCCGCAGGTAAAAGTGATGAATATCGCACTTCCTGATGCCTATGTTGAGCACGGAAACGTGTCTGTTTTAAGAAAAGGACTGGGAATCGACAGCGACTCTATTATCCAGAGGTTAAAAGCAGAAGGATGGCTCTAAAACAGAAAGATCGATAAGATAGATACAAGGAGAAAATAAATGAAGGAACGGTTAGATGTACTGCTTGTAAAGCGCAATCTGGCAGACTCCAGAGAAAAGGCAAAGGCTCTGATCATGTCCGGTATCGTTTATGTAAACGGGCAGAAAGAGGATAAAGCAGGTACCACCTTTGATGAAACAGCACCTATTGAGGTGAGAGGAAATACATTAAAATATGTAAGCCGCGGCGGCCTGAAATTAGAGAAGGCAATGACCCATTTCGGCGTAGAGTTAAAAGATAAGATCTGTATGGACGTAGGCGCTTCTACCGGCGGATTTACAGACTGTATGCTGCAAAATGGCGCTACCAAGGTTTATTCTGTCGATGTAGGCCATGGACAGCTTGCGTGGAAGCTGCGCAATGATGAGCGTGTAGTCTGCATGGAAAAGACTAATATCCGCTATGTGACCCATGAAAATATCCCGGATGAGATCGGATTTTCCAGTATTGACGTATCTTTTATCTCTCTGACCAAGGTGCTTGGACCTGTAAAGGCTCTTTTAAAGGATGACGGTCAGGTAGTATGTCTGATCAAGCCACAGTTTGAGGCAGGAAGAGAAAAAGTTGGCAAAAAAGGCGTTGTAAGGGATAAGGCTGTTCATTTAGAGGTTATTGAAATGGTCATTGCCTTTGCAAAATCCATTGGTTTTGAGATCTTAAACCTGGAATTTTCACCGATCAAGGGACCGGAAGGAAATATTGAGTATCTGCTGCATCTGCAGAACCACCCGGAGGGCGAAGACGGACCGGTCATTTATGAGGAAATGCCTGTTGATCCGAAAAAGATCGTAGAGGAAGCACACGCAGCGCTGGATAAAGAATAAGGTTTTAGCATAGGGGACTTATGAAATATTTTTATGTAATATCCAATTTAAGTAAAGACTATGTACTGGATGTTCAGGATGAGGTTCAGTCCTGCCTGGAAAAAAGAGGGGCTGTATGCCGTTATATGACAGATTATGAGCGTATGAAAAACGGCAGACATACGCCCGGTGAATATGTGCCGGACCCAGTGCATCATCACCATTGGCGGCGACGGTACCCTGATCCAGGCAGCAAGAGATCTGGCAGGCCGGAATATCCCCATGCTTGGGATCAACAGGGGACATTTGGGCTTTTTAAACCAGGTGGACCGCACAGAGGATATTGATGCTGCGATGGATGCCCTTGTAAATGAACGTTTCCGTTTAGAACATCGTATGATGCTTCGGGGAACTGTATTTCATGAGGGAAAGCCGGTATTTCAGGATATTGCTTTAAATGAGATCATAGCCACCAGTGCAGAGCATCTGCGGGTACTGCGCTATGATCTGGCTGTAAATGATGAATATTTAAATGAGTATGCAGCGGATGGAGTGATGGTGGCAACCCCTACCGGTTCTACTGCCTATAATCTTTCCGCAGGAGGGCCGGTTATGGCTCCTGCAGGCCGGATGATGGCAGTAACACCTGTATGTTCCCATACTTTAAATGCCAGAAGTATCGTCATTTCCGAAGAGGACCGTGTAAAGATCGGGCTTTTGGGAAAAGGACTGGTTACTTTTGACGGAGATACTTCCCAGAAGACAGGTCCCGGGGATTATCTGATCGTAGAGCGCTCACATATGGAAACGGTAATGGTAAAATTAAAGCAGATCTCTTTTATGCAAAATCTGAGTAATTATCTGGGAAATGTCTGAAGATGTGGAAACAGATGGGAGGAAAAGCAGATGAAATTGGAACGTCACAGCAAGATCGTAGAACTGATCGGAAAATATGAAATAGAGACCCAGGAGGAGCTGGCTGAAAAGCTGACCCAGGCGGGTTTTAATGTAACCCAGGCAACTGTATCCAGGGATATCCGGGAATTAAAACTGACGAAAGTGCCGGGAGAAAATGGACGTCAGCGCTATATGGTCCTTGAAAGTCCAAGAGGAACTTCTGCTTCCAAATATATCCGCATTTTAAAAGACGGTTTTGTATCCATGGATATGGCACAGAATATCCTTGTGATCAAAACAGTTTCCGGTATGGCAATGGCAGTTGCAGCTGCTCTTGATGCTATTAAATTCCATGAAGTAGTAGGCTGTATTGCCGGAGATGATACCATTATGTGCGCAGTCCGCAGTGTGGATGATACCATTATCGTAATGGAAAAGATCAAAAAAATGGTGGAAGATTAAACTGGATTTAGAACAAAAGATCCGGGAAAAAAGATAGAAAGAGAGGAATAGCATGCTTCTTGAGCTCCATGTGAAAAATCTGGCTCTCATTGAGAAGGCAGATGTAGAATTTGGAGAAGGACTGAATATACTTACCGGCGAGACCGGTGCAGGTAAATCGATCATTATTGGTTCCGTGACCATGGCGTTAGGGGGAAAAGCGTCAAAGGATGTGATACGCCGTGGAGCGGACCATGCATATATTGAGCTGATCTTTTTCGTTGACAGTAAGGAAAAGAAAAAGGCGTTAATGCAGCTTGGGACAGAGCCAACAGAAGAAGGAATGGTGATCATTTCCAGAAAGATCATGCCTTCCAGAAGTGTCAGTCGTATTAATGATGAGACTGTGACAATGGCAAGACTTCGTCAGATCACAGGTCTTTTATTAGATATCCATGGTCAGCATGAGCATCAGTCTCTGCTGTATAAGTCAAAACATCTTGAGATCCTGGATGCCTATGTCAAGGCACAGACCCAGCCGGTGAAAAGGAAAATCGAAGAGGAGTACAAAAACTACTGCAAGTTAAAGGAACGTCTTTTATCTTTTAAGACAGATGAGGACGCAAGACTGCGGGAGATGGATTTTCTGCGCTTTGAGATCCAGGAGATCGAAAACGGAGAGGTAAAAGAGGGAGAAGAGGAAGAACTTACCTTAAAATACCGCCGTTTCGCCCATGCAAGAAGGATCGCAGAGGAACTGGAAAATGCCAGAGGACTGCTGCAGCGTGACTTTGCAGCTCAGGCCCTGTGCTCGGTAGAACAGGCAGCTGAGTACGATAAGGCATTAGAGGGGATAAGAGACCAGCTTTATGATGCGGAAGCTATTTTAAATGATGCTTCCAGGGAGATCTCTTCTTATATGGGTTCCATGGAATTTGATGAAGAGTTATTCCGCACCACAGAAAGCCGCCTTGATCAGATCCATGATCTTCAGAGAAAGTATGGAAATACCACGCAGCTGATGCTTGAAAATCTGGAAAAGAAGAAAAGCAGGCTGGAAGAACTGGAAAATTTTGATGCTTACAGGGAAAAAACGGAAAAAGAGTTAAAAGAAGCCCAGGATCGTTTAGAAAGATGCTGCGCAGAATTATCCAAGATACGAAAAACTGCGTCCAGACAGCTGGTGGAAAAGATCAAAAAAGGACTGCTGGATCTGAATTTTTTAGATGTTCAGTTTGATATGGAATTTGATCGGCTGCCTCATTTTACAGCCTCCGGCTATGACGAAGCCCAGTTTTTGATCTCTACCAATCCGGGACAGCCGGTGCGCCCTCTTATGGAAGTGGCCTCCGGCGGTGAATTGTCACGTATCATGCTGGCGATCAAAACCGTTCTTGCAGACTCCGATGATATCCCAACCCTTATTTTTGATGAGATCGATACGGGTATCAGCGGAAGGACAGCCCAGAAGGTTTCCGAGAAACTTTCCTATATTGCAAAGAGCCATCAGGTGATCTGTATCACCCATCTGCCTCAGATCGCGGCGATGGCAGATACCCATTTTGAGATCCATAAAGCAGCCAGTGAAGGAAGTACAGCGACTTCCATCCGGCGCCTTAACAGGGAGCAGACAGTGGAAGAACTGGCAAGACTTCTTGGGGGAGCAAAGATCACAGATACAGTGATCCAGAATGCCCGTGAAATGAAGGAACTGGCAGATAAGACAAAATAAGCAACTGTCCGTGCAAGGCATAAGCAATAACCAAAATAAAACAGATTGGAACGACCGTTCACAGAACATACTAACAGGGAGCGCAAGAGTATCAGGACTTGCGGCTCCCTGTTTTTGTACAGAGAAAATGCACCGATGGCGCATGTTGCAGGCTGCAAATGGAGAAGGAGGTCGTTCTATGAGGGGAAAATCAAATTTTTATAAGCATCTGGTCAGGATATTCTGGCTGTCCCTGATCGTGGGTACAGTTGGGATCTGGTACTATGTGGACCGGAGCATACCGGACCGGGTCAGCGTAACAGAACATGATCAGGAAGAATTTACATTTTCCCTTCCCTGGCGGGCTACTGTATACAGTGAAAGCGAAGAAGTGGCACTGGGAAATAAGAGCAATATCCCGGCCGAGCAGATCACCATAAACAGCAGAGAGCCATTTTCCATGTATGCAGGAAAGAAAGGCAGTTATCAGCTGGACCTGAAATTATTTGGTGTGATCCAGTTTAAGAACATACAGGTAGATGTGGTAGATACTACCAGGTTGATCCCCTGCGGCAGTCCTGTGGGAATTTATTTAAAGTCTAAGGGAATTATGGTCATCGGTACCGGCCGTATTACCGGGGAAAATGGGATGGAAATGGAACCGGCTGTGGGAAAATTAAAATCCGGGGACTATATTGAAGCCTTTAATGGGCAAAAGCTTGGGACAAAGGAAGAGCTGGCAGAGGCAGTCAGCCATTTTCAGGGAGAAAATGTTACATTGACAGTGCGCAGAAATGGGGCAGAAACGCAAGTTAAGATAAAGCCTGTAAAAGGAACAGACGGTTCCTCCAAATTAGGTGTGTGGGTGCGGGATGATACCCAGGGGATCGGAACTGTGACTTATATGGATCTAAATGGAAAATTTGGTGCATTGGGCCATGGGATCAGTGACAGCGATACAGGGGAACTGGTGGAGACTTCCGGAGGAAATCTTTATGATACCCAGATTTTGGGAATTGAAAAAGGAAAAATAGGAACGCCGGGAATGCTTTCCGGAGTGATCTACTATGGTCCAAAGTCGGAGATCGGGACAGTGACAGAAAATACAGATTATGGGATATTTGGAACTGTAAGCCAGACTTTCTTAAAAGAACACAGAACCGCCTCCATGGAAGCAGCCAGGCGCCAGGAAGTAAAAACAGGACCTGCCCTGGTGCGTACCAGCATCTCAGGGCAGGTGAAAGATTATTCTGTTGAGATACAGCGGATCGATATGACAGGAAACAAGAAAAACAAAAGCCTGGTGATCAAAATCACAGATCCGGAGCTGTTAAATCTCACCGGTGGCATTATCCAGGGAACCAGCGGTTCCCCCGTAATACAAAACGGAAAGATCATCGGGGCCATCACCCACGTATTTGTCCAGGATCCTACAAGAGGATATGGGATATTGATCGAGGATATGCTGGGGCACTGATAAGGATCCATAATTTTATGCAAAACAGTGAATAAAGTCACAAACTAATAAAAATTGACAAAATTCGACAATATTAGATAATAAAAGATAACTGTTAATAAAATGTTAAAATGTCTAATAATGCGGTGGCTTTTTCTTGAAATATGACGATATTTGCATTTATAATATCTACCATAAAAGACTTAACGCATCAAAGCGTTAAATAATGAGGAAGCACTCTATAAGTAAAGAATGAAATTGCGTTAAGGGATGCAGGAGGTAGAAACATGGAAAATGTAAATGTTGTAATTGTAGATGATAATCCTATGATCTTAAACACGTTAGATGAAGTGATCAGTTCTGAAGCAGGACTTTCTGTAATTGGCAGAGCTGATAATGGAAAAGACGCCATTGACATGATAAAAGATACCCAACCTGATGTTGTTTTGCTGGACCTGGTAATGCCGCAGATGGATGGTATTACAGTTGTGGAAAATATTAAAAAGAAAACATCTATGTTAAAGAACCCGGCGTTTATCATCTTAAGTGCAGTAGGCGGAGAGCAGATGACAGAAGAGGCATTTCAGGCGGGTGCCAACTATTTTCTTATGAAGCCGTTTGATAAGGATATTCTTGTAAATAAGATCCGCCGTATTGGCAAACGTCCGGTCCGTCCTGTTCCGGGAAAGGTCTTAGAAGCACCGTTAAAGGCAGCAACACCGGAAGAAGCTGCTATGAACAGGGAAGAATATATGAAGGAGCATCTGGAAACGGATATTACAAAAATGCTCCATGAACTTGGGATTCCCGCCCATATCAAGGGCTATCAGTATCTTCGGGATGCCATCAGCATGGTGGTAAGGGACAGGGAGATGATGGAGGCAGTAACAAAGATCCTGTATCCGGAGATCGCAAAGAAAAATTATACCAGTTCCAGCCGTGTAGAACGTGCCATCCGCCATGCCATTGAGGTTGCATGGGGAAGAGGCAGCCTGGAAGTGATCGATGAACTGTTTGGATATACCATCAGTACAGGAAAGGGAAAACCAACCAATTCAGAGTTCATTGCCCTGATCGCAGATAAGATCTGCCTGGATTATAAAAAAATTGGGATATAGTAAATTGCCGGATACCCCAGAGTGCAGTGTAAAGATTTTGTTATAAAAAATTTACTAATAACTTCTTTCTTATTTATCAAAAGTAAGGTATACTATTGATTAAGGCAAAACGCCACCTGGAACTCAGGAGAGGGAGGTTTGGATGAAAAAGATTTTATTTGCGGCATCTGAGGCAGTACCATTTATAAAAACAGGGGGATTGGCAGACGTAGTTGGCTCACTTCCAAAGTGTTTTGACAAGAGATACTTTGATGTAAGAGTCATTATCCCAAAATATCTGTGCATCAAGCAGGAGTGGAGAGACAGGATGCAGTATGTGGATCATTTTTACATGGATTATCTGGGACAGAGCCGTTATGTGGGCATCCTTCAGTATGTACATGAGGGAGTTACATTTTACTTTATTGACAATGAAAGCTATTTTAACGGACCAAAGCCATATGGGGACTGGTATTGGGATCTGGAGAAATTCTGTTTCTTCTGCCGTGCAGCTCTTTCCGCATTACCTGTGATCGGCTTCCAGCCGGATGTAGTACACTGTCATGACTGGCAGACAGGTCTGATCCCGGTTCTGTTAAAAGACAGTTTCCATGGCGGAGATTTCTACCGCAATATGAAGTCTGTGATCACCATCCACAACCTGAAATTCCAGGGCGTATGGGATGTAAAGACGATTCAGAGATTTACAGAACTGCCGGATTATTACTTCACACCGGATAAGTTAGAAGCATACAAAGACGGCAACCTGTTAAAGGGCGGTATCGTTTATGCAGACGCGATCACTACTGTAAGTAATACCTATGCAGAAGAGATCAAGATGCCATTTTACGGCGAAGGCTTAGATGGCCTGATGCGTGCAAGGGCAAACAGCCTGCGTGGTATTGTAAACGGTATTGATTATCAGGTATATGATCCGGCAGCGGATACAAAGATTTATACCAACTATAAGCCGTCTGATTTCCGTAAGAAAAAATACATGAATAAGGTAAAATTGCAGGCAGAATTAGGACTTGCCGTTGACAAGAAAAAGTACATGATCGGTCTGATCTCAAGACTGACTGACCAGAAAGGTTTAGATCTTGTAAATTATGCAATCGACCGGATCGTGGACGACTATACACAGCTGGTTGTTATCGGTACCGGAGATCCGCAGTATGAAAACATGTTCCGCCATTATGCATGGAAATACGGAGACAGAGTTTCTGCCAATATCTGTTATTCTGATGACCTGGCTCACAAACTTTACGCCGCTGCGGATGCATTTTTAATGCCATCCCGCTTTGAACCATGTGGACTGACGCAGCT
>OIAX01000719.1_pt1 | contig 10050 bp, 16 predicted proteins | sample 1580821 | NCBI WGS metagenome assembly OIAX01 (sample SAMEA3882524, study PRJEB24775) | human gut metagenome | biome: human-associated habitat; feature: intestine environment; material: feces | place: Netherlands | collected 2009/2010 | reverse complement strand
TTTTTCGAGCCGTTCTTTTTCTTTGCGGCTTTCTTCCTGCTGGCGGCGCTGCACAACGGCGTCGCAGTCGCAAAGTGTTCGGCATCTCGGAATCTGCTTTCCACAGTCGGGGCAAAAACGTACAACACCGTTATAACAGTTCGGGCAGAACCGGATAGACTGGTGCTTGTAGGGGAATTGGCCGGCTTTCTTATCGGGGTCGTCAGACAACCCATAAGGATTATCTTCGATACGGAGGCCGATACCATGACAAACAGGGCAAATCTCCTCATTGTCATGGAGATCCTTTATGAGTTTCTTCCCAATCAGCTCTCCAAAGGCGTCTTCAATGTTGACGACCTTTCTTGTAGGTTTTACAAATCCGGGCATACCTCAGACCTCCTTGTAGATTGCAGGGAGGAACGTGAGACCAACTTTTTGCGCTACCAGATAGGCGGAATAGCCGTCAATCAAGACGGCGTTATCGTCCAGGGCAACATTGGTATTGAACTGGCCGGTATGATAGAACTCCAGAAAACGCTTTGCGATCTTCTCATCGCTGGGCTTTGTGCGGGCCATATATCCCGGAATCTTGATGGTGCTCATCAGTACCTTCTGGGTGGTGGCTTCGATTGTGGAGAGCGGGAAGGTAGCGCCGGAGGCCAACATAACCTCTTTCACATCCTGCTCGTCAAGATCCGCAGCCACTACGGTGCCATACCGCCGACCACGCGCTGTATTACAGGCCACGCGAAATCCGGGCTGAAGTTTGCCTACAAAGTGCTCAGGGATCTCGAACCAGAACACCTTGCCATAGGGCTTATGCTTTACCATAGCTACTTTCATTTGACAGTCCTCCTATAAGGATAGAATAATTTACTTTGTTGCTATATACATAGTATAATCACGGCCTCCCAATTTGTCAAGAGGGAAGCCGTGATTTTCTTTGTCGCTAATGAAGTTTGTTGTCAGTCTGTTGAAGCAAGATGGAGGATAATGACCTGTGGATTGTCGCAATCTTTCAGGGTCGCTTTATAGTGCTGCTTCCACCAGCCATACAACAACTCAAAGTTCTTGATGGGCAGATATTCCTCCATAAGAAGCTGGGGATCATCTTGTGAAGCATAGTCCAACCGAAGAAGTTTGATGTCATCAGCGGTAAAGGATCGAAGCGGCTTGTACTCGAACTTGGTGACAATAGCCTTACGCCGAATGGCATATTCCGGGAGCTGGCTGGCTGGACTCCATTTGATAGCCTCGTCATACTCGTTAGGTATAGCTCTGCTGTTATCCCAAGCATATAAGCCATCGGAGCGGTATATGATACCTACAGTGACTTTCTTTTCGGTTGTCTCTCCGTCTTTTTCGACCGGCTCAAAAATAGTCAGTCTTTTGAACGGTTCGAGAATGTTCACTACTTCACCGATTTCAGGCAGAAACCCCAGAGGGAGTGCAAACCCCTTCAGTAGTTCCTTCTCCCAAAGGTCGATGTCGTTCAGGTTCATCGGCAGGTTCATGGTCGATCGCCTCCAATCTGATTTGAGCTACTTGCGCCCAAGGCATTCCATAGTAAGGGCTTTTCTTTTTATCACACACGCCATTGTCAATCCCAATGTATCTGCGTCCTTCCAGCTTGGCAGCAATGAGAGTAGATCCGGTGCCGCAACAGTTATCCAGGACGATTGCATTCCTGTCAGTGTAAGTACGGATTGCGTAGCGCAACAGATCAACAGGTTTTTCAGTGGCGTGGAGCGCTACGGACGGGTGGGGTTTAGGGAAGCGCCAAATTGACGCTGGGTACTTCATGTTACCGTCTGGCGACTCTACCAATGTATAGTTGCCATAGCTCCGGTTAGAATGAACGTCTTCCGCCTGTTTCCCTACGGCCTTGCCCTTGGTGTGGTTTTTCTCGCCAACTGTCATTTGCGGATGATACGGCGGCGGAGATTTGTAGAACACCATGATATCCTCGTGCTCTCTGAGCGGCATTTTCTTAGCGTTGAGAAATCCGCTCTTTAACACCTTGTCCCAGATGATATTGTAGCGGTGCAGCTTAGGGTTAGAGAGCATCATGGTAGCGGTAAATTTATCCTGACCGAACAGCAGGATCGCACCATTCGGTTTGATAATCCGCTCATACTGCTCCCAGAGCGGAGCAGGCGGGATAACCGAGTCCCATGAGTTCTGAGTCGCCCCATAAGGCAAATCACAAAGGATCATGTCAATGCTCGCATCATCAATTTCCTTCATGACTTCCAAGCAGTTGCCATTGACGACCGTATTAGGGAGGAGGCTCATGCGCTATCACCATCCCCGTCTACCGTTATGGTATAGGCTATGACCGGGGCGTTGAAATGCTCTGCAGCATACGCCCGGATAATTTCTTCGGCGTTGTCAATGAGTACACCACCAATTCGACGGCCTCTGGTATCCTCAGACATAACAATCGGTTCGGGGATAGATACACCTGCCCGCCGTGCCACGTCTTTTACGTAACGCTTGTTGATGGTACTTGGTACGACAATCGGATATCCGGTTATCGCCGATGTGTAAACTAATGCGGTCGTTTTACCGCCGCCGCGTTTTCGGAATAGACCTTTCATGTTCTCACCTCTTCATAGTCGGAGCAAGGATATTTGGCACTCGCTCGCTCCTCCTTACTTTTGTATGGACAGTCTGGAACTCTGGCCTCGGCGAGATGGGCCAAGCAGATTACTTTGCCCAGCTCGTCTACGGACTGATTGTCACACCATTTAGATGTGGGTGAAATCGGTGTTTCATTCACACTTTAGCCCTCCTTATTGAAGCATATGACCTTCGACTGGGGCACATCGCTCACCTCTTTCCCGTAGAGCCGATACCGCCTCGATCAGCGTTGCCCAGCGTATCGACCGGCTCGAAAAACAGCTGGGGCTGGTGCTTCTCAATGCGAAACTGACAGATACGATCGCCGACATGAATAACGGTATGGCGGTCTGCACGGGCGGGGAAATACCACTGGTCGTTGTCACCACAGTAAGTCTCGTCGATTACGCCGATGCTGTTGGTTTGACGAATACCGAAATTCTTATAGGTTGAGCTGCGAGGGGCTACGATTGCTTCATAACCCTTGGGAAGCTGCATAGCAATTCCCAGGGGGATCAGCTTGAACTCACCAGCCTTCAGCTCAACATCCTCAGCTGCCCGAAGGTCAACCCAGTCAGACTTGCCGTCGATATATTCCAATGGTTGGATTTTATCGCTGAGATAGCGCACCTTAATTGTTAGCGCCTCTGCCGAATCAGAAGGGCGCGGGCAGACATCAGAAGGATGTGGGCAGACAAAAGGCTTGCCGTCTGCTGCCAAAGCGTCCAGTACGGTATCAACCAGGCTGTCATATCCTGCGAAATCGCCGTTGATGTGCAGACAGTCAACACCGAACTTGTCCAAGAAACGCAGCATTTCTTTGCTGACTGCATCGCTCTCTTCCTCGGTCTGGAAGCGTCCTGCTTCGTTATAGGGTTTCACCCGATGAACAAACACGTCGATGCGGTTATAGTAATCGAAAACTTTGAAAACCAGTTTGTCGAACTCTTCACCCAGCACGTGGTCGTTGTCGTTATAGAACGCAGAAAGCAGGATAGGTGAATCGGTAATCACCACATCGACCTTGCCCTCAAGCCGGCTGATGCGGAAATACTGCTTGCCAAAGATGTATGCCTGATTCTCGAAAACGGCCTTTGTTCCTTCCCATACCTTGTCTTTGGCGAACTCGGTGACAAGCTCGGCATTAACGCCGGCAGCTTTCAACTGAGAGAAGACATAGGCAGCTCCGGTGGATTTACCAGCACCGGGAGCGCCAAAAAGGTTAATGATGAGCATTTTCGTTTGCCTCCCAACCAATTTGATAGTTTTTTGTGCGGATGATACTGCTCTTTACACATGGGCGCAGTACACAGACTTCCAGCTCATGAGGGATATACTGATCCAAAATAACACAAGACCAACATTCCCCTTTGCAATTCTCTGAATAATGAGATCGAATCTCAAAAAAGAACAGTCCGCTTTGGATTTGATACGGATTAAGCATTTTGCGACAGGTACAACTGCGCAATTCGGAAGTGATTTTTTGAACCCAAGTATCACGATCTTCGGTTAATATGAGAATTTTGATCACAACCATCACCACCTATCCCAGATACTTTTTGAAAAGCTCTGCAAGGGTTAGGTTGTTTTGCCGTGCCAGATCAATCGTGCAAGCGCAAACATTGCGCTCGGTAGAAGCCCCAATTTCATCGCAAAGATAGATGAGAATGTCGGGGTACTGATGGTCGTGAAAGCATTCGTCCTTGTCCTTTTCGGTGCCGGCGCAATCACTGCAATCCCGACACCACTCTTTACGCTGAAGACCATCCCACGCCATCAGCTTTTCACCATTGATAACATAGGCGCAGTCAACAGCGCCCAGATTAGAACCATAAGCGTGACGCCACCAGCCCCAATCGTCCTTCCAGTCATCGTTGTCGATAGCACAAATATTGTCAAAATCCTCTTTGGACAATAGCCAAACTTGGTATTCTTCACGCCAATGCGTAGGCTGAGGCTGATAATGGTAAGTACACACGGCAGATGTCAGGCCAAGACTTTTTACGGCATTGGCAAATTCGCCACCTGCTAAAATTTCAACAGTCTCCATATTTCCTCCTATTCGTAACGAATGAAGTGTACGGTGTTAAACTCTTTACCGGGAAACTCTTTGAGCCGGATAGAGGAGCACCAACCACCGACATGAATCTTTTCAACCTCGTAAACCTGACCTTCTGTCAAAAGCTCATGAGCCTGTTTGGAATCACAGCTCAACCCGGCGTCCAGATCCACGGCTTTAACCTTACATCCACGCTCACAGTGCAGAACATCAGATTGATCCTCGGCACATTTGCTACATAGCCACTTTAACCGATAATCCAGTGTAATACTGTCCAGGAGCTTCCCGCATTTGGGACAGCGAAATTCGATCTTTTCATTCATAGTGTTCACCTTCATATAGGACAACTTTCTTTTGGCGCAAGGTTTTCTGTACGTCGATGACCCGCTGATTTGCAGAACCACACCATTTCAACATCTGGTCAGACAGCTCCATTTTGAAGGGGCCGTCAACCACAACGTCACATGATGTCAGTAAAGCCATTTGTGCAGACGAGTGGTCATCCTCGTCTTTGTCCGGGAAAAGCGGATTGTAGCAGTCCTCCCAGATAAATCCAGTCCATAGCCACACGGTTTTACCGATTGAATGCGTGTAGAAACAAAGATCAATGAGATCATAAATCCCGCCATAGTCCTGGCAAAGCGGATCTCCGCCAAGTAGAGAAAGCCCTGAGATAACAGGGTTGGCAAGCATTTTGTGGATCTCTGCGATAGTCTCCTTTGTGAATGGTCTACCACAGTTAAAATCCCGCTCCTCTGGATTAAAGCAGCCGGGGCAGTGATTTGTACATCCGCTTACGAAGAGGGAGGTGCGGACTCCCTCTCCGTTTGCGATGTCATAGTTGCGGATTTTCGCGTAGTTCATTCGTCGCCACCCAGGTGGACATAACGTTCTTTGATTTCTTGCGTTCTACCCTGATTCCAGTCATTCAGGCCGATGTAGCCGCAGGTACGCCGCGCAATGTTCATCTTGCTCTTATCGGTATTCCCGCAGTTGGGGCACTTCCAAATCAGCTTGCCGCGATCGTCGTCCACAATCTCGATTTCCTTATCCCAGCCGCACACCTGGCAGTAGTCGGATTTCGTGTTCAGCTCCGCATACATGATGTTGTCGTAGATGTACTTCAACACCGTCAGTACGGCGGGAATGTTGTCAGAGAGGTTTGCCACTTCGATGTAGCTGATTGCTCCGCCCGGAGAGAGCTTCTGGAACTGAGACTCAAATCTCAGCTTATCAAAAGCATTGATATGCTCTGTGACGTGAACGTGATAGGAGTTGGTGATATAGCCCTTATCGGTGACGCCCTCGATGATGCCGAAGCGGCGCTGCAGGCTCTTGGCAAATTTATAGGTGGTGCTCTCAATAGGAGTACCGTAGAGAGAATAGTCGATATCCTCAGCGGCTTTCCATGCAGCGCACTTGTCGTTCATGTACTGCATAACCTTGAGTGCAAAAGGCTCTCCGTCCGGGTCGGTATGGCTCTTGCCAGTCATCGCCATAACACATTCGTATAGGCCAGCATAACCCAAAGAGATGGTGGAGTAGCCGCCGTGAAGCAGCTTGTCGATGGTTTCGCCCTTTTTCAGGCGGGCCAAAGCGCCGTACTGCCAGTGGATAGGAGAAGCATCGGACAGAGTACCGCTCAAACGCTCGTGACGGATTTGCAGCGCCTTATGACACAGCTCCAGCCGCTCATCGAAAATCTCCCAGAAGGTGTCATACAGATTCTGGATGTCGTTATGGTCGCCGGTTGCCTCCCAAACTTTCAGAGCGCTCAGAGCAACATCGGGGAGGTTGATGGTGACGACTCCCTGGTTGAAACGCCCGTAATACTTGGGCTTATCGGGCTGGTAATTGCCGGCATTGGCAACATTGTCCCAGCCGTTACCGGAGCGGGCACCAGCCGTTTGGCAGAGCACTTGGCACACAGCTGAGTCAAGTACCAGTAGGGAGAATCCTCAGTGATGTTATCCTCTTCCAGCACATAGATCAGCTTGGGAAACGCCGGTGTCGTCCAAACGCCCTTCTCATTTTTGACGCCTTGGTACCGCTGCCGCACGACCTCCTCGATGATCATAGCGAGGTCTTTCTTGGTCTGAGGATCGCTGACCTCGTTCAGATACATAAAGACGGTAATGAAAGGAGCCTGACCGTTGGTAGTCATGAGGGTAATCACTTGATACTGGATAGTCTGAACACCCTTCTTTACTTCTTCACGAACACGCTCTTCGACCAGATCTGAGATCACTTTCTCAGGGTCTGCAAAGTTGTCCGGGGAAGAAATTTTTAGGAACTCAGCCTCTACCTGCTTGCGAATCTTTTGTCGGCTCACCTCAACAAAGGGGGCAAGGTGGGACAGGGAGATAGACTGACCGCCATACTGATTACTGGCTACCTGGGCAATAATCTGGGTAGCAACATTACAGGCAGTCGAGAAGGAGTGAGGCTTTTCAATCAGCGTACCGGAAATTACTGTGCCGTTCTGGAGCATATCTTCCAGATTGATCAGACAGCAGTTCATCATGTGCTGCACAAAGTAGTCGCTGTCATGGAAGTGGATAACACCCTCTTCGTGCGCCTGCTTAATGTCATCCGGCATAAGCAGACGGTCAGTAATATCGCGGCTTACCTCGCCGGCGATGTAGTCTCTCTGAGTAGAGAGGATTGTGGGATTTTTGTTGCTGTTCTCCTGGATGACTGTTTCATTGACGTTATCCGCAATAGAGAGGATTTTGCCGTCCAGAGAAGAAGCGTTCCGCAGAAGCTCATGTTCATAGCGATACTTGATGTACGCTTTGGCGACTACGAACTCGCCCTCTTTCATCAGCTCAGTTTCAACGTCGTCCTGGATTTCCTCAACAGAAATCGCACGGTTGCGCCGCTGATAGCGGTTATACAAACGGGTGGAGATTTTCTTGGGCACCTCGTTCTTATCTCCTACCGCACTGAGCTTTTCAACCTCCGTGAATGCCTTGGAAATGGCGTTGGCAATTTTGCCTTTGTCAAAGTCAGCTTCACGGCCATCACGTTTAATGACAACCATAAAAATTCCTCCTTACAAAAGATAGCTGTGGATAACTTGGTCAATTTCTTCCCACGTGTTTACCCGGAGCGCATCATGAGCTACATGGTCAAAGCTACGATTATGGGGACGGTCAAAAAGAATTTTGGCGTATTCGCCCCCAACCAAGTTGTGTGGGGCATCGTCAATCAAAACGTCACCACGCACCATTTGCTTGTTGCAGGCAAAAATGATGTGCTCCCAGTCCAGGAAGGGGAACAGCTCTAAAAGCCGTTCCACCTTCGTTTTGCAGGTGTGATAGCTGGATGCAGTCACCATATAGAGCTGGTGCCCCTCGTCATAGAGCTTTTGGAGTACCTCAACAGAACCGGGGATCGGAGTGATACGCCGCCAAAGCTCGTCATCATGGAGTACGCCGAATACCTGCTCTTTCGTCAGCGTGGGGAAAGCAAGGGAGATATCCCAGCCGTGAACATCTTCCGGCGTTACGGAGGTGCCATAACGCTCGTTCAACATTGCAATCCAGCAATCACTCAGGTTTTCTACGGTATCGTCGGCATCAAACAGAATTGTTAGTTTCTTCATGGAGTTCTCCTTTGAGAGCGTTGTTCACAAAGTTGTTTACGGCCTCTTTGAGATCTTCCAAACTGCCGCTGTTGACGATCGTAGCGTCGTACTGGTAATCGTCCAATGCAGTCTCCGAAGCGTGTTTCTGCTGCTCTTCGGTCAACGGAGACACAAAGTTGGGGCGAACTACCCGCAACAAAATAGCGTCCATGCCGTAGGTCTCGTAGATCTCATACTCGTTGGGGAAGCGAGTATCAGGGATAAGCACGTAATCCCATTCGTCGCAGAAGATGTCGAGGATACTGACGATGAAATCTACCCAATAATCAGGAGAGACAGCGCGGATTTTGTCAGTACCGACACGCTGGAGAAGCGTGCGTCCCTTTTCATCCTTCTTGCCGTCCCAGCCAAAGAAGGTCTTACATACGTACTTGACCAGATCGCCGTAGTGGGCAATCAAAACACGGTTGCCTTGGGCTTCCAAAATCTCCTCCAAAAGTTTGGCGGTAGTGTCTTTACCGTGCTGGGCTTTACCCGAAATGCAAACGATTTTCATTCCGCAGCTCTCCTTCCTTTTCTGCCGCAGGACTTCTTCTCCCGGCAGAACCCGAAGTATTCACACTTCGGCATAAAGTAGTGATCGACCAGATATGCCCACTCGTCGGAATACTCTCTCAGAGCGTTACCAACATCAGCGAACAGGCCACGGTACTCGTGATAAGCTCTGCTGCATTCCCGCTGATGCGACATATCAATTAGGTTGCGGAGATTATGCTTGCACACAATCTTGGTGCCCATGCCCAGAGGAAGCCCAAGCGCAGAATCCTCTCTGGGGATACCAAGCCCTTCCAACATCTTCAAGCCGGTCTGGATACACTTCATAATCCAGTCGTAGACTTTGACGGCGGCGGAGTTACCCGCAATGCTGGGCGGTGTTACATAATCGAAACCGCTTTCATAGTCGATGTATCTGGTACTGGCCTGCAGTCTGGTGGGAGCGCCGCCGATGTGGGTATACCACTCACGGATCACTCTGGCAGAATAGCCGTCCAGGATCATATAGACATCCGGGAACTCAAACGTTCTGCCGTGCTCGTTTTCCAAGCAATCCAAGCCGCGTTTGTAGTTTTTTTCGGGGTCGCTGGTATCTGCACCCCAGCAGACACCAGCTTCCTCACCGATCATGGAAATAGGGTTCTTATAGGTGAATCGCTGAATTGTAACTGTTCCCATGTTGATCCTCCTTGCTTAATTTACTTTGTTGCTATCAAATATAAGTGTGAAAGACGTGATCGCCGATCGTCTTATAATAGCTACCATAGGTCAAAGATCCAGTAGAGAAGTACACTACGTCGGTATTCAAATCCAACGCTGGATGGCCGGCAAGAGCAGCATCTACTGCTTCCATCTGCACAGACCCATAGTAATCTCCTACCACAAACTGACAAGGTGAGAAGAGAATATCACTGATACTGCCGGAATACGCTTCGTGCATATAGCGGTTAAGCGCTACCTGCACCACGGCAACCTGACCATCAAAGCTCTGGTTTCCTGCCTCGCTGTAGGCCATACACGCCAGCAGCTCTTTTTCGGTATCCGTGGGTGACAGTTCTGCATATGGGTTAAGGTCTGCCTCGGGTTCTGCCGGTTCTTCCTCAATAGAAATAGGCGTAGGTGTGGGCGACACTTGAGGCGGCGCAGAGTAAACACAAAGTTCCTTTTCGATGGGGACTTGTGGTGTTTCCTCCTCTTTGTTCGGGACGAACAACATTGCACTCAGAGATCCGCAGACTACCAA
>OIAX01000708.1_pt1 | contig 10240 bp, 9 predicted proteins | sample 1580821 | NCBI WGS metagenome assembly OIAX01 (sample SAMEA3882524, study PRJEB24775) | human gut metagenome | biome: human-associated habitat; feature: intestine environment; material: feces | place: Netherlands | collected 2009/2010 | reverse complement strand
TGGAAGAGTGGGATAAGAGCATTGATGAGGCAAAAAAGATCGCAACTGATGATATGGGAGTGGAATTTATCGATGTGGATGTCAATGCATTTAAACAGAAGGTACTTCCTCTCCACGAAAAGATGTTAAATGAAAATCCAAAGATCCGTGATCTTTATGAACATATCCAGGAAGCAAATGAGGCAGCAGCCGGAAAGGAAGGCAAGTAATGGAAAATATGCGAAAAGTAAGAAAAACCATGATGAAAGTGCTGGGCTATCTGATCATTTTCCTGTTTATGATGATGACAGCAGTGGGAAGCTACCAGATCATTACAAGATATTTCTTTAACCGGCCAAGTACAGTATCAGAAGAGCTGCTGACCTATTCCTTTACCTGGATGTCCCTTCTGGCGTCTGCCTATGTTTTCGGCAAGAGAGACCATATGAGAATGGGATTTATGGCAGATAAACTGACCGGAAATTTCAGAAAATATCTGGAGATCATCATTGACCTGTTATCCTTCAGCTTTGCGGCAGTTGTTATGGTATATGGCGGCTGCTCCATTACAAAACTGACCATGATCCAGACTACAGCATCTTTGCGTGTGCCAATGGGGTATATATACGTGATGGTGCCTGTAAGCGGTATCCTTATTATGATTTTTGCGGCTATGAACGCAGTGGAAATGTTCCATCATGAGTTCAAAGAAGCCGGGGAGGTGAGAGTATGACAATCGCAGGACTTTGCGGACTGATTATATTTGTGTTGCTGGCGGTCATGCTGATTGCAGGCGTACCTATTGCTGTCGCATTAGCTGTTTCTTCTATTTGCGCGATCTTGCCGGTTTTAAATATGGGTGCAAGCGTACTGACCGGTGCCCAGAGAATTTTCTCCGGTATCTCCGTATTCAGCCTTCTTGCCATTCCTTTCTTTATCCTGGCAGGAAACCTGATGAATAAGGGCGGTATCGCTATCCGTCTTATCAATTTTGCAAAGCTTTTTACAGGCAATATCCCAGGTGCATTAGCCCACACCAATGCAGTGGCAAATATGCTGTTCGGTGCCATTTCCGGTTCCGGTACAGCGGCAGCTTCTGCTATGGGTTCCATTATTGGACCTATTGAAGAGGAAGAAGGTTATGACCGTGATTTCTCTGCAGCAGCCAACATTGCAACTGCTCCTACAGGACTTTTAATTCCTCCAAGTAATGTTATGATCACATTTTCCCTGGTCAGTGGAGGAACCTCTGTAGCAGCTCTTTTCATGGCAGGTTATATCCCGGGTATCCTCTGGGGCCTTGCTTGTATGGTAGTTATCTACGTTTTCGCAAAGAAAAAAGGCTATCGCAGCACAAAGAAATATACTGCTTCTGAAAAGATCAAAGTATTTTTCCAGGCGATCCCATGCCTGTTTATGATCATCGTTGTTATCGGCGGCATTATCTCCGGTATATTTACTGCTACAGAAGGAAGTGTAGTTGCAGTTGTATACAGCATGGTACTGGCAATTTTCTTCTACAAATCCATTAAGCCTTCTGAACTGCCAAAGATCTTCCTTGACAGTGCGGAAATGACGGGTATCATCATTTTCCTGATCGGCGTATCCAGTATTATGAGCTGGGTCATGGCATTTACAGGTATCCCAACTGCAGTAAGTACTGCTATGCTTGGTATCAGCAATAACCGTTACGTGATCCTGTTTATTATCAATATCCTGCTGCTGATCGTAGGTACTTTTATGGACATGACACCGGCGTGCCTGATCTTTACCCCGATCTTTTTGCCGATCTGTCAGGCACTGGGAATGAACACCATTCATTTCGGTATCATGATGATCTTTAACCTGTGTATCGGAACCATTACACCGCCAGTTGGAACTACACTGTTTGTAGGTGTAAAAGTAGGAAAAACAAGGATCGAGCAGGTGATCCAGCCATTGCTTTATTACTTTGGAGCCATCTTTATTGTACTGTTGTTAGTTTCCTACATTCCAGCGCTGTCACTTTGGCTGCCGGGACTGCTGGGATATGTATAAAAAATAGGAGATCTGCCTGCTGAGGCAGGTGGAAAGGTGCAGCAGAACAGGCAAGGCGCATAAGACCCCGGAAATTTTATACCCCGGGGTCTTTTTTTGTTGCCAACTTTTTTTGCATATAGTATAATTTCTGATGATACCAGGGGACAAAGTTTGGAAGACCGACGCAAGCTTGCTTGCAGGAGGACTTGCAAAATTGGGACCCGCCAAAAACATGAGTAAGAAGCCATTTTTGTTAAAAAATGAGCGGATTACGAATGTTTTCTAGGATTGCGGGAGCACACAGTGCGGAGCAATCCGGTATCATCAAAAAGACCGAATTACAGGGGACGCAAGGCATTTAGCAATATGCAGTGGCCCTGGTGACAGAAAGGAAGAACGAACATGACAATCAGGATCGGTATTTTAGGTTATGGTAATCTGGGAAAAGGAGTAGAGTGTGCCATTAAGCACAATCCAGATATGGAACTGAAGGCAGTATTTACAAGAAGAGATCCTTCCACCCTTTCCATTCTTACAGAAGGCGCAAAAGTTTATTCAGTGAATGACGCACCTGCAATGAAAGATGAGATCGATGTTCTGATCATCTGCGGCGGCAGCGCTACAGATCTTCCAAAACAGACTCCAGAAATGGCAAAATATTTCAATGTAATTGACAGCTTTGATACACACGCAAGAATTCCGGAACATTTTGAGGCAGTAGATAAGGCAGCAAAGGAAAGCGGCCATATCGGACTGATCTCCGTAGGCTGGGATCCAGGCATGTTCTCCTTAAACCGTCTGTATGCAAATGCTATCCTTCCAGGCGGAAAAGATTATACATTCTGGGGCAAGGGCGTAAGCCAGGGACATTCTGACGCCATCAGACGGATCGCAGGCGTTAAGGATGCAAGACAGTATACCATTCCGGTAGAAAGTGCCTTAGAGGCAGTAAGAAGCGGCAGTGAGCCGGAACTGACTACCAGACAGAAACATACCAGAGAGTGCTTTGTAGTGGCAGAAGAAGGCGCAGATCTTAAGAAGATCGAAGAAGAGATCGTTACCATGCCAAACTACTTTGCCGATTATGATACTACTGTACACTTTATCAGCGAAGAGGAGCTGTTAAGAGACCATGCAGGTATCCCACATGGCGGCTTCGTGATCCGTACAGGAAAGACCGGCTGGAACAATGAAAATTCTCATGTAATTGAATACAGCTTAAAACTTGACTCCAACCCTGAATTTACTTCTTCTGTACTGGCTGCTTATGCAAGAGCTGCATACCGTTTAAGAAAAGAAGGACAGACTGGATGCAAGACTGTATTTGATATTGCACCAGCTTATCTGGCAGCAGAAGACGGAGCATATTTAAGAAAGCACATGCTGTAGGAGAAATACTATGACTTATGTTCAGAGAACCATTTGCCCTTATGACTGTCCAACATCCTGTGGACTGTTAGCAGAAACCGACGGAAAGAAGATCTTACGTGTCAAAGGTGATAAGACCCACCCGGCCAATAAAGGTCTGATCTGTGGGAAGATGCAGCATTATGAGGAGTCCATAAACAGTGAAAAAAGGATCCTTACACCTCTTCGCCGTACCGGCAAAAAAGGCAGCGGGCAGTTTATGCCCATTACCTGGGAGGAAGCAGGAGATGAGATCGCAGAGCGTTTTCTGAACATATGCAGGGAGGATGGCCCCCAGGCTATCCTTCCCGCTGTCTATTCTGGAGTCATGGGCCAGATCCAGAGAAAGTGCGGGGAAGCATTTTTTAACCGTTTAGGTGCCTGTTCCCTGGTACTGACTCTCTGTGCATCTGCTAAAGGTGCCGGTTACAGTGCCGTTGCCGGAAAAACCGGCTGTCTGGATCCGAGAGAACTGGAAAACAGCGATTTCTTTCTCATCTGGGGAAGCAATATCATGGCTACCAGGCTGCAGATCTTACCTCTTCTTGCCAGAAAACGGAAAGAAGGAAAACAGGTGATCCTGATCGAAGCCTGTGGCAGAGACAGTGCCTCTCTCTGCGACAAAGCGGTCTATATCCGTCCTGGAACAGACGGGGCTTTAGCTCTTGCCATGATGCATGTTCTCTGGCGGGAGCATTTAGAAGATGAGGATTTCTTAAGGAACCAGGCGGATGGTTATGAGCAGTTTTTACCGGAGATCCGGAAAGCTACGCCTGAATGGGCACAGGGCATTACGGGGATCCCTGCTGAGGTGATCGAAGAACTGGCACATGTTTACGGAAAAGCAAAAGCGCCTGCTATTGTACTGGGAAGCGGTCTTTCCCGTTACGGAAACGGTGGAATGACCGTGCGGCTGATCACTATCCTTTCTGCTTTTACAGGAGCCTGGAAGCGGCCAGGCGGTGGCATCTGCGGATGCGACCACAATCTGGGTGATTTTGTTGATACAAAGCGGATCACAAGACCGGATCTCAGAAAAGAACCGGCACGGATCGTAAATATCAACCAGCTTTCATCTGCTTTAAATGCAGAAGGAAAAGATAAGATCAGGGCTTTTTATGTATATGCAGGAAATCCGGTGAATTCTGTATGCAACCAGACGGGGCTTTTAAAGGGAGTTGCGAGGGAAGACCTGTTTACAGTGGTTCATGAGCGGTTTATGACAGATACAGCTCTTTATGCGGACATTATCTTACCGGCCACTTTTTCTGTGGAGCAGACAGACTGCTTTAAGCCATACGGATATGGTACTTTTGCAGTGGCTAATAAAATCATTGATCCGCCGGGACAGTGTAAGAGCAACTGGGATACCTTCTGTTTTCTGGCCGGGAAGTTGGGATTTGAGGAAGATTACTTTAAACAGACAGCAGAAGATGCCCTGGAGGATCTGCTTTCCCATCCCGGAAAGGATCTGGCGCGGCTGTCAGAAGAACAGTGGCAGTTTTTAAGAGAAGGCGGCACGATTTCTGCAGATTTTGCGGATCACTGTGATTTTAAAACACCTTCCGGGAAGTTTATGATCGTAAATAAGTCGTTGAAGGATCCTGTTCCCCACTATATACCGTGTTACGACGGTACATATCCATTCCATCTGATCTCAGTGCCTGACAGTCATACCTTAAATTCTATTTTTTTGGAGCGTGACAGTCTGGTGGAAAACAGAGGCCCCATGTCCCTGTTGCTCCATCCACAGGACGGAGCAGAACTGGGGATCCAGGATGGAGATCCGGTTACAGCCTGGAATGACCTGGCAGAGGTAGAATTTAAGGCTGTGTTTACAGATCAGATCGCCAGAAAAACAGCAGCAGCATCCGGCGTGTACAGCTCCTCTATTACCGGGCAGCGTTTTCAGGTAAATGCCTTAAATCATGAACGCCTGTCTGATATAGGTGAAGCTACGACACTGAATGATAACACCATTAACATAAAAAGGAGTACCTTTTGAAACAGTATTTTGTACCATTTAAAGAATTACGTTCCCTGACAAGAGGAGAAAAATTTGCAGTATTGTCCCTGATCCCGTTATATTTCATTGTCATTGGCCTGTTTCTTCAGCCAATCAACGAGATCATTCCGGGAATTATACGGATCGTGCGGGAGCCGGACGTACTGATCACAGACTATTTTGCAGTAGGAGGAATTGGAGCTGCCCTGATCAATGCGGGGCTTACAACTCTGCTCAGCATTGCCCTTCTCTATTTTTCGGGAAAGGAGATGGACGGTCATACCATTACTTCCAGCTGTCTGATGTTCGGATTTTCTCTTTTTGGAAAGAACATTGTCAACATCTGGGCCATTATGGCAGGTGTTGTTTTGTATGCGAAATATCATGGTACTTCTTTAAAACGTTATCTGTATGTAGGTCTGTACGGCACCAGTCTTTCCCCTATTATGACACAGATGATGCATATCGGAAAATTTCCTGCGCCGGTCTGTCTTATGCTGTCACTGCTTTTGGGACTGGCTATAGGCTTTGTGCTGCCGCCTTTGTGTACCCATGTGCACTACGCCCATCAGGGATATTCCCTGTATAACGTAGGATTTGGCGCAGGTATTATTGCAACGGTAGTAGTATCTCTTGCTAAATCTTTCGGGATCAAAGTAGAATCCCGCCTGATCTGGTCTGTTGGAAATAATACCCTGTTTGCTGTTTTACTTATGTCTTTATTTGGCTGTATGATCGCATCAGCAGTGGCAGTGCGGGGAAAGACGATCCTGGAGTCTTATAGACGTATCCTGAAAACATCAGGGATTGGTGGAACCGATTATCTGAAAGATGAAGGCGGAGCTACTACTGTATTTAATATGGGTGTCAATGGCCTGTTTGCCACTCTGTTCGTTCTGGCAGTAAAAGGGGATCTGAACGGTCCTACGATCTGTGGTATTTTTACGATCGTTGGTTTCAGCTCCACAGGAAAGCATTTAAGAAATATCGCCCCTATCATGTTTGGGGTCTATCTTGCAAGCTTTACCAAAACATGGGCGATTAACCAGCCATCCCCTATCCTTGCGCTGTTATTTTCCACTACACTGGCGCCTGTAGCAGGAAGGTTTGGCCCGGTGGCAGGCATTATTGCAGGTTATCTTCATTCTTCTGTTGCTTTAAACGTAGGAATTGTATACGGAGGCATGAATTTGTATAACAATGGTTTTGCCGGCGGTATTGTTGCAATCTTTTTAGTACCTGTGGTACAGTCAATCAGTGACAGAAGAGCAAGAGCGAGAGGCGAGCTGTCCCTGTAGTGTCCTGCCTGCTGATGGGAATAAAAATTCCAAAAAACATGAAATATGGGAAAGAAGGAAATTGACTATATGGATGAACGTTTGAAAAAACAGCTGGATTTTGCCCTGGAGATCGATAAGGAAAAAAATATTCTCCGCCAGACTCATTTATCCGGTCACGGAAGAAATGAAAATGACGCAGAACATGCGTGGCATATGGCGATCATGGCCTATCTTTTACGGGAGTATTCCAATGAGCCTGTTGATATTACCAGAGTCATGCTTATGTGTCTGATCCATGATGTAGTGGAGATCGACGCCGGGGATACTTATGCCTATGATGAAGAAGGCAAGAAGACCCAGAAGGCAAGGGAAGAGGCGGCAAAAGAACGGATCTATTCCCTGCTTCCTGAGGATCAGAAAGAGGAACTGGCAGCTATTTTTGACGAATTTGAGGAAAGTAAGACACCGGAGTCAAAATTTGCCCATGCAATGGACAATCTTCAGCCATTGATGCTTAACAACAGCAATGACGGAGGGGACTGGAGAGAACACGGTGTCAGCGCAAAGCAGGTTTACGGCCGCCAGAGCCGCACAAAAGAAGGTTCTGAAAAACTGTATGAGGTTACAGATCAGATCATAAAAAAACATAGGGAGAAGGGGAATTTAAAATGAAATTAGCAGTTATCTATGACTCAAAAACAAATAATACAGCGGCAGTAGCAGGCTATATGGCAGAGGCAATGAACAGCTTTGAAGGGGTAGAGGCAAAAACATTCCTGTATTCAGAAGTAGATACAGAGTTTGTAAAAGAATGTAAAGGCGTTGTGTTTGGCTGTCCTACTTATGCAGCTGGTCCTACATCTGATTTTTATACCTGGATGGAGAAAAATGCAGGCGGTCTGAATTTGGCCGGAAAATTAGGCGGTGTATTTGCTACAGAACAGTACATCCATGGCGGTGCTGACCTGACTATGAACGCGCTGCTCATCCACCTGTTAGTATATGGAATGATGATCTATTCCGGCGGAGCTTCCTGTGGCAAACCAGTGATCCACATGGGACCGGTAGAAGTCAGCCCAAAGAAAGAAGATTTCAAAGAACTGTTTGAGATCTTTGGCAAACGTTTTGCAACACAGGCGTTAAAGATCAACGGATAAACCTATTATCAAAAAGGAAACTACGAAAAATGAAAACAGCAGGAAACAACAGAAAAACCACATCAAACCGAGTGGCCCTTTATGGTCTTCTTATAGCTCTGGCCTTTGTATTAAGCTATGTTGAAACATTATTCCCTGTTTATCTGGGAGCGCCGGGCGTGAAGCTGGGGTTAGCCAATCTGGTAACAGTCATTGCCCTGTATGGCCTGGGAGTGAAAGAAGCCTTTGCCATTAATGTAGTGCGTGTATTGTTATCCGGCTTTACATTTGGAAATATGTCGTCGATCCTGTTTGGTATGGCAGGAGCAGTTTTAAGTCTGTTTCTTATGGCTGTATGCAAAAAGCTCCGCCTTTTTGATATGACCGGTATCAGTATCATAGGCGGAGTTGCCCACAATATCGGCCAGTTTCTGGTGGCTGCATTTGTGACAAAAACATTTGGCGTATTTTCCTATCTTCCGGTACTGCTGATCGCAGGAACCGTGGCTGGAGCACTGATCGGACTTTTAGGCGGGATCATTTTAAAAAGGATCAGCAGGATCTTACCGAAAGGATAAAAAACTGTTTATAAATTATTTAAATAAAAAAGATTATTTTTTTAAACTTAAAGAGTATCCTGAAGGTAATGGACATGATACAGGAGGTTTTAGAGAATGGATTTTATGATCTTAGACGGGATCCAGAAACTTCACAGTCCCCTTCTGGATACTCTTTTTGTATGTATCACCCGTTTGGGAGATAAGGGATTTGTCTGGTGTCTTATGGCACTTGTCTTTCTTTTGATCCCGGAAAAACGGAAAACAGGCTTTATTTGTGTAGCAGCCCTTCTTCTTACGGAAATAACCGGAAATCACATTTTAAAGCCCTTATTTGCCAGGGTACGCCCCTGCGATGTAAATCAGGCTGTACAGCTTCTTATTGCGAATCCAGGTGGATATTCATTTCCCTCAGGACATACGTCTGCTTCCTTTGCAGCAGCGTCTGTTTTGTGTTTCAGGGAGAAAAGGAAAGTGGCAGTACCGGCTCTTTTACTGGCAGCATTGATCGGTTTTTCAAGAATGTATCTTTATGTACATTATCCGACGGATATTGCAGGCGGTATTCTCTTGGGAACACTGATGGGATATGTCTGTGTACAGGCTGCAGACAGGATAAAATACAGGAAAAATTCAATAAACATCGAAAGAAAATGACATTGTTTTATGTATCCCCTGTGATTATAATGAAAATATCAGCAAATTTATCCGCAGAGCATTAAACGGTCTGGTGGATTTGCAAATAAAAAGGGGGATATGCAGATGGTTTACGAAGCAATCAGAGAATTGGTACGTTACGGGTTAGAGAAGGGCCTGATCACAGAAGATGATGCCATTTATGCCAGAAATCAGATCCTGGAAGTATTAAAAATGGATGAATACGAAGAGCCGGAGAAAGATGGGGAACTTACAGGCGCAGCTCTGGAGAAGATCCTGAAGGTACTTCTTGACTATGCGGCCGAAAAAGGACTTTTACAGGAAAACAGTGTTGTATACAGGGATCTGTTTGATACAAAACTGATGAACTGCCTGATGCCAAGGCCAAGTGAAGTAACAAAAACATTTTGGGAGAAATATCAGGTTTCGCCGGAGACTGCCACCGATTACTATTACAACCTGAGCCGGAATTCCGACTATATCCGCAGATACCGTGTAAGCAAGGATATGAAATGGACCACAGATACCAAATACGGTACACTGGATATCACAGTCAACTTATCCAAACCGGAAAAAGATCCAAAGGCTATTGCAGCAGCGAAACTGGCAAAGCAGAGCGGTTATCCAAAGTGTCAGCTTTGTATGGAAAATATCGGTTATGCAGGCAGAGTGAACCATCCGGCAAGAAATAACCATCGTGTCATACCGATCACCATTAATGACAGCAAGTGGGGATTTCAGTATTCACCTTATGTTTACTATAATGAGCACTGTATCGTGTTCAATTCAAAGCATACACCGATGAAAATCGAGCGTGCCACATTTGGAAAGCTGCTTGATTTTGTAACACAGTTTCCACATTATTTTGTAGGCTCAAATGCAGATCTGCCAATCGTTGGAGGCTCTATCTTAAGTCACGACCATTTCCAGGGCGGACACTATACATTCGCTATGGCAAAGGCTCCGATAGAGAAAGAAATCACATTCAAGGGCTACGAGGATGTCGAGGCAGGTATCGTAAAATGGCCTATGTCTGTTATAAGAATCAAGTCAGCAGACAGGGATAAGCTTATTGACCTTGCAGATAAGATTCTTCTTGCATGGAGAGGCTATACAGATGAAGAAGCATTTATTTTTGCAGAGACAGATGGAGAGCCACACAACACTATTACACCTATAGCAAGACGTCGTGACGGAGAC
>OIAX01000705.1_pt1 | contig 10272 bp, 6 predicted proteins | sample 1580821 | NCBI WGS metagenome assembly OIAX01 (sample SAMEA3882524, study PRJEB24775) | human gut metagenome | biome: human-associated habitat; feature: intestine environment; material: feces | place: Netherlands | collected 2009/2010 | reverse complement strand
GGAGTCTCACCACATCCAGCACATGCGCCGGAGAACTCAAGTAACGGCTGTTTGAACTGGCTTCCCTTAACGGTTGTCTCTTTATATTTATCAATGACATCCTGTTTGATCGGAAGTGTCTGACCGTAGTCATAACCCTTCTGAGCCTCCAGATTCTTGTCAAGACTTACCATCGTAAGTGCTTTCTCACCCTTCTTGCCCGGGCAGACATTTGCACAGGAACCACATCCGGTACAATCCAGGGAAGAAATAGTCATCACGAACTTGTACTGCGGCATACCTGTAAGCGGCAGTGTCTTTGTTCCTTCCGGAGCGGCAGCAGCCTCTTCCTCGGTCATCGCGATCGGGCGGATAACTGCGTGCGGGCACACATAAGAACAGAAGTTACACTGGATACAGTTGTCCGGATTCCAAACCGGTACATTGACTGCGATACCACGTTTCTCGTATGCAGCGGAACCAGACGGAGTTGTACCATCTACATAATCGGTAAATGCAGATACCGGCAGGTTGTTACCCTCCTGAGCATTGACAGCAGCCTGAACGGTGTTGACAAACTTAACAACGTCTGCTCTTCCCTCGGTTGCGTGAGTCATCTCAAGTCCCTCGTCCTCGCCGTTCTTCCAGCTTTCCGGAACCTGAATCTCTACAACGTTCTGAGCGCCTGCATCGATAGCAGCCCAGTTTTTCTTAACAACATCTTCGCCCTTACGACCGTAGGTTGCCTTTGCAGCAGCCTTCATCAGTTCGATCGCTCTCTCCTCCGGAATAATATTTGCCAGCTTGAAGAATGCGGACTGAAGGATGGTATTGATACGGGTCGGGCCCATACCGGTCTCGATACCCAGTTTAACACCGTCGATGGTGTAGAATTTAATCTTGTGGTCAGCAATGAACTTCTTAACCTGTCCCGGTAAGTGCTGCTCCAGCTCTTCCATGTTCCACGGGCAGTTTAACAGGAATGTACCGCCGTCAACCAGTTCCTGAACCATGTTGTACTTACGGATGTAAGCCGGGTTGTGACAGGCAACAAAGTTTGCCTTGTGGATCAGGTAGGTGGATTTGATCGGTTTATGACCGAAACGAAGGTGGGACATTGTAACACCACCAGATTTCTTGGAGTCATAATCGAAGTAAGCCTGTGCGTACATATCGGTATTATCGCCGATGATCTTGATAGAGTTCTTGTTTGCACCTACAGTACCGTCGGCACCAAGACCCCAGAACTTACAGTTTACAGTTCCTTCCGGAGTGGTAACAAGCGGTGCGCCAAGCTCCAGGGAAAGGTTGGTAACATCATCTACGATACCGATGGTGAACTGTTTCTTGGTTGTGTTCTCATATACAGCTACGATCTGAGCCGGTGTGGTATCCTTGGAACCAAGTCCGTAACGTCCTGAGTTGATCTTAACAGCGTCGAATTTAGTTCCTTTAAGAGCTGCAACAACGTCAAGGTACAGAGGTTCTCCAAGAGATCCTGGTTCTTTTGTTCTATCAAGAACATTAATGTACTTAACAGAATCCGGAATTGCATCTACAAGTGCCTGTGCGCAGAATGGTCTGTAAAGACGAACTTTAACAACACCAACCTTCTTGCCCTGAGCAAGTAAGTAATCGATTGTTTCATCGATTGTGTCGCAAACAGATCCCATAGCGATGATTACGCTTTCAGCGTCCTCTGCACCATGGTAGTTGAACAGTTTGTAGTTTGTTCCGATCTTAGCGTTAACTTTGTCCATGTATTCCTGTACGATTGCCGGCATAGCATCGTAGTATGGGTTACATGCTTCTCTTGCCTGGAAGAAGATATCCGGGTTCTGAGCGGAACCTCTCTGACATGGATGGTTCGGGTTCAGAGCACGGTTACGGAACTCTGCGATTGCGTCCATATCTGCCATATCTTTCAGATCTTCATAATCCCAGGTCTCGATCTTCTGAATCTCATGGGATGTACGGAAACCATCAAAGAAGTTAATGAACGGAATCTTGCCCTTGATGGATGCCAGATGTGCAACCGGGGTTAAATCCATAACTTCCTGTACGCTGGATTCACACAGCATCGCGCAGCCTGTCTGACGGCACGCATAAATATCAGAATGGTCACCAAAGATGGATAACGCATGGCTGGCCAGTGCACGAGCAGAAACATTAAATACGCCCGGGAGCTGCTCACCTGCAATCTTGTATAAGTTCGGGATCATCAGAAGCAGACCCTGGGAAGCGGTGTACGTGGTTGTCAGCGCACCTGCTGCCAGAGATCCGTGTACTGCACCTGCTGCACCTGCCTCAGACTGCATCTCTGTAATCTGAACTGTGTGGCCGAAAATATTGGTTCTTCCGTCTGTTGCCCATTCATCGGTAGCCTCAGCCATCGGAGAAGAAGGGGTAATCGGATAGATAGCTGCCACGTCGGTGTATGCGTAAGAAGCATGCGCTGCTGCGTGGTTTCCATCCATGGTTTTCATCTTTCTTGCCATAATGAATATTCCTCCTATTGATAGTGAATGTATTCAGTAATAAATCTCCCCAAATAGATTGTCCTGGAAATTTACCTGATAATATTATAACAAATTCTCGTCAAAATGCAAATAATTTTGATTTATATCCGGTATTATTTTTCGAACAATTACAAAAAAGCTGTCTACTGTTTTTTCAGATAGTCGATAAAACCACAAAATATGAAAAAAAGCGCCGCCAGATGAAGAAAGACTCTCCATCCAGCGGTGCTTTTCATTCAAATGCCGCTTGAATGCCCTTTTATCATTCATTTTTGCAATCTATCTTACAGCACTTTCTATATTTCACCTTAGTTTTGCCTTGGTTTTAATTGCTTCCAGGTCCATTTGCTTCCACAACCGGGTTCGTTTCCTCTGGCTCTGGAGTTGTCTCCTGTGGTCCTTCGTTGGATTCCGCCGCTGTCGTGGTCGGAGCTTTTATCTCGCCGCCAGGGCTGGACGGTGCCGCTGTGGTTGTCTCATGTGCCGCTGTGCTCTCATTAGCTGCATTTGTCTCAGCCGCAGTGCTCTCTGCTGCCGCCGTTGTCTCCGTTGCGTTGGTCGCTACAGTAGCGGAACTGTTACGTTTGATCTGCGCTGCCTTTCCACGATAGCTGCTATTGTGAAAAAATTCACGACTCACTTCTTTATCATTCTCATAGGTAACCAGATCCGTGGACCAGCGGCTGCCCGGAGTCGCTGCCTTTGTCTGCACTTCCTGATTCGGCTGCAGGGAACCATCCTCGGTATAAACCGCAGACGGCGGATCAATCTCGCCTGTCTTCTCAGAAGACATACGGATCTTGACACCCTCTTTCAGAATCGGAACTCCATACAGTGCGATCGTCAGTTTTCGATCAGATGCGCTGAAGCTTGCCTTGATAGCCAGCGGATATTCCGAGTTGTTGACGAACTTGAAGTCCGGTCCGCCGTAGCTGACTGCCGCATCCTCGCCCGGTGTAACGTAGGACGGCTCGTAGCTGTGTGCGTGGCGCTCCGTACTCTTAAGCCCCGCAAATACAACCGCGTTGTATAAGGTCGAAGATACCTGGCAGACGCCGCCGCCTGGCTCCTGGACAACCTCGCCATTTAAGTATGCGGTTGCCGGCTTGTAGCCTTTTTCTTCGGTTCTCGCACCGGTCGTATTGTTAAAAGAAAATTCCTGTCCTGGTTTGACAATCGTTCCGTTTAACGCTGCGACCGCCAGACGGATATTCTCGTTTCGGTTGCTGTTGGAGGTCGTCGTGGTTGTGTAGGTGGACATTGTCTTGTACTTATCCTGTACCGACGAATCCGCTGCGACTTCCTTCGTCTCTGCGGTCAGGACGGCATCAAACTCTTTCTTGTCAATCGCATCGACCATCGCCTGTGCCAGCTTATCCTGATCGATGACAAGTCCCTTGGTGCCCTCGCTGAACTCAAACTTGCCCGTTTCCTTATTGTAACCGGAGATACCGCCGCTTTTGGCTGCCATGTTCCAGTTTCCGGCAATCAGTGCTGCCTCTGCCTTGGCATCCTCGATCATATTTTCCGTGTTGACTTCATATGTCTCACCCGGTTTCAGATCACTTGCATAGATCTCCTCGAGAAGCTGATCAACTTTATCCGCCATCAGATTGGTGACGTCGGTCTCTTTGTCCTCGTATTTGGCCTTCATCTTCCAGTCAAATGAATCAAGGATCGCCTTGCGCGCCTCCTCCTGCGTCATTCCGTAAATATTGACGCCGTTGACGGTCACCGCTCCATCTGCCACGGTACTCTCCTGTACGATATCCGATTCGGTCGCCCCGCCTGCCGCGCTGCCCCCACCGCACCCGCGGGAGGCAATCGCCGCTATCAGGATAACCGCCAGGACACCGATCACGATCAAAAGGATCTGTGTAATATCCAGACGGTTTCTTCTCTTCTTTTTATAACGCCCGGAAGTATGCCCACTCCGACCGGCTGCCGCCCGGTTCATCGCAGTATCCCGGCGTCCCGTGCTTGTGTGCGCAGCTGTACTTTTTGTATGGCTGGATGTTCCGGACAACGAACGATGCCCGGTACTGCTATGTCCGGCACGGCTGTACGAACTCAGCGTTCCGCCCTCCAATCCTCTATGTTCAAAATTCCTTCCTCCTGAAGAATTTCTGTTGTACTCACTCATTTTCCATCACCTGTCCGTCTTTTCCATGAAATTTTATTATATGTGTTTATTTGAAAATATCCCTGCTACAGTATAGCACAATTCCAGGAAAAGAAAATAACATAATTCTTAAATTAACTTATAAATTTTTTTGATCCCCACAACCGTTTCCTGGTACAAATTTCCACAGCCGCTCTGTTTTTTGTATAACGCTTCTTCTTTCAAATATATCTGATGTAAACAATCATTTTTGTTCCCGTTTACACACTGGCAAACTGCAGCGGGTATCTGCCGCATACTTGACTTTTCCATCTAATGCGGGTAGTCTTACAGCAGAAGGAGGTCTGCATCTATGCAGTTAATTGATTTACACGTTCATTCTACTGCTTCGGACGGCACACTCACGCCCACCGAAGTGACAAATCTGGCGCTCCAATGCGGTCTGACCGCCTATGCGCTGACGGATCATGATACAGTTGACGGCGTTGCGGAAGCCATGCAGGCAGCCGAGAACACCTCCCTGACTGTCATTCCCGGTGCCGAATTTTCCAGTCCTTATGAAGGAAAAGAAATCCATATTCTGGGGCTCTATCTGAACCCGCACTGCCCGGAACTTTTATCTGCGCTGCGGCAGGTCCGCGAGATCCGCAACCGGCGCAATGAAGAGCTTCTCGCTTTATTTCAGGCAGATGGATTTCCCATTAAATATGAAGATTTAATTCACGGAAATGAACACACTGTCATCACCCGTGCCCATTTTGCACGCGCACTGCTTGAAAAAGGCTGTGTCACTTCGGTCAGCCAGGCATTTGATAAATACCTCGGGGACGGCAAAAAATATTACCGCCCGAAGCAGATGATTGAGCCGGAGGAAGCGATCCGCCTGATCCGTGTAGCTGGCGGTTTACCAGCGCTCGCACATCCTCTCCAGTATAAACTTGGCTGGAAAAAGACCGAGCAGCTTCTCTCCTATTTAAAAGAAGCCGGAATGATGGGCATCGAGGTTTATTATTCCTCACACTCTCAATCCGACAGTCTTCATTTACGTGAAATAGCTTCCCGTCTCGGTCTGGTCTCCACCGGCGGTTCCGATTTTCACGGTGCCAACAAACCAGATATCCATCTTGGAAGCGGCTACGGCGGTCTGCGGGTTTCTGCATTGCTGCTGGACAACATAAAAGCCCGGTTACAGCAGAAAAACAGCTAAAATGCTGATTTACCCGCTCACGCTTCTATCGGTTCCATATGTTCAGGCATTTACAATCTATATGAAAACTTCTTCATGAACCTGCTGAACAGACGTCTGTTTATATGTTTACATATGATAGAGCGCCTGCTCAATTCCTTCTTCCGAGACGGACTCCGCCAGTACGGCTTTCATTCCCGCCGCGCTGGCGGTTTTTTCTGTCTTTTCTCCGATACAGACGGCTGTAAATCCGTTCAATGTCTCCTTATCCGGCTGTAAAATATCCAGGAATCCCTGTACTGTCGATCCGCTCGTAAACGTGACCGCATCGATCGCGCCCTCTTTTAGGAGTTCACGGATGCGCTCTGCAAGCGGCGATTCCTCCGGCGTGATCGTATCGTAAAGTGTCACATCCATATAGGATATTCCGGCAGCTTCAAATGCCTGCGTCAGTTCCGGCGAACCATGTCTGGCGCGCAGGATGCATACGCGTTCGTTCTGCTTCACCTGTTTTGCCAGCCCTTTTCCGAGATCTGCCGCATAAAAGCGCTCCGGAATATAATCTGGGTAAATGCCGTGTTCCCGGCAGACGGACGCGGTTCCCTCGCCGATCACAGCAAAACGCAGATGGGAAAGGCTCCTGAAATCTTTCTGCATCTGGTTCAAAAGTTCAAAGAGATATTGTGCCCCTGCCGGACTTGTGAGCACCAGCCAGTGATACGATTCCAGATTCCGAACCAGTTCATACAGTTTTTCTTTATCCGCTGTGCCAGCATCCGCTTTTTCTGATTTTTTCCAGACCGGTTTTAACTCAATCGTCGGAAATTCCAGCACCTCCGCTCCGGCATCGCGCAGATGTTCTGCCAGCTTCTGGCTGCGCTCCTTCGGGCGGGTAATCACGATCCGTTTTCCTGCCAACGGCTTTTCTTCTCTCCATGCACACGTATCAGCAAGCGCACAGACCTCCCCGATCACAAGGATGGCAGGCGCCTTGACGCCCTGACGCACACCCTCTTCCGGAAGCGTCTGCAGGGTTGCACGGATCATTCTCTGGGACGCAAGGGTTCCGTTCATCAGAAATGCCGCCGGCGTCTCCGGTTTCATTCCCGCATTCAGAAGCCCCTCACAGATCCTCGGCGCATTCGCAACACTCATCAGAAAAATTAAGGTGCCGCCGACCCGAGCAAGTGCCTCAAAATCCAGAGCCGGCATGCCCTCCATACGATGTCCGGTAATCACATGAAACGATCCCGCCAATCCTCGGTGCGTCACCGGGATGCCAAAATATGCCGGAACTGCCAGGCTGGAGCTGATACCCGGAACCACCTCAAACGGGATCTGATGTTTCTTTAAAAATTCAGCTTCTTCGCCGCCGCGTCCAAAGACGAACGGATCCCCGCCTTTGAGGCGCACGATCGTTCCGCCCTTTTTCGCTTCCTCTAATAAAATTTCTAAGATTTCTTCCTGCTTCTTCGAATGGCGTCCACTCCGTTTACCAACGTCAATTTTCCGCGTGTGCTCCGGAATCCAGCCCAGTACCGCGTCGCCTGCCAAAGCGTCGTAGACGACGGCATCCGCCTGCTCCAGAAGTTCTCTGCCGCGCAGGGTAAAAAGTCCTGCATCGCCAGGACCCGAGCCGATAAGGTAGACTTTCCCCAGCGGAGACAGTGCAGGCTTTCCCGATAACTGTTCCGCCAATTTTCTTCCAAGCTCCGCTGCTTTCTCTGCATCGCCCTCAATGGAACCAATACGGACTTCTCCCGTTTCTTCCTTATAATAAAGACCTCGCAGCTTGATTTTTCCATTTTCAAGCACCGCCGAAGCTGCCGTCGGCGACGAACATCCGCCTCCAAGCGTGGCGACAAAGCCCTGTTCTGCCCTGGTTAAAACCGCAGACTCCTCAGAGTGAACCATTTTCACAAAAGGGATCTCCCGGTCACGCCGTCCCTGGATTGCCAGAATGCCCTGTCCTGCTGACGGGAGCATTTCCTCCACAGAAAAATAACGGCTGATGCGATCTGCAAATCCCAGACGAATCAGCCCCGCCGCTGCCAGAATCAGCGCATCATATTCGCCAGAATCGAGCTTTCGCAAACGCGTGTTCAGGTTACCTCGGATCCCCTTAAATTCTGCATCCGGGAATAATCTCTGCCCCTGTAGGACGCGGCGGCGGCTGGAAGTTCCGATTACCGGGTGTGCCGGAAGCTCGGATAAGCCTTCACGCAGAACCAGCACATCGCGGCAATCTTCGCGCTCTAAAAGCGCCAGCACCGGCAGCTCCTCCGGCGGACAGAGCGGCATATCTTTTAAGGAATGAACTGTCAGCTCGCATCGCCCTTCATAAAGCGCCTGATCCAGCTCTTTTACAAACAATCCCCTGCCGCCAACCGCATCGAGTGGACGGTCAAGCACCTTGTCTCCCGTCGTTTTCATCGTGATCAATTCAAATTCTGTCTCCGGACAGACATTCTGCATCGCTGCGATCGCCATCTTTGACTGAACAACTGCCAGCGCACTGTCGCGGCTGCCTACGCGGATCCTATTTTTATCTGTCAATTTTTAATCTCCTCTATAAAATATATTAAGTATCTTCTACCTCTGCCTCCGCCAGCACGCGGCGTACTTCTTTTGCCACACGATGCGTCAATCCCGGATCCGCTCCGCCAGAAATCAATCCGGCTGTCAGTTCTCTGCCCTGGGCGATCGCCGGGAAATAAAACTCTGACTGACTTTTATCGGAAGCCATATTAAACCAGACGGAATGGCTCGACGCATCCTCCTTGATCCGTGCATCCGTCCCCGTCTGCCCGGTCGCTGCCAGCGCCATAAAAAAGTTTTTTTTCTGCCAGATCGTATCACGAACTTCCTCATAGGTTTGTTCAATCAGACGGATTTTCCGTGAATCCGCCAGCTTCCGTATCTCTTCCGAAGTGTTCGGTGCAATCACCGTGATCGCTGCGCCAAATTTTTCCAGCACGCCGACCCGCCTCGATGCCACACTTCCAGCTCCCACAACCAGCACCTGCCGATCTGTCATATCTATAAAAATCGGAAAATAGGACATTTCTCTTCTCCCACTATTTTCGTTTGGTAACTGTTCAGTGCCTTCACAGTCACGCGCAGACCTACTGAACAGTTACTTCGTTTGTTTCTATACCGCCGGAATTGATTTCATCTCTTCCAGACTGCATTTCTGTATTATTATAAAGTGTCTCATTTTATAAATCAAGCGTGAGGCAGATCTATTTTTCATTTTAGAACCTCTTTTGTTTCTGTTCACGGGTAGGCACTTTTGGAACCGAAAGTGCCATAAGAAAACGTGGTGGCAGCAGGAATTTGCCGTATTGAAATGCGAAGCCACGGCAAATTCCGTTACTTTTTACGTATGCGTGTACAGTAACCCTCTTTTATTGATACCCGTATACGTAAAAAGTAATCCTTGTTTTGTCTTGCCAGAACGGTGCAGATTTTGTATACTTATAACACATTTAAATTCAATACAATGAGTATAAAAAGATTGACTAATACCAATAAAGGAGTTACAACGATGGAAGAATTTTACAAAGCAATCGAAGACAAGATCAAAGCTTCCGGCTATCCGGGCGAGGTAAACGGCGAGGATATCTACAACGACATCTGCGATCAGATGGAGGAAAAAGAAAATGGAACCTATCTGTTTCTCTCCAAAAAAGACAATGGCGTCGTATTTGAATACAAGGTAGACATTCTGGATGAGTCCTTCAATCTCTCCTATGTTCATATTACCGCAAATAACGACACGTTTCATATTGATTTTGACAATTAATAGACAATCTTTTCTTGGACATCCCTGTATTTTTGACATACAGGGATATTTTTTTAAGGATTTTTTTGGAAAATGTGAGCATTGCGCCCTTTATAGAGGTCTGTTATAATTATCATTGTTAAAAGATTGACGAAATTATAAACTGCACACAGGGTTGTGTGCCAATCCATGAAGGAGGGCTAAATATGAAAATCCAGAACATTTCCGATGTAAACACATTTTTTAAAGTAATTGATTCCTGCAAAGGAACCGTCGAGCTGGTTTCCCCGGAGGGCGACCGCATCAACCTGAAATCCAAGCTGTCCCAGTATCTGTCGATGGCAAATATTTTTTCCAATGGCTATATCAAAGAGCTGGAGCTGGTTGCTTATGAGAAAGAGGACTTAGACCGACTGATTAAATTTATGTATCAGGGGGAGTAAGCTCTCTTCTAAGGTGTACACGGTATGTACCTTGCCGTTGTATAAAAAAATGTTTGAATGATACGATAGAAACTGTATAAAAAAGCTTCCTGGCTGCATGGCAGATTGGCTCTGCTGCACAGGAAGCTTTTTTCCGTTTTATGAATCTAAGTCAAACCGTTTCTCATACTTCACGCAGTAAACACGCAAACCTTCTAAACAGCTACGCTTCTATCCGCGCCAGCTCTTGAAAGACTTTT
>OIAX01000703.1_pt1 | contig 10286 bp, 10 predicted proteins | sample 1580821 | NCBI WGS metagenome assembly OIAX01 (sample SAMEA3882524, study PRJEB24775) | human gut metagenome | biome: human-associated habitat; feature: intestine environment; material: feces | place: Netherlands | collected 2009/2010 | reverse complement strand
TACACCCTGTTGCCGAAGCTGTTTTACTTTAAATAAATTTTGTGTTTATATTTAAACGTATCCGTCAATTTTTCGAAAGGTAATTATAATATGCTGGATAAAATTAAATCAATAAAAAACAATCTTCGTATCGGAGATAAGCTTGAAGAACTGAGAATCAAGGAGATGTCTGCCCAGATTGCCGGTTTTTTCAAGAAAATTTACGGTTTTATTTACAGATTTTTCGACTTGGCGGGAAAAAACTTCAGCCGGAGCGGCATTTCCGCAAATCTGGTTTCGGTTTCGGGATTTGTCATCGGCATTTTTGCCATTAATTTTCTGGCAATGGAAATGTATGGCTACGCATTGTTCTGTATTCTCGTCAACAGGGCTTTTGACGCTCTTGACGGTGCAATTGCCCGCCATTCGGAAGTGACAGACTTCGGCATTTTTCTTGACGCTGCTCTGGATTATATTTTCTATGCAGGGGTTATTTTCGGCTTTGCGCTTGCCAATCCGTATGACAACGCCGTTGCCGCCGGTTTCCTGCTGTTTGCCTTTGCGGCTTCTTCCTGTGCCCTGCTGGCTTATGCGGTTGTTGCCTATAAAAACAACTCTGCCGAAAAGCTGAATCTGAATCAATCGCCTTTTTATCTCGGAGGCTTTGCTCAGGGATTTGAAACCTTTACGGCTCTGGTCGTCCTGTGTATCGTTCCGGGCTGGTTTATGCCGATTGCCATTATCCTCGGCGTGCTGTTTGAGAATCAGAACATCGCCTTTATGGTGGGGCTGGCGTTTGCCATCGCGGCGAGCTGTAACTTCCCGATCATTCTGCTTTCCATGTACTGGTCGAAACTGACTACCCGTGGCGCAATGCTGGGCGGCTGGTTAGGACTGATTACTGCGGTGGTGCTGATGATCCTCGGCCCGACTATTTGGGTACAGATCCTCGGTCACGAAAAAGCCATCTTCCCGTATGAATACCCGGCGCTGTTCTCTATCAGCGTGGCATTCCTCGGTATCTGGTTATTCTCGGCAACGGATAATTCAGCGGAAGGTGCGCGCGAGCGTGAACTGTTCCGTGCGCAGTTTATCCGTTCCCAGACTGGCTTTGGCGTTGAGCAGGGCCGCGCGCATTAATCTCTCCCCTTCCCCGGTCGCTTGATCGGGGAATTTCTTCAGAACATCATCCTGGCCACCAGCGGCGAAACCAATACCATCAATACACCTGAAAGCATCATGACCAGGCTTGCAACTACGCCTTCTTGTTGACCCAGTTCATACGACCGCGCAGTCCCGGCACCATGAGATGCCGCGCCGAATCCAGCACCTTTCGCCATCCCTTCGCGAATAGAGAGACGTAAAAACAACACGTCGCCAATCGCCATGCCAAACACACCGGTGACCACCACAAACAGCGCCACCAGATCAGGCTGTCCGCCGAGCGACTGGCTCGCTGCCAAAGCAAATGGCGTAGTGACCGAACGCACCGCCAGGCTACGCTGGATCTCATCTGGCAGGGTAAACAATCGCGCCAGCCACACTGAGCTGGTCACTGCCACCACCGTTGCCGTCAGTACGCCTGCCGTCAACGACATCCAGTGACGCTTAATGATCGCCCGATTGTCATACACTGGTACCGCAAAGGCGATGGTGGCCGGACCTAATAGCCATAGTAACCAGTGCGCTTCGCCAATATAGTTTTGCCAGGAAATATTGCCAAAAACCAGCAGCATAACCAGTAGCGTAGGCGTCAGCACCAGAGGCATCAATGGCAATTTACGAAAGCGGCGATAAAGGCGTTTGTTAAGAAAATAGATAACTAGCGTAATTGCCAGACAGAGCATACTTAGCTGAAAATTAGCCACGGTTTAACCTGCGCATTTCATAGCGATAGACTTTTTCCACTACCCAGGCAGTCGTGCCCAGCACCATCACCGTACTCAGCGCGATCACAGCAAAAATACGCCAGCCATCCACCAGTAATAGTTGTGCATAGTTCACCACAGCCACCACGGCAGGGACAAAAAACAGCAACATTTCGGCCAATAGCCAACGCGCCCCGGCTCGAACCCATTGCAGAGGAAGAATGCGACAAACAATCAGCGCCAGCATCAGGATCATCCCCACCAGGTTGGCAGGCAGCGGCAAATGCAGCCAGGAGACGAGATACTGCGCAAAAATAAATAAACCTGCATACAGCACAACCTGAAAAAATACCTGGATAGATTGCACTACGGCAGGGGTAATGCGGCGAAGCGCCACGGGCATGAGAGGATATCCTGAAAATAAAACAGAATGGTAAGTATAGAGAGCGCTCGCCCCTGACTGAAATGAATTAAAATCATTGCAGGTATAGTCAAAGGGAATAGTTATGGATATCAGAACGCTGCGTTATTTTGTCGAAGTCGTGCGCCAGCAAAGCTTCACCCGCGCAGCGGAGAAGTTGTTTGTCACCCAACCAACTATCAGCAAGATGCTGAAGAATCTCGAAGATGAGCTGAACTGTATATTGTTGATCCGCGATGGTCGTCGGCTGCTTCTCACTGATACTGGTCGCGTCGTATTTGAGCGCGGGCTGGCTTTACTGGCTGAGTTTCGGCAACTGGAAGCTGAGCTTAGCGATATCAATCAGCTTAAAACCGGCGTTTTGCGGCTGGGAATCCCGCCGATGGTTGGGATGTTGATGGCCGGGCCGATTGGCCTTTTTCGCCAGCGTTACCCCGGCGTAGAATTGAAAATTTCGGAGTTTGGTGGTCTGACGGTACAACAAGCGGTGATGAACGGTGAACTGGATATGGCACTGACAGCCCTGCCAGTAGAAGAAAGCGGCCTGACAACGTTATCGCTGTTTAGTCATCCACTATGTGTACTGACGCCACATTCAGGTAAATGGCTTGAATGTGATGCCGTCTCACCGGAGACATTGGCGGAACATCCTCTACTTATCTATAACGAAGATTTTGCCTTAAGTAAGCAATTGATGAAGTTATTCGATGAACATGGCGTTAAGCCGAGAATTGCAGTTCGCAGCGGGCAATGGGATTTTCTCGCCGCGATGGTTCAGGCCGGTGTCGGAATAGCCATATTGCCGGAACCCATTTGCCAGCGATTAGATAAAAACACCTTAAAATGGCTACCGCTGGAAAGCGAACTAAGCTGGAAATTAGGAATGATTTGGCGTGAGGGCGTTTACCTTTCCCACTCTGCCCACGCGTGGCTGAGCTGTTGTGAAGGATACTGGTTAACGCCAGTGTAAGTCGGGTTGGCGGGCTCGCCCGCCAACCATGCAGATTACTGATTTTCCTCAATCAGCAACGCTTCAAGCAAATCGAGATCGTGCAGTAATTTTTGCAGCGTTTCGTTACTGATCTCCCGCGTGGCGCGCAGGTGGTACAGTTCAGCACGTTCAGAACGCAATGCCGCCAGACGGAAGCGACGCTCCAGGTTCTCTTCCAGGATTGAACTTTCTACATCATTACGTCCATCGGCGCGACGACGCAGGTTACCAATGACGCGAGAACTAACCTCTGTGAGCAGCTGGTTATCGATATTCTCTTCGGTATCCGCCGCCAAACGCTCCTCCATTTTCAATCGCCACTTCTGCCGTTGCCGCTCGTGCAATACGTTCCTCTTTCAATTGTTGCGAATGGTCCGCGACTTCTATGTGTTGTAGCAGAATAGGCAACATCACCACGCCGACAAACAACGAGAAGAGAATGACGCCAGCCGCCAGGAACACCAACTCATAGCGCGCAGGGAAGACGTTACCATCCGGCAAGAGAAGCGGGATAGAGAGCACACCGGCCAGAGTGATCGCCCCACGCACCCCGGCGAAAGACGCGATCAGGATTTCTCGTGTAGTCCACGAACCAAACTCCATCGGCTTCTTCTTCAGGAAGCGGTTGCTGAACTTTTTCATCGTCCACAGCCAGCCGAAACGGACCAGCATCAGTGCCGCATATATCAGAATAATATCGGTAAACAGCATCCAGATTTCGACGTTAGGGTCGATTTCTGCCGCCATCAGCGACGTCTCCAGAATCCCCGGCAACTGCAGACCTAACAGCAGGAACACCATGCCGTTAAAGACAAATTCCAGCATCGCCCAGGTGCTGTTTGCGCGCAGGCGCATTGCCAGCGGCGCACGGCGCATCACACCGGAGCGGGTGATGGTCATCCCGGCGGCAACCGCAGCGAGGATGCCGGAAACGCCAATATGTTCCGCAATCAGATAAGAAGCGAATGGCAGCAAGAACAGCAGAACGATCTGCGTCGCGGGTTCATCACCGCCCCAGCGGCTGAGGAATCGCAGCGAGCGACCATACAGCCAGCTCACCACAAAACCGGCGAGAATACCGCCTATTGCCACTTTCATAAATTCGACCGTCGCACCGCCGACGGTGAAGATCATTGTCCCCATCGCCACTGCCACGGCAAACTTCAACGACACCAGGCCGGAGGCGTCATTCATCAACGCTTCGCCCTGCAAAATGCCCATGATTTTTTTCGGGATGCGCCCCTCGCCAACAATCCCGGAGAGCGCTACAGCATCGGTCGGAGAAAGCACTGCAGCCAGCGCAAAGGCGGGGATCAGCGGAATGCCCGGCACCACCCAGTAAATAAGGAAGCCAATGCCGACCACGGTGACCACCACCAGCGCCAGCGCGAGGCCGAAAATCTCTCGCCCATGTTCGAGAAATTCACGGGTCGGCGTTTTCCAGCCATCAGCGAACAGCAACGGCGGGATAAACAAGACTAAAAAGAGTTCAGGATCAAACTCCACATGCAAACCAAACGTCGGCCACGCCAGTAGCGCACCGATGGCGATTTGCATAAGCGGAAGCGGGATCTGAAAGGGCATGACACGAGTGACCACCCCGGACAGCGAGACCACGAGGGTCATTATCAGTATGGTGAAGAAGATTTCCATGCGTTCCCTGTTTGCGATGTTTTTTATGATCTGAGAAAGGCGTTATGCCTGAATTCTCATTTTTTCAGAATATCGCAAAAGCTCACACAATGTGCGGAGAAAATAAAAACGGGCAGCCATTGCCACCCGTTTTCAGAATCCTATGTAAGATTAGATAGCCCAGCCACCCGCATAGAAGGTCACCAGCGCCACGGCAATAACGACCGTACCGATGTTCAACTTGCGCCATTCGCCGGAAACCAGACGACCAATCACCAGAGTCGCGAAGCCAATCATGATGCCTGTTACGATGTTACAGGTCAGCACGATGAATACCGCCGTAACCAGACCCGCCATCGCATCAACAAAATCAGCAAAGTCGATTTTCGCCACGTTGCTCAGCATCAGCAGGCCAACGTACATCAGCGCCGGAGCCGTTGCGTACCCCGGAACGAGGTAAGAGAGCGGAGAGAGGAACAGAATCAGCAGGAACAGCACGCCAACGGTGATAGCCGTCAAACCGGTTTTACCGCCCGCCGCCGTACCCGCCGCAGACTCGATGTATACCGCTGCCGGAGCTGCACCCACCAGGCCAGAAAAAACGCTGCTCATGGAGTCGGTGGTCAGTGCTTTCCCGCCGTCGATGATCTGCCCATCTTTATCCAGCAGGTTCGCCTGACCGGCGACGGCACGGATAGTTCCGGTGGCATCAAATACTGCTGTCATCACCAGTGCCAGAACACTTGGCAGGACTACAGGATTCAGCGCGCCCATAATGTCCAGGCTGCCAATCAGTGAATTGCCGTTTTCATCGCTCAATGAAGGCATGGCAAAAACGCCGGAGAAATGGACGTTAGGATCGAAGATCAAACCGACAATTGAGATACCGATAATGGTCAGCAGAATGCCACCAGGGACTTTCAGTTTTTCCAGGCCGATAATCACTGCCAGACCCACCAACGACATCATCACCGGAAAGGTCGTGAAATCCCCCAGCGCGACGGGCAGACCATCAAGTGGGTTTTTAATCACCAGACCGACACCATTAGCAGCAATCAGCAGCAGGAACAGACCGATACCAATCCCCGTGCCGTGCGCCACACCGTGCGGCAAGTTGCGCAAAATCCAGCTACGGATACCCGTGGCAGAAATTACCGTAAACAACACACCCATCAGGAACACGGCACCCAGCGCGACAGGTACGCTAATATGTTGCCCCAGCACCAAACTGAATGCGGTAAACGCCGTCAGAGAGATGGCGCAACCAATCGCCAACGGCAGATTAGCCCACAGACCCATCACGATAGAACCGAGTCCGGCAACCAGACAGGTTGCAACGAAAACTGCCGCAGGCGGGAAGCCCGCTTTACCCAACATGCCTGGAACGACGATAACTGAGTAGACCATCGCCAGAAACGTTGTTAACCCGGCAACCACTTCCTGACGGACAGTGCTTCCACGTTGTGAAATTTTAAACCAGGCGTCGAGTGAACCGCCGGTACGCGCTGATGGCGTAGACATAAGAAAACATCCCCTGAGAGTTTAATTTTCGTCAAGATGCGTGGCGGACAATCCCCTGCCAGCGAAACGTTATCTTCCTGCTCCAGGTTTGCGACAATTTGCTGCGTCGCAAAAAAAAAGCAAACGTTTAGCTCCGCGCATACAAAACGGGTGGTAAAAAAAGCAAACGATTATCCGGCGATCATAGCGGCTTTTTCAACCGAAGTTTGCTGCTTTTTTCTCTTTTATTGTCTTGACGATGAAAAACCAGGCAATTGATGCGCAAACGTTATCGTCGATGCGCAAGATTGCAGCGTTATCGAGCCGTATACCGTTCAGGATTGCGATAAAAAATCGTCTGAGATGACAAAAATATTGCGGCTAAAAAGTGTACTTTTACACTGGCGAAGAAACGCCGGTCACATACAATTAAAGCATCAACACCAACCGGAACCTCCACCACGTGCTCGAATGAGGTGTGTTGACGTCGGGGGAAACCCTCCTGTGTACCAGCGGGATAGAGAGAAAGACAAAGACCGGAAAACAAACTAAAGCGCCCTTGTGGCGCTTTAGTTTTGTTCATCTTCCAGTAAGCGTGCGCCGGTACCTTCTTCTCCTAATCGGTCGCCCGGGTTACGCAACGGGCAATCACTGCGCGAAAGGCAGCCACAACCAATACATCCATCCAGTTCGTCACGCAGCGCCACTAAGGTATGAATGCGCCGATCCAACTCTTCTCGCCATTGGGACGAAAGCTGTTTCCACTCTTTCGCACTTAACGTATGCCCTTCTGGCAACACGCCAAACGCTTCACGAATGGTTGCGAGCGGAATGCCAATACGCTGAGCAATTTTGATAATTGCGACATATCGCAACACATCACGTTTATATCGCCGCTGATTGCCGCTATTACGGATACTGGTAATCAACCCTTTGCTTTCATAGAAATGCAGCGCCGATACCGCCACACCGCTGCGTTTCGCCACTTCGCCGGGGGTTAGCAGCGCTTTAATGCGGGGTAATTTCTTTTCCATAAATCGCTTTACCTCAAGTTAACTTGAGGAATTATACTCCCCAACAGATGAATTAACGAACTGAACACTGAAAAGAGGCAGATTTATGTCCCATCAGAAAATTATTCAGGATCTTATCGCATGGATTGACGAGCATATTGACCAGCCGCTTAACATTGATGTCGTCGCAAAAAAATCTGGCTATTCAAAGTGGTACTTGCAACGGATGTTCCGCACGGTGACGCATCAGACGCTTGGCGATTACATTCGCCAGCGCCGTCTGTTACTGGCCGCCGTTGAGTTGCGCACCACCGAGCGTCCGATTTTTGATATCGCAATGGACCTGGGTTATGTCTCTCAGCAGACCTTCTCCCGCGTTTTCCGTCGGCAGTTTGATCGCACTCCCAGCGATTATCGCCACCGCCTGTAGTTTTATTGCCCGCGCGTTAACTCCCGCGCGGGTAATTACCCCATCCATTGCATAAACACCTGCGGCGGCATCGCCTTCGCAAAAAACCATCCCTGGCAATAGCGCACGCCGCGTTTGCGCAGCCAGTTAACCTGCGCCTCAGTTTCGACACCTTCAGCGATCGTTTTTAACCCCAGGCTGTGCGCCAGCTCGATGATGTGTTCCGCAATCAAATGACTGGTTTTGTGGGTGGTCAGCGTCTCAACAAACGATTTATCGATTTTCAAAATATCGACATTCAATGATTTAAGGTTATGCAAGTTAGAGTAGCCAATACCAAAATCATCAATTGCCACTTCGTAACCGGCCTTGCGGAAAGCCAGAATAATCGGCGTCATTTTGTCGACATCAAGAAATGCATGTTCAGTCACTTCAAATTTAATTTGCTGCGGGCGCACCGCATGTTGCTCTGTTTTCTGATTGGTTCGCGCTATCAACCGTGAGGTATGAAAATCGGAGGCTGACAGGTTAATAGAAACATAGCGATCGGTATGTGTTGCCAGATACGCGCCCAAATCACGGAAGACATTATCAATAACATAATCAGTTACCTGTTCGATCATCCCCTCCTTTTCTGCCAGCGGAATAAACTCTGCCGGATTCATTACTTGCCCCTGCTCACCAGGCCAACGTAACAACGCTTCAGCGCCGATACATTTTTCTGTTTTGATATCGATTATTGGCTGGTAATAAAGGCAAAGTTGATGTTTTTCGAGGGCGCGTTGCAATTTGCGTTTGGGAGACAAATAGTTTTGTCGAATACGTAGCCAGAGTAATAGCAGAACAAGACTCCCCAAAATACCGGCGGGCAACGCAAAAATAAGATGATTATAAAAATGAGTTATAAGACGTTGATATGAAGTCGCAACAATGGCTGCAATTGGGCGTTTTGTCGAATAAACTGTCGCATATAAATAGCCATTTCGTTGTACGGTTAAATCATTCAAATGAATCAGCGGAGAAAACGTTGCTGCCGAGGCCTCGTTGCTTAACGAGAAAAAGGTTTTCGTCACCGTATCATACACTCCCCATTGCAATGTCGGATCATCAGACATCACTTCACTCCAGAAGAGAGGGTTGATAACCGCCACATAATTTCCCCGCTGCATGTAGGTCATTTTATAGCCAGAGAAAAAAGGCGTATCACGGTAATAATAGATAGAAACGTTAGGTTCGCGCTTATAATCGGCCGGTGCAATCGTATAGCCATTTACAGACGCTATCAGCGATGAGCATAAAAAATGGTTATCACGAGCATAAATCAATTCATTAATATAAAGATAGCCACGAATAATATTCAACATTCGCTTTTGATGGGCTGGAGTGCAAACTTGCCCCTGATAGCGTTCAGCTGCATCGCTCACTAAATCTGCCTGACGAATGACCAGCTCAGATTTATCCAACGCCAGCTGAGCAAAAGTTCGGAGCTGATTATTCACTTCTGATTTTGCCCAAAAGAAGGCAATCCATAGCGACATAATGATGGGAAAGAGAACTAAAAAGATAATGCCCGGAAACGCCAGTAATTGGTGTCGTGCACGATGACTCATTGCTATCAATTCCCTGCCTGTTTATACCCGGTTATTGCAAGGTGAAACCCTGGCTACCGACGTCTTTAGATAAATCTTACGGTATAAATAGCACTTTTGCCTGATATAAAATTGAGACCTTTTTAATCGTCACCAGGATGACGATAATTCATTGATCTTAAAAATTAATCACCTTCAGGAATGCAGAGGCGGCGGGAAGATATACCCTTAATGCCGCTGAAAAAACACATAATCTGTACGGCAATAAAAGTCACGGCCTAATCTGGCTAACAAACAACCAATTGTGATATAGTTCACAAAATTCATGAAACAAACAGAGTGTTTCATTTTTGTGTTCTGCAAGCCCCGCGATAGCCAGAGTGTATCACGCCTCCCGTGAACAACGCCGCGCTGTCCAGGGCATCAGCTCTTTTCCGAGGAATTGTTTGATGGCTACCCTCACCACTGGCGTGGTTCTTCTTCGCTGGCAACTTCTTAGTGCCGTAATGATGTTTCTGGCTAGCACGCTCAACATCCGTTTTCGTCGGGCTGATTATGTCGGGCTTGCAGTGATCAGCAGCGGTCTGGGCGTAGTTTCCGCCTGCTGGTTCGCAATGGGGTTGCTTGGCATCACAATGGCGGATATCACCGCCATCTGGCACAACATCGAGTCGGTGATGGTAGAAGAGATGAATCAGACACCGCCACAATGGCCAATGATTTTGACTTGATATGTAGAAGCCTCCATAACGGAGGCTTCTTTTTTATGGCTGGCAGATGCTTTAATCATCCACCTTAAAACAATATAACCTATTGTTTTAATGACAAATCAGAACGGAATATCGTCATCAAAGTCCATCGGCGGCTCGTTAGACGGCGCTGCC
>OIAX01000698.1_pt1 | contig 10323 bp, 7 predicted proteins | sample 1580821 | NCBI WGS metagenome assembly OIAX01 (sample SAMEA3882524, study PRJEB24775) | human gut metagenome | biome: human-associated habitat; feature: intestine environment; material: feces | place: Netherlands | collected 2009/2010 | reverse complement strand
CTCCCGAAAGCCTGTTCAGCAGTCCGGAAAACTCCGTCAGCATCTCATCATCCTTGTAATACGGATACACAATATCATGGTCAATCTCGCTCCATCCTTCTTCAAAAAGCGTTCTGCCCTGGATTTCCAGATAGTATCCGTGATACTTGATGATATAATGCAGTGAACGGTAATACCCGCCTGTCCGCACTTCAATCTGCGTACTGTCATAAATCCTCGTATCCCCGGAACGCTTGTATACTTTTGGACGTTCTGCGATATAGCAGTGCTCCGGATCCTCATCAAAATCCCGCAGCCTGTCCTCTACATAATTGTTCGGATTATTTTCAAACATCGAAGTGATGAACTTATGAAAATGGATCCAGTCCTCCCGGTAAAGGAAGAAAACCCTGATACCAATCAAATCTGTGATGTATTTGTGGTAATTCGATTTGTTGATATGTTCAAATTTTGCATAATTTTCTTTCCGCTTCCGGATGATCTTTTCCAGAAGGTGCATTGGATTCTTAGTTCTGTAACGGTAGGAATGGATCCCTGCCCGCTCAATATCATAAATATATTCATCTACAAATTCTTTTCCCAGATGACGGAACAATTTCGTTTTTGACATATAATCTTCATAGATCTCTGTCAGCTCCTCCCAGGAAATCCGGGCAGCCGTAAGGTCATCCTCTGTCAGATTACAGGTTTTCAGAAATTCCTCTTTATTGATCATTTGCTCTCTCACCCAATTCTTTCCGGCCCATGCGGACCTCTTCCATATGACCGGCAAGCTCTCTGTCCATATGATCGAACAGATAATTTTTCGCACTCTCTTTGTGCAGCTCCCATTCTTCCTGAATCTGCCGATTCACGATCTTCACCTCTTCCAGGAACTCCCGGGAAGATATGATCGTACCTCCCTGTCCCTGTGTGATCACCTGTTCCACACCATCTGATGTAACTACCGTCACATGATACTTTCTTCCGACTTCATGTACTACCTTTTCAATGTACATATCCGCCGTCTCAGCTTCTTTTGTATACACAACATGAATGTTATGGTATTTGAAGATTTCCATTGCTTCGCCTTCAACCTTGTAGGCATCAAATACCAGGATCAAAGGATAGTTCTTGAACCCCTGATAATTGCAAAGCACATCCATCAGTTTATTTCTTGCTGCTTCAATATTCTCTTTTGCCAGTTCTTTCAGATCATCCCATGCGAAAATAACATTATAACCATCTACCAGCAAATATTCCTGTACGCCTTCTTCATCTTTCTTTGCTTTTGGCGTTTTCCCTGCAGTCACAGTCTTTGGAAGACGATCGGCTTTTCTCTCTACCCGTCCGTAAGTCCGGATAAAAATCTCTTCCAGTTCCCTGTCTTCTCTGGCATTACGCGCATAATGCCTGCCGCCTCTGGCTGCTGCTTCTGCTGATCCGCTTTTCTCCTTGCGTAAATTTACCGGTACAGTCTCATCCAGACTTTTTTCTGTCTCTCCTGCCAGCCTTTTCCGCTCTTCCAGGATCTTCGGAAGCTGTGCCTCAATATGCATATGTTCCGGCACTTCCTGCCACGGTACATTATATCCTGCTCCATGAGCACAGAATACAGAGCCCGTCGGATTCTCCACATCCCGCTCCGGATCGTAACCAATCGCCTCTACAACCTCGTCCTGGTTATGGCATGGAAAATATCCCTTCAGCGTACAGAACAGTTTCCCTCTTCCTCTGCTGTATGTGGTTACTTCTCTCTGATAATCCTGCATTTCAGACACCGGTGCACTTCCGGTGACAACAGCCATATCATCTTCCGTCTCCGGTCCGTCAAATTCTCCATTCATCCGCTGAATATCCGTAAGTGCACGGCCTGTCATCTCTGACGGAATTTCCAGACGAAATGCATAATACGGTTCAAGCAGTACATTCTCTGCCCGCATCAGTCCCTGGCGGATTGCACGGTACACAGCCTGGCGGAAATCTCCGCCCTCTGTATGCTTCAGATGTGCACGTCCACTGGCAAGTGTGATCTTCACATCAGTAAGCACCGATCCCGTCAGAACGCCCCGATGCTCTCTTTCCAGCACATGCGTCAGGATCAGTCGCTGCCAGTTCTTGTCCAGCACATCCTCACTGCAGATCGTATCGATCGAGATTCCACTTCCCGGCTCTCCCGGTTCCAGTATCAGATGCACTTCCGCATAATGACGCAGCGGCTCAAAATGCCCTACGCCCTCTACTGTATTTAAAATGGTCTCTTTGTATACAATATTTCCTGTATCAAAGCCTACCAACAGACCGTACCGCTCTTCCAGCATATGCTTTAAGATCTCGATCTGTACATCTCCCATAAGCTGTACCTGGATCTCTCCCAGTTCTTCGTTCCAGAGAACATGAAGTTCCGGTTCTTCCTCTTCTAACTGCTTAAACTGCTGCAGACATTTATGTACATCACTGTCAAACGGCAGCAGGATGCGGTAGGTAAGAACCGGTTCCAGCATAGGCAGTTCTGATGCCGGTTCACTGCCAATTCCCTGTCCCGGATGGGTATGGATAGGGCCGGTCACTGCACAGATACAGCCTGCAGGAGCCTCTTTTACACTTTCAAATTTGGCCCCGGAATAAATACGGATCTGGTTGACCTTTTCTTCTTCCCCCCAGGCATCTTTCACCTTCAGCACACCGGAGGTGACTTTTAAATGGGTCAGGCGGTTGCCCTGACTGTCTCTGGATATCTTAAATACTTTTGCTCCAAAAGGACTGTCTTTTTCCGTTTTCCTTTCCCCTTTTGCCATCCCATAGCGCTGAAAGCCTGCTAACAGTTCTTCCACACCCTTTAATTTTAAGGCAGAACCAAAATAGCAGGGAAATACCTTTCGTTCACGGACTAAACGGCCGATCTCATCTGATCCTATGGAACCATTTTCAAAATAGGCTTCCATCACTGCCTCGTCACAGACTGCCAGCTCCTGATAAAAGGTATCTGTATCCTCTTTTTCAGGATCCCATTCTCCTTTTTCACCGGACCAGCCGCCAAAATCCACACAGTTTTCATCTAAACCTGCTTTCAGGTCCTTCATAAGAGCAGCCGCATCACAGCCGGACTGATCCATTTTGTTTACAAATAAAAATACAGGAATGTGATGACGTTTTAACAATCTCCATACCGTTCTTGTATGTCCCTGTACTCCGTCTGCACCGCTTACTACCAGGATCGCTGCATCCAGAACCTGAATGGTACGCTCCATTTCCGCGGAAAAATCTACATGTCCCGGTGTATCAAGCAGGGTTACATGGGTATCCCCAAGGTCAAATATGGCCTGTTTTGAAAAAATGGTAATACCGCGTTCTCTCTCTAATTCATAGGTATCAAGAAATGCATCCCGGTCGTCCACTCTTCCCATTTTCCGTATGGCACCGGTAAGATATAAAAGTGCCTCTGAAAGTGTGGTCTTTCCTGCATCTACGTGGGCCAGCAGACCTGTGCTGAAATATTTTTCTGTTTTAACCGGCTCCTGTCCGCCCATAAAACACCTCCTGAAACAGTAAAACTCCTATAGTCATAAAGGACTGCCGCATACAAGAATATACGGCAGTCCCTTTTTGGCTGAACATTCATCAATGAAACAAAAACCTGAATTTATTTTTCAAGTGCTTTGTTGATCTCTTCTACCGGAACCGGAATGGTACGTTTAGGTTCTGCAGCCTGTACCTTTGGTCTGGAAACAGTTAAAGGCAGGTTTACACCCATTACATTTAAGATAATGCCCTGTGCTTCATTTGCCAGTACAGTTGGTACTTTGGCAGCTTCTACTACAACCGGGCGCATCTTGTTCTCACGGTTAAATTTCTGGAACTCTAAAATATCAGTAAATGCAGGCTGATACAGCTGTCCGTCTTTTAACTTTACTAACGGAATACCCTTTTCTTCTTTCTGCAGGGCAAAAATAAAGGTTCCCTTCTTAAAGTCAGCAGTCAGCTCTTCGTTTAATTCAGCCATTCTTTCCTTATCTGCAGATGCAGCCGGACGGCGCATTTCCTGTGCCAGATAAGCAGCTGTCAGATGTAAGGCCGGATTTTCTACCCATACAGTTCCCTGTGGCATATCTTCCGGGGATTTGCGCTTTACAATGTCGCTTATCTGCATGGAAGCCTTCTCTCCCTTGTCAGTTACCACCAGGGCATTTACACCCAGTGTATACAGACCGGTAAAGAATACCAGCATATCTTTTCCATTGATCTTGGCAACTGTAACAGGTACTTTCTCCTCTGCCAGTTTTGCAGCTTCTTTTTTTGCTTCTTCTTCGTCCAGGAATAAGAATACCTCATCATCAAAGGTCTCCTCATCACAGACTACATATGGCTCTCTTGTACACAGAGAGATCAGGGCGAAAATATCTGCATCATGTCCAAGGCGCATAAGAAGTTCCTTCTTAATGGCCGTAATTGTATTCGGTGTCTCACTCATTCCAGTTTTAATCTCCTTTGCTACTTTAATGTTTTCCTGCAATTTTCAGAAAAACATCTGCTTCATTGGGTATGATTGTACCACATTCCCCGAAAGGACGCAATCACCAGGCCTGTTTATCTTGCAAAAGCCTCTGACATATCCTTATATTCACTTAAATTCGGGAAATTGATCTCTACAGGACTGCCTGGATCTGCAATTCCTACATCCCCGTCCATGTCAATGGCAATATTCTTTCCTTCTACTCCCATTTCCATGTTCATCTTCATACGCATTTTAATGCAGTCACCGTTTGGATCTACTACATATTCACATGGGATATCTGAAAATTTCATGGTGATGCCGCTTTCAGAAAGCAGGGCACTTCCCATTCCCAGACTGCCGAATAACTGATCCATATAATCGGTCATCTTGCTTCCCTGGATCACAAAACCAATTACCTGGTCTTCTCCCTCTGTCCACAGGCGGAAATCTGTCATCAGATCTTCCTGCGCCTGTCCTGAAGCCAGCATCATTGTCTGACTGCTGATCTGTTCCGCCATCTGTGTCAGATCCATAGGATATTTGATCTTCGTTCCGGCAGTTTCCATGTAGCAGGTACCATCTTTATAATACATGGTACTGATCATCGATTCCTGTCCAGGTACTGTGGCACGGCTGTAACTGCTGTACTGCAGATTTCCCATGTCTGTTAAATGGTTCATCCGCACATTCATTTCCAGACGCATATTGCTGAGATCTTCCACACCTTCTAAGGCACTGCCGGAAAGATGGATCTGATAATCATAATAAGCATTCATATCCGTAACGGATTTCTGCTTTTCTGTTACCTGCTCATAAAGAGCTTTGGCATCTTCCACATTGCCTGCATAGGCAGTCGTAGGACTTAAAAGTGCTGCTGTAAGGACGATTGCTGCAAAACGTTTTACCTTTCTCATAACGTAACTCCTTTCTGCTATATAGCGTTAACTTTACATTCCCCATGCAAAGCAACTACACCATTCCCGCACAGGATGCGGGAAGTTACATACTACTGTCCGAAATAAGCTTTTACACCTGCTACCAGGCCATCTCCTAACTGGTTTAAGGTGCTCTGTGAATGATCAGACGCCTTGTCTCCCAGCTCAATATCAACAGAAGGTACGGTAGAATAAGAAGTCTGTGTCAGATCCATTGCCATAGAACCGCCGGAAAAGATCTTCACTCCTGCGCTCTTAAGGCCTTCTACCAGGCTTGCTCCCAGTGCGTTGTGCTGCTGCCAGTGGGACTTGACCGGTTCCATGTTCTTATAGGAAGCCACATCTGGAACGCTCATGTAAAATGCGCCTTTGTTGCTGGTTGTAGAGTCCCAGTGAAGAGCAATATGACAGTCTGCTGCGTTATTGGCAATCACACTTCTTGCAATGTTGTCTAACTGCACATCTTCCCCGTCACGGATCATCAGTACATCATAGCCCGCAGCCAAAAGCTTGTCTTTCAGTACTTTTGCCATAGCCAGTGTTACCTTGCTCTCTGCTGTTCCGTCAGAAAATGTCATTCCTGTGGAAACAGCTACTGCAGAAGTAGCACCTGCACCTGTAGTACCCCCTGTAACTTTGGCTGTTCCATCCGGATGACACTGGGTCTTTACAGAAGTTCCCCCTTTTGTGCCATGACCTGCGTTCACTGCGATCACCTTATTCTTCTTTTCAGAAGCTGTACTGCGGTAAAGGACTGCTGCTCCGGATTTTATTTTGGCAAAATCCGCGTATTTCCAGGAAGAATTTAATGTTACCTGTCCATCTGCAGCTGCATTAGAAGAAGCTGCGCTTGTCTCCGGCTCCTTTGGAACTTCTGTGGTCACAAAGTCAGAAGAAATATAGACGGTCTTTCCTTCATATTCCACTCTGTCCCATTTTTCGCTGGTACCTGTACGGGTAAGTTCTGTTGCATTTCCAATATTTGCTACAATGTTATCACTGGTTGAAGTGTCGCAGGAAGAACGGACACGGACACTTCCGCCGTTGGTCTTTACATAGACCGTATCGGAAACTGCTTTAAATTCCGGCGCCGGGGCTGTGGTGCGTTCTGTTTCGCTTTGGACGATATGGGCAGTGGGGTTGCTGCCCTGTTTAACAGATGCTTCCGTGTTTTCTTTTTCTGCTTTTTCGCCGATTGCTTCGTCAGAACCATTTTCAGTTTCGTTTTCCTCACCAGGCACAATTTCAGCTTGAACGTTTTCCGCATTTTTCCTCAGTTCTTCGCTGGACTGATACCCGGAACAGCCTGCTGTCAAAAGCGCTGCTCCAAGGATAATGGCAGCTGCCTTTACACTGACTTTTTCTCTTCTTTTTCTCATAAGATCGTGCCTCCGCCTGCTACATAATCATCCTGGTAGAATACAACTGCCTGTCCAGGTGTTGCAGCACGTACCGGCTCTTCAAAACGGCATTCTACCATGTCTTCTCCGATCCGGCGGATCTTACATGGTGCGCCTTTGTGACTGTAGCGGATCTTGGCATTGACAGAAATCTCTTCCTCTCCAACACCTTCTAATGCCATCCAGTTTAACTTGTTGCAGCGGACTACATCTGTAAATACATCCTGGCCATTTCCCAGTACAACTTCATTTGTCTCCGGACGGATAGCTACTACAAAGACCGGATATCCCATAGCAAGGTTTAAACCTTTTCGCTGGCCTACGGTGTAATGGGAGATACCTTTATGGCGTCCCAGCACATTTCCATCTAAATCTACGAAATTGCCTGGTTCCATGGTCTTTCCTGTGTATTCTTCAATAAAGGATGCATAGTCATGGTCCGGGATAAAGCAGATTTCCTGGCTGTCCGGCTTGGAAGCTACCGGAAGTCCCAGTTTTTGCGCCATATCGCGGATCTCGTCTTTGTGATAGTTTCCTACTGGCATTAAGGTATGTGAAAGCTGCTCCTGGGTCAGGTTATAAAGGGCATAAGTCTGGTCCTTTGCTGCAGTTACTGACTTTTTAATGGCATATCTGCCGTTTGGAAGCTGTTCGATCCTCGCATAATGTCCGGTAGCAATGTAATCTGCTCCAATGGAAAGACTGCGGCGAAGCAGAGACTCCCATTTTACATAACGGTTGCAGGCGATACATGGATTTGGGGTACGTCCTGCCATATATTCCGCAGCAAAATAATCCATGACCTGGGTGCGGAACTCATTTTTAAAATTCATGACATAATAAGGGATACCCAAGTCCATAGCAACACGGCGGGCATCATCTACAGCGCTTAAGCCGCAGCAGCCCCCCTCTGCTTCCTGAACCAGGGTATCCTCATCCTGCCATATCTGCATGGTCACGCCGATGACGTCGTAACCCTGTTCTTTTAACAGCCAGGCTGCCACGGAGGAGTCAACTCCTCCTGACATGCCTACTACTACTTTTCTACTCAATACTCTTCCTCTTCTTCCTCTTCGCCGATGTTCTCCTTAGGCTGCTCTAATCCTTCGATCTTAATACCGTTTTTCTGAGCATAGTCCCATAAAGCTGCGTGGATGGCTTCTTCTGCTAACAGGGAGCAGTGTACCTTTACTGGTGGAAGTCCGTCTAATGCTTCCATAACTGCCTTGTTGGTAACTTCCATTGCTTCCTGAACAGTCTTTCCTTTTACTAATTCAGTAGCCATACTGCTGGTTGCAACTGCAGCGCCGCAGCCGAAAGTCTTAAACTTTACGTCACGGATGATCTGGTTGTCATCGATATCTAAGTAGATACGCATGATGTCACCACATTTTGGGTTTCCTACAGTTCCTACGCCGCTGGCGTCTTCTATTTCTCCCACATTTCTTGGATGCTGAAAATGGTCCATTACTTTTTCTGAATACATGAAAAAATTCCTCCTGATGGTTGGTTATTTACCTATACTTATTTTTCTTTTGTGCGTCTCATATAATCTTCGTATAAAGGAGACATACCTCTTAAGTAAGAAACGATTTCCTTGATCTGCTCCACTACATAATCCATTTCTTCCATTGTGTTCTCTTCGCTTAAGGTCAGACGCAGGGAACCATGTGCGATCTCATGAGGCAGACCGATGGCTAACAGTACATGAGATGGGTCTAAGGATCCGGAAGTACATGCAGAACCGCTGGAACCGCAGATACCTGCCATGTCTAACTTGATCAGTAAAGACTCGCCTTCGATAAACTGGAATGCAAAGTTTACGTTGTTTGGCAGACGATTGGTTCTGGAACCGTTAACTCTGGTAAATGGAACCTCTTCTGTTACACGTTTGATCAGATAATCTCTTAACTGAGTCTCTTTTGCAATACGCTCATCCATGTTTGCCATAGCGATCTCAGCTGCTTTTCCGTAACCTACAATGCCAGGAACATTTTCAGTACCTGCACGGCGCTTACGCTCCTGAGCTCCGCCATGGATAAAGGAACGGATCTTTACACCGGTACGGATATACAGGAAACCAATTCCCTTTGGTCCGTTTAACTTGTGGCCGCTGGAGCTTAACATATCAATGTGGCACTCATCTACATTGATCAGCACATGGGCATAAGCCTGTACAGCGTCTGTGTGGAATAAAATGCCGTGTTCTTTTGCGATCTCACCGATCTCCTTAATTGGCTCAATGGTTCCGATCTCATTGTTTGCAAACATAATAGAAATAAGAATAGTATCCGGACGGATCGCTTTCTTTAATTCGTCTAATTTAACAACACCGTTTTCATCTACATCCAGATAAGTTACCTCATAACCTCTGCTCTCCAGATACTGGCAGGTATGAAGGATGGCATGATGCTCGATCTTGCTGGTGATGATGTGCTTGCCCTTTGCGCTGTAAGCCTCTGCTGTAGCAACTAATGCCCAGTTGTCAGACTCACTTCCGCCTGCTGTAAAGTAGATCTCGTTTGTCTTTGCGCCTAAAGACTTTGCAATAATCTCTCTTGCATTGGTAACTGCTTTTTTGCTTTCTGATGAAAATGTATATACAGAAGATGGATTTCCATAATATTCTGTAAAATAAGGAAGCATTGCTTCCACAACCTCCGGCCTTGTTTTGGTAGTGGCTGCATTATCAAGATAAATCAGCTTTTCCATAATAATATTTCCGCCTTTCTTCTATAAAAAATTGCTTTATCGCTACCCTTTACTATAACATAGTATTCCATGAAACTCAATGTGAATACCCGATTGTTTTAATTTCATACAAAGTTAGTTGGTTTATCTCCCCTTTATCTGAGGATCACCCCTAAAAATGCCCCATAACAGACGGTTATTATACCCATATGGAATACTATTTCCAGAAAACTGCCTGTTACAGGAATAGCTGTACACAAGGCCAGTTCAAGCCCCAGACTGATCAAAAGCACCAGCCCCGGCTTTAAAACGCAGTCTGCCATATTGCAGTGAAATTCCACCTGACGGCGGACAGAAAAACAGCATAAAAAGGCTAAAAGCAGTTCGCTGACCAGAAAGCCCCATAAATATCCCCGGATACCAAACAGCGGCACTGCAAACAGCACAAATACCAGACGGATCCCCATGGCAAACATATTTTGCAGGAAGGTAATACCCGTTTTTCCAAGGCCATTTTGGATGCTTCCCATAGTAGTTGCCAGATACATAAACGGACAGAGCCAGCAAAGTACCATAATAAAAGAGCCGGACAGCTCATTATGGAAAATGATCGTGCCAAGGCTTTTGCCAAACCGGGTAAAAAGACCGATGCACAGGATACCCATGTAACAGCTGTACCGGAAAGACAGTGTGACCATGGTAGAAATGCGGCTTTCGTCTTTTTCCGCCTGTGCCTTGGCAGCCGATGGAAGTAAAAGTACTGCCATGGAGTTCGTAAGAGCCGAAGGAAACAGTATAAAGGGAAGCGCCATGCTAGTAAGTA
>OIAX01000688.1_pt1 | contig 10455 bp, 9 predicted proteins | sample 1580821 | NCBI WGS metagenome assembly OIAX01 (sample SAMEA3882524, study PRJEB24775) | human gut metagenome | biome: human-associated habitat; feature: intestine environment; material: feces | place: Netherlands | collected 2009/2010 | reverse complement strand
GCACCGCCGCCGGGACGCCTGGGATCAGGAGCTCTCCCAGTCTTCCGGTATTTTTTACATGGCAGACCGCCTCGTTTCCGTTCAGAAGGACCCGGGCCAGGAACCGGTTGGGACGGGAAAGGAAAACGGCCTGCATTACATTTTCATAGATCATAGGAAAATACCTCCGTCACCGCCTCAAGCGACACATACAGGATTCCATTTTCCCACTCTGGGGGTGCTGCAATCGTCTGGCTCTCCTCCCCAAGCAAAAGTTCCGGGCTTCCGACCGTCATCTCCGCATGAGTATTGCCGCGCTCCATCACAAGCCGGTTTCCATCGTAGAGAAGCGCCGCACAGGAAAGCGTGTCCGGCAGCATCCCATACGGTATCATAAACTGCCCGTCCTGCGACATTCTCAAACTTCCAAGCTGCGGATCGACCATTGTTCCATCGACTTCCAGCGTGATCGGGCTGTCATTAATCTCCTCGGCCATCTGCTCATACCACTCCGGCTGCCACTCGGCGCTCTCCTCCGTCTTTTCCACCTGCTTCGGAATATGAATCAGACGGTTCTCGCGTACCAGAAATCCCAGCAGAAGCACCAGAAGCGCCCCATAGAAAACATTACGCTTCAACCTGATCCCCCGTTTTTCTTCTCGGCGGCTTCGGACCCATAAATTGATAATAATACGTCTTCATCATACCATTATAGATTTTCCGGTTCTTGTCCGCTTTCCTGCCAATATAGCGCTCTGCGTCCTCATACGCGGTAATCAGGTACATCGACCAGGAATCCAGCGCCTTAAACCGTTCACCGATCGTCTTATAGAGCGCTGGAAGGTTCTTTTTCTCCTCGATACGCTCGCCGTAAGGCGGGTTTGTGATAATAAAGCCATATTTCTTCGGATGGCTCAGCTGCGCCACCGGGCGCTCCTGGAAATGAATCATGTGATCCACTCCGACTCTCTCCGCATTTTCCCGCGCCGCCTTGATTACCTCGCCGTCAATATCGTAGCCCTGAATGTCTACCTTTACGGTATCATCCACCATCTCGGTCGCTTCATCGATCGCATCGTACCAGCATTTCTTCGGAATCAGGTTTGTCCAGCTCTCCGACAGGAAGGAACGGTTCATGCCCGGTGCCATATTTGCCGCGATCATCGCCGCCTCGATTGGGAAAGTACCGCTTCCGCAGAACGGATCGACCAGAATCCGGTCCGCTTTCCACGGAGTCAGAAGAATCAGCGCCGCTGCCAGTGTTTCCGTGATCGGCGCCTTACTCGTCATCTGACGGTAACCGCGCTTGTGCAGCGACTCGCCGCTCGTATCGATACCGACTGTCACCTGATCCTTATAGAAAAAGACGCGCAGCGGATATTCATTGCCCGTCTCCGGCATCCGGTCCAGATCGTAATATTCCTGCATATGACGGGCAATCGCCTTTTTCATAATTTTCTGGATATCTGACGGGCTGAACAGCTTACTCGAAATAGACGACGCCTTTTTAACCCAGCATTTACCGTCCTTCGGAAGATATTTCTCCCATGGAATCGCACGGGTCGCCTCAAACAGCTCGTCAAAGGTCACTGCCTTGAAGCTTCCCACTTTTAAAAGGACGCGCTCCGCCGTCCGCAGAAAAATATTCGCACGGCAGATCGCCTCCGCATCGCCGATAAAGGTTACGCGGCCATTTTCCACCTCGGTAACCTCATAGCCCAGATCCACTACCTCTTTTTTTAACACTGCTTCCAGTCCAAAATGACAGGGAGCAATCAGTTCATATCGTTCCAATCTTTTTTCCTCTTATCTCTCTGTGGATTCATTGCCAAATCATTTCATGCAAAGAACCCTTTTATTTTCATTACAGTCTTCACCATTTTTATTCTAGTTGACTGGTCTGCATCTGTCAATGAAAAGCCGCGGCAAAAGTGTCTATCTCAGGCTGCACTGATACTTTCCCTGATAAAAGCGGTAACCGCCGCCCAGATTATAAACCTCATATCCCATCCGGTCATACCAGCCGCACACCAGAAGGCTTTCACTCCCCCGCGCACAGTAAAACAGAAGCGGACGTTCACCTGTAAGTGTCTGCCGGTTATCCTGAAGCCATAAAAATGGAATATTCTTCCGGCGTCCGAAGGTCAATCAGCCGTCCCGTGTACCCTTGCTCCAGCCACGCGTCCAGATACCGCACCGGTATGGTCTGATACATCCGTCATCCCTCCTCATTTTATACAAAAACGGTTTCTGACAGAACCCGATTTCTTTTTTAACTCTATGTAATATTAATATATGCTTTGTCCGGCGGACAGGTGTCAGAGGAGATGCGGCAGCCTCTTCCATTGGCTAGAAAACGAACAAATGCCGGGAAACGGTGGAGATTCCGCATTCCCGGCATTCACTATTTTTTCTCTTATCTGCCTGTCTCATCAGTCACAATCGCTGTAATCATCCTCTGTCTTGTCCTGATACTGGTTTTTAGAGCTATTCCTGGAACGGTTCTGGCTCTGGTTCTGCATGCGGTTCTGGCTCTGGTTGGAACCATAATTAGAGCTGTTCTCGGATGCATTTTTGCTGCTGTTTTTCTCGGCACTGTTATCATAGTTGCTGTAACTGTTTTTGCTTGACATAAGTCATTCCTCCTAAATTCCTGCCCTGTCAGGTTTTCTACGTGTCGGTTCCGGCTTCCTGTGAACAGCCGCTTAACCGTCACTTTCTTGTTACAGGTCTTAGTATGGAATTTTACTGCGAAAGTATGCAGGGTAATTCTTACTTTTTATGTCAGAAATGTTTTTTTGTTTCATAGGACGCAATTTCCTATGAAATCAAAAAACATCTGCATCCAACCCTTTTTTCATGAAAAGGTTCCATGCAGATGTTTCGTAAATTCATTCTTAACCCAGCACGTTCACAATCTTAACCGGTGTGCGGTAGTTCCATGGGGAAGTCTTGATGCCGGTCCTTTCAGTTGAAGCATGTACCACTTTGCCGTCGCCGATATACATCGCTACATGGTTGATACCTCTTCCGCTTCCGTAGAAAATCAGGTCGCCCGGCTGCATCTGGTCAGCGCTGATTGCTGTACCCTGCTTGGACTGGGAAGTTGAAGAACGGTTCAGGCTCACACCGGCACCGTGCTGCATCACATATTTCGTAAAACCAGAACAGTCAACCCCTATGTGCGGGTCGCTGCCGCCAAATTTATAACGTCCACCTACAAACTGCAGTGCATAATTGACTAACTGCTCTCTGGTCGAAAGATTGCTCTGCTCTGCGACAAATGCATCTGCGACTGCAGCTGCTTCCTCTGCCTTGCTGAGCATAACGCTACTCTGAACCTTCAAATAGCCTTCCATCTCACCGGCCGCTACCTTGATCCAGCTGTCATCTGCCTTTCCAACTACGTCATAGGACTCGCCCTTTTCAGCCATCGCTACTACTTCTGAGTTTTCATCCTCATCCGCATAGATCGAAAGGTCTGCTGCCACGGTTGCCACCATGTCGCTCTCATAACCTGTAGACGGCCCCGCAAAAGCTGCCTGCGCGCTGCCAATGGTCAGCATTGAGCACACGCATACCATACTGAAAAGTTTCTTTGTTCTATTTAAATTCATGCTTCAAAACTCCTTAATTAGATTTTGTGATTCCCGCAGATATTGCTGAAACAAAAGAATCGAGTCCCAATCGCTGTGGTGTTATCTATCGTTCGAAATGTTACATAATTATTAAATCTTGTTACATTGTTATTATATTTTCTTTTCTTTTCGTTGTCAAGGAAATGATGGATCTTTTATATTTATTTAAGATTTTAATTTCCGACAAAAAAGAGCAAAAATACAGGGAATTTCAACCATATTGGGACAAAATATTTTTGCCCCAGGCTGCCGAAATGCCCTGTATTTTCAAGTGTTTTTTATATCATCTCATATATAATGCAAATCACGATTCTGAAACATATTTCATAATTCTAAGATTCTGTCTCTGGCAAAATTTTATTTTCATTTTTCACCAGCCGTGTCCAGCGTAAACCAGAACTCCACACCGTTCTCATGGTTCTTCACACCGCACGCCTTATGGTGCATCTCCATGATCGCCTTGACGATCGAAAGCCCGATGCCGCTGCCGCCATATTCCCGCGTTCTCGCTTTATCTACCTTGTAAAACTTCGTCCAGAGGTTCGGAAGCGCTTCGTCCGGGATCGGATTTCCCGTGTTAAACACTTCCACGCAGACCTCTTTTCCATCGCGCCGGTGGTCAATCCGGATCTGAATCTTCTTCTCCCCACCGCCCACATGATGAATCGCGTTCGTCAGATAATTGGTGATGACTTCCTCTATTTTAAATTCATCGCCCATGACGTAGACCGGTTCCTTCCCGTCAAAATCCACAGTCAGCTCATTCTGCTTAAGCAGCACACCGGAAGAAGAAATCACACTGGCAATCAGCTCCGTCAGGTCAAACCGCTCCACAGACAGCCGTTCTCCCCCAAATTCCAGCGCCGTCAAGGTCAGAAGCTGGCGCACCATCCGATTCATTTTCCCAGCCTCGTCCATGATAACGCCGCAGTAATAATCGCGGTTCTCCTTGTCCTCCGCCATGCCCTCGACGAGTCCTTCCGCATAGCCCTGAATCAGCGCGATTGGCGTCTTTAACTCATGCGACACATTCGCAATGAACTCCTTCCGCATCTCATCGATCTGCACTTTCTCGTCAATATCCTTTTTAAGCTGTGCATTCGCCTCTTTCAGTTCCCCGATCGTTGTCTTGAGGCGCTCCGAAAGCACATTCATGCTGTTTCCAAGTGTATCAATTTCCTCCGTCGAGCGGCGGCTTGTCTCATAGCGGGCATCAAAATCCAGGTTCGACATCTTTTCCGACAGCTCCGACAGCCGTTTGATCGGCATCGTAATGTGCCGGGTAATAAAATAAATCAGAATACTTCCCGCCAGAATTACCACGATTCCAACAAACATCAGAAACCGATTTGAGATAGCCGCGCTCTCATGGATGCTCTCCATCGGCATCGTCATGATGAAAATGGTCGCATTATCCGAGAAAAATCCCCAGCTTTCCAGATAAAACGTCTTGCTGAGCGGGTCAAACGTCTTCTGAATCATGTAGTTGTCATATTCCCGCAATACATCCCGCTTCGCCCCCGCATGACCGACGATATAGCGCCGCACCCGGTTACGCATGACTTCCACATCCCGCGCCGAGGAGACGAGTGTCTGGTCACTCTCGCTGTCATATAAAAGCAGGGAAATATTCGACCGGTCACGCAGCTCGCGGATCACATTTGCCAGCCGGACACCGCCGCTCGAAGCTTCCTCCCCATCCAGTGCATCCGCCGATGCATCCTCCGAGTCATCCTCCAGCACCACCGTGTCACCTTCCGCATATTCACCCAGCGCATCCTGTGTCTCATCGCCAGCCCTATTACCGGTTCCATTTTTACCAGACTGAGCCGAACCGCCATCCGCACTGTCCATATCAGAACTTCCATCTTTCGACTTCTGGTACTCTTTCCAGCCCGAATTCAGCTCCGCCTGTGCGTCCTCCAGCGAACTCTCGCCATTCCGGACCTCATCCTGGATAATCGCGTCAATCGCCCGATATCCCTTTTCCAGCGTATGAATCTTATAATTCTGGTAATATCCGGACAGAAACCAGTTATTGATACACCAGATAAGCGCGATTGCAACCGTCATCAACCCGGCAAATATGATTGTAAATTTCCATCGGACCGAACGTTTCATTCGCTTACCTCAAATTTGTAGCCCATGCCCCAGATCGTCTTGATGTACTCGCCTTTCTCGCCCAGCTTACTCCGAAGCTTCTTCACATGCGTATCGATCGTCCGCGCATCGCCGAAATAATCATAATTCCATACATTATTCAGAATTTTTTCTCTTGAAAGCGCAATTCCCTGATTCTCTGCAAAATACGTCATCAGCTCAAATTCCTTGTAGCTTAAATCCACCGGTTTTCCATCCACGCTGACCTGATGTGCCGTCTTATCAATGTGGATGCCGCCCACATCGATCACATCCTGGCTGCCGCCGTTGCTGCGGCGCAGGATCGCCTCCACACGTGCGACCAGGATCTTCGGACTGAACGGTTTGGAAATATACTCATCCACGCCCAGATTAAAGCCCTGCAGCTCGTCGCTCTCCTCGCCTCTCGCCGTCAGCATGATGATCGGCACCTGCGAATACTTGCGGATCGTCTTCACAACCTCCCAGCCGTCCATCTTCGGCATCATCACATCCAGAAGAATCAGCGCAATGTCCTTCTGCTGGAAAAACAGATCCACCGCCTCCTCGCCGTCTCCGGCTTCCAGCACCTGATACCCTTTAATCGAAAGGAAGTCCTTCACCAGCTTCCGCATCCTCGCCTCATCGTCCACGACCAGTATTTTAATCTTATCCATAAAATCTTCACCTCATTTATTTTACTCTGCCGTGTATGACAGAACCTTTTTCCACGCTGTCATATCCTGATTACATTCTCAATCTGTCTGTATTTTAGCAGATTCGGGTGGGAGATTCCATAGGTTCACAAAAGATTCATAGTTTCTACCACATATAGAAAAGAGAGTCCTTTTCCATCCTCCTGGGCTCCCCAATGCGAGCAATTTATATATTCAGTTGCCAAGGACAAATGGAACTTTTTCATCTCACACGCAAAACAGGACTGTCCGACAAAATCCAGTATTTCCCTGCATTTCTCATCCAGCCCTATTTGCTTTCTATTTCACAGTCTTTCCAGGCTGTTCCATATCTTATATTTTATTCTTCGGTCTTCTCTGCTTCATCGCTCTCAACCACGCCAATCGAAAGATCCTGCAGCTGTTTCGGATCAACCTGAGACGGTGCTTCCATCATCAGGCAAGAAGCATCTTTTACCTTCGGGAATGCGATGACGTCGCGGATGCTGTCTGCGCCGACCATCAGCATAACCATACGGTCCATACCGTAAGCCAGACCAGCGTGCGGCGGTACTCCGTATTTGAATGCATCTAACAGGAAGCCGAACTGCTCCTGTGCTTTCTCCTTCGTGAATCCAAGGACCTCAAACATCTTCTCCTGGATGTCTGCCTGATGGATACGGACAGAACCGCCGCCCATCTCGGTACCGTTCAGAACGATATCGTATGCTTTTGCACGTACCTTGCCAGGTTCCGTATCGATCAGATGCAGATCCTCTTCCATCGGCATGGTAAATGGATGATGCATAGCTACGTAGCGATCCTCTTCCTCTGAATATTCAAGCAGCGGGAACTCGGTTACCCACAGGAACTTGAAATCATCCTTCTTTAAGAGGTCAAGCTGTCTAGCGATCTCCAGACGTAAGTTTCCAAGTACATCAAATACAACTTTATCCTTGTCAGCTGCGAACAGAAGCAGATCGCCCGGCTTACCGCCCATAGCAGCCACCAGTGCATCCAGCTCTTCCGGCTTCATGAACTTGGAGAAGGAGCACTTGTAGGTACCGTCCTCATGAATTGCCAGGTATGCAAGACCCTTTGCGCCAAATCCCTTTGCATATTCAACCAGTGCATCGATTTTCTTTCTCGGCATAGCACCCTGTCCCTCTGCGTTGATACCGCGGACAGAGCCGCCATTTTCCAGTGCACTCTTAAATACAACAAACTCGCAGTCTTTTACTACATCCGATACGTTTTTCAGCTCCATGCCGAAACGCAGATCCGGCTTATCGGAACCGAAACGATCCATTGCCTCGCGCCAGGTCATACGCTGGATCGGAAGCTGCAGATCGTAATTGCAGATCTCCTTGAAGAGCTTCTTTAACAGACGCTCATTGACATCCAGAACGTCCTCAACGTCAACGAAGGAAAGCTCCATATCGATCTGGGTAAACTCAGGCTGACGATCGGCTCTTAAGTCCTCGTCACGATAGCAGCGTGCCAGCTGGAAGTAGCGGTCATATCCAGAACACATCAGAAGCTGTTTTAACAGCTGCGGAGACTGCGGCAGTGCATAGAAGCTGCCCGGATGTACACGGCTCGGTACCAGGTAGTCTCTCGCGCCCTCCGGAGTACTTTTAATCAGAGTCGGAGTCTCAATCTCAAGGAAGCCTTCCTCTGCTAAGAATGCACGGGTCAGAATAGCCACGCGGCTTCTTGTCATCAGGTTTCTCTGGATATCCGGACGCCTCAGATCCAGGTAACGGTATTTCAGGCGAAGATCCTCTTTGGTCTTGGAGTTCTCCTCGATCGGGAACGGCGGTGTCTCAGACTCTGCCAGAATGCGGAGGTAATCCGCGCGGATCTCAATCGCACCTGTCTTTAAGTTTTCATTTACTGCACCGGAACGTGCCTCTACGCGTCCGGTTACAGCGATAACGAACTCGCTTCTCAGCTTTTCTGCCTTTGCAAAGCTCTCAGCGCCACAGTCAGCTTCCTCGAAGATCAGCTGCAGGATACCAGAACGATCCCGCAAATCCACGAAAATAATGCCGCCTTTATTTCTGCTCTTCTGAACCCAGCCCATAACGGTTACTTTCTCACCGATATTGGCAGTTCCCAGCTCGGTACAGCGATGGGAACGTTTCAGTCCTGCCATAGATTCTGCCATGATAGTATTTCCTCCGTTTATTATAGTTTTATCTGAAAAATTCAAAAACTGAATCACTTCAAACTGTCTTTGTAAAATTCCACGATCTCCTCGTAGCCGTCCTTCGCCAGCTGCTCCTTCTGGAATTTCTTGTTCTTGTTCATCTGTGCGACTGCCACGCGGGTGCCGTTAGCGCGCTCTTCCTGTGCTTTCTTTAAAACGGCACGGAACTGCTCGCCGCTTAAACCTTTCTCATACAGGAATGCCTTCTTGCCGGCTGCCTCCGGTACTTTGAAACCGGAATCCATCAGGATCGTGATGATACGCTCAAAACCGATGGAGAATCCGCACGCCGGTGTATCGACGCCGGTAAATTTGCCGATCAGCTTGTCGTAACGTCCGCCGCCTGCAACGGAGCCGCCGAAGCCTTCCATGGAAACCTCAAAAATCGTTCCGGTATAGTAGCCCATGCCGCGCACCAGCGTCGGATCAAATTCAAGACCGAATTCGATGTCTGCAACCGCTTTAACTGTCTCCATGATCGTTGCCAGATTCTCTGCCTTTGCCGGATCCATCACGCCGGAGAGCTTCTCGCCCAGCGCGCGGACGCCTGCCGCATCGTTCTGAATCTCTGCCAGAAGTCCTGTGTATTTCTCAACCGCCTCTGGCGCATAACCTTCTGCAAGCAGCTCTTCGCGGACACCGTCCAGACCGATCTTATCCATCTTATCGAGAATGATAAATACCTTATCGGTCTCATTTTCCGGGAATCCGCTGTAATCTGCCATGCCCTTTAAGATCGCACGGTCATTGACGCGGACAGTGTATGCCTTGTCCGGGCAGATGCGCTTCAGCGCCTTGGTAAGCGCCAGAATCTCCTCGATCTCAGCCAGGTTTGTCGCATCACCTAAAATATCGATATCACACTGTACAAACTGACGGAAACGTCCCTTCTGCGGACGATCGGCACGCCATACGCTTCCGACCTGCAGCGCCTTGAACGGCGCTGATAAATTAGCAGAATTGTTTGCATAATAACGGCTGAGCGGCAGAGTTAAGTCATAGCGGAGACCACCGTCTACGACATCTGCCTCTGTCTGTGCTGCCTCGACGTTCAGCTTCTCGCCTCTCTTTAAAATCTTGAAGATCAGCTTCTCATTGTCGCCGCCCTGCTTGCTGGTCAGGTTCTCAATGTGCTCCACGCACGGAGTCTCGATCGCCGAGAAGCCGTATCCGCGGTAGGTATCTTTGATGATATTCAGCACATAATCCCGGATCTCCATCTCGCCCGGAAGAATGTCCTTCATGCCTGTAACTGGTTTTTTCTTTAAAGCCATGTGTCAAACTCCTTCTATGTCTTTCTGCGACCATATTTCCCGCGCAAAGAAAACTTCACTTTTCCATGCTGGAAACTGGATTTTTATGTTTCTCTGTTACAAAGTGTTTTTCTGCATCTGACACCCTGTATCTGTGAATTTTTCGTTTTTACTCTCTTCGTCCAAGCAGCTTCTCTTTCCGCCCGATCATCTCATCGATCCGGTCGATATACTGCTCAACTTCCTTGACGTTCTCCGCCCTCTCAATCCGGTTTTCTGCCGGGAAATAAACCTTGGTGGTCGTTCCCGCACCGCAGGCGGCGATCGTCTGTTTTTCTTCCATAATCAATATATTATAGAGACATTCCTTGCCCGGAACCGCATAACCGACATTTTCAAAATTGCCCGCCATATTTTTCTGGCGGTAGAGATAGTACGGTTTCAGTCCCATCTCCTCGGCATACTGCGCGGTCAGGTCAATCATCTCCTGTGTATTGACAATCTTCAGATTTCCGTAGCGCTCCTTATAGATATTCAGGCGCGCCGCGCGCTTGATCGCCAGCGAATGCACCGTCACGCTG
>OIAX01000668.1_pt1 | contig 10684 bp, 9 predicted proteins | sample 1580821 | NCBI WGS metagenome assembly OIAX01 (sample SAMEA3882524, study PRJEB24775) | human gut metagenome | biome: human-associated habitat; feature: intestine environment; material: feces | place: Netherlands | collected 2009/2010 | reverse complement strand
CTCCGCACCAACGCCATCCTGTTAGTGTTAGACCCCAAAAACGCCGACCTTGCGGATTTACAGGCGGTTATGCCGGATGTGTACTACAAAAAGGAAGATATGCTCGCCTGCATTGACCGTTTCTATGAAGAAATGATGAAACGCAGCGAAGACATGAAGCTCATGGAGAATTACCGGACAGGGGAAAACTACGCTTACCTTGGGCTTCCGGCAAATTTCCTTATCTTTGATGAATATGTGGCATTTATGGAAATGCTCGGCACAAAGGAAAACGCCGCTGTCCTCAACAAGTTAAAACAAATCGTTATGCTTGGGCGGCAGGCTGGTTTCTTCCTGATTCTCGCCTGCCAGCGTCCAGACGCAAAGTATCTGGGGGATGGAATCCGTGACCAGTTCAATTTTCGTGTGGCTCTGGGGCGGATGTCGGAAATGGGCTATGGGATGATGTTCGGGGAAACCACAAAGGACTTCTTCCTGAAGCAGATAAAAGGGCGTGGCTATGTGGATGTGGGAACCAGCGTTATCTCGGAGTTTTACACGCCCCTAGTACCAAAAGGACACGATTTCCTCAAAGAAATAAAAAAGCTGACAGACAGCAGGCAGGGAGTGCAGGCGGCGTGCGAAGCGAAAGCCGCAGAAACGGACTGACCTGCTGTGGCTGGTGTGCCGCAAGGCACGCCAGCATAAACCCCTCGTATCTAACAGAGGGGTACAAATCGACAGGCAACAACCAAACAACAGGGCAGAATCCCATGGTGCACAAGGGATTTTCCCATATCCGGCGTGTGTCAACAAGGCTCTGAAAGTTGACATACGCTTTTTTAGACAGGAGGGATTTTCACTGAATGAAGAAACATGGGTACGGGACATCAAAGAAAAACGGGAAAGTTACGGTATCTCACAACAGAAACTTGCCCTAGCTGCCGGAATCACCCGTCCGTACCTGAGCGATATTGAAACGGGCAAGGCTCACCCATCCGAAGCATTACAGGAAGCCATCACGGAAGCTCTGGAACGCTTCAATCCAGACAATCCCCTTGAAATGCTCTTTGACTATGTGCGGATTCGCTTTCCCACTACGGATGTGAAGCATATCGTGGAAGACGTGCTGCGGCTAAAGCTCCCCTACTTTATCCATGAAGACTACGGCTTCTACTCTTACACAGAGCATTACTATCTGGGGGATATTTTCGTTCTGGTATCGCCGGAACTGGAAAAAGGGGTGCTGCTGGAACTGAAAGGGCGTGGCTGCCGCCAGTTTGAAAGCTATCTGCTGGCACAGGAACGGAGCTGGTATGAGTTTTTCATGGACGTTCTCATGGAGGACGGCGTGATGAAGCGGCTTGACCTTGCCATCAATGACAAAACGGGAATCCTGAACATTCCCCATCTGACAGAGAAGTGCCGGAATGAGGAATGTATCTCGGTCTTCCGCAGCTTCAAAAGCTACCGCAGCGGCGAACTGGTACGGCGTGAGGAAAAAGAATGTATGGGGAACACCCTGTATATCGGCTCCCTCCAAAGTGAGGTGTACTTCTGCATTTACGAAAAGGACTATGAGCAGTACAAAAAGCATGATATTCCCATTGCAGACGCAGAGGTAAAGAACCGCTTTGAAATCCGGCTGAAAAATGAGCGTGCCTTTTACGCCATCCGTGACCTGTTAGAACATGACAATCCAGAACGGACAGCCTTTCAAATCATCAACCGCTATGTCCGGTTCGTGGACAGGGACGATACGAAACCCCGTTCTGACTGGCGTATCAGTGAGGAATGGGCGTGGTTCATTGGGGAACACAGGGGAAGCCTGAAACTGACAACCAAACCGGAACCCTATTCCTTTGAACGCACCCTGCACTGGCTCTCCCATCAGGTAGCCCCCACGTTAAAGCTGGCTCTCCGTCTGGATAAGATGAACCACACCCAGATTGTCCATGACATCATCACCCATGCAAAGCTGACGGAGAAGCACGAAAAAATCCTGAAGCAGCAAGCCGCCGCTGCAAAGGAGGTGGTGCTTTAACGACGGCAATCTTGAAACATAAGGAATCTTACAGGAAAGAAAGGAGCTTTTATGAATTTCGGACAGAATCTTTACAACTGGTTTTTATCCAACGCCCAGTCCCTTGTGCTGCTGGCAATCGTGGTGATTGGACTGTACCTCGGATTTAAGAGGGAATTTTCCAAACTTATCGGCTTTTTAGTAGTTTCCCTTGTAGCGGTTGGTCTGGTTTTCAATGCGGACGGTGTAAAGGACATCTTACTGGAACTGTTCAATAAGATTATCGGTGCATAGGAAAAAGCCATATCACACTTCCGTTATGGAGCAAGCTCTGATTGCTTCATGGCGGAAGTCCACTAGGGGCTTGGGGAGCGTAACTCCCCAAAAACTTAACAGAGAAAGGACGTGATACAGATTGAGGAAATGAGAATCTACATCCTGAACACCACACGGTTTTACCATGAAGATTTTGAGGAATATCCTGGGGCATGGTTTTCCTGCCCTGTGGATTTTGAAGAAATCAGGGAACGTCTTGGGGTTCAGAGTGAGGAAGAAATCGAAATTGAAGACTATGAGCTGCCGTTTCCATTGGAGGGCAACACAAGGCTCTGGGAAATCAACGCCCTTTGCCGGATGGTACAGGAAATGCAGGGAACGCCCCTCTATTATGAAATGGATGTGGTACAAAAGCGGTGGTTTCCCAGCTTTACGGAATTTATCGACCACAAAGACCAGATACGCTGCTATCCGGTGCAGGACGGGGAATCCCTCGCCCGTTATCTGGTGCAGGAGGTACAGCTATTTGGAGAAGTACATCCAGACCTGTTGAACCATATCGACTACGCTGCCATTGGTCGGGAACTGGAAACCAGCGAAAACTACCTGTTTACGGACAATGGTATCTTTTATTACCGCTAAAAGGAGGTAGAAGAACTTGGAGGAAATGCGGATTTACATTGCCAACTTAGGAAAATACAATGAGGGCGAACTGGTAGGGGCATGGTTCACGCCGCCTGTGGATTTTGAGGAAGTCAAGGAACGTATCGGTTTGAATGATGAATATGAGGAATACGCCATCCATGATTATGAGCTGCCCTTTGAGATTGACGAATATACCCCCATTGAAGAAGTCAACCGCCTGTGTGAAATGGTGGAGGACTTACCGGAGTACATTCAGGAGGAACTATCAGAGCTGCAATCCTACTTTGGCAGTATCGAAGAACTCTGTGAGCATGAAGACGATATTATCTGCCATTCCGGCTGTGACGATATGGCGGATGTGGCTCGCTGCTATCTGGAAGAAAGCGGACAGCTTGGCGAACTTCCGGCACACTTACAAAACTATATCGACTACGCCGCCTATGGGCGTGACATGGAATTGGAGGGAACCTTTGTTGTCACAAACCACGGCGTATATGAAATCTTACGGTAGACCCGTCTGTATCTCTTTCAGGAAATACAGGCGGATTTTTTATTCAGGGGCGGCTCTTTTGCTGTCCCCATCTTTTAGAAAGGACGGACAACATGAAGAAAATACGAAGCTATACCAGTATCTGGTCGGTGGAAAAGGTACTCTATTCCATCAATGATTTTAAGCTGCCATTCCCCATCACGTTCACACAGATGGCGTGGTTCGTGGTATCGGTGTTTGCAGTTATGCTCTTGGGGAACCTCCCTCCCCTTTCATTCATTGACGGGGCATTTTTGAAATACTTCGGCGTACCCTTTGCCCTCACTTGGTTCATGTGCCAGAAGACCTTTGACGGGAAGAAGCCTTACGGCTTCCTGAAATCCGTACTGGCATATCTGGTACGCCCGAAACTGACCTATGCAGGAAAGCCCGTGAAGCTGGAAAAGGAATATCCGGCACAGCCCATCACGGCAGTAAGGAGTGATATTTATGGCATATCCGATTAAATATATCGAAAATAACCTTGTGTTCAACCATGACGGGGAGTGCTTTGCTTACTATGAGCTGCTTCCCTACAACTATTCTTTTTTAAGCCCCGAACAGAAATATCAGGTACACGATTCCTTCCGGCAGCTTATCGCCCAGAACAGGGACGGGAAGATTCACGCCCTGCAAATCAGCACCGAATCCAGCATACGGGCAGCACAGGAACGCTCCAAACAGGAAGTGACAGGTAAGCTAAAGGACGTTGCCTGTGCAAAGATTGACGCACAGACCGAAGCCCTGATTTCCATGATAGGGGAAAATCAGGTGGACTACCGCTTTTTTATCGGCTTCAAGCTGCTTGTCAATGAGCAGGAAGTCACCATGAAGCAGTTTCGCAGGGAAGCAAAGACCGCTGTTTCTGACTTCCTCCATGAAGTCAACCACAAGCTCATGGGGGATTTTGTTTCCATGAGCAATGAGGAAATCTGGCGGTTTCAGAAGATGGAAAAACTGCTGGAAAGTAAAATCTCACGCCGCTTTAAAGTCCGGCGGCTTAACAAGGACGATTTTGGCTATCTGATTGAGCATTTATACGGGCAGACCGGAACCGCCTACGAAGATTATGAGTATTACCTGCCAAAGAAGCGGTTTCAGGAGGAAACGCTGGTGAAATACTATGACCTCATCAAACCCACCCGTTGTCTGATAGAGGAAAACCAGCGGTATCTGAAAATCGAACAGGAAGACGGGACAGTGTATGCCGCCTACTTTACCATCAACAGCATTGTAGGGGAACTGGACTTCCCATCCTCGGAAATCTTTTACTATCAGCAGCAGCAATTTACCTTTCCCATTGATACCTCTATGAATGTGGAGATTGTCACAAACCGGAAAGCCCTCTCCACGGTGCGGAACAAGAAAAAAGAGCTGAAAGATTTGGACAACCACGCATGGCAGAATGACAGTGAAACCAGTACAAACGTGGTGGACGCTTTAGACAGCGTGAATGAGCTGGAATCCACCTTAGACCAGAGCAAGGAATCCATGTATAAGCTGTCCTATGTGGTGCGTGTGACGGCTCCCGACTTGGAAGAACTGAAACGCCGCTGCAATGAGGTGAAAGATTTTTATGACGATTTGAATGTGAAGCTGGTTCGCCCCTTTGGGGATATGCTGGGGCTGCATGGGGAATTTCTCCCTGCCAGCAAACGGTATCTGAACGATTACATCCAGTATGTCACCAGCGACTTCCTCGCTGGTCTTGGCTTCGGGGCAACCCAGATGTTGGGGGAACCGGAGGGTATTTATATCGGGTACAGCCTTGATACAGGAAGAAACGTGTACTTAAAGCCTGCCCTTGCCAGTCAAGGGGTAAAAGGCTCCGTCACTAACGCCCTTGCTGCCGCTTTTGTCGGCTCCCTCGGCGGTGGAAAATCATTCAGCAACAACATGATTGTCTATTATTCCGTATTATTTGGGGCACAGGCTCTCATTGTTGACCCGAAAGCGGAACGGGGACGCTGGAAAGAAACCCTGCCGGAAATCGCCCATGAAATCAATATCGTAAACCTAACCTCGGAGGAACAGAACAGGGGCTTACTCGACCCGTATGTGATTATGGAGAACCCAAAGGATTCCGAATCACTGGCAATCGACATCCTAACCTTTTTAACGGGCATTTCCAGCCGTGACGGGGAGAAGTTCCCTGTTCTTCGGAAAGCCATCCGTGCGGTGACAAACAGTGAGGAACGGGGACTTTTCAAAGTGATTGAGGAACTTCGGGCGGAGGGAACCACCATCAGCACCAGCATAGCCGACCATATCGAATCCTTTACGGACTATGACTTTGCACACCTGCTCTTTTCGGATGGGGACGTCACACAGTCCATCAGCCTTGAAAAGCAGCTCAACATCATTCAGGTGGCGGATTTGGTGCTGCCGGATAAGGAAACCTCATTTGAAGAATACACCACAATGGAGCTGCTTTCCGTGGCAATGCTCATTGTAATCAGCACCTTTGCCCTCGACTTCATCCACACCGACCGCAGCGTGTTTAAGATTGTGGATTTGGACGAAGCATGGAGCTTCTTACAGGTGGCACAGGGCAAGACCCTCTCCATGAAGCTGGTTCGTGCCGGACGTGCCATGAACGCAGGCGTTTACTTTGTCACCCAGAACACGGACGATTTGCTGGATGAAAAGCTGAAAAACAATCTGGGCTTGAAATTTGCGTTCCGTTCCACAGACATCAACGAAATCAAGAAGACCCTCGCCTTTTTCGGGGTGGATTCCGAAGATGAAAACAACCAGAAGCGGCTCCGTGACTTAGAAAACGGACAGTGCCTTATCAGCGATTTGTACGGGCGTGTGGGCGTGATACAGTTCCATCCTATCTTTGAAGACCTGTTCCATGCCTTTGATACCAGACCGCCCGTAAGAAAAGAGGTGGAATGATGGTGATACATAGAACTTCCAACCGACAGCAATTCCCAGTTCCCTATCACGCAAAAAAGGGCTTGTCTTGGAAAATGGCAGGAAAAGTGATTGGCAGGGTGCTTCTGGCACTCCTGCTCATCCTCCTGCTGCTGGCAGTCTTCGGCACAGCCGCCCACGCTGCCGGACTGGTGGATGATACGGTGGACGCTGCCAACGAATACAGCAAATATCCGCTGGACAACTACCAGCTTGATTTTTATGTGGACAGCGGATGGGACTGGCTCCCGTGGAACTGGCTGGACGGTATCGGAAAACAGGTGATGTACGGGCTGTATGCCATCACAAATTTTATCTGGACAATCAGCCTGTACCTTTCCAACGCTACGGGGTATCTGATTCAGGAAGCCTACTCACTGGACTTCATTTCCTCTACGGCGGATTCCATTGGGAAAAATATGCAGACCCTTGCAGGCGTTACCACAGGCGGCTTGTCCTCGGAGGGATTTTATATCGGGTTCCTGCTGATTCTCATTCTGGTGGTGGGGATTTACGTTGCCTACACAGGGCTTATCAAACGGGAAACCACAAAAGCCATCCATGCCGTTGTCAATTTCGTGGTGGTGTTCGTGCTGTCCGCTGCCTTTATCGCCTATGCCCCTGATTATATCGGGAAAATCAATGAATTTTCCGCAGACATCAGCAATGCCAGCCTGACCCTTGGTACAAAGATTGTGCTGCCTAACTCGGAAAGTCAAGGAAAAGACAGCGTGGATTTGATACGGGACAGCCTGTTTTCCATTCAGGTCAAGCAGCCGTGGCTCCTGCTGCAATACGGCAACTCGGATGTGGAAAGCATTGGGGCTGACCGTGTGGAAAGCCTGCTCTCAACCAGCCCAAATGAAAACAACGGGCAGGACAGGGAAGAAATCGTGGTGGAGGAAATCGAAGACAGGGAAAACACCAACCTTACCATCACAAAGACCATCAACCGCTTGGGAACCGTCTTCTTCCTGTTCATGTTCAATATCGGTATCTCCGTTTTTGTATTCCTGCTCACGGGGATAATGATTTTCTCACAGGTGCTTTTTATCATCTACGCCATGTTCCTGCCTGTGAGTTTCCTCCTTAGCATGGTTCCCTCTTTTGAGGGGATGTCAAAGCGTGCCATTACAAAACTGTTCAACACCATCCTTACCAGAGCCGGAATCACCCTGATTATCACGGTAGCGTTCAGTATTTCCACCATGCTCTACAACCTGTCTGGGGAATACCCGTTCTTCCTGACGGCGTTCTTGCAGATAGTGACCTTTGCCGGAATTTATTTCAAGCTGGGGGATTTGATGGGGATGTTCTCCTTACAGAGCGGCGATTCCCAAAGCATGGGAAGCCGTATCATGCGAAGACCCCGTATGCTCATGCACGCCCATATGCACCGTTTACAGCATAAGTTAGGACGTTCTGTGGCAGCTCTTGGGGCTGGAACGGCTGCCTACCACGCAGGAAAACAAGCTGGCTCAGACCAGAGAAGTGCTACCAACTCCGGTTCTTCCAAACGGACACAGGCAGACCACAGCAGACCAGACGGACAGGCAGCACCCGAAAAGGAATCCGCATGGAAACGGGCTGGCTCTGCGGTAGGTGCGGTGGCAGATGCCAAAGATAAGATAGCCGATACTGCCGGACAGCTTCGGGAGCAGGCAAAGGATTTGCCTGTCAATGCAAAGTACGCCCTTTACCACGGGAAAACACAGGTATCAGAGGGAGTACGGGACTTTACTTCCAGCGTGACCCAGGCCCGAACTGCCAGAGCCGAACAGCGGAACGCACAGGCAGAAAGCCGCAGACAGACCATTGCAGAACGCAGGGCGGAACTGGAACAGGCAAAACAACCGCAAAAGACAGCTTCCGAACCCCCCAAAGGGGCGGCTCCTGTCCATGAACGCCCTGTTACTGCAAAACAGCCGGAAGATTTCCGACATTATACAGATACCACTCATACAGGAAAAGCAGCCATGCAGCCAGCTTCCCCATCCATCAGGGAACGGGGACAGGTTTCTTATGGGGGAACTGTGGCAGAACGGGCTTCGGTTCCGGTGGTAAAAGCGGCTTCCATCCACCATGAACAGATACCGTCTGTAAGGACAGAACGCCAGATAGTCCCTCCGGCTTCCCCAGACAAACCAGAGGAAAGACAAAAGACAACTACTACACCTGCTGCTCCCCATCCGGCAAGACCTGTCCAGAATGATACGGCTCCTGTGATACCGGAAAGAAAACGGGCTGCCCCTGTGGTAAAAGAATCGAACTTTACCATCCGGCGTACCACCGCCAGAAAGGAGTGGACAAAAACGGTAACAGCGGCTGCCAAACAGAAGAAAGGGGAGAAACCATGAAGTTAAGACACCTTTTCTTTGCCTGTTCCGGTGTGTTCGTGATGATGTTCTCCCTGCTCCTTTTGGTGGTGATTGTCTTCTCGGATGAGGAAGACGGAGGAAGCGGAGGAAACCTTATCTATGGAGGCGTGAGCGTATCACAGGAAGTCCTCGCCCATAAGCCTATGCTGGAAAAGTATGCAAGGGAATATGGCATAGAGGAATACTTAAATGTGCTGCTCGCCATCATTCAGGTGGAATCCGGCGGCACGCTGGAAGACGTTATGCAGTCCTCGGAATCTCTGGGGCTTCCCCCGAACTCCCTTAGTACAGAGGAATCCATCAAACAGGGCTGCAAGTATTTCTCGGAACTGCTCGCAGCGGCAGAAACAAAGGGCTGTGACTTAAACAGCGTGATTCAATCCTATAATTACGGCGGCGGTTTCCTAGACTATGTGGCAGGACACGGAAAAAAATACACCTTTGAACTGGCAGAGAGCTTCGCAAGGGACAAATCCGGCGGAAAGAAAGTCACCTACACCAACCCTGTTGCGGTAGAGAAAAACGGGGGCTGGCGGTATTCCTACGGAAATATGTTCTATGTCCTCTTGGTATCGCAATACCTGACCGTGGCACAGTTTGATGATGAAACGATGCAGGCTATCATGGAGGAAGCCTTAAAGTATGAGGGATGGACGTATGTGTACGGGGGCGATTCCCCCTCCACTTCCTTTGACTGTTCGGGACTGGTGCAGTGGTGCTATGGCAAGGCAGGAATCGCCCTGCCACGGACAGCACAGGAACAGTACAATGTGACGCAGCACATTCCCCTGTCCGAAGCAAAAGCAGGGGATTTGGTCTTTTTCCACTCCACCTACAACGCCGGAACCTACATCACCCATGTGGGGCTGTATGTGGGAAATAACCGGATGTACCATGCCGGAAATCCCATTGGCTACGCAGACCTGACAGGCTCCTACTGGCAACAGCACCTTGCCGGAGCCGGACGAATCAAACAATAAGAAAGGATGAACCGATATGATTCAGATTAGAAAAGAGGAAAACCAGAAAAAGCAGAAAGAAAAGAAACTGAAAGTTTACAAAGTCAATACCCACAAAAAAACTGTGATTGCCCTGTGGGTGCTGCTGGCGGTGAGCTTCCTGTTTGCCGTCTATAAGAATTTCACGGCGATAGACATTCATACTGTCCATGAAACCAAAATGATTGAGGAAACCATCCTCGACACCCACAAGATAGAAAACTTTGTGGAGAATTTCGCAGAAGTCTACTATTCATGGGAACAGTCCGCCGCTTCCATTGACAACCGGACAAACGCTTTAAAAGGGTATCTCACCGGAGAACTGCAAGCCCTGAATGTAGATACTGTCCGAAAGGACATCCCCGTATCGTCTGCCCTGACCGATTTTCAGATATGGGAAATCACAGAAGAAAAGGAACAGCATTATCAAGTGACCTATACGGTGGAACAGCGTATCACAGAGGGAGAATCCAGTAAAACCGTCCGTTCCGCCTATCAGGTGACGGTCTATGTAGACGGCTCTGGAAACCTGACGATTATCCAGAACCCAACCATCACCAGCGTTCCCGTAAAATCCGGCTACACGCCAAAAGCGGTACAAAGTGACGGTACGGTGGATTCCATCACCACGGAGGAAATCAACGAATTTCTCACTACCTTTTTCAAGCTGTACCCTACGGCAACCGCAAAGGAGCTGACCTATTATGTGAATGAGGGCGTGCTGAAACCTGTGGGAAAAGAGTATATTTTCTCGGAACTGGTAAATCCGGTCTACAACCGAAACGGAAATCAGGTGACAGCTTCCCTTGCGGTGAAATATCTGGATAACCAGACCATGACAACACAGGTATCACAGTTTGACCTTGTGCTGGAAAAGAACGGGGAAAACTGGAAGATTGTGAAATAGTTATAGAAAAACGTGCATTTCTCATTTGAG
>OIAX01000664.1_pt1 | contig 10769 bp, 6 predicted proteins | sample 1580821 | NCBI WGS metagenome assembly OIAX01 (sample SAMEA3882524, study PRJEB24775) | human gut metagenome | biome: human-associated habitat; feature: intestine environment; material: feces | place: Netherlands | collected 2009/2010 | reverse complement strand
CCCGCAGCACCTCCGCCCCCAGCTTTTCCGCCGGGATATGACGGTACATTCCATCTTTCACCCCGATGTAACTGCGCAAACCGCCCAGAATATATACGTGATTCATACTTTTCTCCTGTTTTTCTTCTATTCCTAATTAAAATTAAAGGGATGCGGCAACGGACTCCTCATGCCTCCTAGCTGCATTTCTGCACTAAAAGGCTGATTCTGTTCACTACCACATCCCATCTTTATTTTCTATCTAATTTCCAAATAAGCCCGTCCGCTTCAGCGCCTTTCCAAGTGCTACCGCTGCCACACACTTAACGATGTCCAGCGGAATAAACGGAATTATCGACTGCACGATAACTGCACCCCACGGCTGTCCGGTCACGTGTTTCATCCAGCCTGCACCGAATGCGTAAATCACCGGAATACCAACTACAATCAGGAACGCTGTCTGGAATGCAACATTTTTCCATTTCCGGCAGAACAGGGAAATCAGGAACGCAACAACCAGAAATCCGATATAGTAACCGCCGCTCGGTCCAAGCAGTTTTCCCGGTCCTGCGCTTCCGCCGCTGAATACCGGCACGCCGCATAAGCCTAACAGCAGCCAGCTCGCCATAACTAAAATGGTATCCTGTGGTGCAATCAGCAGACCGATCAGGTTGACAATCATCGTCTGCGCTGTGATCTTTGCATCCGAAAACGGAAGCGGAATCGCGATATACGAAGACACACTGATAAGAGCCAGCATCATCGCCAAAAGTGTAAGCCGCTTCGCGCTCCATGCGCCGTGTACGTTCACTGCACTTGTCTCTGAACTCATTATATATACCTCCTCAGTGATAAAATTCTAAGCCGTGTAATGCATTTTCCTATGAATCACACACAGAGAATCTTTGCTAGAAAAGAGTATATCGGAATTTCAGAGGATTGTCAACCTTGTTTTTATAAATGGTTTACATATGCATCCATAGCTCCTCTGCACCCACTTTATCATCGGCATCCCTATTTTTCTGTAATCGAAAGAATTTCCTTTCCCTCTTGCTTCGTTCTCAGATACACCGCGTTTCTTCCCTCCTGCCCCGAATCCGACAGATATACCTCCTCATCAGGACGAAGTGGGGCAAGAAAACGTACTTCCAGAGCGGTCTGTCCCTTCATCCAGCCCTTCTTCCACAGACGAAGCAGGCAGGCATTCATAACAAGAAACCCCGGCAGAACTGCCGCTTCTCCCTGATGGATCGGATTGGTATCTGCCGCCTCCCGGAGATATTCTTCCATCTGGCTGCGGCTAAATGCCAGCGTATCATCATCCTCACTTCCCAGTTCCGTAATTGCTTTCATGAGCGGCATTTTCTCTTTTTCCGGGACAAGGACGCTCTGGCGCGGTTTTACCAGCAGCACTTCCATCTCCTCATTTTCCCGTTCCTTTTCCTCCTCCGCTACCGCTATGCGGACCCGGATTGCCGAGCGACCTTTTTTGATGATTTCTGGAGTTAATTTGGTATGGCAAAACTCATTCTCCCCCTGTTTGGGATGCCAGTCCAGATGAAGTGTAGTTGTGCCTATCATCCAGCCCTCGTAGCCCTCAAGGGTGGAAAGGGTACGTTCGAAGCGAAGCAGATGCTTCTGAAAATCCTGTTCCTGCATTGTTACATTCCTGTCATTTACACTATTTTGATTCATTTTCATTGTCCTTATATGCTTGCTTTCTTTGCTTTCATTTGAAAAAACAGCAAATCTGTCGATTTACCGCCATTGTAAATGGAATTTATCACTTCGTCAATGAAAACACACGAATCTCCCGCGTCTCCCCCTGATCCACCGGAATAAATCGGTCTTTTAAGCCCGGCGTCAGCCAGATCGTGCCGCTCTCGTCAACTAGGACTGCCTCATAGTCCTGATGCGCCGCCCAATGTGCCGCTGCCTTTTCCCGTCCCATGACAAACAGGGCGGTCGAAAGCCCATCGCAGCGCAGTCCGCACGGTCCGATGATTGTCACAGAAATCAGCCCGCTATGCGCCGGCGCCCCAGTGGACGGATCCATGATATGCCAGTAAATTGTTCCGTCATCATCCGTGAAATAGCGCTCATAGCCGCCGGAGGTAATGACCGCCTCATCCTGCACCCTGACTCCGCCCAGATAGCCGTTGCTCTCCGGATCCTTGATGCCGACATACCATTTCTCGCCATCCGGTTTTGTTCCGATCGTCTGGATATTGCCTCCAAGACTGAACAGTGCGCTCGTCACGCCGTCCCCCTTCATGGTTTTTACCACCTCATCCCCGGTAAATCCCTTTCCGACGCCGCCTAGATCCACCATCATTCCCGGCTCGATCGACGCCGTATCTGCTTCTAAACCGACCAGACGATAATCGACCGATTTAAGCAGGCTTTCCCGCTCGCTCTCACTGGGGACCCGGTAATTTCCCGTTGTAAATCCCCAGCTTTGCACAACCGGGTAAATCGAAATATCGAGCGCACCATCTGTTTCTGCTCCCAGTGCCAGCGCCTCCTGCATCAGATAACGCGTATCCGCTGAAAGTTCTGCTGTTTTCTCCTGGTTCAGATGAAAAATATCGCTGTTTTCCTGCGTTGTCGAAAGCTCCCCTTCCAGCTCTTCCACCCGCCGTTTCACTTTTTCCTGCAAATTTGCACTTCCGCCGTAGGCGTCAAACTGCATCACAGTATCCATCGCAAACACTGTCCAATTCTGCCCCTCTCCCGGATTCTGGTTCGAATTTGAGGGATTTTTCTCTAAATTTTCGTTTTTTTCTACTGCTGCCACATTTTCTGCCGTCTCTTCCATAGACGCAGATAAACGAGGACGGTCATTCTGGACCGCCCCCGTTTGATCCGGCTGCGATGAAGCACCGCAGCCACACAGCAGCAGGGTTAATAAAATCCACCACTTCTGTTTCAATTTTTACTCCTTTAAATACAACTACTCTTCTTCAGAAACAGACTCTTCTTTCTCAGAAGCATCGCCTTTACCGCCGTCAGATTCTTCCTTATCAGAAGTATCATCTTTTACATCACCGGTCTCATCCTTCTTGGAATCGTCACCAGTTTCGCCGGATTCATCTTTCGAATCATCCTTGTCAGCATCGCCTTTATCTGAAGTTTCGTCTTTCTTCTCATCCGAAGTATCCTTGGACTCGTCCGAATCCTCTTTCTTGTCCTCGTCTACTTCCGGTGCCTTGTTCGCATCGTCTGTCTCGTTCTTCTTATCGCCATCCGGTACATCTGCCTTGTTTTCGTCATTCGTCTTCGGCTCTTCCGGTGTCGTGTCCTCTGCCGGTGTTTGCTCCGGTGTGGTTACTCCCTCGGTTGGGGTGGTGATGATCTCGCTTGGGAGGACTTCGTCGGCAAGAAGCGTTTTGGATTCCTTGATTAATTTCCAGTTTTTATCAAGTTTGCACTCAATCGTTCCTTTATTCTTAGTGTAGATAAGAATTTCATTATCCTCTTCTTCACTCAATCCGGACGCTGAAACCTTTAAACAATCATAATTATCATTGCTATAAGATGTATCCGTTGCATGCGGTGCAAACTCACCACTTCCAAGGAACGAAGAAACGGATGCCTTGCTATACTCTGTTCCATTCACCTCAACCGAATCAATCTCCTTTAAGAAGGTTTTTAACTTTTCTCCCTCAACTCCATTGAAGCGAATCAGTAAATAATCTCCTGTCCAACCACTCTCTTTTACAACACTGGAAACCTCAATTTCTGTATCTGCTTTCTGGCTCTCAACTGTAACCGTGATCGACTGATTCTTGTAACCTTTTGCTTCGATCACAACCTCATTCAGACCACTATCCAGTGCGCTTGTCTGAATTGTCAATGTTGTACCATTTACTGCAAATCTAAGCGCAACATCTTCCTCCGCATCATTGCCAGTTACTTTTACAGACTTAATTGCTTTCAGATACTCTTCATCACCAGTCAGAACCAGCGGTTCTCCCTCATCAACCGTAGTGCTGCCTGTCAGTTCCGGTGCTGGAAGCAGTTTCTCTTCGTTACCCGCTAACTTCATATCCTTTGTAACTGTAAAGGTAAGCTCTTTGTATCCTTCTGCCTGGATCGTTACGTCGGTGCTTTCTTCGGTGCCGAAACCGTCTAAAGTGAAATCGATGCAATCAAACTCCTGTACATTGTTATCTGGATCATCTGCATCTGTCATCTTCCATGTAGGGTTATACGAACTAAGGCTGTAAGTTGCTTTCGTATACTCTTTATTTCCAACTTTCACGGATGTAATCTTAGCCAAGTAATCTTTTACACTCGTTCCCTTTGAAGCTTTAAAAGAAGCACGTCCAAAATCTGGATCAAATGACCAACTGGCTTTATGTTTGCTGAACTCCACTACTTCTGGAGCTGCCATCTCTTCCTGAATTTCTTCCTCTTCCTTCTCAACCACAAATTCACATCTCAGCGCCTCCGTGTAATAATTCGAACGAAGAGTCAGCTTATAGCTTCCCGGCTGAACCTGGTGAAGAATCAGCTTCTTGCCATCCCCGGATACTTCATAGTAAACATCGTTGCTGCTGGACACGCCCTTCGTGTGGATATTTCTCTCAACCGCATCTTCCTCGTCAGAAAGCAGGGTAACAGATTTCAGGTTCTTCAGGAAATCTCCCTTGCTGCCATTAACGGTAAATTCAGCATCTGCAAAATAGTAGGTCTTATTAGAATCTTCTTTTTTCTCAGCTGCAAACGCCTCTTTATCTTCCGCATAATCAACGGTCAGCGATAAATCGTTTTCCAGCACCTTATCGTATGTAAATGCGATACTCTGGCTCTTATATCCCGTTGCATCGACAGTCAGCTTATACTCCTCACCAGCCTTGAATACATCCGCCTCTATGGTAATGGTGCCAGTTTCTTTATCGATGGAATATTTGTCCTTGCTGAGTGCCTGCCAGTTTCCGTTGACAACGATACTCTGAACCGCCTCGATATACTCTGTATCCTCTGTCCGCAGGACTACCGGCTCTTTGTTCTGTACAACTGTAATCTCCGGTGCATCCTGACGGGAGAAGTTTCCATTGTACTGGATATCGCCGAGCAGACCATCTTCGAGAACTTCTTTTGCCGTTGCCGGATGGTTCGGATCCAGTGCTCCATTTTTACGGTAATCCGCAAATGGAAGCATTCTGTTCTCTTCGTATTTCTGATTCTCGCTCTTATTTACGTAGTCTGTCCATCTGAAGAAATCATCATCTCCAGTATCAAAGACTGCATCCGGAATCGCATTGTACCACCACTCCATCACTGCCTTGGACGCATCATTTTCCATCTTGGTCTGTTCAAGGAGATGTGCATTTACAAGCAGATCTGAATCAAAAATCAGGTTTGCAGAGATTGCAGAGCTTCCTGAGCTGCTGCCGCTGGAGCTTCCACTTCCGCTGGAACCGGTCGATGCGGTGCTGATACCGTCGAATCCGTATGCCGCCATTTTCTGACCATTGGTCTGTTCCTTCTCTTTTACCGGCTCTGCGCCCGTTGTCACCTTGAAGCTCTTGGAGAATGACCGGAAACCATTTGCATATACCGTGATCTTGTAATTGCCCTTGTATGGCAGATGGTCTGTATTATCATTGTACAGAACAAATAAATCCTGGCTGTAGAGATACCAGTCATCGAGCATCTTAAGGTCGCTTACTGTTCCGTTCGGAGCTTCCAGGGTCACACGCTCGATCGGTGTCTCAATTGCGTATACCAGATCGCTGACTGCAAAATGGAGATTCTTACCGGACTGCGGTGTTTCCTTAAGCTCCAGCGTCGGTACTGTCTCATTGACGACATGAATCGGGACGAGCGCGGAACCGCCTGCCGACGATACAACCCGCACATAATAACGTCCATTATTAAAGAAATTGCTCTGTCCTGTCTGGATAGTCAGCTGTCCAACACGTCCCTGTCCGTGCGCCACATTCTTTTCACTGTCAAATACGAGACTCGAATTGATTGTGTTCTTCTGCTCATTGTATTCAACCAGTTCCAGTTTGCGGATGCCGTCAAACCACTCTTTTTCCTCATCTGTATTATAGTTAAACAGAATGGTAACGGCTGCTTTTCCATTTTTTGGAAGAACCGCATCCGGCGAATAGCTCGGATGAGTCTGTTTCTCCTCATTCAAGTTATAAGTAGTCTTTTTCGGAGAAATGCGGGCATTTCCGTTTTCATCGTAATTGGTCAGATAATAGTCCCAGTAAGCAACTGACTCATGCGTCAGAATCTTCTCAGGCAGATAGCCGTCGTTTTCCTCATATACAGCATCTTCCTGGCTCTCATTGCTCAGAACCACCGTCTCTTCCTTTGCCGCATCTTCTTTGCTGCTGACGGTTACTTTGCCCGGTGTGCCAAGAAGCACCAGTTTTGCCATACGTCCGTCATCTGTGATCGGAGTTAAAAGATTGGTTACATCTTTTCCATCGACCTTAACGACCGTATTGCCTGCATTGTATCCCTCATCAAATGCGATCGGAAGCCACCAGCCCAGGGAATTTACTTCGGTAAGCTTTGTCTTCGTCTCATCTACCAGCGAAACCATCTGCGGCTTGTCTGGATTTTCAGTGTTTCCGTTATCTCCGGCATTTCCGCCATTCTGATTTCCGTCATTCCCGGAATTACCGTTATTTCCAGAATTACTGTTATTTCCGGAATTACTGTTATTTCCAGAATTACTGTTGCTTCCAGAGCCCCCCGAATGGCTGCCGCCGGAACTGCCGGAATTCCCTGAACCGCCTCCTGATACGCTGCTTCCGTTGCCGTCTGCTGCCGGGCTGCTCGCGTAACCTCTATCCGCACGGGTCTGGACCTCTCCATTTTCATTGACCCACTGTCCATCCGCATTGACGCTGTAGCCGTCCGGCGTCCGACCTTCGGTGTGCATCTGACCATAGTTTTCTGCACTCAAGTTATCAAAATAATAGCATTTTCCATCAATCCACTGCCATCCGGTCACGGTCATACCTTCCGTTCCATCGGATGCAGTGCTGAAGAAATACCATTTTCCTGCATTGTCCTTCCACCAGCCGCGGCGCATCTGTCCTTCCACGCCATCGGCTGTTGTGTTCATATAGTACCGGCGTCCATCGACGGTGATCCATCCAGTCATCATCCGTCCGGTCTGCGGATCCAGATAATACCAGCCGCTCTCGGTCTTGACCCATCCAGTCTTAAGCGTTCCGTCCGTTCCCTGATATTTCCAGTCCTGTCCTTCCTGAATCCAGGCGCCGGTCTGTACTCCGGACTCCGATGCCGGCGCTAACACGGTCACCGCTGCCAGAATTGCCTGCCGGGATCTTCCCTTACCTTTCATACATATTCCTCCATATAATCTTTTGTAATATCTTACTCTCCGCACCGGATTAGGCATCCCTAACTCAGGCGGCCGAGGAGGTTAGTATAAACTAATCTAATAAAATCTGTCAATTATTTAAATCTATTTAAAAATGAGAATTTTTATCTATTTTTAATTGAATTTTATTCTCAATAAAGCATTGGTTTTTTAGTTGCTAAAACTAACATGCAAATTTCTTTTTCCATTCAGCACATGTTAAGTCTCATTTTGCAGCGATTTTTTCCGCCTTTTTCCCTGATATTGCCTCGCTTGCCATGAATTTTAAAAAAACATATTTTGAGAATTTTTTTCTGTTTGCTTCATTTCGTATATTTTTATCCTTTTCGCACATACTCCATCTGTAAACATTTTGTCCCATTCCAGTCCCTTCGCGGTCACTGATATTGGCTTCTCTGATAGGAGATTTACACGATGCAGATTTCTTCATCCATTGAAAATAACCGGACTTTTTTTCAAAAAAAGCTCCGACCGGACATCAATTTTGATGTCGTAGATCGGAACCTGATGATCGGCGGGCGCGATGCCTGCCTCTACTGTATTGATGGTTTTACCAAGGACGATACGCTTTTAAAAGTACTGCAGGCGATGAGCAGCATTGAAACCGCCCAGATGCCTGACAATGCAAACGATTTTGCCGCCCTCTACCTCGCCTACGGCGAAATCGGGCTGGAAACGGATTCGGACGCGCTGATTATCCAGCTTCTCTCCGGTGTTCCTTTTCTTCTGATCGACGGGTATGCACAGGCACTCACAATAGACTGCCGCACCTATCCCGCCCGCGGAGTCAGCGAACCTGAAAAGGATAAGGTATTGCGCGGCTCGCGCGATGGTTTTGTCGAAACGCTTGTGTTCAATACGGCTCTGATCCGGCGGCGTATCCGCGATCCGAAGCTGCGGATGGAAATCATGAATATTGGGGAAAGTTCGCACACCGATATCGCCATCTGCTACATGGAAAACCGGGTGGACACCGAACTTTTAAACCGCATCCGCACCCGGATTCAAAAAGTGCATGTCGATGCCCTCTCGATGAACCAGGAAAGCCTTGCCGAATGTATTTATCCGCACAAATGGTTCAATCCGTTCCCAAAATTTCGTTTTTCAGAGCGTCCGGATACCTCCGCTGCCTCGATTCTGGAAGGAAATATCATCATTCTGGTGGACAATTCGCCATCCGCAATGATTCTGCCATCCTCTGTTTTCGATATCATCGAGGAAGCCGACGACTACTATTTTCCACCGCTGACCGGCACCTATCTGCGCCTGTCGCGGACGGTCATCTTTTTCCTGACCTTATTTCTGACACCGCTGTGGCTGCTTTTTATGCAGAATCCCGGCTGGATCCCGGAATGGCTCGCTTTTATCCGTGTTACCGACGAGATCCATGTGGCGCTGATCTATCAGCTTCTGATCCTGGAATTTGCCATCGATGGTCTGCGGCTCGCGGCAGTCAACACCCCCAGCATGCTGACGACACCGCTCAGTGTCATCGCCGGTATCGTGCTTGGAGAATACTCGGTCAAATCCGGCTGGTTCAACAGCGAGACGATGCTCTATATGGCGTTCGTCACGATCGCCAACTACTCGATGACGAGCTTCGAACTCGGCTACGCACTCAAATTCATGCGCGTCCTGCTCCTGATTCTGACCTTTTTCCTCAATCTCTGGGGCTTCATCGCCGGAACACTCATTGCCGTCAGCTGCCTTATCTTTAACCGGACAATCGCCGGAAAAAGTTATATTTACCCGCTAATTCCATTTCACTGGAGTGAATTAAAAAAGCGGCTGCTCCGGAACCGGCTTCCGCATGAGGAGAAAAACGGGTAAGAATGTCGCATAAAATGTCCGCATACCCACAACTGCCCGGATGGTTCCGGGTACTGGCTGTGGTTTATGCGGACATTTTAACTTCTATATCTATCTTCTATTTTTCTTTCTTATACACCACCTCTTTCAGCACCTCCAGCGCCTCCTCATACCGCTCTGCCCCCATCGAGGCACAGGACAACAGGAGCTTCGGATATCCCTCTTGAAAATGATGCTCCTGTTTTTCCAAAAGACTCCCGACCGACTCCACCGGGCGGACGGCGACGCCTGCCTGTGCCGCACGCCCGGCAATTTCCGCCGATGTAAGCGGGCTGTCAAGCTCCATAAGAACCAGAAAACCGGCATCGCCCAGATGCGTTCGCGCTTTTTCTCCAAAAATGCGCCGCACCGCATCACACAGACACTTTGCCTTTGCCGCGTACAATTTCTTGGACTTTCGGATCTGGCTTTCCAGATGTCCGTCCCGGATAAACTGGCAGAGGGCAATCTGCTCTGCCTTGGACGCCGTCTGGTTATAAAAACGCCCCCGCTCCTGATACCGTTTCAGCAGATCCGGCGGCAGAACCATGTAGCTCATGCGGATCGATGGCAGAAGCAGCCTTGAAAATGTCCCCAGATACACGACGCCCCGCCCGCCGGAAAGCCCCTGCAGGGACGGTGTCGGGCGGTTATAATAGCGGAACTCACTGTTGTAATCGTCCTCAATAATCAGCATATCCTCGCGCGCCGCATCCTTTAAAAGCTTCATCAAAAGATTGACTCCCAGTGACATATTTGCAGAGCGGAGAACCGCAACTTTTTCTCCTGCTTCTTTCACCTTTGCAAGCTGTTCCTCAGAAAGTCCTGTTGTGCAAAGAACAACCGGAAGAGTTTTCTCCACACATACATCCAGAAGCTCATCAACTGCTGCTGCGTTTGAGAAATCAATCACAACATCTGCCTGCACATCACACTCTGCGAGGCTTGTAAATACCGGGTACGGATTCTCGATTCCGGTGAATTTATCAATACCTGCCACGATCTCGATCACATCATCCTCCTTTACAAGTCCCGAGATCACCTGTCCCATTTTTCCGTTACATCCATGCATAATTGCCTTAACCATTTTGTATTCCTCCTTGTTATCTCCATTTTCTTGTGTATCTTTTCACAAATTCCTGTATAGCACAAAAGGAACTGATGGATACTCCAGTCAGTCCCTTTTCTCTATAATCTGACCCTTTATTATGCCAGTTTAATTCCAAATGCTTCCAGTTCTTTTGCAAGCTGTGCTGTATGTGCTTCTGTCATCTCTGTCAAAGGCATACGCAGAGGACCTGCCTGCCATCCCATCAGATTTAAAGCCTTTTTAACCGGAATCGGATTCACTTCACAGAATAACTTCTCGATCAGCGGAATCGCATCCAGCTGCATCTTACAGCTTCCCTTGACATCTCCTTCAAAGAACTTTGCACAGATGTCATGTGTATACTGCGGAGCCACGTTCGCAAGAACTGAGATGACACCCTTTCCTCCAACAGAAAGGAGCGGTACGATCTGGTCATCATTGCCTGAATACAGATCGATCTTGCCATCTGTCAGC
>OIAX01000650.1_pt1 | contig 10920 bp, 9 predicted proteins | sample 1580821 | NCBI WGS metagenome assembly OIAX01 (sample SAMEA3882524, study PRJEB24775) | human gut metagenome | biome: human-associated habitat; feature: intestine environment; material: feces | place: Netherlands | collected 2009/2010 | reverse complement strand
TGCGTCACAGGATTCGCCCATCCCGACCGCATCCTCAAAAATGTCGGCGCGCAGCCGGGCGATGTGCTGCTGTGCTGCTTTGGTTCATCGGTGCCGAATCATGCCGCTATTTACTGTGGTGACGGCGAGCTGCTGCACCATATTCCTGAACAACTGAGTAAACGAGAGAGGTATACCGACAAATGGCAGCGACGCACACACTCCCTCTGGCGTCACCGGGCATGGCGCGCATCTGCCTTTACGGGGATTTACAACGATTTGGCCGCCGCATCGACCTTCGTGTGAAAACGGGGGCTGAAGCCATCCGCGCACTGGCCACACAGCTCCCGGTGTTTCGTCAGAAACTGAGCGACGGCTGGTATCAGGTACGGATTGCCGGGCGGGACGTCAGCACGTCCGGGTTAACGGCGCAGTTACATGAGACTCTGCCTGATGGCGCTGTGATTCATATTGTTCCCAGAGTCGCCGGGGCCAAGTCAGGTGGCGTATTCCAGATTGTCCTGGGGGCTGCCGCCATTGCCGGATCATTCTTTACCGCCGGAGCCACCCTTGCAGCATGGGGGGCAGCCATTGGGGCCGGTGGTATGACCGGCATCCTGTTTTCTCTCGGTGCCAGTATGGTGCTCGGTGGTGTGGCGCAGATGCTGGCACCGAAAGCCAGAACTCCCCGTACACAGACAACGGATAACGGCAAACAGAACACCTATTTCTCCTCACTGGATAACATGGTTGCCCAGGGCAATGTTCTGCCGGTTCTGTACGGTGAAATGCGCGTGGGGTCACGCGTGGTTTCTCAGGAGATCAGCACGGCAGACGAAGGGGATGGTGGTCAGGTTGTGGTGATTGGTCGCTGATGCAAAATGTTTTATGTGAAACCGCCTCCGGGCGGTTTTATCGTTTATGGAGCATGAGGAATGGGTAAAGGCAGCAGTAAGGGGCATACCCCGCGCGAAGCGAAGGACAACCTGAAATCATCCCAGATGCTGAGCGTGATAGACGCCATCAGCGAAGGGCCGGTTGAAGGTCCGGTGGATGGATTAAAAAGCGTGCTGCTGAACAGTACGCCGGTGCTGGACAGTGAGGGGAATACCAATATATTCGGCGTCACGGTGGTGTTCCGGGCCGGTGAGCAGGAGCAGACACCGCCGGAGGGATTTGAATCCTCCGGCTCCGAGACGGTGCTCGGTACAGAAGTGAAATATGACACGCCGATCACCCGGACCATCACGTCGGCAAACATTGACCGTCTGCGTTTTACTTTCGGCGTGCAGGCACTGGTGGAAACCACCTCAAAGGGGGACAGGAATCCATCGGAAGTCCGCCTGCTGGTTCAGATTCAACGTAACGGTGGCTGGGTGACGGAAAAAGACATCACCATTAAGGGCAAAACCACGTCGCAGTATCTGGCCTCGGTGGTGGTGGATAACCTGCCGCCGCGCCCGTTTAATATCCGGATGCGCAGGATGACGCCGGACAGCACCACAGACCAGTTGCAGAACAAAACGCTCTGGTCGTCATACACCGAAATCATCGATGTGAAACAGTGCTACCCGAACACGGCACTGGTCGGCGTACAGGTGGACTCGGAGCAGTTCGGCAGCCAGCAGGTGAGCCGTAATTATCATCTTCGCGGGCGCATTCTGCAGGTGCCGTCGAACTATAACCCGCAGACGCGGCAATACAGCGGTATCTGGGACGGAACGTTTAAGCCAGCATACAGCAACAACATGGCCTGGTGTCTGTGGGATATGCTGACCCATCCGCGCTACGGCATGGGGAAACGTCTTGGTGCGGCAGATGTGGATAAATGGGCGCTGTATGTCATCGGCCAGAATTGCGACCAGTCAGTGCCGGACGGCTTTGGCGGCACGGAGCCGCGCATCACCTGTAATGCGTACCTGACCACACAGCGCAAGGCGTGGGATGTGCTCAGTGATTTTTGCTCGGCGATGCGCTGTATGCCGGTATGGAACGGGCAGACGCTGACATTCGTGCAGGACCGACCGTCGGATAAGGTGTGGACCTATAACCGCAGTAATGTGGTGATGCCGGATGATGGCGCGCCGTTCCGCTACAGCTTCAGCGCCCTGAAAGACCGCCATAATGCCGTTGAGGTGAACTGGATTGACCCGGATAACGGCTGGGAGACGGCGACAGAGCTTGTGGAGGACACGCAGGCCATTGCCCGTTACGGTCGTAACGTCACGAAGATGGATGCCTTTGGCTGTACCAGCCGGGGGCAGGCACACCGCGCCGGGCTGTGGCTGATTAAAACGGAGCTGCTGGAAACGCAGACCGTGGACTTCAGCGTGGGTGCAGAAGGGCTTCGCCATGTACCGGGCGATGTCATTGAAATCTGTGATGATGACTATGCGGGGATCAGCATCGGCGGGCGCGTGCTGGCGGTGAACAACCAGACGCGGACACTGACGCTCGACCGTGAAATCACGCTGCCATCCTCCGGCACCACGCTGATAAGCCTGGCTGACGGACAGGGGAATCCGGTCAGCGTGGAGGTCCAGTCCGTCACCGACGGCGTGAAGGTAAAAGTGAGCCGTGTTCCTGACGGCGTTGCAGAATACAGCGTGTGGGGGCTGAAGTTGCCAACGTTGCGCCAGCGCCTGTTCCGCTGTGTGAGTATCCGTGAGAACGATGACGGCACGTATGCCATCACTGCCGTGCAGCATGTACCGGAAAAAGAGGCCATCGTGGATAACGGGGCGCACTTTGACGGCGACCAGAGCGGCACGGTGAATGGTGTCACGCCGCCAGCGGTGCAGCACCTGACTGCCGAAGTCACCGCAGACAGCGGGGAATATCAGGTGCTGGCGCGCTGGGACACGCCGAAGGTGGTGAAGGGGGTGAGCTTTATGCTTCGCCTGACCGTGGCAGCGGATGACGGCAGTGAGCGGCTGGTCAGCACGGCCCGGACGACGGAAACCACATACCGCTTCAGGCAACTGGCGCTGGGGAACTACAGGCTGACAGTCCGGGCGGTAAATGCGTGGGGGCAGCAGGGCGATCCGGCATCGGTATCGTTCCGGATTGCCGCACCGGCAGCGCCGTCGCAGATTGAGCTGACACCGGGGTATTTTCAGATAACCGCCACGCCGCATCTTGCGGTTTATGATCCGACGGTACAGTTTGAGTTCTGGTTCTCGGAAAAGCGGATTGCGGATATCAGGCAGGTTGAAACCACAGCACGCTATCTTGGCACGGCGCTGTACTGGATAGCCGCCAGTATCAATATCAAACCGGGCCATGATTATTATTTTTACATCCGCAGTGTGAACACCGTTGGCAAATCGGCATTTGTGGAGGCTGTTGGCCAGCCGAGTGATGATGCATCCGGCTATCTGAATTTTTTCAAAGGAGAGATAGGGAAAACCCATCTGGCTCAGGAGTTGTGGACGCAGATTGATAACGGTCAGCTTGCGCCTGACCTGGCTGAAATCAGGACGTCCATTACGGGTGTCAGCAATGAAATCACGCAGACCGTCAATAAGAAACTGGAAGACCAGAGTGCAGCGATCCAGCAGATACAGAAGGTTCAGGTTGATACAAATAATAACCTGAACAGCATGTGGGCTGTGAAGCTGCAGCAGATGCAGGACGGACGCCTTTATATCGCGGGTATTGGTGCCGGTGTTGAGAATACTCCTGACGGTATGCAGAGTCAGGTGCTGCTGGCGGCGGACAGGATTGCGATGATTAATCCTGCGAATGGCAACACAAAGCCGATGTTTGTTGGGCAGGGCGATCAGATATTCATGAACGAAGTGTTCCTGAAATATCTGACGGCTCCCACCATTACCAGCGGTGGCAATCCCCCAACGTTTTCACTGACACCTGATGGTCGACTTTCTGCGAAAAATGCGGATATCAGCGGTAACGTGAACGCGAACTCCGGGACGCTCAACAACGTCACGATTAATCAGAACTGTCGGATTCTGGGAAAACTGTCAGCTAACCAGATTGAAGGTGATATTGTCAAAACGGTGGGAAAAGCCTTTCCGAGAAATGGCAGTTATGCCAGCGGTACAATAACGGTCACTGTGTACGATGACCAGGCTTTTGACCGTCAGATAGTAGTCCCCCCCGTTCTGTTTCGTGGGGGTAAGCATGAAAACTTCAACAGCAACAACCAACAGTCATACTGGTATTCAACCTGTAAGCTGCAGGTACTGAAGAACGGACAGGAAATCTTTCAGCAACCCGCGACGGATGTCAGCAGGGTATTTTCATCAGTCATTGATATGCCTGCCGGACACGGCCATGTCACCCTGACTTTCAATGTTTCTTCATATGGTGCTAATAACTGGACGCCAACGACCAGTATCAGCGACCTTCTTGTTGTTGTGATGAAGAAATCTACAGCCGGTATCAGTATCAGTTGAATTTTATAACCCAGATACGGGCGCCAGAAATGGCGCCTTTTTTATTTGTGGAGTGAATATGGCAGTACAGATTTCAGGCGTGCTGAAAGACGGTGCAGGAAAACCGATACAGAACTGCACCATTCAGCTCAAAGCAAAACGTAACAGCACCACGGTTGTGGTGAACACGGTGGCCTCAGAAAATCCGGATGAAGCCGGACGTTACAGCATGGATGTCGAGTATGGCCAGTACAGCGTTATCCTGCTGGTTGAAGGTTTTCCGCCTTCACATGCCGGGGCCATCACCGTGTATGAGGATTCTAAGCCGGGGACATTGAATGATTTTCTGGGCGCTGCAACAGAAGATGATGTTCGTCCGGAGGCACTGTATCGTTTTGAAAAGATGGTGGAAGAGGTGGCACGCAACGCTGAAGCCGCCTCTCAGAGCGCAGCGGCAGCAAAGAAATCAGAAACAGCAGCGGCATCGTCCAGGAATGCGGCGAAAACATCAGAGACGAATGCAGGTAACAGCGCGAAAGCGGCAGCTTCTTCAAAAACAGCCGCACAAAACGCAGCAACAGCGGCAGAACGTTCAGAGACAAATGCCCGTGCGTCAGAAGAAGCCTCCGCAGACAGTGAAGAGGCTTCCCGCCGTAATGCAGAGTCAGCCGCTGAAAATGCCGGAGTCGCCACCACAAAAGCGCGGGAGGCCGCAGCAGACGCAACAAAGGCCGGGCAGAAAAAGGATGAGGCTCTGTCGGCAGCGACACGGGCTGAAAAGGCGGCAGACCGCGCAGAAGTCGCAGCGGAAGTGACTGCAGAGCCCTATGCGAATATAGTGCCGCCGCTGCCTGATGTGTGGATACCGTTTAACGATTCACTGGATATGATTGCGGGTTTTTCTCCGGGCTATAAAAAAATAGCTATTGGTGACGATGTGGTTCAGGTCGCCAGTGATAAACAGGTTAATTTCAGTCGCGCATCAACGGCAACATATATCAACAAATCTGGCGAACTGAAAACGGCGGAAATTAATGAGCCGCGATTTGAGTGTGATGGCCTGCTTATTGAGGGACAAAGAACGAACTACATGCTCAATTCGGAAAGTCCAGCCAGCTGGGGGAAGTCATCAAACATGGATGTGCCCGAAACCGGGACAGATAGTTTTGGTTTTACTTATGGAAAGTTTGTCTGCAACGATTCTCTGGTTGGGCAAACTTCGGCTATTAATATGGCATCAATTGCTGCAACAAAGTCAGTTGATGTCTCAGGCGATAACAAGTACGTGACAACCTCATGCCGTTTTAAAACAGAACGACAGGTAAGGTTACGTATACGGTTTGATAAGTATGATGGTAGTGCAACAACTTTTCTTGGCGATGCGTACATTGATACGCAAACGCTTGAAATTAATATGACAGGTGGGGCTGCCGGCAGAATTACGGCACGAGTCAGGAAGGATAAGACCACAGGCTGGATTTTTGCAGAGGCAACGATTCAGGCAATTGATGGTGAGTTAAAAATAGGCTCTCAGATACAGTATTCTCCTGAGCGGGGTGGGGCAACAGTATCTGGTGACTATATTTATCTTGCCACCCCACAAGTAGAGAATGGGCCGTGTGTATCATCATTTATTATTTCAGGAGGCAGCGCAACGACAAGAGCCAGTGATTTGGTTAGTATCCCCACCAGAAATAATCTTTATAAGTTACCATTTACTTTTTTACTTGAGATTCATAAAAACTGGGATATTGCACCAAACGCCGCACCCCGCGTGTGGGATATAGCAGCAGCCAATACCGGGCAATCAGCAATTGCAGCAATCAACAGAGGTAGTGGTAAGTTATATATGAGTCTGTCAAACCCTTCAGGCTTGTATGTTAATAGCGCAGCGACAGATGTATTTGCAGAGAAAACCACATTTGGATGTATTGCAAAAGCTGATGGTCACTTTCATGTGGTGACAAATGGTAAAGCGGTTAATGAAGTTTATTGTGAATATAATGGTGTGACCGCTGATAAAAATATCCGATTTGGAGGGCAGACGAATACTGGAGAACGACATCTGTTTGGCCATATTCGCAATTTCCGCATATGGCATAAAGAATTAAATGACAGGCAATTAAAAGAGGTCGTATGAAAGATTTAACTTTGAAGTTTCATGACAAACTGCAGTTTAAGGCCTTCCTGTCATCTCTTGACTGGGAGGAGGATGAAGACCTCCAGAATAAACTGTTAGTCGATGAAATTGGTTTCACCTACACAGAAACAGGGGTAACAGAAGAGGGAGAACCTGTCTGTGTCCGGAATGACGGTTATTTTGTCAACATTCGCATTCTTGATGACTTGTTTGATGTTTCTGTATTCTCTGATTATGTCGTGGAGCTGGAAACACCGCTTCGGGAATGGAGCTGAAAGGAGGAAATAATGGATATAAGCCCCTTACTTCATGCGCTTTGTGCTGTGGCTGCGCAGATACTGGTTGGTCTTTTTACCGGAAACTGGGCTTACGGAGCGATAGCCGGTTGTACGTTCTTCATTGCGCGTGAACATACCCAGGCAGAATATCGCTGGATTGAAATGTTCGGGCATGGCAAGCGAATGAATATGCCGTGGTGGGGCGGTTTTGATCCGCGAGCTTGGGATGTGGCAAGCCTGATGGATTTTGCTGTGCCGGTGGTGGCGTGTCTGCTGGTCTGGCTGTTGGTTAATCGTGGGTGAAAAAAGGTGAGCTGTATATGCAACGGAGGAAGAACCCCCGTTGCTGGAAGCCAGGAAAAAGTATCGGGTGTTGCTGTCCTCGGATGTTGTGCTAATTGGGTGATAACAGATCCTGTGTATGGGAGTTTCCCTTTTTGCGTGCGTTGATGCTGGTAACGGCAAACGTCATGATGAACAAAACCGCGAATAAGACGACAATCGTCGGAGCTGGTGCGCTGTCGATAAAAAAGGACAACCAGACACCAGTCATTGACACTATTACCGATATGCCAGTCGCCAGTAGGAGCGCAATATGAAAGCGTTGTGTCAGGAGTACCGCAATGGCGCCAGGCGCAATGAGCAGAGAAATGGAGAGAATGATACCTACCGCTTTCAGCGTCGCCACAATGGTCAGAGAGACCATGCACAGCAGCCCATAATGCAGCCATCTCGTATGCAAACCGCTTACCTGCGCCTGTTGATAATCAAAGCTGAACAGCAAAAAATCCCGCCATTTTACGCTAATAACAAGTGTAACCAGCCCGGCAATAATCATCGTCTGGATTATATCGCCGATGGTTATCCCGAGCATGTCGCCGAAAAGAATATGGTCAAGATGTACGTCTGGTTTGACTGCAATATACAAGATCAGACCTGCGGCAAACATGCCAGAAAAAACAATCCCCATCACTGTATCTTGCTTGATTCGGCTGTTGTCTTTCAGGTATCCCGTCGCCACCGCGCAGAATACTCCGGCGACGAATGCCCCTGTAGCCAAAGGTAACCCCAGAATCCAGGCAAGCACGATTCCAGGAAAAACCGCATGACTCATCGCGTCACCCATCAGTGCCCAACCTTTCAGGACCAGAAAGACCGACAGCAGCGCACAGGGTATGGAAACTACCAGTGAAATCAGCAGTGCGTGACTCATAAAGGTGAACTGCAGTGGCTCCAGTAATAATGCCATCATGAGCGATCCTCCAGCGCCTTATGCGCACGCCGACGATTTGCCAAAAGCCCATGGGTGGGCGCAAAGACAAATGCTAAAAGAAACAGCAGTGTCTGCGCCACCACGATGATTCCACCTGTCGCGCCGTCCAGAAAGTAACTGACCCACGCGCCGAGGAAACTAGTTACACTGCCAATAGTTACAGCAATCATGAGCAGGCGGGGAAAACGATCGGTTAACAACCATGCTGTTGCACCGGGAGTCACCACCAGACAGATCACCAGAAAGGCACCAACCGTTTGCAGCGCCGCAACGGTCGAAACCGACAGCAGGGTGAAGAAGATGAGTTTTAATCTGCCCGGATGCAATCCAATAGCACGGGCGTGATTCTCGTCGAAAAAGGTCACCATAAGATCTTTCCATTTGAAAAAAAGCACGATGATCGAGAGAATGCCAATGATAGTGAGTTGCAGGATATCCGCCGGATCGATTGCCAGAATATTGCCCAGGACGATGGTCTGAATGTTCACAGATGTCGGGTTCAATGACACCATAAACAGCCCCAGGCCAAAAAAGGACGAGAAGATCAGACCGATGATGGCATCTTCTTTTAAGCGGGTGCGTTGGTTAAGAAACAGCATGCTGCCCGCAGCCAGTCCGCCGGAAAAGAAGGCTCCCAGAGAAAACGGAAGCCCCAGCATATATGCCCCCGCAACACCCGGGACAATAGAGTGCGACAACGCATCGCCAATCAGCGACCAGCCTTTTAGCATCAGATAGCATGACAGGAAAGCGCAGAGACCGCCGACCATCGCCGAGACCCACATCGCATTGAGCATATATTCATAGCTGAAGGGTTCCAGTAGCACGTTCATCTTTCTTCCCTCTGCACCGCTGACGGTCGATGAGCCACAAAAGGGCGTTCATCGTCAGTAATAATGCTTTCTTCCGAGCCGTTAAGTGTGACATGGCGCAGTACGCCGCTAAAAGCCAGCTCTAGGTTCTCGGCTGTAAAAGTGGTGTCTGTCGGCCCGCTTGCCAGGACGGTGCCTTTGACCATGACCGTATAATCGCAAAATGTCGTGACGGATCCGAGATTGTGTGTTGAGACAAGCATCGTTTTGCCTTCCGCGCGTAACTCCCTCAACAGGCTGATGATTTTGGCTTCGGTTTTCACATCAACGCCAGTAAAAGGTTCATCCAGCAGGATCACATCACCCTGCTGTGCAATCGCTCTCGCCAGAAAGACGCGTTTCTTTTGTCCACCGGAAAGCTCGCCGATTTGTCGATGGCGAAAATTCACCATATCGACACGTTCCAGCGCATCGGTGACAATTTGACGATCCCTCTTTTTGGCGATACGCAACATACCCATATGCCCATAGCGGCCCATCATCACCACATCTTCCACCAGTACAGGAAATGACCAGTCAACATCTTCTGACTGAGGGACGTAGGCAACCAGGTTTTTCTGTAACGCCTGTCGCGTGGGAATACCCAGAACAGATATCTTTCCGCTGGTCAGACGCACAAATCCCATAATCGCTTTAAACAACGTCGATTTTCCGGAACCGTTTACCCCAACCAGAGCGGCAATAGATCCACTTGGTACTGTGAAGGATGCATCGCGCAGTGCTGTGTGCCCGTTACGCCAGGTGACAGTAACATCATTAACGACAATGCCTGCAGATTGCATCATTATTTCTCCCTTTTCCCAGCTTTAATTCCCTGTACCAGCGTACTGGTAGTAACCTTAAGAAGGTCGATATACGTCGGTACCGGGCCGTTTTCTGTGCTCAGGGAATCGACATAGAGCACACCGCCGTAGTGTGCGCCGGTTTCACGCGCAACCTGACGCGCTGGTTTATCGGAAATCGTACTCTCGCTAAAGACTGCCGGGATATGATTTTTCTTAACTATATCAACAACCTTACGTACCTGCTGCGGTGTTCCTTGTTGATCGGCATTAATCGGCCACAGATAAAGCTCTTTTAGCCCCAAATCGCGTGCGAGATAAGAAAAAGCCCCTTCACTGGTGACCATCCATCGCTGATTCTCAGGGAGTTCCGTAATCTGCTTACGCAGGGGGGCAAGGGTTTGGGTAATCTTGGCTTTATAAGTATCGGCATTGCGTTGGTAGGTTTGTGCATTTGCCGGATCGTATTTTATCAACGCATCACGAATATTATCGACGTAAATCAGAGCATTATCTGGCGACATCCATGCATGGGGGTTAGGTTTGCCCTCATAGGGTCCTTCGGTGATCCCTACAGGCGTCACACCCGAAGAGACAATTACTTCTGGAACCCCATTGAGATGCTGGTAAAAGCGTTGGAACCACAATTCCAGATTCATACCATTGGCGAGAATCAGTTGTGCCCCCTGCGCACGTTTAATATCGCCAGGGGTAGGCTGATACTCATGAATTTCTGCACCAGGCTTGGTTATGGATGAGACTTCTGCAGCATCTCCCGCCACGTTTTTGGCCATATCCGCGATGATGGTAAATGTTGTAATGACCTTGAATTTTTCAGTTGCACTTGCCTGAAATGCGATCGAGCAGGTGAGTGCGAGGCCCCCCAAGAGCATGGTTACTTTTTTTATCGAGTGCATAATTTAGTACCTATAGTGAGCAAAATTAGAACAAACATAGCAACGGCTATGTTTTATAGCACAACCTATACAAAATGAAAATGATTATCATTAGCGGTTTTGAGGCCCAAAACAGGGATTAGGTTGTTTCCGGCTGGCGACGCGTTATTGAGGAAAAAAGTAAGGCAGCTAGTAGGCTTTGAAATAACGTTTTGCGGTTGGCTGATGCAATTTCGAGAGTGCATGTATTGAATGATTTCTAGCCGTTACTGATTTTCGTATTTTTTGTATGGGAGGATTTGC
>OIAX01000645.1_pt1 | contig 11014 bp, 8 predicted proteins | sample 1580821 | NCBI WGS metagenome assembly OIAX01 (sample SAMEA3882524, study PRJEB24775) | human gut metagenome | biome: human-associated habitat; feature: intestine environment; material: feces | place: Netherlands | collected 2009/2010 | reverse complement strand
GGCCGTGCAGACCGAGGTGGTGTGTCCCAGCGCCGCCCAAAGTTCCTCGGCGATATGGGGCGCGAAGGGGGCGAGCAGCACGGTCAGCGGCTCGATGATCTCGCGCTTGTTGCACTCGCCCAGCTCGTTGAGGCAGATCATGAATGCCGAGACCGAGGTGTTGAACGAGAAGTTCTCGATGTCCTCCGAGACCTTCTTGATGGTCTTGTGGATGATGGAGGCGTTCTTCTCGGAGATCTCATCGCTGTCCTGCGCCAGCTCCATGAGGTTCCAGCAGCGATCCAGGAAGCGCTTGGAGCCCTTGACGGCCTCGTTGGACCATGTGACGGCCTTCTCGAAGTCACCGATGAACATGATGTGCAGACGCATGGTGTCGGCGCCGTACTGGGCCACGATATCGTTGGGATTGACTACGTTGCCGCGGGACTTGGACATCTTCTCGCCGCCCTCGCCCAGGATCATGCCGTGGGAGGTGCGCTTGGCGTAGGGCTCCTTGGTGGGGACCACGCCGATGTCATAGAGGAACTTATGCCAGAAGCGGGAATACAGCAGGTGCAGAGTGGTATGCTCCATGCCGCCGTTGTACCAGTCCACGGGGCTCCAATACTCGAGCGCCTCCTTGCTGGCGATGGCGTCGTGGTTCTTCGGGTCGCAGTAGCGCAGGAAGTACCAGCTCGAACCGGCCCACTGGGGCATGGTGTCGGTCTCGCGCTTGGCCGGGCCGCCGCAGCAGGGGCAGGTGGTGTTCACCCAGTCGGTCATCTTGGAGATGGGGGACTCGCCGTCGTCGGTGGGCTCATAGCTCTCCACCTCGGGCAGCAGCAGGGGCAGCTGATCCTCCGGTACGGGCTGCCAGCCGCACTTTTCGCAGTGCACCATGGGGATGGGCTCGCCCCAGTAACGCTGGCGGCTGAACACCCAGTCACGCAGCTTGAAGTTGACCTTCTTGCAGCCCTTGTGGTTTTCTTCCAGCCAGGCATACATCTTTTCCTTGGCATCTTCAACGGACAAACCGGTCAGGAAGCCGGAGTTGACCAGCGTGCCGGTGGCAACATCGGTAAAGGCAGCCTCATCCAGGTTGGCCGGGGTATTGCCCTTGACGACCTCGATGATGGGCAGGCCGAACTTCTTGGCGAACTCCCAGTCGCGGCTGTCGTGGGCAGGCACGGCCATAATAGCACCGGTGCCGTAAGTTGCCAGAACATAGTCAGAGATAAAGATGGGCACCTCTGCGCCGTTGACGGGGTCGGTGGCGGTCACGCCCTCGATCTTAACGCCGGTCTTTTCCTTGTTCAGCTCGGTACGCTCAAAGTCGCTCTTGCGGGCGGCTTCATCCTGGTATGCCTTTACGGCATCCACGTTCTTGATCAGCCCGGCATCGATCCACTTTTTGATGTAGGCATGCTCCGGGGAGATGACCATGTAGGTAACGCCGAACAAGGTATCCGCGCGGGTGGTATAAACGGTCAGGGTATCACCAGCAGAGGTTTCAAAGTTGACCTCAGCGCCATGGCTGCGGCCGATCCAGTTGCGCTGCTGGGTCTTGACACGGTCGATGTAATCCACCTGGTCCAGGTCATCGATCAGGCGGTCCGCGTAAGCGGTGATCTTCAGCATCCACTGGCTCTTCACGCGCTGCACAACGGGGCTGCCGCAGCGCTCGCACACGCCGTTTACAACTTCCTCGTTGGCCAGAACGACCTTGCAGCCGGTGCAGTAGTTGACGGTGGTAGCCTTTTTATAAGCCAGACCGTGCTTGTACAGCTGCAGGAAGATCCACTGGGTCCACTTGTAGTATTCGGGGTCAGTGGTGTTGATCTCGCGGTCCCAGTCAAAGCTCAGGCCCAGTGCCTGCAGCTGGCTCTTGAAGCGGGCCACGTTCTTGGCGGTCACGATTTCCGGGTTGATGTGGTTTTTCAGGGCATAGTTCTCGGTCGGCAGACCAAAAGCATCCCAGCCCATAGGGTACAGGACATTATAGCCGCACTGACGCTTTTTGCGTGCCACAATATCCAGCGCGGTATAGCTGCGGGGGTGGCCAACATGCAGACCGGCCGCAGACGGGTACGGGAATTCTACCAATGCATAGAACTTGGGTTTGGAATGGTCGATCTCAGCATGGAAGGTGTGTTCATCCTGCCATACCTTTTGCCATTTGGCCTCAACGGCCTTGAAATCATATTTCATAAAGCTTCTCTCCCCACAGAAATTTGTGCGTACTGTGCTTTTGTGCTCCGCATCGGCTCCCCTGGAGGGGAGCTCCGGCGCAGCCGGTGAGTGGTGGTTCGGCGTCACGCACCCCTGTATTTTATGTTCTTTCGGGGTGCCAGCTCCCCTCAAGGGGAGCCATCCAGCATCCATGTTTACGCCTGCTCTTCCGGCTTTTCTTCCCACTCTTCGGCGGGCAGCTCCTTGGCGTCAGCCCACAGGTGCTCCAGGTCATAGAAGTCATGGGCTTCCGGCGTAAATACATGCACAATTACGCTGCCGTAATCCAGCAGCACCCAGCGGTTGCCGTCATGGCCTTCGGTGCGCAGCACGTTCACGCCTGCGCGGCCCAGCTGGAAGTCCGCCTCGTCTGCCAGCGCGCACACATGGGTGGTGGAATTGCCGGTTGCGATCACGAAATAATCCGTTACCGTGGTCAGGTTTTCCACATGCAGGATGCGGATATTATAGCCTTTTTTCGCGTCCAGCGCGCGGGCCAGACGGATGGCAAGTTCTTTGCTTTCCATTCAATTCTCCTTTGTTGCAGGATCTATCATTCTGACGGGGTGCTGTCACCATCGGTGCTGTCCCCGTCCGTGCTGTCATCCGGCGCCGGGGTTGCGGTATCATAAACATCCGTTGTGGCCGAACCGTCAATGTTGTTTGTCTGCTGTGCGTTGGAAATTTCCTCGTTCAGGGTTCCCATAAACTGCACGCTGGGGTCAGATGCCGTCAGGCCGCTCAAATCAAACAGGCCGTCATCCCCTGCAATGTTCAGCTGGCTGGCATCTACCGGGCCGGTATTCTCGCGGAAATACTCGTTCAGCAGGTCTGCCGTTTCCTGCCTTGCCACCACAACGGTACTGTTGCCGTTATAGCTGATGGCCTGACCCATATACACGGGAGCCTGGCAGAACATAATGTTGGAGCTGGAAATTTTCAGCATACTGACCGCCACGCTGACAAGCTCGGTTGCGCTCAGGTCGGTTTCCATCTGGCTGGTGATGACCGGCAGCAGCTTGGCGATATCCCATACCGTCATGCTGCGCATACGGGCGAACAGCGCCGCATAGAAGTACCGCTGCATCCGCAGGCGGCCCAGGTCAGAGTCCGCATAAATGTGGCGGGTGCGCAGGAAGAACTCTGCCGCCGCGCCGTCCATGGTCTGGTAGCCCTGGCTCAGGTGGCTGCCGCCGTAATCCATATCCTGCGGCACATACACCCGAATGCCGCCGAAGGTATCAATGATCTGGGTCAGCGCTTCCAGCCGGACGGACAGGTAGCCGTCCACATGCAGGCCAAAAATGTTATAGATCTCATCGGCCAGCGCGCTGATGTTGTTGCCGCCGTTGGAGCCCTGCGTTTTGGCAATGGCGTTGATCTGATAATTGCCGGAGAAGCTGGCATCCGTGGTAACAAAAATGTTGCGCGGGATCTGCAGCATCTTGACCTGGCCGGTCTCATTGTTGAAGTGCAGGTACAAAATCATGTCGGTCATGCCGTCATCTACCTGCGAATCGGTTTCCTGCCCGGTCTCGGTGGAGCGGTCAATGCCCACCACCAGCAGGTTGAACTCTTTGCCCGCATACTCTTTGGGGGTGTTGATCAGCTGGTTCAGGCTGATGGACCCCGCCGACGGTGCAATGGCGTGCATGATAAAGACGACCGTGCCAAAAAAGATCACAGCGATGGCCAGCAGGGTGCCCAGTAACACCTTCAACCAGCCGCCTTTTTTCTTTTTCTTGCCGTTCGGGCCATAGGGGCCTGCGCCGCCTTTGCCTTTGCGGCTGCCGCCCTTGGGCGGTTTGCCACCGCCGCCTGCGGCAGATTTGCTGCCGCTCTTGCCTGCGGCGGATTTTCCGCTTCCGGCTGCCGGTTTCCCGGCGCTGCGTGAAGCCTGCATAACGGTGTCCTCCTGCTGCGGCGCGGCCTGGGGTGCAGCGGGCTGGGCTGCCGTTTGGGCAGCGCGGCGGGCCACACGCGCCTGATACTCTGCATCCGCGTTCATATCATAATGTGCGCGGCTGCCTTTGGTTTCGTTCAGGTCCAGCCGGCGCACCTGGGTGCGGGTGGCCCCCTGTGCGCTCTGGCTGCGGGCGCGGCGCTGCAGCTCCAACGCCTGGCGCTGGGCGCGGGTCAGGGGCTGCTCGCTCTGGGCAGCGGCCTGGGCCTGCTGGCGCGCGGCAGCTTCGCGGGCAGCGTGGGCTTCCTGGGCCTGCTGCTGGGCAGCAGCGGCGCGGGCTTCCTGCTCTTTCTGCTGGGCGGCGCGGTAACGGTCAACATCGGTTTGCTGCACACGGTTAAAGCTGCGGGTGCGGCGGGTGTTATTGGCGGCAAGCTGCTGTGCACGGCGGCGGGCAGCTTCGTACTCATCCTGATTCAGCGCACTGCCTGTTTTCACAGTACGCCCGGTGTTCACCGTGCGCGGCGCGTCACCAGCATGGTAGACATTGCGCGGCGCATCGCCGGTGTTTACCCTGCGGATCTCGCTCATAACGTTCCTCCCTTTTATTCAAACGATGGGAACTGGTCTTTCATCTTATTCGGTTACGGCACACCCGCAAAAGGCAGTGCCTGCCCCTTTATCGGGTGCAGGCCGCGCGGGCATCATCCAGTGCGGCAACGGTATCGGGGTCCAGTGGGTTGCCTTTTTCGCGCACAAAGGCAATGCTTTGTTCCAGTGCATGGCACAGCGCCAGGTCCAGGTTCTGCATTTCCTCGGCACGCAGCGCCTCCACACCGGGGTAATCCCGTTCGGCACTGGTCATATCCGCCATGTAAATAATCTTGTCCAACAGGCTCATGTTCTTTTTGCCGGTGGTATGGCACTCAATGGCAGATAAAATTTCCGGGTCCGTCACACCCCACTGTGTCTGGCACAAAACCGAGGCCGCGTACCCATGCCACACCGGCGCAGGGCGCTTGGCGGCATTTTTAGCTATTATAGCATTGTCAGCAAAAATCTGCAACATCTCTGCCTTGGGCAGTTCTTTCGCGCTGTCGTGCAAAAGTGCCGCTAATGCGGCCTTTTCCTCATCCGCGCCATAGCGTTTTGCCAGCTTGACTGCCATTTTTTTTACATTTATGGTGTGCTTGTAACGCTTTTCGCTCAAACGGCCTTTTACCAGCGCTTTTGCTTCGTCCACTGTCATCAAGATCCACATCCTTTCCCTATTTTATTGTACCCTATCTATGGCTTCAAATCAGCTTGCCGTACAGCCCGTTCCGGTGTATCACATCCGCCACCGGCGGGGGCAGCAGCTCCTTCAGCCGGGCAGGGGGATACTTTCCTGCGCGGATATCGCTGGAGGCACACTCCAGCACCGGGGCATCCGCAAACATGATCTTCCCGCCTGCTTCTTCCAGCTTTTGGGCTGCTGCGTGCAAGGCGTCGCCATCGCCGGGTTCCCGGCTTTGCACCACCAGGGTGACCATAGCCAAAATTTCCCGCCAGCGGTACCATTCATCAAATGTTTCCAGCATATCGCTGCCAATTGTCATATACAGCTGAGCGCCGGGATACTTTTCCTGCAGCATGCTGACGGTATTATAGGTATAGCTGCGGCCCGCGCGGTCCACTTCCCACTGGCTCACCTGCACCTGGGGGCCAAGCGCCTTAAAGCATTCGCACATGGCAAGGCGCAGTTCGCCCGGCGTTGCGCTGGCGTGCTTGTGGGGTGGGATGCCCGCCGGCATAACCAGCACCACATCCGGCTGCACCGCCTGCATGGCGGCCCGCAGGTTGTTCATGTGCCCGGCGTGGGGCGGGTCAAATGTGCCGCCAAATAGCAGTGCTTTCATCTTACTTTTTCAGCAGTTCCGCATAAGCAGATTCCTTCGGCTTTTTGCGGAACAGCACAAACTTGCGGCCAATCACCTGCACGCACTCTGCATGGATGGCTTCGCACAGGATGTCGGCAGCCTCGCGGGCATCATACTCGCTGTTTTCCAGCACCTTCAGCTTGATCAGCTCGCGGGCTTTGATGCAGTCATCCACGCCCTTGATCAGCGTTTCATCAATTTCGCCCTTGCCGATCTGAAAAACCGGCTCCATGGTGTTGGCCATGCCGCGCAGTGCGGCGCGCTGTTTGCTTGTCAAAGACATTGTTCGCTCCTTATTGTTCAGTCAAAATCAAATCGTTCTATTCAGTTTTTCTCTGCGGCTCATTCGCCCAAAAATGCGGCGAGCTCGGCTTCCAGCTTTTTCATGGCGCGGCCGCGGTGGCTGATGGCGTCTTTTTCGGCATCGGCCAGCTCGGCATAGGTGCGGTGTGCAGTGTTGGGTACCGTGCCGCCGCCGGGCAGGCCGACTGCATCGGGGACAAACAGCGGGTCATACCCAAAACCGTTATCGCCCGCCGGGGTCAGGGCCACACTGCCAGGGCATTCGCCGGTCACAACCAGCTCCCGCCCATCCGGCAGGATCAGGCAGACCGCCGAAACGAACTTGGCGGCGCGCTGTCCCACCGGCACATTCTGCATCTCTGCCATCAGCTTTTCGTTGTTGGCGGCATCGTTGCCGTGCTCACCCGCATAGCGTGCGCTGTACACGCCGGGTGCCCCGTTCAGGGCATCCACGCACAGGCCGGAATCATCCGCCACGGTGGACAGGCCGGTTGCCTTGCAAAAGGCTTCGGCCTTAATCTTTGCGTTTTCCGCAAAGGTGGTTCCGGTCTCCTCCGGGTCCAGGGTTACACCCAGTTCCCGCAGGCTTTTTACCTCGTGGCCGCAGCGGGTCAGGATGCGGCGCAGCTCTTTCAGCTTGCCCGCATTGTTGGTGGCTGCACAAACGATCATGCCTGTTCCTCCCCTGCCTGCTCCGTTTCCTCTTTTTTATGCTGCGGAACCTCCGGCAGCAGGGCTTCGGCAAAATCGGTGGCGGAGAAGAAGATCAGGTCGTCGATCTTTTCCCCCACGCCCACAAAACGGATGGGCAGGCCCAGCTTTTCGTGCACACCGATGATGCAGCCACCCTTGGGGGTGCCGTCCAGCTTGGTCAGCACAACGCCGGTGGCACCGGCGGCGCGGCAGAACTCCTGCGCCTGGCTGATGGCGTTCTGGCCGGTAATGGCATCCAGCACCAGCAGCACTTCCAGGCTGGCATCCGGGCTGGCCTTTTTCACGCTGCGGCTGATCTTTGCCAGTTCGTCCATCAGGCCCTTTTTGTTGTGCAGGCGGCCTGCGGTATCGGCAATGACCATATCATAGCCGCGGGCCGTGGCGGATTTGACCGCATCAAAAATCACGGCTGCGGGGTCAGCGCCCTCGCCCGCCTTGACCAGCGGCACCCCGGCACGGTCGGCCCAGGTTTCCAGCTGTTCGCTGGCCGCTGCGCGGAAGGTATCGCCTGCCGCCAGCATAACCCGCTTGCCCAGATCCTTGTACAGATAAGCCAGCTTGGCAATGGTGGTGGTTTTGCCCACGCCGTTCACGCCCACAACCAGAATAACCGCCGGTTTGCCGCTCAGGTCCAGGTCAGTTTTGGGGCTTACCTCGCGGCGGATGATATCGCGCAGGGCATCCAGCGCTTCCTGGCCGGTATGCAGGCCGTTGATCTCTACCTCATCGCGCAGCTCGTCCACCAAACGCACCGCGCAGCTGGGGCCGACATCGGCCAGAATCAGCTGCTCTTCCAAATCATTATACAGGTCATCATCAATAACAGAGCTGGTCAAGGTGTTGACGATGTTCTGGAAAAAGTCCGTTCTGGTTTTTTCCAGGCCATCGCTCATTTTCTTCTTTTTCTTAAAAATATCGAAGAATCCCATGGCGGTTCCTCCTTTGAATTAACTGATCAGATCAGCGGAAACGTTTTCAAGGTCAAGGCGCAGGATCTTGGAAACACCATCCTCCTGCATGGTCACGCCGTACAGCACATCAGCTGCTTCCATGGTGCCGCGGCGGTGGGTGATAACGATGAACTGGGTGCGTTCGGTCATGCGGCGCAGATACTGCGCATAGCGCGTAACGTTCACATCGTCCAGTGCAGCTTCAATTTCGTCCAGGATGCAGAACGGCGATGGGTTGACGGCCAGAATGGCAAAATAAATGCTGATGGCCACCAGCGCCTGTTCGCCGCCGGACAGAGCCGACAGGTTTTTGATGACCTTGCCGGGGGGCGAAACCTGAATTTCAATGCCGGAGTTCAGCACATCGTTCTCATCCGAAAGATAGAGCCTCGCCGAACCGCCGCCAAACAGCTCGCGGAAGATCGCACCGAAGTTGCGGTTGATCTCCTTAAAGCTGGCGGTGAACATCTCCTGCATTTCGCTGCACAGCTCGGCAATCATTCGGTTCAGCTCCGCGCGGGATTTTTCCACATCGGTGACCTGTGCTTTCATGAAGTCGTACCGTTCTTTAACTTCCTTGTACTCTTCGATTGCGCCCACATTCACGTTGCCCAGCGCGCGGATCTTGCCGCGCACTTCGGCCACCTGGCGGCGCAGGTCTGCCACATTGGCAAAGGGTACACAGAGCTTTTCCGCCTCGGCTTCGGTCAGCTGGTATTCCTCCCACAGCTTGGATGCCGTGGTGTTCAGCTCGGTTTCCGCCGCGGTCTTGCGCTCGGCCAGGCGGGCCATCTCGCCGCTCATCCGCTCGCGCTCATCGGTCAGGGTGCGGTTTTCCTGGGTCAGGCGGGTCACAGCGGCTTCCTTTTCCATGCGCTCGGCATTCGCCTTGCGGATGGTTTCCTCCGCCGCGGTGATCTTCTGTTTGTTTTCTTCGCTGGCTCGCTTGATTTCATTGGCGCGCAGCTCATTGGCGGCAATGCGCTCTTTGGCGGCGGCCACATTGGCCTGTAGTTCCCGCACGCGGGCTTCGGCTTCGCCGCTGCGGCCTTTCAGGTTTTCCAGCGCTGCTTCGTGCAGGCTCAGGTCCTTCTCGGTGCGCAGCTTCTGCATTCGGTTATCCGAAAGTTTCTGCGATGCTTCCTCCCGCTGGCGGGTCACATCGCTGGTGGAAGCGCCCAGGCTTTCCAGCTCTTTGCGGTGCGTTTCAATCTCGGCTTCCGCCTGTTTGCGGGCGTTTTCTGCCTGGGCGGCGGCCGCAGTGTTCTCCCGCAGCTGCTGTTCCAGCGCGGCGATCTCCTGCCCGCGGTGGGCGGCAGCATTCTTGCCCTCTTCCAGCGCGGTGTTCAGCTGATCCAGCTCCATCTCGGCTTTCAGGCGGGCCGCAGCGGCGGTCATGCCCTCGCTCTCGGCACCGGCCAGCTGGGCGGTCAGGTTATCCACCTCCGCTTTGCGGGCGGCGGCTTCCTTTTCGGCTGCTGCGCGGCGCTCGTCCAGTTTCAGCACCTTGGCACGCAGTTCGTCCAGCTCCTGCTTGCGGCTGAACACGCCGACGCTGCGGGCGGTGGAGCCGCCGGTGAACGAGCCGCCCGCGTTGATGACCTGGCCGTCCAGCGTGACGATGCGGTTCCGGTAGCCGAGGTTCCGCGCCACGGCGGACGCCTCGGTCAGGTCCTCGACCACGATGATGCGGCCCAGCAGATTGTCGATGATATGCTGATATTTCGGGTCTGTCCTGACCAGGTCGGCGGCGACCTCCGCCGTGCCGGTCAGGCGGCCCGTGAAGCGGGAGCCCTGCACGGTGTCCAGCGGCAAAAACGTAGCGCGGCCTGCGCGCTCGTCCTTCAAAAAGCCGATGGCGGCGCGGGCACAGCCCTGGTCCTCGACGACGATGTTCTGCAGCGCAAAGCCGAGCGCTGTCTCAATGGCGGTCTCGTAGCCCTTTTCGACGGTGATGATGCCTGCCACGGGGCCGATGATGCCCCGCAGCCGCCCGCCGCCCGCCGCGCGCATGACGGCCTTGACGCTCTGCTGGTAGCCGTCCATGTTGCGCTCCAGATCTTCCAGAATGTGGATGCGCTGGGCGGCGGCGGACCTTTCTCGGTCCGCCTTCTGCAGGTTGTCGGCAGCCTCGGCCTGCTGACGGCGGCGGCTGTCCAATTTCAGCTTCAGGCCCGCCTTGATGTTGTCGTTGCGGGTCACGGCCTCCTCGGCGTCCTTAAAGCGACGCTCGGCGCGGCGGCGTTCCTCGTCGGTGCCTCGGCCAGGCGGTTGGCCGCAGCCTCCCCTGCCGACTGCGCCGACGCGGCGCTGACCCTGGCGGCGGTGGCGGTGTCCTGCAGGCGGGCCATGGCGGCGTCAATGACGTCGCGGCGCTCGCCGCTGGCAGCGGCCTTTTCCTCAAGGGCACGCAGGGCCTCGCGCAGCTCGGCCACGCGGGCGTCCAGCCCGGCCATGCCGCTTTTCAGCGTCTCGATGGCGGCGCGGTGGTCCGCGGCCTCGCGCTCGATGCTCTCGCGGCCCTGCCCGGCGCGCTCCAATTCGGACGTAGCATCGTCGATGCGGAACCGGCTGTGCTCGCTCTCGTTTTTCAGGACGGCGATCTCGCTCTCGCTGCCGGCGTTTGCTTCGGTGATGGCGCGGATGTCGGCGTTGGCCTGCTCGACGGCCAGCATCAGCTGCTGGGCCTCGGCACGCAGGGACGCGCTTTTTTCGTCAAACTCGTCCAGCTGGCGGCTCAGGCGGTCATAGTCGGCCTGGGCGGCCTCGTACTTGCGCTGCTGGTCGCGCAGCGAGTCGTTGGCGCGGCGGATGGCATCGACCCAGAGTGTGATCTCCAGCGTCTTGCGCTTCTCGCCCAATTCCAGAAACTGCTGAGCCTTCTCGCTGTCGCGTTTCAGGGGGCCGACGCGCTTTTCCAGCTCACCCAGAATGTCCCGCAGGCGCTCTAAGTTGCCCTCGGCGGCTTCCAGGCGGCGCTCGGCCTCGTTTTTGCGGTAGCGGTACTTGGCGATGCC
>OIAX01000637.1_pt1 | contig 11134 bp, 9 predicted proteins | sample 1580821 | NCBI WGS metagenome assembly OIAX01 (sample SAMEA3882524, study PRJEB24775) | human gut metagenome | biome: human-associated habitat; feature: intestine environment; material: feces | place: Netherlands | collected 2009/2010 | reverse complement strand
ATCAGGTTGATGATGAACTCGGTAATTTCGATTATCTGATGGGTGAGAATATCGATTTTCGCAATCATGCCGTGACGGAAGAGATTAAATACTGGGCGCGCTGGGTGATGGAACAAACGCAATGCGACGGCTTTCGTCTTGATGCGGTCAAACATATTCCGGCATGGTTTTATAAAGAGTGGATCGAACACGTACAGGAAGTTGCGCCAAAGCCGCTGTTTATTGTAGCTGAATACTGGTCGCATGAAGTCGATAAACTGCAAACGTATATTGATCAGGTGGAAGGCAAAACCATGCTGTTTGATGCGCCGCTGCAGATGAAATTCCATGAAGCATCGCGCATGGGTCGCGACTACGACATGACGCAGATCTTCACTGGGACGCTGGTGGAAGCCGATCCTTTTCACGCCGTAACCCTCGTTGCCAACCACGACACCCAACCGTTGCAAGCCCTCGAAGCACCGGTCGAACCGTGGTTTAAACCGCTGGCGTATGCCTTAATTTTGTTGCGGGAAAATGGCGTTCCTTCGGTGTTCTATCCGGACCTCTACGGTGCACATTACGAAGATGTCGGTGGTGACGGGCAAACCTATCCGATAGATATGCCAATAATCGAACAGCTTGATGAGTTAATTCTCGCCCGTCAGCGTTTCGCCCACGGTGTACAGACGTTATTTTTCGACCATCCGAACTGCATTGCCTTTAGCCGCAGTGGCACCGACGAATATCCCGGCTGCGTGGTGGTCATGTCGAACGGAGATGATGGCGAAAAAACCATTCATCTGGGAGAGAATTACGGCAATAAAACCTGGCGTGATTTTCTGGGGAACCGGCAAGAGAGCGTAGTGACAGACGAAAACGGCGAAGCGACCTTCTTTTGCAACGGCGGCAGCGTTAGCGTGTGGGTTATCGAAGAGGTGATTTAAACACTCTGCCGTCGGGCGATCCACACGCTCCATCGTCATACCATCGTACTCAATGGTGTTACCGTCACGCTCAACCTCGTACAGCTCACGTTTTACGGTAACGTTAGTGAGATCATCAGACATCAATGTCAACTTACCCGGCACGGCAATCACCCGCTGCCACTGACGGCAATCCAGGGTATCGCCCTCTTTAGTGACAATGAGGCTGCCTATCGCTTCCGGACTGACCAGCGCACGTTGCGGCCCTTTGGTCTGCCAGTAACCCGTCAGCCAGTCCGGCGCGGGGGTTTTCACGACATTGTTATAGTTTTCGACTTCGGCACAGCCCGCCAGCAACATGAGCGCACCTGCAATTGCGAGTTTTTTCATCATTCGTCCTGCATGAGAAGAAAAGAGGATTGTGGCATTAAAGCCCTGATGTCGCCAGCCTTTCCAGGCTCAGAGAGAAATTTGATCTAACCATTATTTTTGTGAATTATTACCCCGAAAATAAATTTGCATGGTGTATGATTCGCGACTCTTGTGTCAAACCTTCTGAGTTCAGAGGCTACATTCATGTCATGGCAGCAATTCAAACACGCCTGGTTGATTAAATTCTGGGCACCCATCCCTGCGGTCATCGCGGCGGGTATTCTCTCCACTTACTATTTTGGCATCACTGGCACATTTTGGGCAGTCACGGGTGAATTTACCCGTTGGGGCGGTCAGCTCCTGCAGTTGTTCGGCGTCCATGCTGAAGAGTGGGGTTATTTTAAAATTATCCATCTGGAAGGATCGCCATTAACCCGCATCGACGGAATGATGATCCTCGGTATGTTTGGCGGCTGTTTTGCCGCAGCGCTGTGGGCCAACAATGTCAAACTGCGCATGCCGCGCAGCCGTATCCGCATTATGCAGGCCATCATTGGCGGTATTATCGCCGGTTTTGGCGCACGTCTGGCAATGGGCTGTAACCTGGCGGCGTTCTTTACCGGAATTCCACAGTTCTCGCTGCACGCCTGTTTCTTTGCCATCGCCACTGCCATTGGTTCATGGTTTGGCGCGCGCTTTACCCTGCTGCCCATCTTCCGTATTCCCGTGAAAATGCAGAAAGTTTCTGCCGCCTCACCGCTGACGCAAAAACCGGATCAGGCGCGGCGTCGTTTTCGTCTCGGGATGCTGGTCTTTTTCGGCATGCTGGGCTGGGCGCTGCTCACGGCGATGAACCAACCCAAACTGGGGCTGGCAATGCTGTTTGGCGTCGGCTTTGGTTTACTGATTGAACGTGCGCAAATCTGCTTTACTTCGGCGTTCCGCGATATGTGGATCACCGGACGTACCCATATGGCGAAAGCAATCATTATCGGTATGGCGGTAAGTGCCATCGGGATCTTCAGTTACGTACAGTTAGGCGTTGAACCCAAAATCATGTGGGCGGGACCAAACGCGGTAATTGGTGGTTTACTGTTTGGTTTTGGCATCGTGCTGGCAGGCGGCTGCGAAACCGGCTGGATGTACCGCGCGGTAGAAGGCCAGGTGCACTACTGGTGGGTCGGTCTGGGCAACGTGATCGGCTCAACGATTCTGGCGTATTACTGGGATGATTTCGCTCCGGCGCTGGCCACCGACTGGGACAAAATCAACCTGCTGAAAACCTTTGGTCCGATGGGTGGCCTGCTGGTGACATATTTGCTGTTGTTTGCAGCTCTAATGTTGATTATCGGCTGGGAAAAACGCTTCTTCCGCCGTGCGGCACCGCAGATTGCTAAGGAGATCGCATGAAAAATATCGTTCCTGATTACCGTCTTGATATGGTGGGTGAACCCTGCCCTTATCCGGCTGTCGCAACCCTTGAGGCGATGCCGCAGTTAAAAAAAGGGGAGATCCTGGAAGTGGTGAGCGACTGTCCGCAGTCGATCAATAATATTCCACTGGATGCGCGTAATCACGGCTATACGGTGCTGGATATTCAGCAAGACGGGCCGACCATTCGTTATTTAATTCAGAAGTAATCCCTCATTCCCGCTGTGGCCCACAGCGGGAACATCGTTACCTCTCTATCACATAGATTTTACCCGCCCCCTCTCCTATTCTTTTCAGTGTGCTCTCAGGAGGTTTCTATGTGTGGACGCTTTGCCCAATCCCAAACGCGTGAAGATTACCTCGCGTTTCTCGCGGAAGATATTGAACGCGATATTCCCTACGATCCCGAACCTATTGGCAGATACAACGTCGCGCCGGGAACCAAAGTCCTTCTGCTCAGTGAACGTGATGAACACCTTCATCTGGATCCGGTTTTCTGGGGATATGCTCCCGGATGGTGGGATAAACCGCCGCTGATTAACGCCCGCGTAGAAACTGCCGCAACCAGTCGCATGTTTAAACCGCTCTGGCAACATGGTCGGGTAATATGCTTTGCCGATGGCTGGTTTGAGTGGAAAAAAGAAGGCGACAAAAAACAGCCTTATTTTATCTATCGCGCTGATGGACAACCTGTTTTTATAGCCGCGATAGGTAGCACACCGTTTGAGCGCGGTGACGAAGCCGAAGGAGTTTTAATTGTCACTGCAGCAGCAGACCAGGGCCTGGTAGATATTCATGACCGCCGCCCGCTGGTACTGTCGCCAGAAACTGCGCGGGAATGGATGCGGCAAGACATTGGTGGTAAAGAAGCCTCAGAAATCGCTACCAGAAGCTGTGTGCCAGCAAACCAGTTCATCTGGCACCCTGTGTCGCGCGCGGTGGGTAATGTTAAAAACCAGGGCGCGGAGTTAATTCAACCTGTTTGATAAGCCTGGAGATTATCTACACCTGGATGGACATCATTGTACTATGCCCCGTACATGCCCCATCACATCCTCAACATCAAAGTATTAGAGCCTTGCAAACCATTATGCGTCTCAGTTTGTCTCATCTATCTTACGCAAAAAAAATAGAACTAATATCAAGCGGCGCTATATTGCGTATTAAATAAAACCACCTCAATTACATTAATAAATCTAAACAAATATCATGCAAATAATTTCCATGGTTATTTTTAGGCTATTTAAATTAAAAAAATAAATTATGAGTCAAACATAAATAACAACCTTTAATATAATTTGACTACCAAATTTATATTCGTTCACAAAATAGTCATGCATTGTGTGCAATAGAAACAGTTCAGATAAAAATAGGGATCTACTTCACAATTTAAATGAGAAACTAAAACTTACATCTTGAAATAATCTCATTGATTAGATGAATATTTGTAGTGCAGTGACATCATTTTTAAATAATAGTTCAAATAAAAGGGCTCACGATGAAAAAATTAACAGTGGCAATTTCTGCTGTAGCTGCATCAGTACTGATGGCGATGTCTGCTCAGGCAGCTGAAATTTATAATAAAGACAGTAACAAGCTGGATCTATACGGGAAAGTTAATGCCAAGCACTACTTCTCCTCTAATGATGCAGATGATGGTGATACTACTTATGCCCGTCTTGGCTTCAAAGGTGAAACCCAAATCAACGATCAACTGACTGGTTTCGGTCAGTGGGAATATGAATTCAAAGGCAACCGTGCTGAATCTCAAGGTTCTTCCAAAGACAAAACCCGTCTTGCATTTGCAGGCCTGAAATTTGGTGATTACGGCTCAATCGATTACGGCCGTAACTACGGTGTAGCATACGACATCGGTGCGTGGACTGACGTTCTGCCAGAATTCGGTGGCGATACCTGGACCCAAACAGATGTGTTCATGACTGGTCGCACTACTGGTGTTGCAACTTATCGTAACAACGACTTCTTTGGTCTGGTCGATGGCCTGAACTTTGCTGCTCAGTATCAGGGTAAAAATGACCGCACTGACGTAACTGAAGCCAATGGTGATGGTTTCGGTTTCTCCACTACTTATGAGTATGAAGGATTCGGCGTGGGTGCAACCTATGCTAAATCAGATCGCACTGACGGTCAGGTCGCCTATGGTAAGAGCAAATTCAATGCCTCCGGCAAAAATGCGGAAGTATGGGCTGCAGGCCTGAAATATGATGCGAACAATATCTATCTGGCTACCACATATTCTGAAACTCAGAATATGACCGTTTTTGGTAATAACCATATTGCAAACAAAGCACAAAACTTTGAAGCAGTAGCACAATATCAGTTTGACTTCGGTCTGCGTCCATCTGTTGCTTACCTTCAGTCAAAAGGTAAAGACCTTGGTGTTCATGGTGACCGAGACTTAGTCAAGTATGTCGATGTCGGTGCTACTTACTACTTTAATAAAAACATGTCCACTTTTGTTGATTACAAAATCAACTTAATTGACGATAGTAAGTTTACCAAAACAGCTGGTATTGATACCGACGACATCGTCGCTGTAGGTCTGGTTTATCAGTTCTAAATCCCCCTGCCCGCTGTTTTGGCGGGCTTTTTCTGCTTATTCTTCCTCCTTTGATCTAAATTAAAAATGTGAACTCCGTCATTACACAAAAAGTGTCATCTGGCGTTACACTTTATGCGGATACTAAAACAGGAGGTTTTATGAACAGAACGATTCTTGTCCCTATCGATATTTCCGATTCAGAATTAACTCAACGCGTGATTAGCCACGTTGAGGCAGAGGCAAAGATTGATGATGCAGAGGTTCATTTCCTGACGGTAATACCTTCGCTGCCCTACTATGCCTCTCTGGGTTTAGCCTATTCCGCAGAATTACCGGCAATGGATGATCTGAAAGCGGAAGCCAAATCGCAACTGGAAGAGATCATTAAAAAATTTAAACTGCCAACCGACAGAGTGCATGTCCATGTTGAAGAAGGCTCGCCCAAAGACCGCATTCTGGAATTGGCGAAGAAGATCCCCGCTCATATGATCATCATTGCTTCCCATCGACCGGATATCACCACTTATCTGCTCGGTTCTAACGCCGCAGCTGTAGTGCGTCACGCAGAGTGCTCCGTGCTGGTTGTGCGCTGACACTAACGCCCGCACATTGCTGCGGGCTTTTTGATTCATTTCGCAAATGTGCTGACATTTTCCCCTCTAATCATTACAATTTAAATTTATGAATTATGCATTGATAATCGCTATTATAATATCGTTCCCCTGTGCATTATTATCAGTTTTCCTGGTATTAAAAGGCTGGGCGCTAATAGGAGATGCAATGAACCACGCAATGTTTCCTGGCATAGTTCTAGCCTGGATTATAGGTATGCCGCTGGGAATTGGTGCATTTATTGTAGGACTGTCTTGTGCAATTGCAACTGGCTATCTGAAAGATAATAGCATCATAAAGAAAGATACCATTATAGGTATCGTTTTTTCAGGAATTTTTGTCTTGACTATCAACAGGCACAAGTCAGCGGATTACAGATATCATTATTACATTACGGTTTACTCTGCATGGTATCGCCTACCATTTTTGCCACATTAAAAGCAGTCGAAATTATTCTGTCTATATACTATTAATAGCTCCAGGGTCTATTGCTGTCCTCATCACGCATCGCTTTCATAAGGCATTACTTATCGCCGTAACGATATCAATAACAATATCAGGTGTATGGTTATTATATTTTCTCGATAGAGCCCCAGCGCCGACAATCGTCCTCTTATTTGCTGTAGCATTTCTTTTCGCGCTTATAATAATCAATTTTCGGAAACAATAATCTCAACAGTAGAATAAAGAGGCAAATCAATCATTACATATATAAGATGGTGCTAATATTGCACCGCCTTTAAATTGAACTTTATCCTTTCACCCTTACACAATTTAAGGAATGCAGATGACTATTTTATCAGCACCCAGCCTTTTTCCTGGTAATCGAAAACTTGAAAATCATTAACTCTAAGAAATTCTGCCAAATCGTTGAAATTACTTTAAATTAGACTCGAACAAATCAATCCCTGATGGGACTTTTACTTATCAATTTAATCGTGTAGATATCGACCTCCATCTGCCCGCCTCAGATTCGTACCTGGTGGAGGTCTTTTTTCGTTACCTCTTTCCCCCTTTAGTTCAGTATAAAATCATCAAACTAATGCTGTTCACACTATTTACCTCCAGCATTCTATATAAATAATAGAAATAAAAACCCCAATACATAGTGCATTGGCATGACCAAACATCAATGCCATTATACTCGCCTCTGTTAAATACTCGCTAGTTAATATGATAGGCACGCATGATATAACAATCCATATGCTAATACATAAATACATCAGTATTTTTCTCATAGTCAGTCCCTGTGATTAACAATCAAGGCATAGTTAAGCATATTTCACATTCAAACGTAAACATTATTAATAACATTATGTCAATCGAACTGACATCACGATTCAAGCCCTCTTCAGACTGAAGGTTAGAGCAGCGTAGAACATTTCAAAACAATACACTAAAAAAATACTTGAACAAAAAACTTAATTCTTTTTTATTGTGAACTTTAGTAATTTTGTCATGCAACTCTTTATTACATTTAGGCCTATCTTATTTCATGGCAACGCAGATACAGGACCATTTCTTGTGCTATGGATAAGTAATAAGCTAGTTACATCTTATTAAGAGAACCATTTTTACATATCAAGATATCATCACCACCCACAATGAATTAAGTATTTTTCTTATTCTTTAGATTAGATACGTAATGAATCCCTAACTCCATTCGGGTGTCATGGTTCTTTCATTTGAAATACATTCATATCCAATGTAATATTTCCATGCGCAAATATAACCACCAACCATACCCATCATTTATTACAGAGAATTATTTTATTCACCGAAAAGTTTCACAAAATATCCCCTGATAGAAAACTAAAAAACACTGCATAATATCGCTATTCTGGCACTTGCGAAAAATTATATTCTGCACTTGTTGTAGCGTTCTATTTCTCCGCCTGGCAACGAATGCACAATGTCCGCCACAGTTTCTGTTCTAATTTCTTCCTGTGTTACCGCATCCTGTACGGGTAGCGCAACACCAGCATGCTAAGCAAGGCTTTCCCATCAGATTTCACTACGACTATTTGGGAGCGAGATGGAATGCAGCAGTAAAACGTGCTGGTATTCGCCGCCGTAATCCGTACCATACGCGACATACTTTTGCCTGCTGGCTGTTGACGGCAGGAGCGAACCCGGCATTTATAGCCAGCCAGATGGGGCATGAAACTGCGCAGATGGTGTATGAAATTTACGGTATGTGGATTGATGACATGAACGACGAACAGGTAGCCATGTTGAATGCGCGGTTATCGTAGTTGCAAAGTTTGCCCTCAATATGCCCCACTTAGTACCAGAGAACTGAAATAATGCAAGAAAATCAACAAATTACAAAGAAAGAACAATACAACCTGAACAAATTACAAAAACGTCTGCGTCGTAACGTGGGCGAAGCCATTGCTGACTTCAATATGATTGAAGAAGGCGATCGCATCATGGTTTGCCTCTCCGGGGGTAAAGACAGCTATACCATGCTGGAGATTCTGCGCAATTTGCAGCAAAGCGCGCCAATCAATTTTTCGCTGGTGGCTGTTAACCTCGATCAAAAGCAACCGGGCTTCCCGGAACACGTTCTGCCCGAGTATCTTGAAACGCTGGGCGTTGAGTACAAGATTGTTGAAGAGAACACTTACGGTATCGTGAAAGAGAAGATTCCGGAGGGCAAAACCACTTGCTCACTGTGTTCTCGTCTTCGTCGCGGTATCCTTTATCGCACCGCAACGGAACTGGGGGCGACGAAGATCGCGCTGGGTCACCATCGTGACGATATCCTGCAAACGCTGTTCTTAAATATGTTCTACGGTGGCAAGATGAAAGGTATGCCTCCGAAACTGATGAGCGATGATGGCAAACATATCGTGATTCGTCCGCTGGCCTACTGCCGCGAGAAAGATATTCAGCGCTTTGCCGATGCAAAAGCGTTCCCGATTATTCCGTGCAACCTGTGCGGTTCTCAGCCTAACCTGCAACGTCAGGTAATTGCTGACATGTTGCGTGACTGGGATAAACGTTATCCGGGGCGTATCGAGACGATGTTCAGCGCAATGCAGAATGTGGTGCCGTCGCATCTGTGCGATACCAACCTGTTCGATTTCAAAGGCATTACCCACGGTTCTGAAGTGGTTAACGGGGGTGATCTGGCGTTTGATCGCGAAGAGATCCCACTACAACCAGCGGGCTGGCAGCCAGAAGAAGATGAAAATCAGTTGGATGAGTTACGGCTGAATGTGGTTGAAGTGAAATAACCAGGATAGCGCCCGATACGCAAGCGTATCGGGCTACTCTTATGGAGGCCGGATAAGACGCGGCCAGCGTCGCATCCGGCAATGCCTAAGAAGATGTTTACTCTTGCACCCTGCAATTCAACATTTCATTATTTTAATAACCGCACCCGGCACGTTTTTCCTTTAATCTTCCCGCCCTGTAACTGTTTCCATGCTTTATGAGCAACAGCCTGACGCACCGCGACATAAACATGCGCCGGATGCACGGCGATTTTGCCAATATCTGCGCCATCAAGCCCGATGTCTCCTGTCAGCGCACCTAATACATCACCCGGGCGCATTTTGGCTTTTTTCCCGCCATCGATACACAACGTTGCCATTTCTGCTTCCAGCGGCACAATGGAACTATTCGCTGGCAGCGTTTGCCAGTTAAGTTTTATCTGCAACATGTCAGAAATGATATTGGCCCGCTGTGCTTCTTCCGGGGCACAGAAACTGATCGCCAGACCGCTATTTCCTGCACGAGCTGTACGACCGATGCGATGTACATGAACTTCAGGGTCCCACGCCAGCTCAAAGTTCACCACCAGCTCAAGCGATTTTATATCCAGACCACGCGCAGCAACATCAGTCGCGACCAGTACACGGGCGCTACCGTTAGCAAAACGTACCAGGGTCTGATCGCGATCGCGTTGCTCCAGATCGCCGTGTAACGACAATGCACTTTGCCCTACTTCATTCAGCGCGTCGCAGACAGACTGGCAATCTTTTTTGGTATTGCAAAACACCACGCAAGAGGATGGCTGATGCAAGCTTAATAACCGTTGCAACAGAGGAATTTTGCCTTTGCTGGATGTCTCATAAAATTGTTGTTCAATAGGTGGCAGAGCATCTGTTGAGTCAATTTCAATCGCTAAAGGATCGCGTTGCACTCTTCCGCTGATTGCGGCAATGGCTTCCGGCCAGGTTGCCGAAAACAGAAGTGTCTGCCGAGATGCTGGCGCAAAACGGATGACATCATCAATGGCGTCACTAAATCCCATATCCAGCATGCGGTCGGCCTCATCCATCACCAGCGTATTCAACGCATCCAGTGATACAGTGCCTTTTTGCAGGTGATCCAGCAAACGGCCCGGCGTTGCCACGATAATATGCGGCGCATGTTGTAACGAATCACGCTGCATACCGAACGGTTGACCACCGCACAACGTCAAAATTTTGGTATTTGACAGAAAACGCGCCAGCCGACGCAATTCACCTGCCACCTGATCCGCCAGTTCACGCGTAGGACACAGCACTAAAGCCTGGGTTTGAAATAGCGACGCATCAATTTGCTGTAACAAGCCGAGGCCAAAAGCCGCCGTTTTGCCGCTGCCGGTTTTCGCCTGCACGCGAACATCTTTTCCGGCAAGGATCGCCGGAAGCGCGGCGGCCTGCACCGGCGTCATGGTTAAATAACCCAACTCATTAAGGTTTGTGAGTTGGGCGGGAGGCAAAACATTCAGGGTAGAAAAAGCGGTCACAATCTATTCTCGTGGTCATCGACGCAAAGTCAGCAGGCGCGTATCCTCGCAGATCTACGCTCACGATGCGACAATTTAATCGGTTCTTCATCGGGTGGTGGGTCAGGCATGGGTTGCGGGCGAGGGATCGGATCAGGTACTGGAACAGGATCGCCAGGAATCGGTTCAGGGACAGGAATTTGCAAATAAATAAGTGTCGTCATATTTCCCTCCGGTCATTGGGTGGACTCTTAAAGGGTAGACGCTGATAAATAACAGGCAAAAAAAAGCCGACTCATCAAAGTCGGCGTCGTACGAATCAATTGTGCTATGCAGTAATTCAAAAAAGGAAGTAAGACAATATGGAGCGCAACGCCCATCGCTTGACGTTGCATTCACCTGCAAGAGAGATATTGCCCTGAATGGGTAGAGAGTTTATTGACTTCGCTCAAACTTTACGGCGTTTTTGTATACAGACAGCCGGAAAAATTGCTTTTGTTACAACCATTTACTACGATGCAACCATAA
>OIAX01000631.1_pt1 | contig 11222 bp, 10 predicted proteins | sample 1580821 | NCBI WGS metagenome assembly OIAX01 (sample SAMEA3882524, study PRJEB24775) | human gut metagenome | biome: human-associated habitat; feature: intestine environment; material: feces | place: Netherlands | collected 2009/2010 | reverse complement strand
GGCTTGTATTGCCGGTATATCTTTGGTGGTCGGTGGTATCGGTATCATGAATATCATGTATGTGTCTGTAACAGAGCGTACTCGTGAAATAGGTTTGCGTATGTCGGTCGGGGCTCGAGGAGTAGATATCCTGAGCCAGTTTTTGATAGAGGCTATCCTGATCAGTATCACGGGGGGGCTGATAGGAGTGATTATCGGTTGTGGAGCCAGTTTTATGATTAAAACGATAGCACATTGGCCTGTATTTATCCAGCCTTGGAGTGTGTTGCTTTCATTTCTGGTATGTACCGTCACCGGTGTGTTTTTCGGATGGTATCCGGCGAAGAAAGCTGCAGATTTGGATCCGATAGACGCTTTGCGTTACGAGTAGGGATGAAAAGGTGTGGGGGTGAAGCAGAATTGATTTATGGGAATGCTAGTTGGGTTCCGGTCTTTTCCCGATTATCTGTTTATAATGTTTTTTGTAAATCAATTTTGTTTCACTGATTCCTGCCAGTCTTATTTTATGGAATAAGAATCATGGAAATCTTATTTCTAATCTAATCTTTCTTATCTTTGCCTGTATGAAACAGTTATTTTCACAACGACGTTTTTTGGAAATGAGTATCCATATTGTCAGTTGGTTGCTCGTTTTTGGCTTTCCGCTTGTATTCATGGACCGTGGAAGCGGCTTCAATCTGGCCCAATTCTTGAGGCATAGTTGTGTTCCTTTGTGCTATTTTATTATCTTCTATGTCAATTACTTGTGCCTGGTTCCCCGCTATATGTTCACGGACGAAATGCGTAAGTATATTCTGAGCAATGCCGTGCTGATACTTTGTCTGAGTGTGCTTCTTCATGTATTTCTGGAAAGTATAAGCACTCCTCCGCCTCCTGAGTTTGCACGTCATATTCCGCCCCGTTGGATATTTTATGCGCGGGATATGGGGATGATGATTTTTGTTGCCGGATTGGGTGCGGCCATTCGTACCAGCCTGCGTTGGCGTCAGGCGGAAGAGCGGTTGATAGAAGCGGAGAGACAAAAGACGGAAGCGGAACTGAAAAACTTGAAGAACCAGTTGAATCCTCATTTTCTGCTCAATACATTAAATAATATCTATGCTTTGATTGCTTTTAATAGTGACAAGGCACAAGAGGCAGTACAAGAGCTGAGTAAATTGTTGCGGCATGTGCTTTATGACAATCAGCAGACTTTTGTTCCGCTTGAAAAAGAATTGGACTTTATCCGTAATTATGTAGCTCTGATGCGTATCCGCCTGCCACAGCAGGTAGAAGTGAGTGTGAATTTGGAGGCAGACTCTGGAGGTGCGTTGCAAATCGCTCCCCTTATTTTCATATCGCTGATAGAAAATGCCTTCAAGCATGGTATCAGCCCCACGGTAGACAGTTTTATCAGTATCTCTATCTTTGGGCATACGGATGGTACGGTGAGATGTGAGATCCTTAACAGCAATCATCCGAAGTCCGGGCAAGATAAAAGTGGAAGTGGAGTGGGGCTGGAACAGGTAAGCAAGCGGTTGGAACTGATTTATCCGGGACATTACGAATGGATAAAAGGGATCAGTGAAAACGGACAGGTATATTCTTCTATATTAACTATACAGACTAAAAGTTTATGATACTGAATTGTGCTATTGTAGATGATGAGCCGCTGGCTTTGGAATTGCTGAGAAGCTATGTGGAAAAAACGTCTTTCCTCCGGTTGGTAGGGAGGTATTCCAGTGCGGTGCAAGCTATGACAGAAATTCCTCTTCACGAGGAGGTGCATGTCTTGTTCCTTGATATTCAAATGCCCGAGTTGAACGGTTTGGAGTTTTCACGCATGGTCAGTCCTGAAACAAGGATTATTTTTACTACTGCATTCGGACAGTATGCCTTGGATAGTTATAAAGTCAATGCCTTGGACTATTTGTTGAAACCTATCAGCTATGTCGATTTTTTGCAATCGGTGAATAAAGCGGTGCAATGGTATGAATTGAAACAAAAGGCGGATAATGGTGTTGATGCCGATGAGGCGGATGATTGTATATATGTAAAAAGTGATTATAAATTGCTCCGAATTGCTTTAGACCGGATATTGTATATAGAAGGGTTGAAGGATTATATTAAAATACATGTGGAGGATGAGCCGAAAGCTATCCTGTCACTTATCAGTATGAAAGCTATGGAAGAGAAGCTTCCTTCCAGTCGTTTTATTCGCGTACATCGCTCGTTTATAGTGCAAAAGAGTAAAATTAAGGTGCTTGATCGGGGGCGGATTGTTTTCGGTAAAGAGTATATTCCGATTTCCGATAGTTATAAACAGGAGTTACAGATATATTTGAATAGTCATTCTGTTTGAAAAATGTGATATTTGAATGATAAAAGTTGATATTTTGTCGATATCCTTTTGCAAAAAAGAAATAATCTTTTTATATTTGCAGCATAGACAAGGGAAGTTGTGAAACTTCTTAATAGAATAGTTTAGTTAAGTCTAGTTTAGTTTTTGTGTTGTAAGTGCTCCCATCGTAAGCGAACGAATGGGAGCACGTTTTTTAGATACCTGCAGGGGAGAAGTGTTCTGTTTCTGCAACAAATCCGGAGGTTGGTTTGTTAATTATGGCATAAATAGAAACAATTCTCCTTATGAAAAGAATAATCCCCATACTGATTGCTATACTTATCTGTTTTGGTGTAGGCTGTACTGCTTCTTATTTTCAGTCGGAGTCCATACTCAACTGGTATCCTGCATTGGAAAAACCTTCTTGTACACCCCCTGATATAGCTTTTCCCATTGCTTGGAGTTTTATCTATCTGTGCATGGGAATTTCTATCGGGTTGATTTGGCATATATGGACAATAAGACGACAAATGATTATCAGATTATTCGGATTCCAGCTTCTGTTTAATTTTACATGGAGCATTTTCTTCTTTTATTTTCGGAGTCCGTTGCTAGGTTTTGCAAATATTCTGGTGCTGGATGTGCTTGTTATTTATTATATGATAGAAAGTTATCCGGTGAGGAAATCTTCGGCATATCTTTTTGTTCCTTATCTTTTGTGGTTGCTTCTTGCCACTTATCTTAACGGCTATATATTAATGTATAATTAAAAGACTGGCATTGGCCGGTTGAACGGGAATTATGGGTACAAGAGAAAATACCTATTTATAGTGATTGATAACCCTGGTGATTTTCCGTAACTTTGCGGCCATAAAGAGAAACAAAAAACATAACTATGTATAAAACAAGTAAATATACTCCGACGGACAAAATGAGTTATCTTATCTGTGATAACTATACATTGCTACAGGTAATGAGTCGTTTTGATCTTTCGTTAGGGTTTGGAGACAAGACAGTACAGGAGGTGTGCCGTGAAAATGGAGTGGATTGTCGTACTTTCCTTGCGGTGGTAAACTTCATGATTGAAGATAGCGACCGGATGGAGGATGATGTGAAGGATATTTCTATGCCTTCATTGATGAATTATTTAAAACAGGCACATCATTATTTCCTTGATTTCTGTCTGCCTACCATACGCCGTAAATTGATAGAAGCTATAGATTGTTCCACGGAAAACGAGGTTGCATTTCTCATTCTGAAATTTTTTGATCAGTATGCCGGAGAAGTGCGTAAACACATGGATTATGAAGATATGAATGTGTTTACTTATGTAGAGAATCTGATGACGGGACGAGAAACGGGAGGATTCCGTATCTCACAGTTTGCCCGCAGGCATGATCAGATAGATGCGACACTGACTGAGTTAAAAAACATCATTATTAAATATTATCCGGCAAAAGGAAATAACCATTTGTTGAACGCCGTATTATTCGACATATTCAGTTGTGAACAAGATTTGGCATCTCATTGCCGCGTAGAGGATTACTTGTTTGTGCCTGCTGTACTTAGGCTGGAAAAGGAGGGGAAATGAAACGGACAGAACTTGTGCACGTTGCGGTGGCCGAAACTTCAGTCATTGTGCGTAGCGGACTTGTGGCTGTGCTGAAGCGCATGCCTGATCTTATAATACAGCCGGTGGAAATAACTTCTCTTGAAGGACTGCAAAATTGTATGCAGGGACATCAGCCGGATATTCTAATCATAAATCCTACTTTCGGAGGATGGTTTAACGTGGACGAGTTCAAATCGAACTATCCACAGGCATCTGTCAAATGCGTTTCTTTGTTGTGTTCAGTCACAGATACCAATCTGTTGAAGGGATACGATGAGAGTATAGCGCTATATGATGACATCGAAGTTTTAAATAAAAAGTTAGTAGACCTGATGAATCTTGGTGTGGATGAAACAGATGGCGAACAGGAAGCGTTGAGCCAGCGTGAGAAAGAAATTATTTGTTGCGTGGTACGTGGGATGACAAATAAGGAAACGGCGGAAAAACTGTTCCTCTCCATTCATACGGTGATAACTCACCGTCGGAATATTGCGCGCAAGCTACAAATACATTCACCTGCCGGATTGACTATTTACGCTATCGTAAATAAACTGGTTGAACTAAGCGAGGTGAAGATGAACTTATAATACCTACAAATGGTGAGTGGAATAAGATAGAATACCTAAATGAAGTGATTGTGGATGTGGTCCCTAACCTCTATCTTTGCACTATAAGTTAGTCATATAGAAATTACGTAAACCACAAAGTTAGTTATTAGTTAAAAGTGCTCCCTGCGAAGTGATTCGCGGGGAGTACTTTTTTATTAGTAAGGCTTTTGCTCACAATATTATGCTTTTTTACCTATTCCGCTTCATTATTCGTTAGAAATCTCGTTGTTTTCTTAACAAATATCCTCTAACTTTGTTATTCAATATAGGACACATATTAACTAATGACAATGAAAGTAGGTTTATTTATTCCTTGTTATATCAATGCGGTATATCCGCAGGTGGGGATAGCCTCGTACAAGCTGCTGAAAAGTTTGGGAGTGGACGTGGATTATCCTCTCAATCAGACTTGTTGCGGCCAACCGATGGCGAATGCAGGTTTCGAGAATAAAGCGGTAGATTTGGCCCGTCATTTTGACGAACAGTTTAAGAATTACGATTATATAGTGGGCCCTTCGGCCAGTTGCGTCGTTTTTGTGCGTGATAACTACAGTCGTCTGTTGAAAGAAGACAAACATCGGTGTGCCAGCGAAGGTAAGATATATGATATCTGTGAGTTTATTCATGATATCGTCAAGCCTTCTTCGTTGAAAGCCAAGTTTCCACATAAAGTGAGTCTGCAAAACAGTTGTCATGGAGTGAGATTGATGAAACTTTCTTCTGCCAGCGAACTTAATATTCCTTATTTCAGCAAATTGCGTGATTTGCTCTCTTTAGTAGAAGGAGTGGAAGTTGTGGAACCGGAACGCAAAGACGAATGTTGCGGTTTCGGCGGTATGTTTGCCGTAGAGGAAGATGCGGTTTCCGTGCAGATGGGGCATGACAAGGTGATGCGTCATATTGCTACCGGTGCTGAATACATTGTGGGGGCCGACAGTTCGTGCCTGATGCATCAGAATGGTATCATTGCCCGTGACAAACTTCCTATCAAGACATTGCACATTGTTGAAATCTTAGCGGCAGGATTATGAGTACGAAACATTCAAAAGCAGCTGCGGAGTTTCTGAAAAACAAGAAACAGGCCGCATGGCATGACGAAACACTTTGGCTGGTTAGGGCAAAGCGTGACAGACTGAGTAAAGAAGTTCCCGAATGGGAGGAATTGCGTAATATGGCATGTGCTACTAAACTATATAGTAACAGCCATTTGGACGAATTATTGGTGGAGTTTGAAAACAATGCGCGTGCTAACGGAGCTCATGTCTATTGGGCAAAGGATGCGGATGAGTATTGTAACATTGTCTACAATATTCTGAACCAGCACGGAGTGAAGCATTTTATAAAAAGCAAATCCATGTTGGCCGAGGAGTGTGAACTTAATCCTTTTTTGGAAAGCAAAGGGATTGAAGTGGTAGAAAGCGACTTGGGAGAGCGTATCTTGCAATTGATGCATCTGAAGCCGAGCCATATTGTATTGCCTGCTATTCATATCAAACGTGAACAGGTAGGTGAGCTTTTCGAGCGAGAGATGGGTACGGAGAAAGGAAATTTTGACCCTACTTACCTTACACATGCAGCCCGGAAAAATCTCCGTCAGAAATTTATTCATGCTGAGGCGGCTATGACAGGTGCTAACTTTGCTGTAGCTTCTACTGGTGAGATTGTGGTATGTACCAATGAAGGAAATGCGGATATGGGTACTTCCCAGCCTAAATTACAGATTGCGGCTTTTGGTATGGAAAAAATTGTGCCGGATCGTGAATCATTGGGAGTGTTCACCCGTTTGTTGGCCCGTTCGGCTACAGGACAACCCATTACTACATATACTTCTCATTATCGAAAGCCTAGAGAGGGTGGGGAACTTCATATTATTATTGTAGATAACGGACGTAGTAAGATATTAGCCGACCCAAAGCATATCAAGACTTTGAATTGTATTCGTTGTGGAGCCTGTATGAATACATGTCCTGTATATAGACGTAGTGGGGGGTACTCTTATACTTATTTTATTCCCGGCCCTATCGGGATTAACCTGGGGATGTTGAAGGCGCCGTTACATTATTATGACAATGTGTCGGCTTCTTTGTGTTATTCCTGTTCGTTTGTATGTCCGGCTAAAGTGGATTTGGCGGAGCAGATCTATTTGTGGCGCCAGGATTTGGATAAATTGGGTAAGGCAGACCGGATGAAAAAGGTAATGTCCGGTGGCATGGAATTCATGATGAACCGCCCTTCGATATTCAATATGGCATTAAAATGGGCGCCATTGGTAAACGGAGTGCCGCGTTTTCTTATCTATAACGGATTGAATGACTGGGGGAAAGGACGTGAAATGCCGAAATTTGCTAAGGAGAGTTTCAATGAAATGTGGAAGAAAGGTAAAGTGAAGTAAATTATGAGCAGCAGAGAAGATATATTGCAGAGCATCCGGCGTGCTACACATGTAAAATATGAGAAACCGGATTTAAAGCCATTGGAAGATATGGCATTGACTTATCCCAGTAAGGTAGAACAGTTTTATTTCGTCATGAAGCAAGTAGGAGGAGAAGCCATTTTTTTGGAAAAAGAGGAGAACGTGAATGATTTCATTAAAAAAGCTTATCCTGGAGCCAAACGCATCGCTTCTAATCTGAAGAGTATTACTTGTGCAACATTTAATCCCGATGATTTGGAAGATCCTGCAGAATTGAATGGGACGGATTTGGCTGTCATAGATGGAAAGATTGGGGTTGCGGAGAATGGTGCGGTATGGATAGAGCAGGATGTAAAGCAGCGTGCCATTTATTTTATTGCCGAAAAGTTGGTTATTCTTCTAGATAAGAATAAGATTGTGAACAATATGCATGAAGCATATAAACTGATAGATACAGGCGAATATGGTTTCGGAACCTTTATTTCCGGTCCGTCAAAGACAGCTGATATTGAGCAGGCCTTGGTAATGGGTGCTCATGGGGCACGGGATGTGATGGTAGTGCTGATATAAATATATTGTTTCTTATACATAAAAAGGAGATGAGGCGAAAATTATGGGGCTCATCTCCTTAACGGAACTTAAGTACCGGATAGACGGTAAGTTTGTCTTTTCTAATTTAAATATACGGTATTGAAATATTCACCAAATAACGTTTTGGCTGTTTCCAATTGTTCTAGGGTATTTTCTTTTATTCCGTTCAGTTTGTATTCTTTTCCCATGGCTTCATATTTGTGTACGCCTAATGTATGATAAGGTAGTATTTCTACTCTTTGAATCATGTGATAGTTCTTGAAGTGCTCTCCTAATGCCCGTATGTCTTCCTCAAAGGAACTATAGCCTGGAACTAATACGTAGCGCAACCAAAAAGGTTTTCCGTTTTTTTCAAGCCATTCAGCGGTACGTATGGTTTGTTCGTTGCTACGTTCTGTCAGTTGCCGATGACGCACATTATTAAATTCCTTGATATCTAATAATACGAGGTCTGTCCATTTTAGCAGTTCCTCTACTTCCTCATTCCATATACTGCCGTTGGTATCTATACAGATGTGGATGTTTTGTTCTTTTAACCGCTGGAATAACGGAATTAGTGCTTTTGCTTGCAATGTAGGTTCGCCGCCGCTGAAAGTCACACCTCCTTTTTTACCGAAAAAAGCTTTTTGGCTGACAGCCATATGCACAATTTCGTCTATTGCCGTTTCCGTACTTTCACCTTTGGTGTCAATTGTGTCGGGGTTGGCACAATAGAGACATCGGAAATTGCATCCTTGTAAAAATACGACTAAGCGTAAGCCGGGACCGTCAAACGTCCCCATTGACTCGTAAGAATGTACTCTGATCATAATGATTTGTTTTTAAACTGGTAAGGGCAGGTTTAAAACCCGCCCCTACGATTAATGTATATGTGATGTTACATTCTTTCGTGGAAAGAACGGCTGATTACTTCCAGCTGATGTTCACGGCTCAATTTGATGAAATTTACGGCATAACCTGATACGCGGATAGTAAGTTGCGGGTATTTTTCAGGATGCTCCATTGCATCTTCCAGCATTTCACGGTTCAGAACATTTACATTCAGGTGGTGTGCCCCTTTGGTGAAATAACCGTCCATCATGGTTATCAGATTCTCTATACGGGTTTCCCGATCCACCCCTAGTGATTTTGGTACGATAGAGAATGTGTTACTGATGCCGTCCTGAGCATCACGATAGCGTAGTTTGGCTACAGAACTCAATGAGGCGATGGCACCGTTCTTATCACGTCCGTGCATCGGGTTGGCACCCGGAGCGAAAGCAACCCCTTTGGCACGACCGTCAGGAGTGGCACCTGTTTTCTTACCGTACATTACATTGGAGGTGATAGTCAGCAGTGACAGGGTAGGACGGGCGTTTTTGTATACCGGATGTTTCTTTAATTCTTCACTGAAGAAATAAACCAAATCTACTCCTAAGTGGTCTACGCGGTCATCATCATTACCGAAGCAAGGATATGTATTTTCAATATCAAAGCCTTCAGTCAAACCTATATCATTACGTTTGGCACGTACCTTGCCGTATTTGATGGCAGACAATGAGTCAATGGCAATGGACAGACCGGCTACGCCATATGCCAGATTGATACGTGGATCGGTATCAATGAATGCCATTTGAGCCTTTTCGTAATAATATTTGTCATGCATATAGTGAATGATATTCATCGCATCATTATACACACGTGCAATCTGCATTAATACTTTCTTATAATTAGACCATACTTCTTCAAAGTTCAGCAAGTCTCCTGTCAATACAGGAATATCTTTCACCATTACAGTTCCTGTATTTTCGCAACGTCCGCCATTGATAGCTAGTAACAGAGCCTTAGCCAGATTACAGCGTGCCCCAAAGAATTGGATTTGTTTGCCGATAGCCTGATAAGACACACAGCAGGCAATGCCATAATCGTCACAGTTACGCACTTCGCGCATCAGCGTATCGTTTTCGTACTGTATGGAAGAAGTGTCGATAGAAACCTGTGCGCAGAATTCTTTGAAACCTTCCGGCAACTCCGGACTCCACAGTACAGTCATATTGGGTTCAGGTGACGGACCCAGATTGTATAGTGTTTGTAAGAAGCGGAAAGAAGTTTTTGTTACTTTGGTGCGTCCGTCGTTGAATCGTCCGCCGATAGATTCGGTCACCCAGGTGGGGTCACCTGCAAAGATGTCATTGTATGATTGCATACGCAGATGGCGGACCATACGTAACTTGATGATAAACTGATCCACTAGCTCCTGAGCGAATGACTCGTCAATTTTACCATGATCCAAATCATATTGAATATAGATATCCAGGAATGAAGAAACGTTGCCCAATGACATAGCTGCTCCATCTTGTTCTTTCACGGCAGCAAGATATGCCATATAAACCCACTGAACCGCTTCTTGTGCATTAGTAGCGGGACGGCTCAAATCGAGTCCGTAATATTCACCCAATATTTTTATTTCTTTCAGTGCTTTAATTTGTTCGGCTACTTCTTCGCGCAGGCGGATACGGGCATCGGTCATCGGACTGGTGATATTGCGCAAATCTTCTTGTTTTGCTTCAATCAGTCGGTCGATACCATACAGTGCCAAACGGCGGTAGTCACCAATAATGCGTCCGCGTGCATAGTTATCGGGCAGACCGGTCAGGAAACCGAGTGAACGGAAAGAGCGGATTTCTTCGGTATAAGCATCAAATACGCCATCATTATGGGTTTTGCGATAATGAGTAAAGATATCCTTTACTTTTTCATCTACTTCCACACCGTTTTCATGGCAGGCTTTTTCTACGACCTTGATACCACCGTAAGGTTTGATGGCACGGCGCAGAAGTTCGTCCGTCTGAAGACCTACAATCAGTTCGTTTTCACGGTCAATGTATCCTGCTTTATGTGAGGTGATAGTAGATACTGTTACATTATCAAGGGAACGAACTCCGTTATTGGCACGTTCTTCTTCTAGTGCCTTGAGGCATTCGTTCCACACTTTTTTAGTTCGCTCTGTGGGGCCTGCCAAGAATGAGGCATCGCCCTCATAAGGGGTAATGTTGGTATATACGAAGTCTGAAACATTAATTTCCTTACTCCACAATCCATCCTTAAAAACTTTGTTCATTTCCATACTGTCATTATTAAGATGATTTAGGGCTGCAAAGGTACTCCTTTTTTGTGAGCTATGCATCACTATTAGTAGGTATAATGCGAATACTTGTGCATTTTTAAGTATAAAGTAGTCAATAAATGAAAAAATGATAAGTACTCTTTTTATTTTAGTTTTATAAAAAAATAAAGCTAATTGGTGACAATAAACCAATTAGCTTCTAAAGGTAGCGGAACCGGGAATCGAACCCGAGTTTCAGCCGTGAGAGGGCCGCGTCCTAGGCCACTAGACGATACCGCCATTTTTAATCAGGCCTTTCTCTTTTTCTTTAAGACGGTGCAAATTTAGAATATTATTTTGAAATTACAAAATAAAAATAGTTTTTTTTGAGGCTTTGAAACTTTTTTTCGGATCAAGTCAAAAAAGTGTGTGGACATAATATTTTGAGAAAATTCGGGTCACTTATTTATTCTTGGGGATTTAAATATCACATCATATCACAAACTAAGGGAAGAATAAACCGTTTCCTATGGTCGGTCAAGGTCTTTTAAACGGAAGATTATTACAGTCTGCGGCAATGGACTGTACAGTCC
>OIAX01000619.1_pt1 | contig 11437 bp, 9 predicted proteins | sample 1580821 | NCBI WGS metagenome assembly OIAX01 (sample SAMEA3882524, study PRJEB24775) | human gut metagenome | biome: human-associated habitat; feature: intestine environment; material: feces | place: Netherlands | collected 2009/2010 | reverse complement strand
TTTTATTGAAATAGTAAGTCGCGCCAACATCGGCGTATTTAACCAGATCTTTATCATCAACACCTGCCGGGTTGTCTGCACCACCGGCAGCGTGCAGGTCACGGCCTTTAGACATCAGGAAAGAGACTGCCGGACGCAGACCAAAATCAAACTGGTACTGTGCAGTGACTTCAAAGTTCTGGGTTTTGTTTGCAACAGCATAATCGCTGTCGCCAAACGGGGTCATATTACGCGTTTCTGAATACATGGTTGCCAGGTAAATATTGTTAGCATCGTATTTTAGCCCAGCAGTCCACGCGTCTGCTTTATCACCACCTGCCGCAGTATGGTTAACCTGGTCATTGGTGCGGTCAGAAGAGGTGTATGCCGCACCAGCGCTAAAGCCCATGCCTAAATCATATGTTGTGGAAAGACCCCAGCCGTCACCGTTTTCATGGCGAACATCACGTCCGTTGTTGGTGCCTTCCTGACCATTACTGGCACCTTCGTTGTTACCTTGATACTGCACCGCGAAGTTCAGACCATTTACCAGACCGAAGAAATCAGTATTACGATAAGTCGCGACGCCATTGGCACGACCAGTCATAAAGTTGTCTGCATTGGTATAAGAGTCACCGCCAAATTCAGGTAGCATATCAGTCCAGCCTTCGATGTCGTACATTACGCCATAATTACGTCCGTAATCGAAAGAACCGTAATCTGCAAATTTCAGTCCGGCAAATGCCAGACGGGTCCATGACTGGTTTGTTGAAGATTCGGTGTTGTTTGCCTGAATATTGTATTCCCATTGACCGTAGCCAGTGAGTTGATCGTTAATTTGGGTTTCGCCTTTAAAACCCAGACGAGCATAGCTCTGGTCGCCATCTTTCGCTGAATTATCAGAAAAATAATGCAGGCCATCAACTTTGCCATACAGATCTAATTTGTTGCCGTCTTTATTATAAACTTCGGCTGCATGTGCAGCACCTGCAGCGAGCAGGGCAGGAATTAAGAGTGCCAGTACTTTGCTTTTCATTGAATAAATCCTTTAGTTATTTTATTTGCCTTTCATCCCCATTTTGGGGAGTGAAAACATCCTAAAGGAGAAGTTCAGTTAGCCGATAAATATCATTTGTTACGCCTTAAGTAAAACCTTAATTAAATAATTCTTCAGAAATGATAATAAGTCTGGTGAATGTATTGGAGATAACACATACAAAATAAAAATTATACTTTTAATTTTCTATACGTTATTCTGCGCGGGTTATATGCCTTTATTGTCACAGATTTTATTTTCTGTTGGGCCATTGCATTGCTACTGATTTTCCAACACATAAGAAGACAAGCCCGAACAGTCGTCCGGGCTTTTTTTTAGAATTGGATGATCCTTATCCAGAGCATTTAATCGGTGTTGCTTTTTTCCGCTTTTCCGGCCATTTGTGCCAGGAAGTCATAGCGTTTTTGCAAATCAGCTGCAGCATCTTTCCATAACTGTTCTGCCACTTCTGGCTGCTGCGAATTCAGACGACGGAAACGCTGCTCGTGAAGTAACGTTTCTTCCAGTGCTTCTGACGGCGGGCGTGAATCCAGCGCCAGCGGTAGTTTGCCTTCATCGGCACGACGAGGATCGAAGCGATATAACGGCCAGAAGCCGGTAGCAGTGAGTTGGCGCATCTGATCGTGGCTGAGTGCCAGATCGTAACCATGCTCTTCACATGGGCTATAAGCGATGATCAGCGATGGCCCCGGATACGCTTCCGCTTCCTGAATCGCTTTCACCGTCTGGTTCAGCTGCGCGCCGAGAGAAATCTGCGCCACATAAACATGACCGTACATCATCATACTGACGCCAAGATCTTTACGCGCTTTACGTTTGCCATGCTCGCCAAACTTAGTTACTGCACCCAGCGGTGTCGCTTTCGATGCCTGACCACCGGTGTTGGAATAGCATTGCGTATCCAGCACCAGAATGTTGACGTTTTCCGTCAAACTCAATACATGATCCAGACCGCCAAAGCCGATATCGTAAGCCCAGCCATCGCCACCAATCAGCCAGATTGATTTTTCCACCAGTGCATCTGCGTCACGCAGCAGTTCATGTGCTTCGGCAACATCGTTGAGTTGCTGGCGTAAAGCTGCAACCTGTTCACGACGAACCTCTGGCGTGGCGTCTGATTTCAACGCAGTCAGTAATTCCGCCGGGATTTTATCGGCAAATTGATCGAGCAGACGCAGCACGCGGACACGGTGTTGATCGACCGTCAGGCGGAAACCAAGGCCAAATTCGGCGTTATCTTCAAACAGCGAGTTCGCCCATGCCGGTCCACGACCGTTGGCATCGGTGGTATATGGTGTTGAAGGCAGGTTACCGCCGTATATTGAAGAACAGCCAGTGGCATTAGCGATCAACATCCGGTCGCCATAGAGCTGAGTCAGCAATTTAATATACGGCGTCTCGCCACAACCGGAGCAAGCACCTGAATATTCAAACAGCGGTGTAATCAGCTGCGATGTACGAATATCAATACGTTCCAGTTTGCTACGGTCGATTTCTGGCAGGTTGAGGAAGAAATCGTAATTGATTTTCTCTTCTTCGACATGTTCCAGGCGCGACATCATATTGATGGCTTTAATCTCTGGATTCTGACGGTCTTTCGCCGGGCAAACTTCGACGCACAGGTTACAACCGGTGCAATCTTCCGGAGCCACCTGCAAGACATATTTCTGCCCGCGCATATCACGCGATTTCACATCCAGCGAATGCAGGCTGGCAGGGGCGTTTTCCATCGCTTCAGGCGGTACCACTTTTGCGCGAATAGCTGAGTGTGGGCAAGCGGCGACACAGTGGTTACATTGGGTACAGAGTTCCTCTTTCCAGATGGGGATCTCTTCGGCGATATTGCGTTTTTCCCAGCGCGTGGTGCCCATCGGCCAGGTGCCGTCTGGCGGCAGCGCCGAAACGGGGAGGGCGTCGCCAAGCCCGGCGAGTATCGCAGCGGTTACGGTTTTCACGAAATCAGGAGCGGCATCGGAAACCACCGGCGGTCGATTGGCGCTATGCGGATTAACTGGCTGCAGTGGAACTTCTTCTACGGATTCACGTGCCAGCGCCAGAGCCTGCCAGTTGCGTTCCACCAGATCCTGGCCTTTGCTACTGTAACTTTTGGCAATCGCACCCTGCAATTCTGCGAGGGCACTATCGCCAGGCAGAATCTGCGTCAGATGGAAAAAAGCCATCTGCATGACGGTATTAATACGGGCCGCCAGGCCACATTCGCGGGCGATTTTCGCCGCGTTAATCACATAGAAGCGCGCTTTTTTCTGGTTTAGCACGGCCTGAACTTCCTGCGGCAAGCGCGACCACACTTCAGCTGCGCTGTACGGCGTGTTGAGCAGGAAAATGCCGCCAGGTTTTAAACGCTCAGCCATCTGATATTTATCGATAAACTGCAACTGGTGGCAGCCAACAAAATCAGCCTGGGAAATGAGATAAGCGGAACGAATCGGCTGTTCGCTCACGCGAAGGTGAGAAACCGTCAGGCCGCCCGCCTTTTTGGAGTCGTAAACAAAATAGCCCTGTGCGTACCACGGCGTGGAATTTCCGATAATCTTGATATTGTTTTTGGTCGCGGAAACGCTGCCATCACTACCAAGGCCATAAAACAAGGCTTCCAGTTTCGCCGAGTTTGGTAGGGTGTTTTCCGGCAACGGCAGTGACAGATTGGTTACATCATCGTAAATACCAACCGTAAAGCGCGCTTTCGGTTTAGCCGCGTTGAGCTCGGCAAATACCGCCAGTACACAGTCCGGGCCAAATTCTTTGGATGAAAGACCATAGCGCCCACCAATGACACGGGGCAGGGTTTCGCGCTCGCCATTATTAAAGGCTTCTGCCAGTGCGGTCATCACATCCAGGTACAGGGGTTCCGCTTGCGCACCTGGCTCTTTGGTGCGATCCAGCACCGCCACTATCCGAACAGAGTCCGGCAATGCTTGCAGCAAGTGTTTGGCGGAGAAGGGGCGGTACAGGCGAACTTTCAGCACGCCGACTTTTTCGCCACGGGTCAGCAATTCACCAACCACTTCTTCACATGTGCCAATGGCTGAGCCCATCAGGATAATCACCCGTTCCGCTTGCGGATGCCCGTAATACTCAAACGGCTGATACTGACGACCTGTCGCGGCAGCGAAATCATTCATCGCCTGTTCAACATGGTCATAGACTGCGTTGTACCATGGGTTGGTGGCTTCGCGAGACTGGAAATAAGTGTCAGGATTGGCGGACGTACCGCGGATCACCGGATGTTCCGGGTTGAGTGCCCGGGCGCGATGAGCATCAATTTCTGCCTGCGGCATCAGTTCAAGAATCGTGTCATCGGCCAGCGGGACAATTTTATTGATTTCGTGAGATGTGCGGAAACCATCAAAGAAATGAATAAATGGCACGCGGCTTTTCAGCGTCGCGATGTGCGAAATGAGAGCAAAGTCTTGCGCTTCCTGGACGCTTGCTGCACACAACATCGCGCAACCCGTCTGGCGCACCGCCATAACGTCGGAATGATCGCCAAAAATAGAGAGTGCATGTGTGGCAACGGTACGTGCCGCAACATGCAGGACAAACGGCGTCAGTTCGCCTGCCAGTTTGTACAGCGTTGGGATCATCAGCAGCAAACCCTGCGATGACGTAAACGATGTTGAGAGGGCACCAGTTTGCAAAGCACCATGCACGGTAGCGATAGCACCCGCTTCCGACTGCATTTCAACCACGCGTGGTGTGTCTCCCCAAACGTTTTTCAAGCCGTTTCCGGCCCATGCATCAGCCTGTTCTGCCATCGTGGAACTGGGGGTAATAGGGTAGATGGCGATAACTTCACTGGTGCGAAACGCCACCGAAGCAACCGCGCCATTACCGTCAATAGTAATCATATGACACCCTTACATTGCGCAAATGAGGGGCGCACGAAATTGCTGCGCGCCCAGTAGTAATCGTTCAATTTTAGCAAATGGCTTTCTTCTGCATTTTCGCTTTTGTGTCCCCCACATCAGCGTAATGAATGTTTTGATCAAACAGAGGGCAAAAAAATAGCCATAAAAAAGTAAAAATGCGGGGCAACGCGCAGGACAGCTCTCGACGCCGCCCTCTGTGCTGCCTATTATTTATGGCGGTGTCGTTTGGCTTGAAGATCAGAGGAAGAAAAGATGCGAGCAGCGTTTTGGGTAGGGTGTGCCGCTTTATTGTTGTCGGCGTGTAGTAGTGAACCTGTTCAGCAGGCGACTGCGGCGCACGTAGCGCCAGGTTTAAAAGCGTCGATGTCCAGTAGTGGAGAAGCAAATTGTGCAATGATCGGCGGTTCGCTTTCTGTTGCCCGCCAACTGGATGGTACGGCGATTGGGATGTGTGCATTACCCAACGGCAAACGCTGTAGCGAACAGTCACTTGCCGCCGGGAGCTGTGGCAGCTATTAATTCATTAAATCCGCCAGCTTATAAGTTAATGTCTGTTTCGCGGTCGCCAGCGTTAACTGGTTCGCGGTCAGATCCACTTGTGCACCTTCTTTCAGCATTTCGCTAATGGTGTTATCGAGTTCATTAAGCTGCGGGTTAGCGCACATCATACGGGTCATTGCCAGCCCTTTGGCGGTCAGTTCACCATTAGACAGTTTGCCTTCACCGCTAAAGCGGTTACACATGCTGCCGGAAATCATCATCTTTTCACCAAAGCTGATTTCTGGCGGATTTTTATCGCTGGTCACGGGCTTACCGTTTACGCTTTCCAGCACAAAGCGATGATGCTGTAGCTGTTCTGGCGTTACAGCAATTTTGTCACTACTTACACATCCCGCCATCAGCAGGCTTAGCGCAACAAGCGCGGCTACTTTCTTCATTGTGGTTCTCAATTACTGTTTCTGATTCAGGACTATTTTAAGAATAGAGGATGAAAGGTCTTTGGGGATTATCTGAATAAGCTCCCCTGGAATGCAGGGGAGCGGCAAGATTAAACCAGTTCGTTCGGGCAGGTTTCGCCTTTTTCCAGATTGCTTAAGTTTTGCAGCGTAGTCTGAGAAATACTGGTCAGAGCTTCTGCTGTCAGGAATGCCTGGTGCCCGGTAAACAACACGTTGTGGCAGGCAGACAAGCGACGGAATACGTCATCCTGGATCACGTCGTTGGATTTATCTTCAAAGAACAGATCGCGTTCGTTCTCATACACGTCCATACCCAACGAACCAATTTTCTGATTTTTCAGCGCTTCAATTGCCGCCTGAGAATCAATCAATGCACCGCGACTGGTATTGACGATCATCACGCCATTTTTCATCTGATCGAAGGCGGCTTCGTTCAACAGATGGTAGTTTTCCGGTGTCAGCGGGCAGTGCAGAGAGATAACGTCTGATTCAGAGAACAGGGTTGGCAGATCGACATACTCCACACCGAGTTCCAGCGCCGCCGCACTTGGATACGGATCGAACGCCAGCAGACGCATACCAAAACCTTTCAGAATGCGCAGCATTGCCACACCGATTTTACCGGTACCGATAACGCCTGCCGTTTTGCCATACATAGTAAAGCCGGTCAGACCTTCCAGAGAGAAGTTAGCGTCACGGGTACGCTGATATGCGCGGTGAATACGGCGGTTCAGCGTCATCATCATACCGATGGCGTGTTCAGCAACGGCCTCTGGATCATAGGCTGGAACACGGACTACTTTGAGCCCCAGTTCTTTTGCCGCGTCAAGGTCGACGTTATTGAAACCGGCACAGCGCAAGGCGATATATTTAACGCCGTGCTTTTTCAGCTCTTCCAGCACCGGGCGGCTGCCGTCATCGTTTACGAAAATACATACCGCTTCGCAGCCATTGGCAGTTTTAGCGGTTTTTTCCGTCAGCAGAAAGTCAAAAAATTCCAGCTCAAAGCCAAAGGACTCGTTCACCTGTTGCAGGTACTTCTTGTCGTACTGTTTTGTGCTATAAACGGCGAGTTTCATAAGACTTTCTCCAGTGATGTTGAATCACATTTAAGCTACTAAAAATATTTTACAAAATTTCAAATATAATTGAAAGATATGGCGATATTGAAAAATTCATCAACAACTATGCTTAGTGTAGGCGCAACCTTCAACTGAACGGTTAAACATGCCACAATACCCGTATTGAATGCTTAATTTTTCGCTAAATCAGGATATTGACTACCCATGCTGGGTAAATATAAAGCCGTTCTCGCGCTGTTATTACTGATTATTCTTGTGCCGTTGACGCTGCTGATGACGCTAGGGCTGTGGGTTCCCACGCTGGCGGGCATCTGGCTACCGCTCGGGACACGTATTGCATTAGATGAAAGCCCACGCATTACGCGTAAAGGTTTAATCATCCCCGATCTCCGTTATCTGGTGGGAGATTGTCAGCTTGCGCATATCACCAACGCCAGCCTTTCACATCCCAGCCGCTGGTTATTGAACGTCGGCACGGTAGAACTTGATTCTGCTTGTCTGGCGAAATTGCCGCAGACGGAGCCCCAGCCGCTCCAAAAACCCTCGCGCAGTGGCAGTCCATGCTGCCTAACACCTGGATCAATATCGATAAACTGATTTTTTCTCCCTGGCAGGAATGGCAGGGAAAACTCTCTCTCGCATTAACCTCCGATATCCAGCAACTGCGTTATCAGGGCGAAAAAGTTAAATTTCAAGGCCAGCTGAAAGGGCAACAACTTACAGTCAGCGAACTGGATGTCGCCGCGTTTGAAAATCAGCCGCCGGTAAAACTGGTGGGGGAATTTACTATGCCGCTCGTGCCGGATGGACTTCCGGTAAGTGGTCATGCTACTGCGACGTTAAACTTACCGCAGGAGCCTTCACTGGTGGATGCCGAGCTGGACTGGCAGGAAAATAGCGGGCAATTGATTGTGCTGGCACGGGATAACGGCGATCCGTTGCTCGATTTGCCGTGGCAAATTACTCGTCAACAATTGACCGTAAGCGATGGTCGCTGGAGCTGGCCGTATGCAGGTTTTCCTTTAAGTGGCCGACTGGGTGTCAAAGTCGACAACTGGCAGGCAGGGCTCGAGAACGCTCTGGTCAGCGGGCGACTGAGTGTGCTGACCCAGGGACAAGCGGGTAAAGGCAACGCGGTGTTAAATTTTGGCCCAGGAAAATTAAGCATGGATAACAGCCAGCTGTCTCTGCAGCTGACCGGTGAAGCGAAACAGGCGGACCTCATTTTATATGCCCGTTTACCTGCGCAGCTAAGCGGAAGTCTGTCTGACCCAACGCTGACCTTTGAGCCAGGCGCGTTATTACGTTCGAAGGGAAGAGTCATTGATTCGCTGGACATCGATGAAATCCGCTGGCCTTTAGCGGGTGTAAAAGTCACCCAACGTGGTGTTGACGGACGTTTGCAGGCCATTTTGCAGGCGCATGAAAATGAACTGGGCGATTTCGTGCTACATATGGATGGGCTGGCGAATGATTTTCTCCCTGACGCTGGCCGCTGGCAGTGGCGCTACTGGGGAAAAGGGAGTTTTACACCGATGAATGCCACCTGGGATGTCGCAGGAAAAGGTGAGTGGCATGACAGCACGATTACGCTGACCGATCTCTCCACCGGTTTCGACCAGTTACAATACGGTACGATGACGGTAGAAAAGCCGCGATTAATTCTCGACAAGCCCGTCGTCTGGGGACGTGACGCACAGCATCCCTCATTCAGCGGCGCGCTGTCACTGGACGCCGGGCAAACGCTGTTCACTGGCGGCAGTGTGTTACCGCCATCAACCTTAAATTTAGTGTCGATGGGCGTGATCCGACGTATTTCCTCTTTAAAGGCGATTTACATGCTGGTGAGATTGGCCCGGTTCGGGTAAATGGTCGCTGGGACGGTATTCGTCTGCGCGGTAACGCCTGGTGGCCTAAACAATCACTGACTGTATTCCAGCCGCTGGTGCCACCCGACTGGAAGATGAACTTACGCGATGGTGAACTGTATGCTCAGGTTGCATTTTCAGCTGCGCCTGAACAAGGATTCCGCGCGGGAGGGCACGGCGTGTTGAAGGGTGGTAGTGCCTGGATGCCAGATAATCAGGTTAACGGTGTCGATTTTGTCCTGCCTTTCCGTTTTGCCGATGGAGCCTGGCATCTGGGGACTCGCGGTCCCGTTACGTTGCGAATTGCCGAAGTGATTAATCTGGTGACAGCGAAAAATATTACGGCTGATTTGCAAGGTCGTTATCCGTGGACTGAAGAAGAACCATTGCTGTTGACTGATGTTAGCGTTGATGTGTTAGGCGGTAACGTGCTGATGAAACAATTACGTATGCCGCAACATGACCCGGCGCTGTTGCGGCTGAATAATCTTTCCTCCAGCGAACTGGTTAGCGCCGTCAATCCGAAACAATTCGCCATGTCCGGGGCATTTAGTGGTGCATTGCCGTTATGGCTAAACAACGAAAAATGGATAGTGAAAGACGGCTGGCTGGCAAATAGCGGGCCAATGACCTTGCGGCTGGATAAAGACACCGCAGATGCGGTGGTGAAAGACAATATGACCGCGGGTTCAGCAATTAACTGGTTGCGCTATATGGAAATTAGCCGTTCATCGACAAAAATTAATTTAGATAATCTCGGTTTATTAACCATGCAGGCCAATATTACAGGTACCAGTCGCGTTGATGGTAAAAGCGGTACGGTAAATCTTAATTACCATCATGAAGAGAATATTTTTACGCTGTGGCGCAGTTTACGCTTTGGCGATAATCTCCAGGCATGGCTGGAGCAGAACGCGCGTCTACCGGGAAATGACTGTTCGCAAGGAAAAGAGTGTGAGGATAAACAATGAAAATTTTACTGGCTGCGTTGACGTCATCTTTTATGCTGGTTGGCTGTACGCCTCGCATTGAAGTCGCTGCACCTAAGGAACCGATCACTATCAATATGAACGTTAAAATTGAGCATGAGATCATCATCAAGGCAGACAAAGATGTCGAAGAGCTGCTTGAGACCCGTAGCGATCTTTTTTGAGGTGATGATGAAAAGAACATTACTTCTTTGTGCATTTCTTGTTGGCTTGGTAAGCAGCAATGTAATGGCATTGACTCTGGATGAAGCCAGAACTCAGGGGCGGGTAGGGGAAACATTTTATGGTTATCTGGTTGCGCTGAAAACAGATGCTGAAACTGAGAAATTAGTAACCGACATCAATGCCGAACGTAAAGCGAGCTATCAACAACTGGCAAAGCAAAATAATGTGTCGGTGGATGATATCGCGAAACTCGCCGGGCAAAAGCTCGTAGAACGGGCCAAACCCGGGGAATATGTACAAGGGATAAACGGTAAATGGGTGCGAAAATTTTAATAGCAAAACCGCAATATCGGGATAACGCTACAGGAGAAGACGTTTAATCTATTTTCCGGAAACATTTTGCTCTTTTAATTATAAGGATGAGTTATGTTTCGGCTCTAATTTATTTATTCGAGTATTGATTTATACCGTTTTTTCATTAAATAAATATCTATGTGACGCATTTGAATTTATAATTTATATAATATACATAATTTGTATGTTTCGCGGGTTTATTTATTTCTCTGTATTATAAATCCAGATTGTCAGAGAATATGTTTGATTAGGTAACAATCTACTGGCAATATTGGACGTCCTCTATGTTTTAAATAATCAATTGGTCGGGTCAGGGTATCCGACCTTCTTTATATTCGCCAGAAGGATTTATTATGCAAAGGAAAACTCTATTGTCGGCCTGTATTGCATTAGCTCTGAGTGGTCAGGGTTGGGCGGCAGATATTACAGAAATAGAAACCACCACAGGTGAAAAGAAAAATACCAATGTGACTTGTCCAGCAGATCCTGGAAAACTCAGTCCAGAAGAGCTTAAACGCTTACCCTCTGAATGCTCCTCTGTAGTCGAACAGAACCTGATGCCATGGCTTGTCACAGGTGCTGCTACTGCGTTAATCACAACCTTAGCCATAGTGGAACTAAACGACGATGATGATCATCATCGCAATAATTCTCCACTTCCACCAACTCCACCTGATGATGATTCAGACGACACTCCAGTTCCTCCAACTCCTGGCGGAGATGAGATAATACCAGACGATGGTCCGGATGATACCCCGACGCCTCCCAAACCGATTTCGTTTAATAATGACGTTATCCTCGATAAAACAGAAAAAACGTTAACTATTCGCGATTCAGTTTTTACTTATACCGAGAATGCTGACGGGACTATTTCTCTGCAAGATAGCAATGGGCGTAAGGCGACTATTAATCTTTGGCAGATTGATGAAACGAATAACACGGTTGCCCTTGAAGGGATGAGCGCAGATGGTGCAACGAAGTGGCAATATAATCACAACGGTGAGCTCGTTATTACGGGCGACAATACCACAGTAAACAACACTGGAAAAACCATCGTCGACGGCAAAGGCGCCACCGGAACTGAAATCGCGGGT
>OIAX01000611.1_pt1 | contig 11544 bp, 9 predicted proteins | sample 1580821 | NCBI WGS metagenome assembly OIAX01 (sample SAMEA3882524, study PRJEB24775) | human gut metagenome | biome: human-associated habitat; feature: intestine environment; material: feces | place: Netherlands | collected 2009/2010 | reverse complement strand
CTGCGCAAAAACTACCCCTTCCAGTCCAATTTAAAAGAAGGCAGCGCTGTCCAGGCCGGTGATGTCATCGGATATATGGGGCGCACCGGCTACAGTTCCAAAGAAAATACCAACAATATCGAAGAGTCCCACCTTCACTTCGGCCTAGAACTGGTCTTTGACGAGTCACAGAAAGAAAGTGACCATGAGATCTGGATCAACTGCTACGAACTGGTCAAATTCCTGCGCAGGAACCAGTGTGAAACTGTAAAAGTAGAGGGCACCAAAGAATGGAGGCGGGTATATCAGACGAAAGATGTTCCCACTGCATAGAAAAAGACCAGCCGCACAATCGTGCGGCCGGCCTCAAATCAACTTATTTAACTTAATCTGTGGATAAATAATCCACTTCTTAACTTCGGCTCAAACCAGGTAGACTTAGGCGGCATTAAAAGGCCTGCGTCTGCTACTGCTAAAAGCTCTTCAATGGAAGTTGGATACATGGAAAAGGCAATCTCCATATCTTCGCTTACACGGCGTTCCAGCTCTTTTAAACCGCGGATGCCGCCGATAAAGTCGATACGCTTGTCGGTTCTTGGATCACCGATGCCAAGTACCGGTCCTAACAGCTGGTCCTGTAAAATGGAAACATCCAGACCCTTTACCGGGTCAGCGCTCTTGTACTGAGGAAGTACCTTTAAAGCATACCAGGTGTTGTCTAAGTACATGCCAAAGGTTCCTTTTTCAGCTGGAGCATATGGTTCTTTTCCAATTTCTTCCAGTTCAAATTTTTCTTTTACAGCCTCAAAGAACTGCTCCCTACTCAGCCCGTTTAAGTCCTTCACTACACGGTTGTATGGAAGGATCATCAGTTCCTCATCTGGGAATAAAACAGACAGGAAGTAGTTAAATGGCTCTTCTCCTGTGTATCCAGGATTTTCCGCCCTGCGCTTTAAGCCAACCTTCACAGCGGAAGCTGCTCTGTGGTGTCCGTCTGCAATATAGGTAGCCGGAATTGCCGCAAATGCCGCCTCAATGGCTTCTGTCTGTGCCGGATCATTGATCTTCCACACTCTGTGGCGGATGCCGTCATCAGATACAAAATCATAGAGAGCCGGTTTTGCCTTCTCTTCTGCTACGATGGCCTTCAAGGTCTCATTCTGTCTGTAAGCCAGGAAAATAGGGCCTGTCTGGGCATTTACAGTATCTACGTGGCGGATACGGTCTAATTCCTTGTCTTCTCTGGTGTTCTCATGCTTTTTGACCACACCGTTTACATAATCATCAATGGAACTGCAGGCAACGATACCTGTCTGGCTGCGTCCATCCATGGTCAGTTCATACAGATAATAATGATCTCCTGCATCTGTAACATATACCCCTTCTGCGATCTGGGTATCTAAAAGCTCTCTTGCTTTTTCGTATACACAGTCTGCATACGTATCCACATCATCGGAAAACTGAGTCTCTGCCCTGTCAATATTTAAGAAAGAAATAGGATTTCCCGCTACTGCCGCACATGCCTCTTTCCGGTTGTATACGTCATAAGGAAGAGCTGCAACCTTAGCTGCATTCTCCTTTGCAGGTCTGATACATATAAATGGTTTTACTACTGCCACTTTCTTCTCCTTCTGATCACCTTTATTTGTTACAGTTCGGTCATGACATCTGTAACATTATTTCACTACACGTACCCGTAAAACGCCCTCAATGGCCTTTAATTTCTCTACAGTAGTCTCTTCCGGCTTGTGTTCCAGATCTAATAAGGTATAAGCATACTTATCACGGCTCTTATTGGTCATATCAGAAATGTTCACGCCCTGGGCTGCCAGGATGGCAGTGATCTGTCCGATCATGTTAGGAATGTTCATGTGAAGAACGGCAATACGGCTTGCTGCCTGGCATACGCCCATATCGCAGGCCGGATAATTAACAGAATTCTTGATATTACCATTTTCCAGATAATCTGTGATCTCCTGTACTGCCATTACTGCACAGTTATCCTCAGACTCTCTTGTGGAAGCGCCCAGATGAGGAGTCAGGATCACATGTTTCATATGTACTACCTTTGGATTTGGGAAGTCGCTGACATAACGGGCAACTTTTCCAGCCTCCAGTGCTGCGGCCATATCATCATCATTTACAAGAGTATCTCTTGCAAAGTTTAAGATCACCACGCCATCCTTCATCATATCCATTTTTTCTTTGTTGATCATGCCCTTGGTAGACTCTAACAGCGGCACATGAACGGTGATATAATCGCACTCCTGGAAAATAGTATCCACGTTGGTGATGTGCTTTACATTTCTGGAAAGTCTCCATGCTGCGTTGACGGAGATGTATGGGTCGTAGCCGTAAACTTCCATTCCCAGATGGGTAGCTGCATTGGCAACCTCAGCACCAATAGCACCAAGTCCGATAACACCTAACTTCTTGCCCTTTAATTCCCAGCCTGCAAAAGCCTTTTTGCTCTTTTCGGTTGTTTTTGCAATGTTTTCATCCTCTGCATTGTCCTGGCACCATTTAATACCACCTACAATGTCACGGGATGCTAAAAACATACCTGCAAGAACCAGCTCTTTTACGCCGTTTGCATTAGCACCTGGTGTGTTAAATACAACTACACCGGCCTTTGCGCACTCATCTAACGGGATATTGTTTACACCTGCGCCTGCACGGCCTACTGCCAGAAGTCCCTCAGGCAGCTCCATTTCATGCATGGAAGCGCTTCGTACTAAAAAGGCATCTGCCTCTGCTTTGTTGTCGGTCATTTCATAATCAGCCGGGAACAGGTCCGTTCCGCAGGCTGCAATTGGATTTAAGCAATGGATCTTTTTCATAATACTCTCTCCTCTTTACAGATGCTTCTTCTCAAAGTCAGCCATAAACTCAACCAGCTTCTCTACACCGGCCTTTGGCATTGCATTGTAGATACTTGCGCGCATACCGCCTACGGTTCTGTGGCCCTTTAAGTTTTCAAGACCTGCTGCCTTTGACTCTTTTACAAATAAGGCATCCAGTTCTTCATTTCCGGTGATAAATGGTACGTTCATGATAGAACGGTCTTTCTTTACTACAGTGCCCTTGAACAGCTTGCTCTCATCTAAGAAATCATAAAGGATCTTTGCTTTCTCCTCGTTGATCTTCTTCATCTCTTCCAGGCCGCCTTTTGCCTTTAACCACTTAAATACCTTTCCGCACATGTAAATACCGTAGGTAGGAGGTGTATTGTAAAGGGATTTTGCATCTGCATGGATCTTGTAGCGCAACATAGTTGGGGTTCCCTCTAATACGTCTTCTGTGATCAGGTCCTCACGGATGATAACGATAACAGTACCTGCAGGTCCTACGTTCTTCTGTGCGCCTGCAAAGATCAGGCCGTATTTGGATACGTCCACAGGCTCAGATAAGAAGCAGGAAGACTGATCTGCTACTAACAGTTTTCCCTTTGTATTCGGGAGAGTCCAGAACTTGGTTCCGTAAATTGTATTATTTTCACAGATGTACACATAATCTGCATCTTCAGATACAGGCAGATCGGAGCAATCCGGAATATAGCTGAAAGTCTTGTCAGCACTGGAAGCAATGGCATTTGCCTTTCCGTAAATAGATGCCTCTTTGTGTGCTTTCTTTGCCCACTGTCCGGTAATGATATAATCTGCCACACGATTCTTCATCAGGTTCATAGGAACCATGGCGAACTGGGTAGAACCGCCGCCCTGAAGGAAAAGCACCTTATAATTTTCCGGAATGTGCAAGAGATCGCGCAGATCTGATTCAGCATCTTCAATAATGGTCTCATATGACTTAGATCGATGACTCATCTCCATTACTGACATTCCTGTACCTCTGTAGTCCAGCATTTCTGCTGCTGCTTCGTTCAGGACTTCTTCCGGTAAAACTGCCGGTCCTGCTGAAAAGTTGTAAACTCTGCTCATAGTTTTCCTCCTCTTGGAATTCTCTTGGAATATTTGATGCTTATTATTTTTAATTTTTTGTGCACCCTTTTATCTATATATGCAAGCGGCTCCCCTGCATGATGCAAATGGGAAAATTTTCCCGCATCACACAGAGAAGCCACCTGTGTATATACGCCCTTGTATAAGTAATCCTATCTTTTTTCTTACTTTATCAGTATAAACCAATAACATGGTAACGTTCCAAGGTGTTAGAAATTACTATACAACGTTTCATTTTATTTTTCAAGCTAAATTTATCTGAAACTTTTTTTAGTTTTAAATAAATCATTGAAAATTATTTAGTTAATTTTCAAATCTGTATCATCAAATGCATCTGCGATCGGTGCTCCAGGAGATACCATTGGGAATACCTTGTCGTCGCAGCCGATCTGGCAGTCGATAACAACCGGGATATTTAAGGAGATGGCCTCTTTTAATACAGGAGCCAGTTCTTCCTTCTGGGTCACTCTGTAAGCCTTTGCGCCCATTGCCTCTGCGATCTTTACATAATCAACAGAGTCGTTAAGTACAGTCTGGGAATAACGCTTTCCGTAATACAGAGTCTGCCACTGACGCACCATACCTAATACATGGTTGTTGATGATCAGTTCGATCACCGGGATATTGTAACGGGTAGCTGTAGCAATCTCGTTCATGTTCATACGGAAGCAGCCGTCACCTGCAATGTTGATGACCGTCTTATCCTTGCAGCCCATTTTAGCGCCAATAGAAGCGCCCAGGCCGTATCCCATGGTTCCCAGTCCGCCGGAAGTAAGGAGAGTTCTCGGCTGACGGTATTTATAATACTGGGCAGCCCACATCTGGTGCTGTCCAACCTCGGTTACGATCACAGCGTCCCCGTCGGTCACTTCATTTACAGTCTGGATAATGAAAGGACCGGTCAGTACGTTCTTGTCATAACGCAGAGGATACATATCTTTCATACGCTCAATATGAGCGATCCATTCGTCATGGTTGATCGGATCCAGATGGGTATTTAACCGGCGTAAAATGGTCTTGGCATCTCCAATGATACTTGCGTCAACCTTGATATTTTTGTTGATCTCAGCACGGTCAATATCGATCTGTAAGATCTTTGCATTTTTCGCAAATTTAGATGCATTTCCGATCACACGGTCACTAAATCTGGCACCAACTACTACTAACAGGTCTGCCTCTGTAATGCCGTAGTTGGAAGTCTTGGTTCCGTGCATACCAACCATACCTGTATACAGCTCGTCAGTACCGTCAAATGCGCCCTTACCCATTAAACTGTCTGCAACCGGCGCCTGGATCTTGTGTGCAAACACCCGCAGTTCTTCAGACGCATTGGAAATAACAGCGCCGCCGCCTACGAAGATAAATGGCTTCTGTGCCTTGCGGATCATTTCTAAAGCACGTTCCATGTCTTCTTCTCTGATAGTATCAGTCTGAGGCTCGATCTTCTCCGGCTCCTGATACTCATAATCCGTGATAGCCGCAGTTACGTCCTTGGTAATATCTACAAGAACAGGGCCCGGTCTTCCGCTCTGGGCGATGACGAAGGCTCTGCGGATCACCTTTGCCAGCCTGTTGATGTCTTTTACAATGAAATTGTACTTGGTGATCGGCATGGTCACACCTGTGATATCGATCTCCTGGAAACTATCCTTACCTAAGAGGCTGTTTGCCACGTTACAGGTAATAGCCACTACTGGAACGGAGTCCATGTACGCGGTAGCAATACCTGTTACCAGGTTGGTTGCACCAGGGCCGGAAGTTGCCAGGCATACGCCTACCTTTCCGGTTGCTCTGGCATATCCGTCTGCTGCATGGGAAGCGCCCTGTTCATGAGATGTAAGGATATGGGTGATCTCATTCTGGTGCTGATACAGCGCATCATATATGTTCAGGATGGCACCGCCCGGATATCCGAAAACGGTGTCTACCCCCTGTTCTTTCAAACATTCTATAACGATTTCCGCACCTGTCAATTTACTCATTTGTCCTGTGCTCCTTTACGAAATAATCCTGTATGCTGTCCTTATTTTGCCTGAAGGATAGCGCCCTTGTCACCGGAAGTTACCAGTGAAGCATATCTTGCCAGATAACCGGTGGTTACCTTAGGCTCTCTTGGCTGCCATTTAGCCTTTCTGGCTGCCATTTCTTCATCAGAAACCAGTACGTTTAACTGATGATTATCAATATCAATGGAAATGATATCTCCCTCTTCTACTAAAGCGATCGGGCCGCCTACAGCTGCCTCAGGAGAAACATGTCCAATGGAAGCGCCTCTGGAAGCTCCGGAGAAACGTCCGTCTGTGATCAGTGCTACCGTAGAGCCAAGTCCCATTCCTGCAATAGCAGAAGTTGGGTTTAACATTTCTCTCATACCAGGACCGCCCTTTGGTCCCTCATAACGGATCACAACAACATCACCGTCAACGATCCTGCCGCCCTTGATAGCTGCAATAGCGTCTTCCTCACAGTCAAAGACTCTTGCCGGTCCTTCATGCTTTAACATTTCAGGAGCAACTGCAGAACGCTTTACAACGCCTGAATCTGGCGCCAGGTTGCCCTTTAAGATAGCGATACCGCCGGTCTGGCTGTATGGATTGTCGATTGGGCGGATGACATCCGGGTTCTTGTTTACACAGTCCTTGATGTTCTCTCCAACGGTCTTTCCTGTAACAGTCATGCAGTCCAGATTTAACAGGCCCTTCTTGCTGATCTCATTCATAACAGCGTAGATTCCGCCTGCCTCGTTCAGATCTTCGATGTAGGTGTGGCCTGCAGGTGCCAGGTGGCACAGGTTTGGTGTTCTTGCGCTGATCTCATTTGCAATGTCTACGTTTAACTCAACGCCGGCCTCATGTGCAATAGCCGGTAAGTGAAGCATACTGTTGGTAGAACATCCTAAAGCCATATCCATGGTTAAAGCATTCATAAATGCTTCTTTTGTCATAATATCTCTTGGACGGATGTTTCTTCTTAACATCTCCATTACCTGCATACCTGCATGCTTAGCCAGCTTGATACGCTCAGAGTAAACAGCTGGAATGGTTCCGTTTCCACGAAGTCCCATACCAAGAACCTCTGTTAAGCAGTTCATACTGTTTGCGGTGTACATACCAGAACAGGAACCACAGGTTGGACAGGTCTTATTTTCATATTCTTTTACATCTTCTTCGGTCATCTTTCCTGCTGCGTAGGCGCCAACTGCCTCGAACATACTGGAAAGGCTGGTCTTACATCCCTTTACGTGGCCTGCAAGCATTGGGCCGCCGCTGACAAATACAGTTGGGATATTTAATCTTGCTGCTGCCATTAACAGACCAGGAACGTTCTTGTCACAGTTTGGAACCATGACTAACGCATCAAACTGATGAGCCATTGCCATACATTCTGTAGAGTCAGCGATCAGATCTCTGGTAACCAGGGAATATTTCATGCCAACATGTCCCATGGCAATACCGTCACAGACTGCAATAGCCGGGAATACAACCGGAGTACCGCCGCCCATGGCAACGCCTAATTTTACAGCTTCTACGATCTTGTCCAGGTTCATGTGTCCCGGAACAATCTCATTATAAGAACTTACGATACCGACGAGAGGTTTGTTCATCTCCTCTTCCGTCATACCGAGTGCATTAAACAAAGAACGGTGAGGTGCCTGCTGCATCCCTTTTCTTACTGCATCACTTTTCATCTTTTCGTCTCCTTCTATCTCTTTCGACGACCTCCGCCCCTGGTGACAGGGGCGGTTTTTACGTTTATCTTTGATTTTATCGCATTTATGGAATTTTTGCAATCTTTCTATCTAATTCTCTCACAGATCAGCCTGCCCATCTCAACGGTTCCAACCTGCTTGCAGCCATCCGCCATGATATCCACGGTACGGTAGCCCTCGGTCAGTACCTGCTGTACGGCATCCTCGATGGCTTTTGCTTCCTTATCCAGATCGAAGGAATAGCGGAGCATCATCGCTGCGGAAAGAATAGTTGCAATCGGGTTTGCGATGTCCTTGCCCGCGATGTCCGGTGCGGAACCGTGGCTCGGCTCGTAGAGACCAAATTTGCCCTCGTTTAAGCTGGCCGAAGACAGCATACCGATGGAGCCGGTAATCATGCTTGCCTCATCAGAAAGGATATCGCCAAACATGTTCTCCGTCAGGATCACGTCGAACTGTCCCGGATTCATGACAAGCTGCATCGCGCAGTTATCAACCAGCATATGGGTCAGGGTAACTTCCGGATAATCTTTAGCAACTTCCTCGACTACCTTTCTCCACAGGCGGGAGGAATCCAGTACATTTGCCTTATCGACGCTAATAACGCTCTTGCGGCGCTTCATCGCGATATCGAATGCCTTGATTGCGATCCGGCGGATCTCATTTTCATTGTAGGTCAGGGTATCTACCGCGGTCGTCACGCCATCAATCTCCTTCGTGTAACGGTCGCCGAAGTACAGACCGCCGGTCAGCTCACGCATGATAACCATATCGAAGCCGTCGCCGATGATCTCTTTCTTTAACGGGCAGGCATCTGCCAGCTCTTTGTAGAGATATGCCGGGCGGATATTCGCGAACAGTCCCAGACCTTTACGGATGGCAAGAAGACCGGCCTCCGGACGCAGGTTCGGAGCTACATCGTACCAGCGGGAATTTCCCACGTTGCCGCCGACTGCACCGAGCAGGACGGAATCACTCTTTTTCGCGGTCTCCAGTGCCTCATCGGTCAGCGGTACGCCGTACTCGTCGATGGAACAGCCGCCCATCAGGATTTTTGTATAATTAAATGTATGACCGTAGACAGCGCCCACCTTGTCCAGCACGCCGCATGCCTCTCTCACAATCTCCGGTCCGATTCCGTCACCCGGAATCACAGTAATATTGCAATTCATAATAAAATACCTCCCTTGTTTCAAACGGTTACTTTTTATCATATCGGATTCCGTCCTATTTTGCAATCTTCTGACGAAGAAAAACCGGTATTCCCCGTATAGTAATTTGGAATTTATTCTATAACCTGAGGTTATCTGTAAAATAAAAAAGAATGTGCCTTTTTGTTTCATAGAACGTAATTTCCTATGAAACAAAAAAAGGACCGCCGCCCCATCGGGAGCTGCGATCCTCTTACTCTCTTACCGTTCTTTTTACACTTCCGGTTTCTCAACCTGAACGATTGCATCCTTACGCATCGGGATGCGGCAGTTCTTGTTGCTTCCGAACTCTACGATTACAGTGTCATCGGTCATATCGATAATCACGCCGTAGAAGCCGCTGGATGTCAGAACGCTGTCGCCTACTGCTACGGTTGCCATCAGTTCTGCCTGTTTTTTCTTTTCCTTGGACTGTGGACGGATTGCCATAAAATAGAAGATGGCAATGATAAATACAAGGTAAACGATCATTCCGCTTGTGCTGCTCATGTGGTATATTTCCTCCTTTAGTTCGATTCCCCCATCATGCCTGCAAGTTTCTTTGCTTTATACTCAGCATAACAGTGATGTTCGATCGCGTCGCGAATCTCTTCCATCATTTTATTATAAAAATACAAATTATGCAAGACGCATAATCTCATCCCCAGCATTTCCTTCGCCTTAAACAGGTGGCGGATATATGCGCGGGAGTAAGAACGGCATGCCGGGCAGCCGCAGCCTTCCTCGATCGGGCGTGGATCCAGCTCATATTTGCTGTTCAGGAGATTTAATTTGCCATGGTTCGTGTATACATGGCTGTGGCGTCCATTCCGGGACGGGTACACACAGTCAAAGAAATCAACGCCCCGGTCTACCGCTTCCAGGATGTTTGCCGGTGTGCCGACGCCCATAAGATAAGTTGGCTTGTCCTCCGGCAAGTGCGGAACGACTGCATCCAGAATCCGGTACATTTCCTCATGGCTCTCACCAACTGCCAGACCGCCGACCGCATAGCCGTCGAGGTTCATTTTGCTGATTTCCTTCGCGTGTTCGATACGGATATCCTCATAAACCGCGCCCTGATTGATACCAAACAGGAGCTGTTCCCGGTTGACCGTATCCGGCAGTGCATTGAGGCGTGCCATCTCATCCTTGCAGCGCGCCAGCCAGCGCGTCGTGCGCTCCACTGATTTCTGTACATAGTCCCGATCGGCAAGACTCGGCGGGCACTCATCAAATGCCATCGCGATCGTCGAACCTAAGTTGGACTGAATCTGCATACTTTCCTCCGGTCCCATGAAAATCTTGTGACCATCGATGTGGGAGTTAAAATAAACGCCCTCTTCTTTAATCTTCCGCAGTCCCGCCAGGGAAAACACCTGAAATCCGCCGGAATCCGTGAGGATCGGGCGATCCCAGTTCATAAATTTGTGCAGACCGCCAAACTGTCGAATCAGCTTGTCGCCGGTACGGACATGGAGGTGGTAGGTATTGGAAAGTTCCACCTGCGTGCCGATCGTGCGGAGATCATCGGTCGAAACCGCGCCCTTGATCGCCGCCACCGTGCCGACATTCATGAAAACAGGCGTCTGGATGGTTCCGTGGACCGTTTTCATTTCCGCGCGTTTTGCGCGGCCATCTTTGTATAAAATCTTGTATTCCATCTTTTTTCCTATACTTTTTACTTCTCTGCCTTTGCCTTCTTGCCAGCCGGTTTGGCATTCTTCTCCATGCGCTTTTTATTCAGCACATACCAGACAGAGCCGGACAGGCATACGGACGAATACGTACCGCAGATCAGACCTACCATCAGCGGAAGAGCAAACTCACGGATGGAAGATACACCCAGGATGTAAAGAATCAGGACCATGACGAAGGTCGTCAGCGTCGTGTTGATGCTTCGCGTCAGGGTCTGGCTGATACTGGTGTTGACGATCGTCTCAGCGGACTCTTTATTGCCCAGAAGCTTCATATTCTCACGGATACGGTCGAAGATAACGATCGTCGCGTTGATTGAGTAACCGACAATCGTCAGCATGCAGGCGATGAACGTCGAACCAACCGACCAGCGCAGCATCGCATAGCAGGTCAGGACAACCAGCACATCGTGCATCAGGGCAAGAACCGCGCCCGCCGCGAACGTGATGTTGCTGAAACGGAACCAGATGTAAATCAACATGCAGATCGTCGCAATCGTAACCGCCACAATCGCATCGCGCTTCATCTCCTGGCTGACCGCACCGGAGATACTGTCGGCTGTGATCTTCTCTTTATCCACACCAAACTGATCCGCCAGCGCCTGTAAAATATAAATTACAAGAAGCCCCGCTCCGATTGGGAGAAGGGCCTGTAATATACGGTCTGCCGGTTCTGCGAACAAGGTCTTTGTAAGTGTCCGCAATATCTGCGGAAATGCAAGATCTACCAGACTTATAACCGCCGCACAGATCAGATCCAGAAAGAATACCGCCTTATACGGGGCATAATACCGGATGAATTTTTTCATTGTATGCATTGTATATTCCCTGCCTTTTCCTATAAACTCAATCCATTATATTATAGGATATCCGGAAGGAATTGGGAACCATTAAACTCATTTATAAGAAATTTTCTCTATCTCACCACACGCCAAGCATTTTCAGAAGCTCTGTATGCGGATGTGCCTGATCCTTCTGATATACATCCACATAATTCATGGCCGCCCCGC
>OIAX01000607.1_pt1 | contig 11580 bp, 10 predicted proteins | sample 1580821 | NCBI WGS metagenome assembly OIAX01 (sample SAMEA3882524, study PRJEB24775) | human gut metagenome | biome: human-associated habitat; feature: intestine environment; material: feces | place: Netherlands | collected 2009/2010 | reverse complement strand
CTTTACGACGACCGGTGCAAGTATTCTGAGCAGTGTGGAGCAGCTGCCGAACTGCTTATTATTCTGGCGGAGTTTTACGCACTGGATTGGCGGTATGGGCGTTCTGGTATTCCTTCTGAGTGTCCTGCCGATGGTGGGCGGTTCCCATATGAATTTGATGAAGGCGGAGAGCCCAGGACCGATCGTGAGCCGTCTCGTTCCGAAGGTCCAGATGACGGCGAAGCTGTTATACCAGATTTACCTGGGAATGACGATCCTCGAGGCTGTGATTCTGATTCTTGGGAAAATGCCGATTTTCGACGCGATCACGATCACGGTCGGAACAGCAGGTACGGGTGGTTTTGCAATCCGGAATGATAGTCTGGCGAGCTACACGGCATTTCAGAAAAATGTCGTGACGGTGTTTATGATTCTGTTCGGAGTGAATTTTAACTTTTACTTCTTCCTGCTGATGCGAAAAATAGGACAGGCCTTTAAAATGCAGGAGGTGCGGGCATATTTTCTAATCATTGCATCGGCGGTTGGCATCATTACAGTCAATACGGTATCACTTTGCGGCAATGCACTGCAGGCATTCCAGGATGCGGCATTCCAGGTCGGTTCGGTTATCACGACGACCGGTTACGCCACGGTGGATTTTGATAAATGGCCGCAGCTTTCAAGAACGATTATGGTACTTTTGATGTTTATTGGCGCCTGCGCGGGCAGTACAGGCGGCGGTATCAAGGTGTCACGTGTCTTGATTCTGCTTAAATCGGTAAAAAAGGAACTGAAGCAGTACCTGCATCCGAGTGCAGTGGAGAAGATCAAAATGGATGGAAAGATCGTAGAGCATGAGGTTGTGCGCTCGACGAATGTGTTTATGGTTGCGTATGTGCTCATTTTTGCGGTATCTGTTCTATTGATTTCTCTGGATGAATACGATTTGGTGACGAATTTTACGGCGGTTACGGCTACGTTTAATAATATCGGACCGGGTCTGGCACTGGTCGGACCGACTGGAAACTTTGGATTTTTCAGTAATTTCTCAAAAGTGGTTTTAATCTTTGATATGCTGGCAGGACGTCTGGAGATTTTTCCGCTACTTCTGCTGTTTTCAAGGGAAACCTGGAAACGGTTCTAGGGGAGGAGAATACGGATGGATATACTGTTCTTTTTAACGGGGTGTCTGGGACTGGCAGAGACAATTGATTTGTTCTGCGGCAAAGATTTCCTGATTTTTATATCGGATTCGATCGATCCGAAGAAATATAACCTGAAAAAGGTGTATGCGGTTGAAAAATGGCTGTTTGCGATTGATACGCTGTCGCTGTTTGGCATGGCGTTTCATCTGGGCGGCGGTACGGGCGATCTGGTGCTGGCGGCGGTTGTGCTGGTGACACTGTTCGCACATGTGTATGTGTTTAAGAGCCGGAACTTCCGGGTGTAAGTAGATAAAAGTGGGCGTGATGTGTCTGGCATGCGCCCATTTTTGCTGCCATGATGCAGAGAAAATGGCTGGTGGCTTGTTTTGGGACAGATACTTGAAACGGCTGACAGTGTGGCTTCCGGGGAAGTGGGACACACTTTGCGTTGACAGGCATATGATATAGTATCAATGAAAAATGAAAAGGAGATTATCATATGTGTTGGTCTTGGGGTAATGGTTGTGGACACTGCGGAGGATGCGGCGGCTGCGGAAACAATGGATGGGGCTGGAATAGCTGTGGAAATAACGGAAGAAATTCCTATCGGAGAGGTTTCAACGATGGTTATGCCATCGGCTACCGGGATGGCTACGATGCAGGAAGAGACAGCCAGTCTGGCTGCGGCTGCAGTAATAATGGCGGCTGTGGCTGCGGAAATTAGAGATGGAGATTCAGCTTGCATGAGGTGTGAACTGAGAGGAAGAAAGCCGGGCGGTGAGAGCTGCCCGGCTTTCTTCCCTTCAGTTATTATGAACTCTAAGAATACGCTAAAAATCGGGGCAACAGGATTTGAACCTGCGACCTCTCGGCCCCCAGCCGAGCGCGCTACCAAGCTACGCCATACTCCGATGTTCATAACTATTATAGTATAACAGAAAAGAGGCTGTTTGAAAAGCCCCGATTTTGTTTTTTTAATGTATACCGCAATGAGGAGTTTTTCAGATGATCAATAAAACGACAGGCAGCAAAACAGATAAGAAAAGGATCGTAAGTTTTGATCTGGATATGACACTTTTAGATCAGGCTACATGGAAGATACCGGACAGTGCCATAGAAGCGGTGGAGATGCTGCGAAAAGACAGTATTATTGTCATCGCCAGCGGCAGAAATATGGATGGAATGGTCAGTGTGGGCTACAAACAACAGATACGGCCAGATGCAGTAATCCATATGAATGGAACCCGTGTGGTTGCCGGGGATGAATTGTTATATGAGCATTTTATGGATAAAGAGCTTTTAAAACGCCTGCTTTCCTATGGGGAAGAAAGGGAAATTGCCGTGGGGCTGACGATCGATGATAAGGATTACTTTGTGAATCCGGCAGAGGTAGAACGGATCGACAAGATCCGCTGGGGAGAGAGCATGCGTAATTTTCAGGATCCCTGGAAAATGCTGGAACTGCCGGTACGTACGTTAGCTTATATTGGAGAAGCGGATCCGGTGTCTGATATGGAGGCACATTTTCCGGAACTTAAATTTCCATTATTTTCCAGCCGGTTAGGGGCGGACATCATAGAAGTACAGGCATCCAAGGCAAATGGACTGGTACGTTTATGTGAATACTATGGAATGGATATAAGCCAGACGGTGGCATTTGGAGACAGCATGAATGATTATGAGATCGTTCAGGCAGCCGGAACCGGGATCGCTATGGGAAATTCAGTCCAGAAGCTGAAAGATACGGCCGATTATGTGACAGATGATATTGCCCAGGATGGAGTCTGGAAGGCATGCAGACATTTTGGATGGATATAGATGAAAATATGCAGCCATGTGTGAGTACAGGAGGAGAAGGAATATGAATACAGTAAATGATGGATCAACGGAGAAAATGACCGTGAATCAGAAATTAGAATTGCTCAGAACAAAGATGAAGGAACGTGGCATGGATGCCTATATGGTGCCTACTGCTGATTTTCATGAGTCCGAATATGTGGGAGATCATTTTAAATGCAGACAGTTCCTGACCGGTTTTACCGGTTCTGCGGGAATTGCAGTAGTGACCATGAAGGAAGCATGCCTGTGGGTAGATGGAAGATATTTTGTCCAGGCGGCAGTACAGCTTCAGGGAACTTCTGTAAAGATGATGAAAATGGGACAGGAAGGCGTGCCTTCTGTAGCCGGATATCTGGAAGCAGAAGTGCCGGAAAATGGCTGTCTGGGCTTTGACGGAAGAGTAGTCAATGCATTGACCGGTATTGATCTGGAAAAGCGCCTGAAAGAAAAAAATGCAAGGATCCTTTGCAGTGATGATCTTATCAATGAGATCTGGGAAGACCGTCCGGCACTGTCCATGGAGCCGGCATGGGCATTACATGAGAAATATGCAGGAAAGACAGCAGAAGAAAAATTAAAAGAGCTTCGTGCAGAAATGAAGAAGGAGCATACAGATATGTATGTTCTGACATCGCTGGATGATATTGCATGGCTGTTAAATATCAGGGGAAATGATATTGCTTATAATCCGGTAGTGCTTTCCTACGTGATCGTAACAGAGGATAAATTGTATCTGTTTGTAAATGAAGAAGTGCTTCACGGAGAAGCATATCCATATATGGATAATTATCATAATATAGATATGCTTAAATATCTGGAAGATTTAGGGACAGAAATACTGCCTTATGATGATATCTATAAAATGGCAACAGATATTACGGGACATAAGATCCTTATGGAGAAGCAGCATATCAATTATGCTTTGTATAACATATTAAAGGATAAGAATGAACTGGTTGATAAGATGAATCCCACTTCTGATGCGAAAGCAGTAAAGAATAAGGTTGAGATTGAAAATGAGAAGAAAGCTCATATTAAGGACGGTGTAGCTGTTACCCGTTTTATCTACTGGTTAAAGCATCATATTGGAAAAGAACGTCTTACAGAGATGAGTGTCCAGGATAAGTTAGAGGAATTCAGGAAAGAGCAGGAAGGCTATATTGAGCCAAGCTTTGCTACGATCTCTGCTTATGGGGCGAATGCGGCTATGTGTCACTATTCTGCAACAAAGGAAAGTGATACGGTACTGGAAGACCATGGCTTTTATCTGGTAGACTCTGGTGGCCAGTATTATGAGGGAACTACGGATATTACCCGTACCATTGCGTTAGGAGAACTGACGGAGGAAGAAAAAGAGCATTTTACTCTGGTCCTTATAAGCATGCTGCGATTAAAAGAAGTGAAATTTTTATATGGGTGCAGAGGCTTAAGCCTTGATTATGTGGCAAGAGAGCCATTTTGGAGCAGAGGATTGAATTTTGACCATGGAACCGGTCATGGTGTGGGCTATCTGTTAAATGTTCACGAAAGACCAAATGGCATCCGCTTCCGTATGGTGCCGGAGCGGCATGATAATGGTGTTCTGGAAGCTGGAATGATCACTTCTGATGAACCGGGACTTTATATTGAAGGAAGCCATGGTATCCGTACAGAGAACCTGATCCTTTGTGTAAAGGATGAGAAGAACCAGTATGGCCAGTTTATGAAGTTTGAGTTCCTTACCTTTGTACCAGTTGATAAGGATGCGGTAGTGAAAGAGCTGATGACAGAGAGAGATATTGCTCTTCTTAACGCATATCACAAAGAGGTGTTTGAGAAGATCAGTCCGTATATGGATGACCAGGAGAAAGAGTGGTTAAGAAAGGCAACGGCCCCGATCTAAGGGATCGTTTAAGGGACCGTTGCGTCTGCTTCAGGTATTTGTACAGATTGGGAATGCGTTAAAGATGTATCTGCTAAGTTTGATGGACTATTCTGCGTATGGAAGATCTACAATGGTATAGTTATGGTGGATAGCAGGGAGGATCTTGTTTAACAGGTCTTCTGTGCGGAATTTCAGGCTGGAGGTGTTGATACATGGATGACATCCGAAGTAAGGATGGTTCTCCAGGATATCTTTGTCTATGAGCAGCCGGACTTTGTTTTCTGGGTCGTTCATCAGACCGAGAACACTTACAGAACCGGGAGTGATGTTAAGGTACTGTTCCATAAATTCCGGTTCGGCAAAGGAAAGACGGGCGCTGCCGATCTGCTTGGAGAGAGCGGCTGTTTTGAACTTTTTGCTGCCTGGAAGGATCAGCAGATAGAAGGCGGTTTTCTGGGTATTGCGAAGAAATAGGTTTTTGCAGATCTCAATGCCTAAAAGCTTACCTACTTCCTGGCATGCTTCCATAGTGGGTAGTGTGTCATGGTCTGCACGGGTATAGGTGATCCCAAGGGAGTCTAACAGGTCATAGGTGCGTATCTCCTTTGGAAGACGGTCGGTAGTATCTGCCGGTCGGCCAGTGTATATAGTATGGTCAATGTAATAAGAAACGGGATCTTGTGATGTGGATGTTTCGCTCATAAATGTCACCTCGTTGTTTTAGGATGTTTGGATGTTAATAAGTACGATTATAAGAGCGAAGGAATAAATTGTCGATAGGATATGAATGAAAAAGGTGTAAAAATGCAGGAAAAAAACGTGCAGGGAAAGAAAAAACAGGGAAATAAATCCCAAGAAAAGAAAGTCCAGGGAAATAAATCCCAGGAAAATAGAATACAGGGAAAACAAGTACAGGAAGGCAAAAATCAGGGAATCCCCAAAAGGGAAAATAAAAGACCGGAAAGCAGAGCAGTGAAAGGGGTAAGGCCAGAGCAGAAGCAAAGGCTAGAGCAGAAACAGAAGGCGGCAAAGTTTGGAAAGCCGGTTCTGAAACAGCAGTCTGGCCAGAACGTGGAAAAGGGAAAGAAGAACGCTAAAAAGAGCATGTGTCCTGTTATGCGTCAGTGCGGCGGATGTCAGATGCTGGATATGCCTTATGCAGAGCAGTTAAAGACGAAAAGAAAGCGTCTGGAAACGTTGTTGAAGGGAATCTGTCCTGTAAAAGACATGATAGGAATGGAAGATCCGTTTTATTATAGAAACAAAGTTCATGCTGTATTTGACAGGGATAGAAGGGGCAATATTATTTCCGGTATTTATCAGGAAAATACCCATAATGTAGTACCTGTGGAGAAGTGCATGATCGAAGACCAGAAGGCAGATGAGATCATTGGCACTATTCGCGGTATGTTAAAGTCCTTTAAGATCCGTACATTTGATGAAGATACTGGTTATGGCTTGCTGCGCCATGTGCTGATCCGCAGAGGCTTTGAAAGTGGGGAGATCATGGTGGTACTGGTAACAGCTTCCCCTGTATTTCCGTCAAAGAATAATTTCGTAAAGGCATTAAGAGAGAAACATCCGGAGATCACCACCATTGTCCAGAATATCAATGGACGGGGAACCAGCATGGTACTGGGGGAAAAGGAGCATGTGCTGTATGGAAAAGGATATATTGTGGATACGCTGTGCGGCTGTAGCTTCCGTATTTCTTCCCGTTCGTTCTATCAGGTAAATCCGGTCCAGACGGAGCTTCTCTACGGAAAAGCCATTGCATATGCGGGTCTGACCGGAAAAGAGACAGTTGTGGATGCGTATTGTGGTATAGGAACTATTGGTATTATTGCAAGCAAAAAGGCCGGAAATGTGATCGGCGTGGAATTAAACCAGGATGCAGTCCGGGATGCCATCAACAACGCCAAAATGAACCAGATATCCAATATCCGTTTCTTCTGCAATGATGCCGGCCGTTTCCTGGTCAATATGGCAGAGGCTGGTGAAAAAGCCGATGTAGTCATCATGGATCCCCCAAGAAGCGGAAGTACCGAAGAGTTCATGGATTCCATTGCAAAGATGGGAGCGAAAAAAGTAGTTTATGTTTCCTGCAACCCAGAGACATTGGCAAGAGATCTGGCTTATATGAAGAAGCTGGGGTATAAGGCGAAGGAAGCAGTAGGATTTGATATGTTTCCGGCGACGGAGCATGTTGAGACGGTAGTACTGCTTTCCCACAAAAAGCCAGACGGACATATCAACGTAAAAGTTGAGTTTGGCGAGGGTGAGGGAAAAGTTCCGCTTGATAATATTGCTAAAAGAGCGGAAAGTTACAAGCCCAAAGAACGAGTGACCTACAAAATGGTAAAGGAATACATAGAAGTTAAATACGGTTTCAAAGTACATACCGCATATATCGCAGAGGTAAAGAGAGATTTAGGCTTGCCAATGTATGATGCTCCTAATGCGGTAGAAGAATTGAAACAGCCGAGGAAGCATCCGACAGCGGAGAAAGTGGAAGCGATAAAGGATGCATTGAAGCATTTTGAGGTAATTTAATAATGATGAGCGTATCATAAAAACAGTGGTACGCTTATTTTTTTACCTATTTGTCTTTTCGCTGACCAATATTTTATCTGGTTAAAAAAGCGGAGGGCAGATTTTATACTAAACTGCCTGATTGATATAATTAAAAGCGTTCACTTTGCTATTGTTGACTGAAAGAGAAAAATCAAATATAATATAGTAAAGTGCCCAATCGTTGGTCTGATTAAGGGCGATTAAATAGAGGTGAAGATATGCTTCAGAATAAAGATATTGAGACACTGAGAATGTTGTTTAGCAGTCATAATTATGTTATGACTACTGCTGAACTTACAGCTTCAAAGTTATACTATGCAGATATAAAACAACTTTTAGACGAAGGATTGATTGAAAGAGTCAGGCGAGGTTACTATCACTGGACTCAAGATTATGGAGAAAGCGAAGTTGTCATTATCAATCGATTGTTTCCCGATGCAGTACTTTGTATGGAGACTGCCCTATTCTATTATAGATACAGTGACAGAAATCCTGCTGAATGGAACTTTGCAATAGATAAAAATGTCTCTAAGCGGCGTACAAAAATCGATTATCCGTTTATAAAGGCATATCGTGTAGAGTCAGAGTTGGTTACGCTAGGCGAAACCGAAGGTGAAATTGATTTCCACAAAGTCCGCATTTATGACCGTGACCGTACTATTTGCGATGTGCTGCGAAATATGAACAAGATGGATAAGGAGGTTTTTAATAAAGCAGTACAGGGCTATGTTAAAGACCCGAAAAAGAATATACCGAATCTTATAGAATATGCAAAAGTTTTGCGTGTTCAAACGCGTGTAAAAGAATTGATTGGAGTGTGGTTGTAATGGCAGATGTTGCAGCTTCCGTTCTGGCAAAGCTGAGAAATAAAGCAAAAGCTTCTGGTATCAGCTACCAGCAATGCTTGCAGCTTTTTGTGCAGGAAGAATTTTTGAGAAAACTATCAAAATCCGGGTGTGAGGATACGCTAATACTCAAAGGTGGATTGTTCATTTATACTTTAACTAATTTTGAAAGTAGAGCAACAATCGATGTCGATTTCCTGCTCCGTGGATACTCTAATTCAATAGATGATGTAAAAGAGTTGATTTGTAAAATCATCGACACACCGACAGGTAACGATTATATAGAAATGCGAGCAAAAGGCTTTGAAGAAATTTCTCCGCAAAGAAAATATCACGGTATTAGTACGCAGATTATTGCTCAAATAAAAAATGTGCGTGTGCCGTTTAATGTTGATATAGGTGTGGGTGATATTATAGTTCCTCGTGCTGAAGAACGTACAATCAACACTCAGCTTCCTGATTTTGAAGCTCCTGTAATCAAAACATATTCCCTAGAAAGCACTATTGCCGAGAAGTTTGATGCCATACTGCAACGCTTTGAGCTGACAGGCAGAATGAAAGATTTTTATGACATCTATTATCTTTCAAGGACATTCGATTTTGATGGTGCAAAATTGCAGTCAGCTATATTTGAAACTTTACAGAGGCGCGGTACTCCCTATGACAGAGACAGTTTTAAGCGTGTTGTTGCACTTGCCGATGATGAAGATATGCAGAAGCGTTGGAAATTCTTTTTGAAAACCATAAAAGATAATACACTTGAGTTTCCATTCGTCATTGAAGAAATCCAGACTTTCCTTGAGCCTGTGTTTGACGCAATTGTGAATGAGAACGAATGGCAAGAACAGTGGAACTTTATTATGAAATGGAATAAAAATGAAAGGAGTCCTAAATTATGAGTAGTGTACTTATTGTTGAACAGCGTGAGCAAGCAGGTTCTGACTCCTATAATAGATTTGAATATCAAGTTCATTGGATTGTATGCCATATAATAGGTAAACTTCAAGAAGATGCAGAGTGTATTGTTTTTTGTGAATTTCATGATGATATGGCTGAATTTTCTCCCAATAATCAGCAGTATCAGTTTTTTCAAATAAAGACAAAAGAAGATTCTTCTGACTGGACTATTGCGGAAATGTCTAAAAGGGAAAAGAAAAAAAGTGGTAGCTACAAAAAATCTTTTTTAGGTTTTATTTTTTACAACTATTTGACATTTGGTGCTGAATGTTCGCATTGCCATTTTGTATCAAATAATGATTTTGATAAAGAGGTTTTGTTATGGCAGTCATATATTGAAGACGGGAAAAGACTTCAGACAGAAAATATTGCGTTATATGAAAAAATCAAAGACAGGATTAAAAATGAATTTTTAGATGATATGCCGAGCAATTTTGATTCTGTCTTTGAGGAGTTTATTCAGAATACTTTTGTCCATAAATCGGAATTGTGCGCCCAGATAAGGGCGAGTAGTCTAGCAGGTGGAATGCCTGTCTGGTAAGGTCTAACCAACCGCCAGTAGCGAGTCTTGGGTGACTGCCAGTAATGGTAGTTGCTAAGCGTAGACAGCGAGAAAATAGAGAGTGCGATTGAGCCTCGAAATTTTGACATTTAGAAGGCTGACGTTCTAATTTCGACGGAAAGCAATACAAATCAATTCGCATTGGTGAGAAATGGTTTGCTTCTGCGGGGTCAAAGAGCACTTTATGTTTTACATTGTGATTATTCAGTCAACTGGGGAGAGCCTATTGTTTCTTGCCATTGCAAGTATGGCAAACAACTGCAAAACAGGAGAATGTCAAAAGAACAGTAGGCAGTCGGATAGCTTCATAGTACTGAAGAAGTTGTGTAATGCCAACGGAGGAAAGGGAGCTACATAATAATGGTCTTTCTGAGGACACATCAACCGTACTCAGGGACGGAGGTATTGATGGAAACGAAATTAGAAAGAATAGCAGAAATATCGGCAAATTCGCCGAGACCAGAGTTCACATCGTTGTATCATCTAATCAATAAAGAAATGCTTTTGCAATGTCACAAAGAATTAGACGGAAACAAAGCAGTCGGTGTTGATGAGATTACTAAGAAAGAGTACGAGAGAAATCTGGAGCAAAACATAGATGACTTGGTAGAAAGACTGAAAAGAAAATCATACAAACCACAGCCATCAATTAGGGTATATATCCCTAAAAGCAATGGAAAACTTCGACCATTAGGAATTGCGTGCTATGAGGACAAAATAGTCCAATTAGCATTAAAGAAGATATTGGAAGCTATCTATGAACCGAGATTTCTGAACTGCATGTACGGATTCAGACCAAATCGAGGATGTCATAACGCAATAAAAGAACTGTATAAGAGATTAAACAACACGAAAATCTGCTATATTGTGGATGCTGACATCAAAGGATTCTTCGACCATATGAAACATGAATGGATTATCAAGTTTCTCAAACTTTATATTAAAGACCCCAACATAATTGGTCTTGTCAAGAAGTATCTTAAAGTGGGAGTGCTGGATAATGGTGAACTTATGGTGAATGAAGAAGGTTCAGCTCAAGGCAATATCATAAGTCCAATCCTAGCAAACATATATATGCACAATGTATTGACACTATGGTATAAGTTTATTATTACCAAAGAATGCAAGGGAGATAACTTTCTAATTGTATATGCAGATGATTTTGTTGCAGGATTTCAATATAAATGGGAAGCAGAGAATTACTACAAGCTTCTTAAAGAACGAATGGAAAAGTTCGGTTTGCAATTAGAAGATAGTAAAAGTCGTCTCTTACAAAGCGGTGCTTATATTGCAAGGGCAAAGCAAAAGAGCGGTGAGTGTATCAGATTACAAACATTTGATTTTCTGGGATTCACATTCTATTGTGGGCGTTCACGCAAAGGCATGCCATATATAATGCCAAAGACAAGCTCTAAGAAATTCAGACAGAAAATTCGAGACATCAAGGTATGGTTATATGCGAATAGAGACCAACCGCTAAAGAAACTAATGGGTATGCTAAATCTGAAACTAATAGGTCATTATAGGTACTATGGCATAAGTTTTAATGGCAGAATGATTTCAAACTACAAACAACAAGTGAGAGAACTTCTGTTTAAGGTGCTGAATAGACGAAGTGACAGAAAGAGTTATACAAGAGAAGGATTCATTGAAATGCTGAAATATTATCCATTGGCAATGCCAAAGATTTATGTTAGCTTGTTTTGAGACTGTAAATATTATTATGAAGAGCCGTATGCGAGAAAGCCGCACGTACGGTTCTGTGAGGGGCTTACATTGTGAGGTGTAAGTCTACTCGACTGTGGAGAGATTTCT
>OIAX01000601.1_pt1 | contig 11710 bp, 14 predicted proteins | sample 1580821 | NCBI WGS metagenome assembly OIAX01 (sample SAMEA3882524, study PRJEB24775) | human gut metagenome | biome: human-associated habitat; feature: intestine environment; material: feces | place: Netherlands | collected 2009/2010 | reverse complement strand
CGGTTTCCGTGACGGGTTTGATCTCGGCTTCCGCGATCTTGGGCGGATATTCCGCAAAAAGGGTATGTGCAGGAATGACAATGTTATCGGTCATGCTTTCGGTGGCTTTCTCGGCGTCCATCCGGATTTCCTGCCGCCGCCACCACCACAATTCCCATCTGCCAGAGCCGTTCGACTGCCTCTTTTAGCGGCAGGTTGACCTTTCTGTCATTCGTGCCGATGGAAAGATTTACTACTTTAATATTATATTTGCGTGCATTGTCCATTATCCATCTCAGCCCCAGTACGGCGTGGGTGGAATTTCCCTGCCCGTATCGGTCAAGAATTTTGACGGAAACAATCCCTGCCTCTGGTGCAACGCCTGCATAACGCCCGTCGGCATTGTGACCGTTGCCGCAGGCGATACCCGTGACATGGGTGACGGGTGCGTTTTATATGGACGCATGCTTTTGGATACCTTTCTTCTTTTTTATTGCATTTGCAGGATATTTGTTGTACAATAAGAACAAATCAGATGAAAAAAGGGGGTCAAAATTATGCAGGCTTTATCAGAAAAAGGCACCGCATTATTGGCAAAGTTCAAAAAGTTCCAGAAGCTCAGCTTGGTTCTTTATGCTCTGGCGGCAATGGCATTTGTATTTGCCGGAAATATTCTGTTGACGATTATTATTGTGGCGCTGGATATCTTCCTGGAAATAAAGTTGTATAGATGCCCTCATTGCGGCAAGGGGCTGGACTGTCGCCGCAGAGTGAACGAGGACACGGTTTGTCCGAAGTGCGAGAAATATATTTTCCGCGGATTATAAGAAATATTATAAAAGCCTACAGTCAAAGCTGTAGGTTTTTTCTTGCCCGAAACGCCGTATAATTTTTTAAGGAAGAAAAAGGAGCGGCGGCAATGAAAAAAGAAATTGCGGCGATTTATTGCAGGCTTTCTGTGGAGGATGCGGAAAAGAGAGCGGCGGAAAGTGAGAGTATACGCAATCAGCGCGCACTTTTGCTGGGATATGCCAAAAAACAGGGGTGGGCGGTCTATGACATTTATGCGGATGAGGATTATTCGGGCTTGCGAGAGGACAGACCTGCCTTCCAACGCCTTCTTGCGGACGCGGAAGAAAGAAAATTTTCAATCATTCTATGCAAAACGCAGTCTCGCTTTACCCGAAACGCAGGCACGGCGGAAAAATATCTGCATGCGCTGTTTCCTCTCTGGGGGATTCGCTTTGTGACGGTGGTGGATGGGGTGGATACTGCTTCTCATGCCAACAAAAAAGCCCGTCAAATCAACAGTCTGGTCAATGAATGGTATTCCGAGGAGCTTTCGGAAAACATTCGTGCCGTCTTTCGCAGGAAGATGGAGGCAGGGCAGTTTCTGGGCAATTATGCGCCCTACGGCTACCGCAAGGATCCCCGTTGCAGGCATCATCTCATTCCCGATGCGGAAACGGCACCCGTTGTGGAAGAAATCTATGACTTGTACTTATCGGGTCTTTCCTGTAAAATGATTGGAGAACGGCTGACGGCACAGGGTATCCCTACCCCTTCCGAGATGAAGCGGGCGCGAGGGGAGGATCTAGGCAGGCGTTCTTCTGCGGCATGGTCGAAGGGGACAATCCGAAAAATCCTGCAAAACCCTGTTTATCTGGGGCACATGGTGCAGGGAAAAGAGGAAAAAATCAGCTTTAAGGAGAAAAAGACCAGAGAGCTGCCGCGAAATCAATGGATTGTGGTGGAGCATACCCACGAAGCAATCATAAAAGAAGAAATTTTCGGGGACGTAAAAAAACGAATGGCAGAGCGCAGGCTCGCCCGAACAAGGATAGCGAAGGAGGAAAACACATGAAAAAGAAACTTTTGGCAATGCTGCTGGCTGTTGTGATGGTATGCGGCGTGTCAGGCTGCGGAAAGGATAAGACGGACGCTACGGACGGACAGCAGGTGACAGCTGAGCTGGACGGTGAAATGAAGAAGGAGGCGGACACCCTGCAAAAGGCCTTGGAGGGCTATGCGGCAGACCTGACTGCGGAGGATGCAGCGGCGGCGGGGATGTATACCATTCATAACGGCGCGGTTGTGGCCGGTCAGGAAAACTGGGATGCTTTTGCCGCAGGCAAAACGGATGAAATTATCATTTGCCAGTTCTCCAAAAATGACGGCGCAATGCTGGATTCCGTAAAGCGGCTGGCAGGCGGCGGCTATCTGGTTGTGACGGATGTGACCAGAGATGGCTACGAATATACCGAAAAAGAGGATTACACCCGCAATATTTATGAATGTATGACGATGCTGGATGATTTTTCTCTGGAGGAGGGCGGCACAGCGTATACCGTTTGTGTGCTTTCCAATGAAAAGGACATGAACGCTGATACCTTCCGCACTTACTGGAACGAAATGACAATGGATGCACATCAGGTTTATCCGTTGTTTATACTGTAAATTGTAAATAGCGGAGAAAACCATAGAAAATTAAAAACACCATGTAAATCATTTATGAGTTTACATGGTGTTTTTTTGGTTTTCGTAGGCTTGCGGAGCAAACACATGAATCAGGCGAAGCCTGATGAATGATGGTTCTTGTCCTTTTTAATTTTCGGGGTAAATCATCTGATTTACCTTGAAGATGAGCTGCAATGCCTTTCTGGAGTTATTCAGATGCGCGGTAACGGCTGCCTTCAGTGCGTCTAAATCGGACGCAAGCGCCGCATCCAGAATTGCCTGATGCTCCTCGACACATTCGCAGTCTCTGTAGTGAGGCTGGCTTACATAGGTGCCGGACGCATAGGTGAAGGGCTGCATATCCCGGAATACATTGACCGCCTTCTGATTGCCGGAGGCTGCCAGATACAGGGTATGAAATTCTAAATCCAGTTCAAAAAATTCATCGGGCTTATGATTGGAATCATTTGATTCGATGAATTTTTTCTGTGCTTCCAGACAGTCAATCAGCTGCTGACGCAGGCCGTGGTTATAATTCAGCGTGGTTACGATATCCTTTACAAAAAATGTATCCATCATCAGACGCATATCGAAAATATCCTGCAATTCATGCGGTGTCAGCGCTCTGACGCTCATGCCCTTATTGGGGGTGTTCACAACCAGCTTTTCCTCTGCCAATCTTTGCAGTGCCTGCTTGACAGGGGTATCGCTGACCTGATATTCGCGAGCAAGCTCCTTGATGTTCAGCTTTTCTCCGGGCTGGAATACCTTCGTGAGAAGACAAATATGAAATCTTTAATATCCTGATAAATCTTATCAGTCAGGGTAGTTTTTTTACCCGTTGTTTCGTGGTTCTTTTCTTCTTCTTTCACAGGTCTCTCCTTCTTTCGATTTCTCAAATTAGATTTTGCCGCAAAAAGACAGCACAAAAATGTTCTTCTGTATGCCTGTTTGCTCTATTATACAACAGGAGGCGCAAAAAGTCTATCAATTTTTCGGAATCAACTTTTTTTTAATAATATGAGATATAAAACGGATTGAAAAAGAATTTTAAGTGGCGTTTTTTAACTGGAAAAAACTAGAAATTAAATAAAAAATAGTTTTATGTGGGACGAAAAGTGTCTTATAAAAGTTTCAAAATGCAGTAAAATTAGTTTATATTGGATATTTTACACAAAAAATAGGATTTTTTTACACGGAAAGACACTTGTTTTTCGTCTTTTTTATCTCTTGACGTACAAGAAAGACAAATATATAATCATAAAAAAGATGTTTTATATCTCAAATAAAACTTTTTTCGCGAAAAAGAAGATTTGTTTTGCGATATTTGTGATACAAATGAAAAACGAGAGAGAAACAAAGAAACAAAAGAGGAGTCCTTCCCTTCGGTGGGGTCCAACCGAAGAAAAGGAAATCCAAATGCAACACACCGGACTGTAGAGTTCAATATGAGGAGGGAATATTATGTTCTTAAAGAGAGGCCTTGCTGCTGCTCTGGCAGCGGTCACAGTGATTGGTCTGGCGGGCTGCGGTGGTTCCGATGATGCAGCAGAGGCAGACACAGCAACAGTTAAAAAGGGTTTCGTGGAAAAGAAGGTCGAACCCGTAAATTTTGACTCCGGCGTAGAGCTGACAAGCGATTGCTATCATTTCATTTATGCGCTGGGCAACGCGCCTGCTACCATCGACGCGGCAAAATTCTTCAAAATGCGTCTGGAGCAGGAATCCAAAGGCACACTTAGCTGTGATATTTACACCGACAACGTGCTTGGTTCTGAACGTGAATTGCTGGAGGGCTGTCAGTTTGGTAACTATGACATCGTTCTGGCAACAAACGCAACGGTAGCATCCTTTGAAAATGACATTTTCTGTCTGGATATTCCTTGGCTGTTTGATAACAAGCAGCAGGTTTATGAGGTTCTGGACGGGCCTCTGGGTGACAGACTGGCAGATGGTCTGGAGGAATCCGGCTTTAAGCTGCTGCAATGGCAGGAAAACGGCTTCCGTACACTGTCCACAAACAAACCCATCAACGATATGTCTGATCTGAAGGGCGTTAAAATCCGTATCATGGAAAATGAGCTGCAGCTGCAGCAGTGGAAGGACTACGGTGCGAACCCCACACCTATGGCGTTCACAGAGCTGTTTACAGCACTGCAGCAGAAAACAGTAGACGCACAGGACAACGGTGCGGAGCTGACATGGCAGACAAAATTCTATGAAGTACAGAGCCACTATACATATACAAAACACATTTACTCTCCTTATCTGATTCTGATGAGTAAAGACAAATTCGATGGGCTGACTCCCGAGCAGCAGGAAATCGTGCTGAAGGTTTCCGATGAGGCAGTTGCTTATGAACGTCAGAGATGTGACGAATATGAACAGACTGCACTGGATAACATCAAAAACTGCGGCACAATGCAGTACAGCGACCTGACACCTGAAGTAAAGGCTGAAATGGTGAATGCATGCAAAAACATCAAGGAACTGGCTTATAAGAAGGTAACAGATCCTTCCGTTGTTGATTTGCTGTACGATGAGGTTGCTAAGGCAAAGGAAAAATTCCCTGAAGAAGGCTAAAAAGGAAAGGGGCGTAAAATACTATGAAATGGTTTTTAGACCATGTGGAAGAATTTTTCATGATTCCACTGATTTTCGCAATGAGTATTATCATTTTCATTCAGGTTGTATGTCGTTATGTGTTCCAGAACTCTCTGACATGGTCTGAAGAAATGGCAAGATATATGTTCGTATGGCTGGTATACTTCTCCGTAAGCTATACCGCAAGAAGAGAAAAACACATCCGTATCGACGCTGCAATCAATATCTACCCGAAAAAGGCGCGTCCTTACATCGAAATCCTCAGTGAAGTGATCGTTCTGGGCTTTGCAATCTTCATCGCTGTAACAGGCTATACTGTATTCGGCAAGATTGCATGGTCCGGTCAGATGTCTCCCGCAATGCGTATTCCTATGCAGTTCGTATATGCGGCACCTATGATCGGCATGGGGCTGACAGCAATTCGTCAGCTGCAGTGCATTTACAGAAGAATCAAGGCGTTGAAAAATCACGAGGAGGTGACTGAGGCATGACAGGTTCTATTGCTGCAGTAGTATTTCTTACATTGATTGCTTGTCTGGTGCTGACAGTTCCCATTGGTTTCTCTCTGGGTATTGCATCTCTGGGCTACATTCTTTACACAAAACAGCTGACATTCGGCTTTATTGCACAGAACATGGTAACAGGCTGCGACTCCTTCCCTACCATGGCGATTCCCTTCTTCATCTTCGCAGGTGAATTGATGGGCGGCGGCGGCATTTCCAAAAGACTGCTGAATCTGGCGAACGTATTCTTCGGCAGAATCCAGGGCGGTCTGGCAATCGTAACCGTTGTTGTATGTATGTTCTTCGCGGCAATTTCCGGCTCCGGTCCGGCAACTGTTGCGGCGGTAGGCGGTATGGTTATCCCTACCATGCTGGAAAAGGGCTATGATAAAAAATTCGTACTGGCGCTGATTGCTGCTGCCGGTTCCATCGGTGTTATCATCCCTCCCAGTATCCCTATGGTTATCTACGCTGTAACAACAAACAGCTCCGTATCTACACTGTTCTTGGCAGGCTTCGTACCCGGTATTCTGATTGGTCTGGTACTGATTGCGTATTCCTACTTCTATGCAAAGAAGATGGGCTACAAGGGCGATGACGAACCCTTCTCCGTAAAGAGAGCATTGCGCGAAACAAAGGAAGGCTTCTGGGCAATCCTTTCCCCCGTTATCATTCTGGGCGGTATCTACGGCGGTATCTTTACCCCGACAGAGGCAGCTGCGGTATCTGTAATCTACAGTATCATCGTTGGCTGTGTTATCTACAGAGAGCTGGATCTGAAAAAGCTGATTCAGTGTACCAAAAATGCCTGTGAAACAACAGCATCCATCCTGATTGTTATCGGCTGTGCTGCCGGTTTCTCCAAGGTTCTGACACTGGGTCGTATCCCTACAACGGTTGCATCTGCAATGATGTCCCTGACAGACAGCAAGATTGTGATTCTGCTGCTTATCAACGTACTGCTGCTGATTGTTGGCTGCTTCATGGAAACACTGTGTGCCATCATGATTCTGGCACCCATCCTGTATCCCGTTGTAACAGCAATGGGTGTAGACGTAACACACTTCGGTATCATCATGGTAGTAAACCTTGCCATCGGCTTCATTACACCTCCACTGGGCGTAAACCTTTTCGTTGCCTCCCGTGTTGGCGAAACCACGTTGGATACGGTTATTAAGGGTATCATTCCCTTCCTGATTCTGATGATTGTTACACTGCTGTGCATCACCTATATCCCTGCAATTTCCATGTTCTTGCCTAATTTGATGGGCTAAGACAGTATTGTTAAAAGCTTCTCAAGGAGTTGGTAAATATGAGTATTTCAAAAAGAATAGTGCAAAGATTGCTGGACTGCGGCATCATTTTGATGACAGCGCTTTGTATGTTTTATTACTACGGTTAAAACTCGTTGACCTTCATCTATCCTAATAGATGTGGCTCATATTGAACTCCGCGTAGCCCCTCTCCCTGCTTGGGAGAGGGGCTATTGCTATACTGCGCTTTGCTTACGGATGCCTTAAAAAAGGGGGTTTTACAAAACAGAAAAGAATGCTATAATAGAAAAGGTAGCCTCATTGCGAGGCTTGCGCCAATGAAGCGGCGTACAAAAGGCAAACAGAAATGCGGCAGGCGATACTGCCGTTTTTTGCAGAATAAAAAACGAAACGGAAGGAATGGAGAAGTATGACATTTTATCAGGAGCTGCAATTAAATCAGGCCGGCTCAAAGGAGCTGCTGCGAAAGAGTGAAACGGCGCAGGAAAGGCGCTATCACGCATTGGTTTATCTGGCAAAGGTTGCGATTACAATGCTGTTTTGCTTTGCATTCGTCAGTGTGTTCAGCATTTTATTTGGTAACGAAAACAGCGTTGTGGGCGTTGTTGTTTTATTGTGCTTAATGGTATTCCGCAATGCGGATTTTGGGCTGCATACAGGGCAATCTACTCTGCTGCTGGCGTTATTTTTTGTGGATATGGCGGTTTTTCCACATTTGGCACAGCAGGCAGCACCACTGCCGGCGTTGCTTTTGAATGTGGCGGCACTTGCGTTTCTTGTCATTTTCGGGTGTCATAATCCGTTTATGTTTAATCAGTCCACTTTGGTTTTGGGATACCTGCTGCTTTATGGATATGATGTTTCGGGAGACAGCTACCGGATGCGTTTGCTTGCCATGGCTGTCGGCGCACTGCTTTCCTGTCTGGTGTTTTACAGAAACCATAAAAGCCGCACCTATGAAACAGGAATCAAAGGGGTTTTGCAGGCATTTGATCTGGCCTCCTCCCGCACAAACTGGCAGCTTTGCCAGATTATCTGCGTACCTATGGTGCTTTTTCTTGCGGAGCTGTGCAAAATGCCCCGTGCTATGTGGGCAGGTATTGCGGCGATGTCTGCCATTGTGCCGCTGATGGCAGATATGCAGGCGCGGGTGAAAAACAGAATCATCGGCAACGTGGCAGGGGTGCTTTGCTTTCTGGTGCTCTATACCCTTCTGCCTACCTCGATTTATGCCTATATCGGAATCCTTGGCGGTATCGGCGTTGGCTTTTCTGCGAAGTATGGCTGGCAGGCAGTGTTTAATACCTTTGGTGCGCTTGCCATTGCAGAGAAGCTTTACGGACTGAAGGGTGCAGTGGGGCTTCGTGTGGCGCAAAATGTATTTGGGGTTGTGTTTGCCCTGCTGTTCTGCGCTGCGTTTTATTGGGTGATGGAACGGGTGACGGGAAGAAGGACAGCAGGAGAGCAGAATATCTAATGCGGAAAATGCGTTCTTCGGATGCCGTGACATGTGTCCCGTGACCGTTATCATCATACGGCTCTGTCCTTCCGTTGATAAAATCCCGGAAGGCAAGAATCCTGTTTTCGGGCAGAATAAAATCCGCCACAGGGGAAATTCCCGTATCCAGAAAGGCGATGGAAAGCCTTTTGCCGGTGGATTCTGTGGAAAAGATGCGCTTCATCAAAGACATGGCAAGCATCTCCTTTCCTTATCAAAATATGTGAAAAAGCATTTTTCGGCACAGCCCTGCATATCTTTATTTGAGAAAGAAAAAAGGGGGAAGCGCTGTGGCAGAACAGAAACAGATGGAAATGCTTTCGGCATTGATGGGAGAGGAAGGGCAGGATGCGGCAAAAATGCTCCTGCGGATGCAGAGACTGCAAAGGCTGCTGGGTGCGCCGCAGGATACGGCATTGCCACCTGCGCCGCAGGAGGAAGCGGATGTGTTTTCGCGCAGCCGCAGGGAAAATATGATTTCCGCCGCCATTCCCTTTTTGAATCGGGAATATCAGAAGGAGCTGTATCTGGTGGTGCGGCTGATGGAGCTGCGGCGCGTGATGGGCGGTGAGCTTCTGGAAACCAGAGAGCGGCAGGAGGAGCCGCTGCGCCTGCGGCAGAGGAAGCTTTTGCAGGCAGTTGAAAAATATGTATCACAGCAGGAACGCGGACAGGTGCGGCTGCTACTGAAAATGATGGATATGAAGGAAATTCTGGGGCAGGGGGAATGAAAATGAACGCATGGGAAATGCCACAGGTGCAGGCATTGGGCGAGGAACGGCTGCGCCTGATGCAGGAGGCGGCAGAAAAATGCAGAGGGAAAAGCGGCATGGAGCGTCTGGATATTTTTCTGGAATATGGCGAAAAATTATCTGAAGGGGGACCGCTTGCGCCGGAGGAGCAGAAGGCTTTGCTTGCGGCGGTGGCGGCAAGCCTGCCCGAACAGGAGCAGAAGCAGCTGACACAGCTGATGCAGATGATGGGAATCTGAAATGAAAAAAGAGCGGCGATTTTTCGTCACTCTTTTTTTGCGGAAAGCAGCTCCAGCAGCAGCATTGCAAGCACAGGCGAGCCGCCGCCTTGCGGCATTGTTTTTTCCTCCGCGTGAAGAAAAATGGGTTCTTTTGAGGTTTCCTTTTGGGAAAAAGCTGCGGTGGCTTCCTTCTTTTTTTCGGCTGTTTTCTGCGGTTTGCCGAAGGGCGCAGGGATTTTTTTTCGAGAATACATGACAGCCTCCGTGGGTTTTCTTTCCTTTATAGTGTATGCTTAAAAAAGTTTTTTATGTTTTTCCTATAAATAAACAGGCTTTTGTGGTATCATATATCATAAGAGAAACGAGAAAAAAGAAAACTCCTGAAAGGAAGCTGTAAATGAAGGAGCGCAGAGAACGAAATTTCCGTATTCTGGAATTTCGAGAAAATAAATTTGATATCATTGGGGATGTGCATGGCTGCTATGATGAGCTGATGGAGCTGATAGAAAGGCTCGGCTATGAGAAAAAGGATGGCTGTTATACGCATCCGGAGGGCAGAAGGCTGATTTCCGTGGGAGATGTGGCGGATAAGGGCTGTCAGAATCTGGCGTGTCTGGATTTCTGGATTGAGCAGGTCAATAACGGCGGCGCATTCTGGGTGCATGGCAACCATTGCAATAAGCTGTACCGCTATTTTCTGGGGAATCGTGTGCATCTGTCACACGGACTGGAGCGGACGGTAGCGGAGCTGGAGGCACTCCCGAAGGAAGAACGCATGGTGTTTCGCAGCCGATATATGCGCTGCTATGAGAGCCAATGCTTTTATCTTCTGCTGGACAGAAAGCGTCTTGCAGTGGTGCATGGGGGCTTGCGTCCCGAATCCATCGGAAAATTTTCCAATAAAATACGTGCGGTTTGTTTATATGGCGAAACAACGGGTAATTTTGACGAAAACGGTAAGCCTGAGCGTTTGGACTGGGCGGCGGAATATGACGGGCAGCCCTTTGTGGTCTATGGGCATACGGTGGCGGAAAGACCCGAAATCATCAACCGTACCGTTGATATCGATCAGGGCTGTGTTTATGGCGGCTATCTGACAGCATTGCGCTACCCGGAAATTGAATTTGTGCAGGTGCGCGGCAAAAAATATGCGGAATATCACGGCGGCGGAAAGGTGCCGGAGGAATGAAAAGTCTTAGAGAATCGGAAGCTTTAAGGCTTTTTTTCGTGCAGAAAAAGGAATTTTCGGGAAAATGGCGTATTCTAAAAGTAATAGGAAAAATTTCGACTGATACGAAAGGCGGAAAAGGAGGGATTGCTATGGAATTACGGCGGTTTCAGGAGGAATTGGAGGAGAAAATCCTTGGGGAATATGCAGCAAAAAGCAGCCGGACGAGGGGCAGGGAAAGACCTGAGGAAAAATGCGACATTCGGACGGATTTTCAGCGTGACAGAGACCGTATCATCCATTGTAAATCCTTCCGCCGCATGAAGCACAAAACACAGGTGTTTATTTCCCCTGAGGGCGACCATTATCGGACACGGCTGACGCACACGCTTGAGGTTTCGCAGATTGCCAGAAGCATTGCGCGCGCATTGCGGCTGAATGAGGATCTGACAGAGGCGATTGCCCTTGGGCATGATTTAGGGCATACCCCCTTTGGGCATGCAGGCGAGCGCAAGCTGGATGAGCTTTGCAGGGATACGGGCGGCTTCGCGCATAATGTGCAGAGTCTGCGTGTGGTGGAGCGGCTGGAAAAGGACGGACGCGGACTGAACCTGACCTGGGAGGTGCGGGACGGGATTCTGAACCATCGCACAAGCGGCAATCCTGCTACCTTAGAGGGGAAAATCGTGCAGCTTTCCGATAAGATTGCTTATACGAACCACGATATTGATGATGCCATCCGCGCAGGCATGCTCAAGCCGAAGGATATCCCAAGGGATATTGTTGCGCGCATCGGCACACGCTCCAGCAGCCGCATCAATGCCATGGTGCGGGATACCATTTTTCACAGCATGGGCATCAACGATATCCGTATGAGCGAGGAAATGCGGCAGACCCTAAAGGAGCTGCGTGCCTTTATGTTCCGTCATGTGTATGCCAGTGATATTGCGGTGGCGGAGCATAAAAAGGCGGAGAAAATCGTGGGGGATTTATTTGATTATTATTTGGAATATCCGGAGGAAATGTCGGGAGAGTTTCAGGCACTTCTGGATGACGGAGATCCGGTGCGGCAGGTGGTTTGCGATTATATTGCCTGCATGACGGATCGCTTTGCCGTTGCAAAGTATAAGACGCTTTTTATTCCGCAGGAATGGACGATTCTTTGAAGGGTTAAGTCGAAATCAGGATTTCGACTTGTTTGGACAGAAGAATAAACAGATGCGTTCCGGCGGTAAACCTTGAAACGCCCTGTTT
>OIAX01000594.1_pt1 | contig 11861 bp, 7 predicted proteins | sample 1580821 | NCBI WGS metagenome assembly OIAX01 (sample SAMEA3882524, study PRJEB24775) | human gut metagenome | biome: human-associated habitat; feature: intestine environment; material: feces | place: Netherlands | collected 2009/2010 | reverse complement strand
GCAGCCGCCGGAGCGGTGCTTAAGCCGTCAGGCAGGAATTGTGCGGTGTTGCCCTCACTTTTTCCCTGTTGTTACGTGGTCTGCATTCCTGTTTTTGCCCACAAACTGCCCTTGTTCACGCAAAGTTTACCGGAATTTCCAGCTATTTCATGCCTTGTTCATCCGCAGTTCATTTTTATTCTTCATGATAGAATCTATCGGGGGCCCCTATTACCGCCCCCAACTGGAGGAATTGTTATGCACGAAACCCAACAGCCGCGCGACCCCAAAAAGACGACCGGCATTGTATATGCCGTGATCCTTGTGGTGTTGCTGCTGCTCAATTTCTGGGCCTTCCCCGCCATGATGAAAGGCCAGGTCAAACAGGTCGATTACGGCACCTTCCTGAACATGCTCGAAGGCGGCGAACTGAGCACCGTTGAAATTCAGGATCAGCAGATCTATTTTGTGGACAAAAACGATACCACCTACTGCACCAACTCCATTGCGCAGGACCTGCAGCTGGTCAACCGGTTGGAAAGCGCCGGCGTTTCCTTTGGCAAGGTGTACAACCAGACCACCTGGGTGGATACCCTGCTGGGCTGGGTCATCTCGCTGCTGCCCATGATCATCCTGATCGTCTGGTTCAACCGCATGATGCGCAAACGGGTCGGTGAAATGACCGGCGGCGCCAACAGCATGATTTTTGGCGGCGGCAAATCCGGTGCCAAACAGTATGTCGTTGAGGATGGCAAGTCCATCAAATTTGCCGATGTTGCCGGTGAGGACGAAGCCAAAGAGAGCCTGCAGGAAATCGTTGACTTCCTGCATAACCCCAAGCGTTACGAGGATATCGGTGCCAAAATGCCCAAGGGCGTTCTGCTTGTCGGCCCCCCGGGCACCGGTAAAACCCTGCTGGCCCGCGCTGTTGCCGGCGAAGCCGATGTTCCCTTCTTCTCCATTGCGGGTTCTGAATTTGTCGAGATGTTCGTCGGCATGGGCGCTTCCAAGGTGCGTGATCTCTTCAAACAGGCCAACGAAAAAGCCCCCTGCATTATCTTTATTGATGAGATCGATACCATCGGCAAAAAGCGTGACGGTGCTTCCGGTATGGGCGGCAACGATGAACGCGAACAGACCCTGAACCAGTTGCTGACCGAAATGGACGGGTTTGACGCCGCCAAGGGTGTTATCATTCTGGCCGCCACCAACCGTCCTGAATCCCTTGACCCCGCTTTGACCCGCCCCGGCCGTTTTGACCGTCGTGTGCCCGTGGAGCTGCCCGACCTGAAAGGCCGCGAAAGCATCCTGCGCCTGCACGCTCAAAAGGTCAAAATCGGCCCCGACTGTGACTTTGCCGTGGTTGCCCGCATGACTCCCGGTGCTTCCGGTGCCGAGCTGGCCAATATCATCAACGAAGCCGCCCTGGGCGCTGTGCGCCACCACCGCATGGCCGTTACCCAGTACGACCTGCAGGAAGCCGTGGATACCATCCTGGCCGGTGCCCAGAAAAAGAATAAGATCCTGAGCGACAAAGAAAAGTGCATCGTGGCCTACCACGAAGTCGGCCATGCCATGGTTGCCGCCCTGCAGAGCCATTCCGCCCCCGTGCAGAAAATCACCATTGTGCCGCGCACTTCCGGCGCGCTGGGTTTCACCATGCAGGTAGAGGACGGCGACCACACCCTGATGACCAAGGAAGAGATCCTGGCCAAAATTGCCACCATGACCGGTGGCCGTGCCGCCGAAGAAGTGGTGTTCAACTCCATCACCACCGGCGCATCCAACGATATCGAGCAGGCCACCAAGATGGCCCGCGCCATGATTACCCGCTACGGCATGACCGACGACTTTGACATGGTTGCCCTGGAAACCGTGAACAACGCCTATCTGGGCGGCGATGCCAGCCTGGCCTGCAGTGAGCGCACAGCCGCCACAGTGGACGATAAGGTCGTGGAAGTCGTCAAGCAGCAGCATGAAAAAGCCAAACAGATGCTGATTGAAAACCGCGGCAAGCTGGACGAGATCGCCAAGTACCTGTACGAGAAAGAAACCATCACCGGCGAAGAGTTCATGCGCATCCTGACCGCTGTTCCCCAGCTGCCCACCGGTGCCGTGGAACAGTAAAGGCAACACCGCACAATTCCCACCTGACAGCTTAAGCACCGCTCCGGCGGCTGCGGCACTTAGAATTGTGCGGTATTGCCTAAAATCTCCGCTCTGCGCGTTTTCTTTGTAAAATAACGGTGCCCCCGCCCTATGCAGTTCATTTACCGCACGGGCGGGGGTGTTTTGTTGTCATTCCGTAGTGGCGCACACCATGCCCCCATCCGTTTTATATCATCACACTACAGCGCTTTCTCACAAAGCACACCATGTAATAGCGCCATTTTATGGCCAGCCGTTACCCATTTGTAGGGGCCGCTGCTCACCTCTTTCCGAAAAACGCAATAAAAATGCTGTCTTTCTCCACATCAGGGAAAGGCAGCATTCTTCTTTATCCGTTCAGATCTTCGCCGTTGCTGGCAATCACATTTTTATACCATCCAAAGGACTTTTTCCTGTACCGTGCCACCGCCCTGTTCGAGTACCGGGAAAAGCACCAGTGATCCTGCCGGGCTTTATTTTGCCTGTGCACCCTCTGGGAAGATGATCTTGTTCACAAAGAAGAAGATCACCATGGAAATGCCGCCATTGAGCACGGTGGTGCCAATGTTGTAGATGAAATCCGGCACCAGCAGGCCCGCAACCGCCACCCACACGCAGTTGATGGAGTTGACGATGCAGGTGATCAAGCAGAACGCCACCACATACCAGGCGATCTGCTTGGCCAGGTTGCCCTTGCTGCGGAACACAAAGTTGCGCTGGATGGGAAAGTTTATGCATTCTCCCACCACCATGGCAACCATGTAGGCGCAAAAGTACGGCAGACCGCCATGGGCGGAATCATACCCCAGGATGTTCCACTGGAAGGTTTCGCCAAACAGCGTGACCGGGATGCCCGGCCAGCCAAAATCCACCACCGGCAGGCTGCTGAACGCCGCCGGCAAAAATTGCAGCAGCAGGTATTTGAACACCGTAACCAGGTTGGATACGATCACAAACAGTCCGCCTTCGCGCACCCACTTGGCTGCGGCGGGGTGTTTTGCCGCAAAATTATTCCATAGCTGCATAAATAGCCCCTCTCTTTCCTCAGCTGTTGCGCAGGCGCTGTTCCAGCTGTGCGTTCAGTACCAGGTTTTTCACGGCTTCTATGATCACCCGCACAAGGCCGATGATCCAGAATCCCTGTAATTCCATCACAATGCCATCCACCATGCCCATGCTGATGGCACCGCTGGTCATTTTGGCCAGGGCACGCAGCGGCATGTTGTACTGGAACAGCACATTCAGGTCCGGCTTGCCGCGCTTGTAGCTGGCGTTCAGCAGTGCGGTAAGCACCAGCCAGATCAGCCAGCCCAGCGGGCTGCGGCTGTGGTTCAGCTCGCCCAGGGTCATGTTGCGGTCAATTTTAACTTTTCCCTGCTGCACCGGGCGGCCCAGCAGGGTGGCCCATTCGTCATCCGGCACGCTCTGCACCTTGCCGCTGGTATAGTGCGGCAGATGCTTGCCCGCATAGGGGTTGGGTGCGCCGGTACCGGCCACTTCCACCACGGCGGTCAGGCGGATGTCCGCACTGGACGCGCCGACCCGCAGCTCATAGCTGCCGCCTTCCACTTCCCAGCTGTCGGTCTTGGTGTTCCAGTAGCGGAATGCCTTGTCGTCCAGCGGGATGGTCACGGTCTTGCTTTCGCCGGGCTGCAGCTGCACCTTGGCAAAGCCTTTCAGCTCCTGTGCGGGGCGGAACACTTCTGCCCCGGGTTTTGCCACATACAGCTGCACGATCTCTGCTCCGGCGCGCTTGTCGGTGTTGGTTACGGTCAGGGTCACGCCATTGGACGCGGCCTGCAAATTGCTGTAGGCAAAGCTGGTGTAGCTTAACCCATAGCCAAAGGGGAATGCCACCGGCACACCGGCGGTCTGGTAATAGCGGTAGCCGACATACAGCCCCTCGCGGTACTGCACCATGCGGCCCGGCCCGGCAAAGTTATCCTTGGCGGGGGTATCCGCATAGGCGTTGACCCAGGTTTCGGCCAGCTTGCCGCTGGGGTTCACTTTGCCGGTCAGCACATCCAGCATGGCGCCCGCCCCCGCCTGGCCGCCCAGCGCACCATACACCAGGGTACGGCAGTGTTTGAGCCACGGGGTTTCCAGCGAAGCCCCTGCGCTGAGCACCACAACGGTGTTGGGGTTGGCCTGCTGCACGGCCTTTAACAGTTCGATCTGGTTGTCCGCAAGGCGCATATCGCCGCGGTCCAGACCCTCACTTTCCTTGATTTCATCCAGCCCCAGGCAGAGCAGCACCACTTCGGCCTTTTGGGCCAGGGCTACAGCCTCGGCCTGTTTGGCGGCATCCGGTTTGCCCTGGCGGTCAAAGCCGGGGGCAAAGCCCACGCTGGCCAGGCCGCTCTCTTTCAGGCAGTCCAAAAAGGTATCCACCTTGATGGAGTTGACCGCGCTGGAGCCAGCGCCCTGGTACCGCGGCGTCTGGGCAAAGTCGCCGATCACGGCAACTTTTGCGCCCTCGGCCAGCGGCAGCAGGTCGTTCTCGTTTTTCAGCAGCACAATGCTTTCGGCTGCGGCGCGGCGGGCCAGGGCGTGGTGAGCGTCCGCATCAAAGGTGCGGCTGTGGGACTGCACGGCGGCATGGGTATCAAACACCAGCGTCAGCAGCTCGTCCAGCCGGGCGTCCACATCCGCTTCGGTAATTTTGCCGCTCTGCACAGCCTGCATCAGCTCGCGCACCGCGTCCCCGCCGGGGGCGGGCATTTCCAGCGTGGAGCCGTTCTGCACGCCCAGGGCATGGTCATTGCTGCCGCCCCAGTCGGTCACGACAGCGCCGTCGAAGCCCCAGTCCCTGCGCAGGATGTCCTGCAAAAGGTGGGCGTTCTCGTTGGCGTAGGTGCCGTTGATGAGGTTATAGCTGCTCATGATGGTCTTGGGCTTTGCTTCCTTGACCACGATCTCGAACCCGGTCAGGTACAGCTCCCGCAGGGTGCGTTCATCCACCACGGAATCCGACGCCATGCGGCGCAGCTCCTGGCTGTTGACGGCAAAGTGCTTGGGGCAGGCCGAAATACCGTTGGACTGGATGCCCCGCACATAGCCCGCTGCCATTTTGCCGGAAAGATACGGATCCTCGGAGAAATACTCAAAGTTGCGGCCGCAGAGGGGGCTGCGCTTGGTATTCAGGCCTGGCCCCAGCAGCACGGCAACTTCCTGTGCGGCGGCTTCTTCGCCCATTGCCTGGCCGATTTGTTCGCCCAGGGCAGGGTCCCAGCTGCACGCCACAGTGGCTGCCGTGGGGAAGCAGGTGGCCGGAACACTGGGGTTCAGCCCCAGGTGGTCCGCCGCGCCCGCCTGCTTGCGCACGCCGTTCGGACCATCAGAAAGGGTGATGGACGGAATATTATTTTTCGGCAGTGCACGGGTCCCAAAGGTAGTAGCGCCCGAAAGCAGCGCACATTTTTGCTCTAAATTCAGTTTTTTGATGATTTCCTGTGTATTCATAATCATCTTAAATTTTTATTTTGTTACCGCAGTCGCTTCCGATTCCACAGATGCAAAATAAATTCCTTCCTGTGCATCAGCCTGAATTGTTACGGTATAGCTGCCATCGCTTACACCCGTAAATGCTGTTGCACCGCTGCGGTGGTGGTATGTGCCCGTTTTTGCCATCGGGCCAAAGCCATCAACATATTCCTCGTCTTCCTGCGCCAAATCTTCCAGTTTGATTTTGGTCGTCTGCACAACATCCGCTCCGCTGTACAGCGTCAAGGTAAAGGTCTGCGGCGGATATTCCAACTCAGAATATGCTTCAAACACATCCTGATCCATGGTAACCGTTACAGTATCTCCACTTTGCACCGCTTCGCTTACAGCACCAGGCGCTGCATAAACACCCACATAAGTTCCTGTTACACTGTCCGACAGGCCGCGCTTATAGTCCGATGTTGTTGTCATCACATAAGCGTTATACTTTGCGCCGGGGGTACAGTCTGCGCTTAGGTCCACCGTTCCCGCATAATTTGCGTTGCTGTCATCCGCCAGAATGTTGGAAGATGTAAAGGTATAATAATCTTCCTGCTTGCCTTCTGCATCAAAGCCATACAGACGGATTGCATAGGTACGGCCTTTGTCAACACCGGTAAAGGAATACTCACCGGTTTCAAAATTAAAGCTCAGGTTCGTTGCCACTGCGGCCGCTGCTTTCGTATCCGTTTTGGCTCCGCCGCAGCCAGCCAGAACAAGGCTGGCCCCCACAGCAAGCGTAAACATCGCTGCAACGCCATAATGATTCCACTTGTTTTTCATCGTCAAATCGCCTCTCTCTTATGCTTTTGCAGCCTTTTTCTTGTTCTTCTTTTTGGCAAACAGCTCCGGCTTGAACATATGCAGTGCAATCAGCACGATTGCAACAACCAAGATAACATCCACCACACCCAGTGCGATCAGCCAGTACGGAGTCCAGTTGCGGGTCGTCGTCATCAGGGAAGAATTCGCCAAAACCATCAGATGGCGCTTGGTTGCCTGGCGCAGAAGCTGCATGCCATAGCCACTCTTCAGGGTCGTATCGGTAACATTCACACCCATGGCCAGCTGCATATCCACGCCTGCGCGCAGGGCCAAGTCACCATTGCTGACAGCAAATGCGTCTGTGTTTACAACGCCCTGGAAGCCCCATTCATTGCGCAGCACCTGGGTAAGCATTGCATAGCTGTAGCCAACCATACTGGTACCAATGCGGTTATAAGATTCCATGATGCCGGTCAGACCAAGCTGGTTCAGGCCATCGCCCGTTACGTTGTGAATTGCCACTTCAAAAGCGCGCAGATAAATTTCACGCATTGCCTGCTCGTTGGACCAGATGCAAACGCCGTTGCGGTTGGTATCCTGATCATTCAGTGCAAAATGTTTGGCAAACACATAAATGCCGCGGCTCTGCAGGCCGGTCACCATATTAGCTGCCATCATACCGCTCAGCAGCGGGTCTTCGGAATAATATTCAGCTGCACGGCCGCCGAAAGCGGAGCGGTGAATGTTCATACCAGGGCCGTAAGTACCACTGACACCGTTGACCAGATCTTCATCACCGTAAGCTTCGCCTTCCTTCAAAGCAAGGTCTACATTCCAGGTTGCTGCCAGCACAGTTTCGGTGGCATATTCAGCAGCTTCCAAGCCGCTTGCCAGGTCATGGATGCCGTTCGGGCCATCACATTCGGTTGCCTGCGGTTTGCCAATAGAATCCACAGCAGGCGAACACCAGCCGCAGTTACCATACAGGTTGTTCATTTCATCAACGCTCATGTGGTTCATCAACTGTTCCCACACTGCATTGTCCGGGTCAACAATGCCAGCTGCATCTGCCAGCATTACACCGTTTTTCTCACCATTTGTATAGGTAGTTCCCTGTGCAGGGTCATCATTCAGATCAATGGTGCTTCCGCCATTGCCGTTGGTCAGCAAAGCAATCGTTGCCGCGTTGGCAGTTGCGTTTTCGCTTGCTTCACGGCTAGGATAGGTTCCTTCCCAATCTGCACGGGAAAGATACGGCAAGGTCGTGCCGATATTACCATCGCCAGCAGTCACATCATCAAACTGGTTCGTCGCCACAGTTTCATCCGTGCTGCGGGCGGTCGTATCATACTTGATGGTCTGATCCACAGTAAAATCATATGTCAGGTCATTCTTCACTGTATGGGCATCGCTGCGCAGGCTAAGGGTATAAGTACCGGCATCCAGCACATAGCACTTGTCCGTCTTATAATCGTAAGATGCCATGTCATCATAATTCATGGTCATGCTCACGGTCTGGCTCTCGCCCGGCTGGAGCAGATCAGTTTTTGCAAAAGCGCCCAGAACAACCGCAGATTTTTCAATTCCACCGGGGGTATAGGGTGCGGTGTAATACAGCTGTACCACATCTTTGCCCGCCACATTACCGGTATTGGTTACCTTAACACTTACCTTTACCTGGCCGCCCTGGCTGCCTACTTCCCACTGCGGGTCGCTCCAATCAAACGTGGTATAGCTCAGGCCATAGCCAAAGGGATACTGAACAGCTTTCTGATACTCTGCTTCTTCCTCCGGGGTATAAACATTGTCATCCCCAATGTAACGGGTCTCGTAATAGCGATAACCTACATAGATGCCTTCCTGGTAGTACATGTACTTGCCGTTGTTGGCATCGCCATTGCCGTCGATCGTAAGACCACTGTTTGCATAAGTAAAATCGCCAAAGTTTTCATAAGCTGGCGAACTGGTCACATCATAAGCATAGGTATCAACCAAATGGCCGGACGGGTTGTATTCACCCATCATTGCTTTCGCTACAGCAATCGTACCAGTGGTGCCAGGGCCGCCTGCCCAAATTGCAGCATCCACCTTGTTGTCCTCAATAAAGCCAAGGTCCATAGGATTGCTTGTGTCAATGACAATGATGACCTTATCAAACGTTGCTTCCAGCTTTGCCAACAGTTCTTCTTCTGCCGGCTGCAGCTGCAGGTAATGCCGCCCGGCTTCACCACCGTAATAACCGGCCATATCCAGCGGGCAGTCATTGCCTTCGCCTGCCATACGTCCGATTACATAAACCGCCACATCCGAGTAAGCCTTTGCATCCTGCCAGAACGTTGCGCTGTACTCATCATATTCGGCCAGTGTTTCTTCATAAATGTTAAAGTCTGCATTACTGACCGTCATGCCTGTCATCGAAGCGCGCTTCTGCGCAGTCGTCTGGTAGAACTTCGTCAGATCCGGGTTCAGCTGCAAACCAGCAAATTCAAAACCATCAATAAAGTTAAAATTCTGATCTTCATTATGGTGGCCGCCGGAGCCATAATCGGTGTAAACCGTCTTGTAGCTGTTATAGCCGAACAAATTGATTTTGTCCGTTCCCAACGGCAGGGTATCATTATCGTTTTTCAGCAGCACAAGACCTTCGCTCTCTACTTCCTCGCAAAGCTGTAATGCCTGCGTGTAGGCATCATCTCTTGAAAGGTCCGTCATGCTGTTTGCACTTTCGGAAGATGTCACAAACCGTTGCATGTACGCCTGAATCTGCGAATAATAGATGGAACACAGGCTGTTTCCTACGATTCCCGCAGCAAGCAAAACCGCAATGGATGCTCCCCCTACAATATGTTTCGATTTTTTCATAGTTACCTCCTGTTTGCCGCATGGAGTTTTCTGCTTTGCTATTTGGCAGCAGGTTCTTCACCAGCAAAACAAATGTTTTCTCCTTTGATTATGCCGCCCTCCGGATGGCAGCCAGCGTGGATTTTACTCCCCGCTTGTTTAAGTATATTGTAGCAAACAGCTTTTTCTTTGAATTATTTTTTGCATAAACTGTTATTTCTGCCGCACATTTTGCCAAAAAATCATTTTTCTCTCAAAATTCATTGTGCATTTCTTACAATCAAAATTCAGTCTGCTTTGTGCACCCTGCCAAACAGTACGAAAAAGCGGCCAGAGCCTGTATTTGGCCCCAGCCGTTCCCGTTACTTTTTCTGCGGCAGCAATACCCTTAGTGTAAACCACCCATTTTCCCAGTGCAGGGTCATGGTGCCGCCGCGCTTTTCGGCTGCGGCGCGCACACTGCGCAGGTCGCTGCCGCCATGGGTGTTGCGGCGCGGCAGGCCGTCCGCGCCCAGCTCCACTTCCTGCGCGCAGTAGTTTTCAAACCGCAGCATCACAAAGCCGTTCTGGGCGTACACCGCCACCCGGATCAGCCGCTTTTCGTAGTCGGGCTCGGTCTCCACGCTCTCGGTTGCGTTGTCCAGCGCCGTGCCCACAATCGTGCAGATCTCCCCTGTTTCCAAAAAGTCCAGCAAATGCCCGTCCGCCACGCAGGTCATCGTGATGTGGTGCTGCTGGCAGTACAGGCTTTTGGCCGTCAGCAGGGTGTCCAGCACCGGGTTGCCGGTCTTGTTCTCCGCCTCGTACTGGCGGATGCCGCTTTCCATGGCCGCCAGCGCCACATCCTGCTTGGCGTGGTCCCGCTCCGCCCGGATGGCCGCAATCTGCATTTTCAGCTCGTGGTAGCGCCGGTTGATCAGGCGGATGTTCTCCTTGCTCTGCTTGTACTGCTCGTACTGGCGGTGCAAAACGCCGTCCAGCTCCGCCAGCTCGCTGTGCAGGGCGGCTTCGCGCAGCTGCTCGTGCTGCACCGTCAAAATCAGCACCCCGGCCAGGTCCACCAGCGTGCGGATGTAAAACATGTTCATGTTGGCTTCGCTGCCGTTGGCAAAGCTCAAATTGCTCACGGCAAATGCGGTCAGCGCCATGACCACCGCCACAAAAGTTCCTGCGGGCGTTATTTTCAGCTTCCCAGCCGGGCCGGGGCGGCGGTTCTCCACAAAAAGCATCGCGGCAAAAATGCCGCCGTACACCGCCGCCAACAGCAGCAGCGAAAGCGGCTCCGCCCCGCCGCGCTGCGGCCACAGCACGCAGTGCAGCTGCCATTCCACGCTGGCCGCCAGCTCCGCCAAAATAAAGGCTCGCGCGCACACATAGCCCGCTTCCAGCAGCGTAATGCTGCGCGTGACCCACAAAAACAGCAGCATGGAAAGAATCGCCGCTGCCATGCAGGGGATCCACCACGCCAGCGGAACTTCCCCCGTGGCCTGCAAAAACGCTCCCAGCAGCACCGCCCAACCGGCTTCTACACCCCAGATCACGCGCTGATCCAGCCGCGGCGGCAGCCTGCGCGCATACAGCAGCGCCGCCAGCACTTCCGCCAAAGCGGTGTACAGGCGGGGAATATCCGGCAATGTCGTCACTGTCCCGCACCCCCAATGTAATCCGCCAGCTCCGCCATAAACGCCTTGCGCCGCGGGCGGCTGATCTGCAGCGCATACGGGCCAACCTGCACCATATCCTGCTGCACGCCGGAAACCTGCGCCAGATTGACCAGATACCCGCTGTTGCACCGTGCAAACGCCCGGCCCACCAGCTTTTCCTCATAGTTTTTCAGGGTGCCCGGCACCACAAAATCTTCTTTTTCGGTGTAAAAATGTACCTTGTGGCCTTCGCTTTCCAGGTAATAAATTTCCGCCGCGTCCAGCCGCCGCATGCCGCCGTCCACCGCCACAGCCAGATAATGCCGCTCCCGCTTTTCCAGCTGTCCCAGCGCCTTTTGCAGCTGCTGCGAAAATGCAAAGTAGGGCACTGGTTTCAGCACATAATCCAGCGCCCCAACGGCATATCCGCGGATGGCATACTGCGCCATGTTGGTAATGAACACGATCAGCACCCCGCCGTCCCGCTCCCGGATGCGGCGGGCGGTCTCCATGCCGTCCAGGTGCTTCATCTCCACATCCAGAAAGATGATGTCGAACTGCGAGCGGTAATCTTCCAGAATCTCCATCCCATCCGCAAACTCCGTTACCTCAAACGGCGTGCCGTACTGCCGGGTGTACCGCTGCACATGCCCCGCCAGCTGTTCCCGCACCGCCGCCTCGTCCTCCACAATCGCAATCCGGGTCATCTGCTGTTCCCCTTTCTCAACATCACACTGCGGCCCCGCACAGTCCACATCTGGTGCGGCTTCTTAAGGTGTATCTGAAAACAAAGAAAATGACGGATATTTCACAAGCGCAAGACGGATTTAAGGCAAAGAGCCGCGGGAATCCTTTGTGGATTCCAAGGCTTTTTAACGCAAAATCCCGCTGTGTTTGTAGAAATAGACGATATTTTCGACTTTTCAGCTGCACCATCGATTGTTTTTAGGCAATACCGCATAATTCTAAGTGCCGATACGGCGAGCGAGGTGCGGCAGATGC
>OIAX01000573.1_pt1 | contig 12243 bp, 9 predicted proteins | sample 1580821 | NCBI WGS metagenome assembly OIAX01 (sample SAMEA3882524, study PRJEB24775) | human gut metagenome | biome: human-associated habitat; feature: intestine environment; material: feces | place: Netherlands | collected 2009/2010 | reverse complement strand
CGTTTTGGATAAGATCGTATATATTGCTGATTATATTGAGCCAAGGCGATACAAAGCAGATAATCTGCCTCAGATGAGAAAACTTGCATATGAAGATCTGGATAAGACCATGTATGAGATTTTAAAAAGCACATTGGAGTATCTGGCAAAGAAGGGCGCAGCAGCTGATCCTATGACTGCTACGGCTTATGAGTATTTCAGACAGCTGGTAGCCGCCGAAAAGTAAAGGAGAAATAGAATGAATTCTAAGGAAATGGTAAAAATTGCCTATGAGGCGTTAAGTGATAAAAAGGGACAGGATATTAAGATCATCGATATCCAGTCTGTATCCGTTCTTGCTGATTATTTCATTATTGCAGACGGAAGCAACCCAAACCAGGTACAGGCAATGGCCGACAATGTAGAAGAGATGCTTGGCAAAGCAGGCTGTGAGTGTAAGCAGATTGAAGGCTATCAGAGTGCAAACTGGATTCTTATGGACTACAAAGATATTATCGTGCATATTTTCTGCCGCGAAGACCGTCTGTTCTATGATCTGGAGCGTATCTGGAGAGATGGAAAGACATTTGTGGATGTAAATGAGATTGATTAAATGTTTGTTTAATTCCTTTTATTTCGCGAACATTCCCTCTAATCACGAACAAGGGATAAAATAAGTGTGAAAAATTCCTTTTATATCACGAACAGAAAGGGAAAAACCTGCAAATGGTTTTTCCCTTTTATCGTGAATAAGAGATAAAAATGATGTGGTATAAAAAAAGTTGACACCTCATTCTCAAGGATTTGAGATATAATCAAGAGGATAAGGAGAGTGGACAAAATGGCAGGAAACAGACAATATGACCATGAATACAAAGTACAGGCGGTGAAACTCGCTAAAGAAATCGGACAAGCTAAGGCAGCTAAAGAACTGGGAGTGCCAAGGAATACCCTGTATGGCCGGGTACATGCGAACCGTCTTGGCAATCTTGATCTTGGAGCTGGCTCACAGAATCCACAAAGTGCCATGACGCTTAATGAAGAACTTTTAAGGCTCCGTCAACAGGTAAAGGAACTGGAGAAGGAAATCAGACTTTTAAAGAAAGAAAACGACTTTCTTGAGGAAGCCAGTGCTTTTTTCGCCGCGAGCCGTCTGAAGTCAGCAAAAACGAAAGAATGAAGTTTATTGCATTAAAAACAAAAGACGGCAGCTCCAAAGGAAATATTACCTTTTTCTGCAGGGTTCTCCATGTCAGCAGACAGGGATATTACCAGTATCTTGTCATGAAAGACCGCCCATGGAAATATCAGCCACTGGCAGATGCCATGAAAGATATACTTACAGAAGATATCTGCAATGATACGTATGGCCGTACCCGCATGTATCAGGCATTGACGATGAAACAGCCGAAAAATGTGGATATTCCCAGTGAACGCACTGTTTACCGTGTCATGGAAGAGATTGGGATCAGTCATCATCCCAGACGCAAACCGAACGGGATCACAAAAGCGGACAGGGAAGCCAGAAAATCAGAGGATCTGTTAAAGCGTGATTTCCACGCAGAAGAACCGCTGACAAAATGTGTTACAGATATGACAGAGATCAAAGGCTGTGATGGGAAACTGTATGTTTCAGCCATTTTTGACTGCTTTGATTCCAGCGTGATCGGTTTGGCAATGGATACAAATATGAAAGCCTCTTTATGTAAAGAGACACTGGAAAATGCTGCTAAAGCGTATCCTAGTATCCGTGGAGCCATTATCCATTCAGACAGGGGAATGCAGTATACCAGCCAGCTTTACCGGGAAGCGATACAGAAATATGGCATACAACAAAGTATGAACAGCGCAGGTGGCAGGTGCCACGATAATGCCCGGTGTGAGAGCATGTGGGCAAGAATGAAAACAGAACTGCTATATGATCGTTATGATACAGAGAAAATGACTACGGATGAACTTAAGACAATCATCTGGAGATATTTCACCAGTTACTGGAATAACAGGAGGATCTGCTCCACTAATAGAGGTCTTCCCCCAATGATCAAAAGACAACAATATTACGCTTCCCTGAAGGAAGCAGCATAGGGTTCAAAATCCTTGAGGAAAATGTGTCAACTAATATTGACAATATCAGATCTGGAAAAGGCGACGTTTTATTCAATAACATAAGAAAATCCGAAAGGACACTTATTTTCAGAATTTCTGGAAGATAAGTGTCCTTTTCTGGATCTTATACCTCAAAAAGCACTGAACCACTGGATAATGGCAGGAGTTTTTTGCAATCTTAAAGAATTTTAAGCAGTAAAGAAGAGATATTGTTCTTGTGTACGGAGGGGCGTGGGCGTATAATAAAATCAGTTTTCTGAATTTTGAGACAACTTCAATGGTCAGCAGAAGAAAACCGGAAATTATTACAACTACTACAGAGGCTGTTTTTCAGGAAAATTGTACCGACAGGATATGGAAATGAGGTTTGTAAGGTGAAAAAAGGGAAAAAAGTTACGGCTGAATTGATATTTCTTATATTAATGACAGTATTAATGACAGCTCTCACAGGATGCAATAAGACAGATAAAATAACTGACACAACGGAAAATCCTGTTATAAAAATCGGAAGTGATAATTATCCTCCCTATAATTTTCTAAATGAGGATGGTATGCCGACGGGAATAGATGTTGATCTGGCGACGGAAGCATTTGGAAGAATGGGATATAAGATAGAGATCATTCCCATAAGCTGGGAACAGAAAAAGAAAATGTTAGAAAATGGAGAAATAGACTGTATTATGGGCTGTTTTTCCATGAAAGGACGACTGGATGATTATCAGTGGGCAGGTCCGTATATGATAAGCAGGCAGGTTGTTGCAGTCAATCCTAACAGTGATATCTATAAATTAAGTGATCTGGAGGGAAAAAAACTTGCTGTCCAGTCAACAACAAAACCGGAAGAGATATTTCTGCGCCGGACGGATGAAAGGATTCCTAAGCTGGGGAATCTGATCAGTCTGGAAAACAGGGAATTGATCTATACTTTTTTAGGAAAAGGCTATGTTGATGCAGTGGGAGCCCATGAGGAATCCATTATCCAATATATGAAGGATTATAATATGGAACTGCGTATCCTGGATGAACCACTTATGACAGTGGGGCTCGGAGTTGCATTTGCAAAGGATGACACCAGAGGTATTTGCCAGAAATTAGAACAGACATTAGCTGACATGAAAGAAGATGGAACAGCTGCAAAAATCATTGGGAAGTATCTTGATGATCCGGAGAAATATCTGGAGGTAGATAAAATTGGAGAAGAATAAACAGGAATGGATAAAAATGAAATTCTGGACTGTCAGTGCAGTCCTGGGTATGTGTCTGACCTGTTTTACAGTTCTGTATTTTTTCTATTTTAGTAAAGCCTATGAGGAATCCCGGCTTTTGAATATAGTAAATTATGTGAAGGTACAATGTTCTGTGTATACACGTTATAATGAGGTGTCAGAATGTAAATGCCTGATACGTGCGATCGACAGTGCAAGACAGGTCAGTGTTGTCATAGATGCAAAAACACAGGACGGAAAAGAATTTAACAATCAGCTCTTAGAAGAATGTACAGACCAATTATGGCTGACAGGTGCTATGGTACTGGATGCAAATGGAAATATTGTAGGTGAATATAGTGAGAGCGGGAGTGTGGATAGAAGCCGTTTTGCAAAAATACAGGAACATGTTAATAAAGAAACAATACTGGATATTGCAGATCATGAGGAAAAGGTATATTCCCAGCAGATCAGCTGTGATGATGGAGGGCATATAGATGTAGCTGCATGTGCCAGGAGAGATGAACCTGGTATTGTAATTACTTATTATTATACATCTGCTGAGTTTTTGCAAAATTATAAGCTTACCATACAGAGCCTGTTAAATGGATATCAGACCTTTAGTGACGGAACGATCATGATCGTGGATAATGGTGTGGTCATTGCTTCCAATGATACCAGCCTTATTGGTCAGGATGCGAAAAAACAGGAGGTGATCCAGGCTTTAAAGAAAAATGCAGACAGCAGACATTTAATGCATTTGAATGTGGGTGACGATTTCTATTATGGACTGATGCTGAAACAAAGGGATTATTATATTTATGCATATATTCCGGAGCGTACTGTGTTTCATACGTTGCCGCAAAATGTGATAATGGTCATGTTTATTTATATGGTGGTGGTGACACTGGTATGGCTGCTTCTTAAAAAATCCAGGGCAAACAGCATTAAAATAGAAATGGAAAGAGAACAGGAGTACCAGAGAAAACTTCTGGAAGAAGCTAAAAAGGCAGAGGCGGCCAATCGGGCGAAGACAGAATTTCTCCAGAGGATGAGTCATGATATCCGTACACCGATCAATGGGATTTGCGGAATGGTCGATGTAGGGGATCATTACAGCAATGATCTGCAGAAACAGGCAGATTGCAGGAAAAAGATCCGTGAAGCTTCAAATATTCTTTTAGAGCTGATCAATGAAGTTCTTGATATGAGCAAGCTGGAATCAGGAGAAATTTTGCTGGAAGAAAAGCCTTTTGATGTTTATAAGACAATAAATGATGTGATGGACCTGGTTAGCAGACAGGCAGATGAAAGGGGAATAAAGGTTGAACAGACAATAGAGATCGAGCACCGGAAATTACTGGGAAGCTCCCTTTATCTGAAGCGCATGCTGATGAATATCCTGAGTAATGCTGTGAAATACAATAAGGATTATGGAAACATAGATCTAAGCTGTAAAGAAATCCCGTCACACAGTACAGAAAGTACAATGCTGGAATTTACATGCCGGGATACAGGTATTGGCATGAGCAGCGGATTTAAAGAGCATGTTTTTGAATCTTTTGCCAGGGAGCAAAAGGGCGGAGCTTCTAAATTTGGGGGAACAGGTTTAGGGATGACCATCACCAAGAACCTGGCAGAAAAAATGGGTGGAACGATCACCTTTGAAAGTGAGAGGGACAAAGGTACGACCTTTGTGCTCCGGGTCCCATTTAAAATAGACCTGGATGCGGATAAACATAAAGAACAGAAGAATGTATCGGAAAGATCCATAAAGGATCTGAATATCCTTCTGGTAGAAGATAATGAGCTGAATATGGAAATTGCTGAATTTTTGCTCCAGAATGAGGGCGCCCAGGTGACGAAAGCATGGAATGGACAGGAAGCAGTTGAGATATTCGAAAAAAGCAGATCCGGTGAATTTGATGTCATTCTTATGGATATTATGATGCCGGTCATGAATGGCTATGAAGCAGCAAAGATGATCCGGTCTCTGGACAGGAAAGATGCAAAGGTGGTCCCCATCATCGCAATGACAGCAAATGCCTTTACCGAGGATAGGCTGAAAGCAAAAGAAGCAGGGATGGATGAACATATTGCAAAACCCGTTGATGTAAAATTACTGGTAAAAGTGATCAGCAGATTGGTGGAAAATAGTTTTTGGGGGATCCGTAATGAAAAAGAAAAAATGGAATAGGTTGTTTTCTGTACTTTTTGTGATGGTGACAGTTATATCACTTCTGTCAGGCTGTGGCAGAAAGAGTGCAGAAAAAGAAGATGCAGAAACGATCACAGTATATTTGTGGTCCACGCAGCTGTATGAAAAATATGCACCATACATCCAGAAACAGCTTCCGGATATTAATATTGAATTTGTGGTAGGTAATAATGACCTGGATTTCTACCGGTTTCTGAAGGAAAACGGTGGATTGCCGGATATTATAACCTGCTGTCGGTTTTCACTCCATGATGCAAGCCCACTTAAAGACAGCCTGATGGATCTTTCCACAACCAATGAGGCAGGTGCTGTCTATAATACATACATTAACAGTTTTACGAACCAGGATGGCAGCGTAAACTGGCTTCCTGTGTGTGCAGATGCCCATGGCTTTGTAGTGAACAGGGATCTTTTTGAAAAGTATGATATTCCTTTGCCAACGGATTACGAAAGCTTTGTTTCTGCTTGCAGGGAATTTAAAAAAGCAGGTATCCGTGGTTTTGCGGCAGACTATTATTATGATTATACATGTATGGAAACGCTGCAGGGACTGTCTGCATCAGAGCTTTCTTCTGCAGCCGGACGCAAATGGCGTACCATCTACAGTAATCCGGAAAATACAAAGAGAGAAGGCCTGGACAGTACAGTCTGGCCGGAGGCTTTTGAACGTATGGAGCGATTCATAAAGGATACAGGATTGAGCCGGGATGATCTGGATATGAATTATGATGATGTGATTGAACTGTACAAAAACGGTAAGGTTGCCATGTATTTTGGCAGTTCTTTCGGTGTAAAAATATTTCAGGACCAGGGGATCAACACAACATTTCTGCCATTTTTTCAAGAGAACGGCGAAAAGTGGCTGATGACTACACCCTATTTCCAGGTGGCATTAAACCGTGATCTGACACAGGATGAAACACGCCGGCAGAAGGCAATGAAGGTGCTGAATACAATGCTTTCAGAGGATGCTCAGAACCAGATCGTTTATGAGGGCCAGGATATATTAAGCTACAGTCAGGATGTGGATATCCATCTTACAGAATATCTGAAGGATGTAAAGCCTGTGATCGAAGAAAACCATATGTATATCCGTATTGCGTCAAATGACTTTTTTGCCATTTCTAAGGATGTGGTTTCCAGGATGATCTCAGGGGAATACGATGCAGAGCAGGCTTATCAGTCATTTAATACCCAGCTTCTTGAGGAAAGCACCACTTCTGAGAATATCGTGCTGGAGCCACAGAAAACTTATTCTAATATTTTTCATACCGATGGGGGGAATGAAGCGTATTCTGTTATGGCAAACACTTTGCGAGGTATTTATGGCACAGATGTGCTGATCGCATCAGGAAACAGCTTTACAGGAAATGTACTGAAGGCAAAATACAGTGAAAAAATGGCAGGCAGAATGATCATGCCAAATGATCTTTGGGCTTACAAGTGTACGATGAGCGGGTCTGAACTGAAGGAGACAGTCAGAAACTTTGTAGAAGGCTATGAGGGAGGTTTCATTCCCTTTAACAGGGGCTCTCTGCCTGTAGTCAGCGGCATTTCTGTGAAGGTCAGGGAAAATGACGATGGCTATACGCTGGATAAAGTTACAAAGAATGGAAAAGTAGTTGGGGACAATGACAGGTTTACTGTAACCTGTCTGGCAATACCGCGACACATGGAAGCTGATCCTGCAGGTAAAAATATTGTATTTGACAGTGAAGATATTTCTGTGAAAGATACCTGGACAGGACATATTTCGGAGGGTAATGTTATTCTTGCAGAGCCTGAAGACTACATTACTCTGAGGTGAGAAGAATGAATATTGGAAATCGTAATACAGACAGAGAGAACTTTTTCATAAGAAAACGATTAAGGATAGCTGTCCTTATTGTTTTCTTCATTGGGATCGTTTTGACTGTTTTCCGGTATTTTGAGTTTGTGTCGAAAACGGTTTATGAGGAAAGTGCTTCCCATTTGACGGAGGTTTTTCATCAGTCAAATAATGTGTTAAATGAACTGGCAAATAAAAATCTGACCTATCTTCATATGTGGGGGGAGTATTTGCAGAAGACTTCTGATGAAAGCGAGATCTGTGATTATATAGATAAAGCCCAGGATGAAGCCGGTTTTTTATATTTCTATTTTCTGTCAGCTGACGGCAACTATAAGATGTTAACAGGCGAAACCGGGTATCTTGGATTACAGGAAGATCTTGAAGATAAGATAGCACAGGGGGAGGATATCATAACAAATGCAGTAGTTCCCGGAAAACAACAGATGCTTGTATTTGCCAGCCCCCAGTCTCATGGAAGCTATCAGGGTTTTGAATATGATGCAATTGCCATTGCATATGAAAACGCTGATATAGTAGATGTACTGGATATCTCTGCTTTTAATGGAAATGCCAAGAGTTATGTGGTTCATCCAGATGGCCGTGTTGTCATCGATCATTCCTTTGAGGCATGGGGAACCGTGTATAATTTCTTTGGTGTTTTAAGAGAGCATTCTAATATTTCCGAAAAGGAGATCCTTGAACTTTCAGAGAAATTTAAAGAGAGACGTACAGATACGATGCTGGTAAATCTGGATGGAAGTAATTACTATCTGGTTTATGGAAGCTCGGAATGCCAGGACTGGATATTTCTGGGACTTGTCCAGGCTGATATAGTCAATGCCAGCATGAATTCCCTGCAGCTTCGGACTATGCTCCTTGGAGGAACCATAGTGTTCGGTTTTGCTGTCTTTATTATTGAACTGATCCTCCAAAAGAACAGGATAAGCCTGAAAAGAAGGGATGTTGAGATCCTCTATAGGGATGAGCTGTTTCAAAAGCTGTCCATGAGTGTAGATGACGTTTTTCTGATGCTGGATGCAAAAACATATAAGGCAGATTATGTAAGTCCCAATGTGGAAAAACTGCTGGGCATTACAGTAGAACAGATCCAAAAGGATATTAGCGTCTTGGGAAAACTGCATTCCGAAGATTGTGAAGATCCAAAGAAGAATTATCTGAAAGAGATCCAGGTAAATGAGCAGCAGGAATGGGATTTTGAATATGTTCACCAGAAAACAGGGGAACAACGCTGGTTTCATATTATTGCAATGGGCAGTGAGGTAAACGGAAAAAAGAAATATATCCTGGTTATGTCTGACCGTACCGTTGATAAGAAAATGAACCAGGCCCTTTATGAGGCAGTCCGCGCTGCGGAAACTGCCAACCGGGCAAAGAGTACATTCCTTTCCAACATGTCCCATGATATCCGCACGCCAATGAATGCTGTTATCGGTTTTACTACACTGGCTGTAAGCAACATTGATAATAAGGAAAAAGTCAGGGATTATCTGGGAAAGATCCTTTCATCCAGCAACCATCTGCTTTCACTGATCAATGATGTACTGGATATGAGCCGTATAGAGAGCGGGAAGATACATCTGGAAGAAACAGAGGTCAGTCTGTCTGATATACTCCATGATCTGAAGACGATCATCAGTGGACATATCTATGCGAAGCAGCTGGAGCTTTATATGGATGCCATGGATATTACAGATGAGGATGTTTATTGTGATAAAACGAGACTGAACCAGGTGCTGTTAAATCTTTTGTCTAATGCGATCAAGTTTACTCCTGCAGGGGGAACCGTTTCTGTCCGGCTGAAGCAGTTTCCTGGGGCGAAAAAGGGCAGTGGGCTGTACGAGATCCGGGTAAAGGATAGCGGGATCGGTATGAGCCAGGAATTTATACAGAGGATCTTTTCTCCTTTTGAACGGGAGCGGACTTCCACAGTCAGCAGGACTCAGGGGACAGGACTTGGCATGGCAATTACCAAGAATATTGTGGATATGATGGGGGGAACCATTGAGGTTCGGACAGAGCAGGGCAAAGGAACTGAATTTATAGTCCGTCTTCCATTGCGGATCCAGTCAGAGCAGCGCAGCATAGAGAAGATCGCAGAGCTGGAAGACCTTAAGGCATTGGTTGTAGATGATGATTTTAATACCTGTGACAGTGTGACAAAGATGCTTGTAAAGGTTGGAATGCGTTCGGAATGGACACTTTCCGGTAAGGAGGCTGTTCTCCGCGCACGGCAGTCTATGGAAATGGGTGATGCATTCCATGCTTATATCATTGACTGGCGTCTGCCGGATATGAATGGCATTGAAGTCACCCGGCAGATCCGCAGTATGGGTGATGATACACCGATCATTATCCTGACTGCTTATGACTGGTCAGATATTGAAGTAGAAGCCAGAGCAGCAGGAGTAAATGCATTTTGCGCAAAACCGCTGTTTATGTCAGATATCAGAGAGACACTGATGACTGCTATCGGCCAGAAGCAGACCGGGGCAGAGAACTGTATCCTTCCGGAAACAGGTTCCGATTTCAGAGGCAGATGTATACTGCTTGTGGAAGACAATGAGTTAAACCGTGAAATTGCTGAGGAGCTTCTTAAACAATATGGATTCCTGGTTGATATAGCGGAAAATGGAGCAGTGGCAGTGGAGAAAGTGAAGAATTCAGCACCAGGCACTTATGATCTGGTGCTTATGGATATTCAGATGCCTGTAATGAACGGATATGAGGCCACGGAGCAGATCCGGGCACTGGAGGATCCGGCACTGGCAAAGATCAGGATCCTTGCAATGACTGCCAATGCTTTTGACGAAGACAGAAAGCAAGCACTGAAATGTGGTATGGATGGATTTTTGTCCAAGCCAATCGTAATGGAAGAATTGATCCGTACATTACAAAATAATATGATGTAAGTGTCAAAAGTATAAATTGCGTTTGTGCTCGCACAAATAAGCAATTTATACTTATTGACACGCCGAACACCGAAAACGAAATAAAATGGTGTGAACACGCCATTTTATGGGAGTTTGAGGTGTTCGAGGATTGCGGGAATTGCATAGCAATGGAGCAATCCGGTTACATCATAATATAACAGGAGGTATAGACTATGTCGCAGATCATTCCAATCAAAGATTAAAAAAATACATTTGAAATTTCTGACATGTGCCATAAAGCTGGAGAACCTTAACAGATAGTACTTGTTGCATATTTTTTATCAAAAAACAGTTGACAAGAAAGTTAGTTGGTGCTAATCTATTAAACAGTTAGAAAAGTTAGATTAGACTAACTACAAAACAAGATAATCTACACAGCTGTTCAGGTACATAAAACCAAAGAGCCTGAGCAGACTATGTATAAAGCATGGATAAAAGGCAGCGGGACAGGATATCCGTGGTGCTTAAAAGAAGGAGGAGCCTATGTCAGAACAGAAAGCACAGATCATTGGAGAACTTCAGAGAAAAGGAAAACGGATCACAGGACAGAGAAAGATCCTTTTAGATGTCATACTGGAAGGAAACTGGTCCAGTTGTAAGGAGATTTACTACATGGCTTCTAAAAAGGACCCGACCATCGGACTTGCAACTGTCTACAGAATGGTAGGCGTATTAGAGGAAATGGGATTTTTAAGCAGAGGATACAGATATTCTTATCCAGTTGAAGATAAGATCAGCTAAAGCCGGGATAGTTTACTTACAGAAACTGCCTCATGGCAGGTTCTTCTGTATGCATAGCAAAAACAGGCTGCATGTCATATAAAAATGTTCAGCCTGTTTTTGCTTTATCCACACAGAAAACGCGCCAGAAGGCGCGTTCTGTGATCTATACAAATACTCCCCTAAAAATCAAATTTACAGTTTCTGGCAAAACTCGATCCGCTCTTTGTTTGGTCCCTGGATGATAAAGAAGTACACACCTCTTTCCCAGAAATCAAGAGCTTCAATGCCATTGCTCAACACCAGATGCTTCTGGTTTAAAGCAGCTTCGTAGGCTTTTTCAATATCCAGGCAGTTTAAGGCAATGTGGTTAATGGCTCCGTCACAGAGAGCCACAGGATCCTCATAAGTTTCGATCACCAGATTTCCTAACTGCAAAAAAGCTACATGCTGGTTCTTTTCCGGGACACAAGCCCTTAAGATGACCTGGAATCCCAGATCCTCGTAAAAATGGATCGTATTTTCTAAATGATCTGTTGGGATTCCAACATGCTGGATCCCGTCACAATAAGCACCAGGAGTCATATGATATCATCCTTTCTTGTGAAGCTTGATCTGCCTGATCAAAGCTGTTTCAAAGCATTTTTAACATCGGTTTTTAAAGCTTCAGCCCATTTTGACCAGGTAAGAGCTTCTTTTTGTACCCGTACAGACCGGTTGCTAAAAGAACTTTTCAGGATGCAGTCAGCTAAAAGAGCAGAGGAAGCTTTATAGTCATCTTTCTCAGAATACTCTAAAGAAAGGACCATATTGTGATCTTTGGATGTTTGAACCAGCATTTTCAGATCCTTATCCGTGCCATTCAATGTGCGAAGATCAGTGGTTCCAAATGCATTATCCAGCTGCTTATCCAGTTCTGGGTCAAAAGTCTCGTCTGTAAGAGAACCGCAGCTGTAAGATGCTGCCATATGGTACTGTCCAGGAACAGAAAGAGCTGCGTTTAAGGCTGTATAGCCTCCTTCCTTTACACCGGCGATCATCTGGAAGCCCAGGTCAGCCGGGAAATAGTCAGCAACCATTTCCGGAAGCTCTTTTGTAAGCATCTGGAAATAAGCAAATCCATGGATCATATCAAGCCCGTAGCTTAATTTCAGATCCGGCATCACAATGATAATGCCCAGTTCATCTGCCAGATCCTCTACAGCTGTATGGCGCTGCCATGCTGTGTGGTCG
>OIAX01000569.1_pt1 | contig 12288 bp, 9 predicted proteins | sample 1580821 | NCBI WGS metagenome assembly OIAX01 (sample SAMEA3882524, study PRJEB24775) | human gut metagenome | biome: human-associated habitat; feature: intestine environment; material: feces | place: Netherlands | collected 2009/2010 | reverse complement strand
GAGCCGTATGCGCATCGTAGGCCATCTTCGCCGTCGAGGAATAGACCACCAGTACGGAAATGACGGCCAGTGCCGCGATAATGATCCACAGCACCTTGTCCCCGGCGAAGAGTTTCATGCCGGGCTCCTGTCCGGGTGCGTCGGTCTGCACAGTCGTACCCTCTGTGTTCGGATTGCCGGCCGTTTTCTCCGTCTGTTTTTCCGCTTCCATCTTATTATTTCGCGTGTTCGGCGACCCACTGTTTGAACAGTTCGCCCCGGTTTTCGTAATTTTTGAAGAGGTCGAAGCTCGCACAGGCCGGTGAAAGCAACACCACGTCGCCCGGACGGGAAGCTTTGCGGGCCGCCTGCATCGCCGCGTCGAGCGAATCGGTCGAAATGATTTCGGGAATTATGCCCGTGAAACTTTCGACCAGCTTGCGGTTGTCGATGCCCATGCAGACGAGCGTATGCACTTTTTCGCGGGCGAACCGCTTGAGCGGCTCGTAGTCGTTGCCTTTGTCCGTACCGCCTGCGATCCAGACTACGGGACGTTTCATGCTCTCCAGTGCGTACCACGTGGAATCGACGTTGGTGGCTTTCGAGTCGTTGATGTAGGCCACGCCGCCGATCTCTCCGGCGGGCCGGTGTTCCACCGGCGCGAAGTCGTAGATGGAGCTGCGGATGCGGATCGGGGATACTCCGGCCGCGAGCGCTGCGAGCGCCGCCGCCATAGCATTATAAGCGTTGTGCAGCCCGGGAATCCGCATTTTGGCCGTGTCGATCTCCACCGACTCCCGGCCGACAGTTGCGGTGAATTTTCCGTCCAGAAGGAACGCATCGCCTGCGCCGCTCGCCACGGCGTTTTTGGCCGCGAAGGGGAGCTGCTTCATCCGCAGGTCGTATTTGGGCAACTGCTGCCAGATCACCTCGTCGTCGCCCGAATAGATGAAGAAGTCGCGCGAATTCTGGTTCTGCGTAATGCGCATCTTGGCATCCACGTAGTTCTGGAAACAGTAGTCGTAACGGTCGAGGTGGTCGGGCGTGATGTTCGTCAGCACGCCGATATGGGCGCGGAACCGGAACATGCCGTCGAGCTGGAACGAGCTCAACTCCAGTACGTACCAGTCGTAATCGCCGGTAGCGACCGAGTAGGCGAAACTCTCGCCGATGTTGCCGCCGAGGGCTACGTTGTAGCCGGCGTCGCGCAGGATCTTGTAGATGAGCGACGTAGTAGTCGTCTTGCCGTTCGAGCCGGTGACGCAGATCGTCCGGGCCTTACCCAGGTAGCGGCCCGCGAACTCCATTTCGGAGATGACCGGAATGCCCGCTTCGCGGAGTTTGACGATCATCGGCGCCTTGTCCGGAATGCCGGGCGACTTGACGACCTCGTCCGCCGCGAGAATCCGCTCTTCGGAGTGGTGCCCCTCCTCGTAGGGGACCTGCCACTGGTCCAGTTTGGCTTTGTAGCGGTCGGCGATCCGCCCCTTGTCGGAGAGGAAAACGTCGAATCCTTTCTTCTTGGCGAGGATCGCGGAGCCGTAGCCGCTGATGCCGCCGCCCAGGACAACTATTTTTTTCATGGGGTTATCGGATTTTAAGCGTTACCAGGGTAATGGCCGCCAGCAGCAGCGACACGATCCAGAAACGGGTGACGATCTTGGTTTCGAAGAAACCCTGTTTCTGGTAGTGATGGTGCAGGGGGGACATGAGCAGAATGCGGCGTCCTTCGCCGTATTTGCGTTTGGTGTATTTGAAGTAGCTCACCTGAAGCATGACCGAGAGGCTCTCGACCAGGAAGATGCCGCAGAGAAGGGGCAGCAGCAGCTCCTTGCGGATGCAGAGAGCGAAGACGGCGATGATGCCGCCGATGGAGAGCGAGCCGGTATCGCCCATGAAGATCTGTGCCGGGAAGCTGTTGTACCAGAGGAAGCCGACCAGCGCACCGGCCAGCGCCGCTGCGAAGACGACCAGTTCGCCGCTGCCCGGAATGTACATGATGTTCAGGTAGTCGGCATAGACGATGTGTCCGGAGAGATAGGCCAGGATGCCCAGCACCAGTACGATCGGGGCCGATACCCCCGTCACCAGGCCGTCGAGTCCGTCCGTGAGGTTGGCGCCGTTCGAAACGGCCGTGACCACCAGGATCGCCACGACGACGTAGAGAATCCAAGTGAGGGTGCGGTTGCCGCCCGTGAGCCAGCTGTAATCGAATTCGTTGTCCTTGACGAAGGGAATCGTGGTCTGGGTCGTCTGACGGCTCTCGGAGCTGACGATGCGCCGCTGGATGTGGTCGGCGATGGTTCGGCCGTGTTCGTCGAGGTAGATCGTTTCGACCGGTTCGGTCGTCTTTTCCCGGACGACGATGTCGGGCGAGAAGCACATGGTCGTACCTACGATAATGCCCAGGCCGACCTGTCCCACGATCTTGAAACGCCCTTTGAGCCCCTCTTTGTGGTGGCGGAAGACTTTGATGTAGTCGTCCAGAAAGCCGATCAGCCCCAGCCAGATCGTCGAAACCAGCATCAGTTGGATATAGACGTTGTCGAGCTGTCCGAAAAGCAGTACGGGGATGAGAATGGCCAGCAGGATGATTACGCCGCCCATCGTGGGCGTGCCTTTCTTCTGGAGTTGTCCTTCGAGCCCCAGATCGCGGATCTCCTCACCGATCTGTTTGCGGCGCAGGAAGTTGATGATGTTGCGTCCGAAGACGATGACGATCAGCAGGGCGATGATGATGGCTGCCGCCGCGCGGAACGAAATGTACTGGAACATACCTGCGCCGGGCAGGTTGTGAACGTTGTCGAAATATTTGAAAAGATGATAGAGCATGTCGCAGGTTAATTTTTAGCGTAGAGGGCGAAGGCACGGAGAGCCTCCTCCTTGTCGTCGAAATGGTTTTTTACGTCGCCGACGATCTGATACGTTTCGTGTCCCTTGCCGGCCAGCAGGAGGATGTCGCCCGGCTTGGCGAGCATCGCGGCCGTGCGGATGGCTTCGGCGCGGTCGGCGATCCGCAGGTAGCGGTCACCCGGGGCGAGTCCTGCGACCATGTCGTCGAGGATCGCGTCGGGATCTTCGTGGCGGGGGTTGTCCGAAGTGAGGATTGCGGTGGTCGCGTATTTTACGGCGATCTGCGCCATTTCGGGGCGTTTGGTCTTGTCCCGGTCGCCGCCGCAGCCGCACAGCACGAAGAGCTGTTGTCCCGGGCGGCGGATCTCCTCGACGGTCTGGAGCACTTTTTCCAGAGCGTCGGGCGTATGGGCGTAATCGACGATCGCCGTGGTGCCGTCGGCGGCCCGTACGAATTCGAAGCGTCCGCTTACGGGATGCAGCGTGCTCATGATTTGGAGCACCTCTTCGCGGTCGGCGCCCAGCAGCAGGGCTGCGGCATAGACGCAGAGCAGGTTGTAAGCATTGAAGCGGCCGAGGAAATGGACCCATACTTCACGTCCGTCGATGCGCAGTTCCATACCGTCGGGGTGTGTTTCGAGGATCTTGCATCGGAAGTCGGCCATCGATTGCAGCGAGAGGGTTTTGACGGTCGCCCGCGTGTTCTGCACCATGACCCGGCCGTTGCGATCGTCGATGTTTATCAGTGCGAAAGCCTCTTTCGGGAGATTGTCGAAGAAGAGTTTTTTTGCCCGGATATATTCGGCGAAAGTCTTGTGGTAGTCCAGGTGGTCATGGGTGATGTTCGAGAAGATGCCGCCCGTGAAATGCAGTCCCCGGATGCGCTCCTGCACGATGGCGTGCGAGGAGACCTCCATGAAGCAGTATTCGCACCCGGCTTCGACCATGCGGGCCATCATCTCGTTCAGGCGGATGGCGTCGGGGGTGGTGTGGGTCGATTCGATGCGTTCGGTGTCGATGCGGTAAACGACCGTCGAGATCAGGCCGACCTTGTAGCCCAAGCCCCGGAAGAGGTCGTAGAGCAGGGTGACGGTGGTGGTTTTGCCGTTGGTGCCCGTGATGCCGACCAGTTTGAGCTGACGGCTCGGGTCGCCGTAGAATGCGGCGGCCATGTCGGCCATCGCGGCGTTGGTATCCGCTACGACGACGTAGCAGACCGACGGGGCGAGGTGTTCGGGCAGCCGCTGGCAGACGACGGCTGCGGCACCGGCGGTGACGGCCGCGTCGATGTAGGCGTGCCCGTCGCTTTGGGTGCCGCTCACGGCGAAGAAGCAGTCCCCGGGAGCGATGCGGCGGGAGTCATACGCCAGTCTGCTCACACGTGTATCGGAGTTGCCTTCCACGCGGAGCACCTGTGTCGCCTTGATTAATTCTTGAATTTGTTTCATCTCTTTATTTGAGTGTTATGGTTACGGCTCCCCCGCGCGAGATCCGCGTGCCGGGAGCGATGCTTTGGTATTGGACGGAGCCTCGTCCCGAGAAGGAAACTCTGAGGCCCCGGCTTTCGAGCAGGAACAGGGCGTCTTTGAGTCCCATGCCTACGACGTTGGGCATCGTTTGGTCGTCCTGTGCGAGCGTCGAGATCGTGACGTTCGAGAGGGAGTCGATCCGTACCGTTCCCCAGCCTTTGCGGTCTTCGAACGAGGTGCGGGGCGAGAATTTGTCGGCGATGCGGCGGATCTGGGCGATGTCGCCGCCTTTGATTCGCCGGGGATAGTGTTTTTCCCCTGAATTTTCCGGCGAGAGATCCCAGTCGTGCTCCCGGTTGTAGAGGTAGGTGACGACTTTCTTGACCACCGGACCCGAGAGCGGGCCGCCGTAGTAGGATTTGCCGGCCTGCCGCTTGGTGTGGATCGTCGTGAGCACCGTGTAGCGAGGGTTGTGAGCCGGGAAGTAGGCGACCATGCTGCCGATGTAATAGCCGTCGCGGTAGCCGATTTTGTCGTCGGCGTATTGGGCCGTACCGGTCTTGGCCGCTACGGTGTAGAGGGTCGTGTCGCGGAAAAATCCAGCACCCGTACCTTCCGTGCCGACGCTTTCGAGAAGTTTGCGGACCTCACGCAGCGTACGTTCGGAGCAGACTTTATCCACGAGAGTCTGGGTTTTGAAGTGCTTGACCACGTCCCCGTCCCGACGCAGCTCCCGGACCAGAATCGGCGAGATCATCTTGCCGTCGTTGGCAATGGCGTTGTAGAGGGTGATGACCTGGATCGGGGAGAGTTTGATACGATAGCCGAACGAGCGGCGTACGAGCATACTGTTGGGGTCGGGCACCTCCTTCCAATCCTGAAAGAGCGGTTTTTTCTCGCCGAAAGCCTCCAGTCCGACGGTTTGGTCGAGGTGCAGCTTTTTCATGAAGTCGCTGTAACGCTCCTTGTTGTCGGCATAACGCTCCCAGATCGCCTTGGCGAAATAGACGTTCGACGACTGGGCGACCGCCGTGCGGAAATCCATGTCGTTGAATCCGGCGTGCGAATCCTGCACCCGGATGCCGCCGACCTTCACCACACGTCCGTTGCCCGTGTCGTAGGTCTGGTCCAGCGGCATATCCGCGTCGTCCAGCAACAGCAGCATCGAAGCCAGCTTGAAGGTCGAGCCCGGCTCCGTGTTACGCCCGATGGCGTAGTTCTCCCGCTCGGCGTATCCGCCGCCGGGGGTGCGCCCCAGATTCACGAGGGCGAGGATTTCGCCCGTGCGGACCTCCATCACGATCGTGGTGCCCCAGATGGCGTTCTGGGCTTCGAGCTGTTCGCGCAGGTAACGGTTCGCCACGTCCTGCACATCGAGATCGAGCGTCGTGACCACGTCCAGTCCATCGATCGGGTCGATGTTGTCGCCGTCCACGACGCGGCCGTAAAAACCCCGGGCGATGCGTTGGCGCGTGGCCCGACCGTCGCGGCCGGCCAACTCTTCGCGATAGACGGCCTCGATGCCGTAGTTGCCTCGGTCGCCGGTCAGTCCGATCGTGCGGCGCCCCAGTTCGCCCTGCGGATAGATGCGTTCGTCGCTTTCACGCAGGTTGTAAACCATGCCCATGTTCCAGTTCAGGAGCGGGTATTTGCGCAGGGTTTCCCATTCGGTGTAGTCGATGTCGCGGGGAAAGATTTGGACGGGAGTGTGGTCGCGCAGGGTATCGTAGAGTTTTTTCGGCACGAATTCCCGGTCCAAAATCCGGTCGATCCAGCGGGCGATGCGTCCTTCGGAGCGGGGAACGAGGGTGTCCTTGCGGTATTTTACCTGGTAGTGTTTGGCATGCTGCGTGCGGAACATGCGACGGTATTCGGCTGCGGATCTGTCGCCGAAATAGGCGGCAAGTAGTTTGGACAGCGAGTCGCTCTGTTCGTGGAACGTACGCACGGAGTCGAGCCCCGGGCTGCCGAAATCGAATTCGACGCGGTAGCGGAAGATCGAGGTGGCCAGCGGATCTCCGTCCCGCGTGAGGATGTTGCCCCGCTGGGCCGGGATGATCTGTTCGGTGAAGATGCGTCCGGCGAGCCGTTCGGCATTGTAGGCGACCTCCGAGCTGAAGAGCTGCACCCATACCAGACGTGCGAAGATGAGCAGTCCCGCCAGGATGAAGAGGATGTAGAGCAACCTCACCCGCAGCAGGATGTCGCTTTTGATGCGCGATTTTTCCGGTTTCATCTTGCTCATCAGTCGTCGAGAATTTCACCCGGAACGACCGGGTCGTACAAGTCGATGCCCCGTCGGCGCAGCTCTTCGAGGATGGCCGAGTGGGTCGTATGGCGGAAACGCTGCTCCTGAAGGCGCGTCGAGCGCTCGCGCAGCATCTGGACCTCGCGGTAAAGCCGCGAGTATTTCATGTCGAGGTGCAGCGCCGTGAACATTACGAAGATGCTGACGAAAAACATCGCGGCGATGCAAATCATGTAACGATAGTATTCCGAGGCTCCTTTCCGAACCAGAATATTGCCCGAAAAGAGGAGCCAGAAGATGTTCGAGCGGCGGCGCTCCTCCTTGCGCTGCTCCTCCTGCCGGGCCTCCTCTTCGGCCTGCTCCCGCTCCCGGTCGGCACGAATTTCCTCGTCGGCTTCGCCGCTCTGCACGCGCAGCACTTCGCGCCGGATGCGGCGGGCGAGCTCTTCCTCCCGCTCCCGGGCGGCACGCTCCTCGTCGGTGACGGGGTCGAATTCGTGGTCGTTGTATTTCATGTCGGTCGGAAACGGTTATTGGCGTACGATTTTGGCAGCGGCTCGCAGTTTGGCCGAGCGCGAACGCGGGTTGCGGACGAGCTCTTCCGAGGAGGGAGTGACGGCCTTGCGCGTAATGATTTCGAACGGCGTTTCGGGCTTGCCGAAGAAATCCTTTTCGATGCGCCCCTCGAAATTGCCGCTGCGCAGGAAGTTCTTCACCAGCCGGTCTTCGAGCGAGTGGTAGGAGATCACTACCAGCCGTCCGCCGGGGCGCAGCACCTTGAGGCTCTGTTCCAGCGCCATTTTGAGCGCTTCCATTTCTCCGTTTACTTCGATGCGCAGGGCCTGGAACAGCTTGGTCAGGAATTTCGATTCGTCCTTTTTCGGGGTACAGGGCGCTACGGCCGCAACCAGGTCTGCGGTGGTCAGGATCGGCTGCGCGGTCCGTGCGCGGACGATGCAGGCGGCGACTTTCCAGGGGGTGTCGATTTCGCCCCAATCGCCCAGGATGCGGGTCAGGGCGTCGGCGTCGAGCGTGTTCACCAGGTCGGCCGCCGTGCCTCCTCCGCGCTGATTCATCCGCATGTCGAGCGGTGCTGAACCCCGGAACGAGAATCCCCGTTCGACGGCATCGAAATGGTGGGACGACACGCCCAGGTCGGCCAGGATACCATCGACCCGGGTTACTCCGTGCAGCCGCAGGGCGCCCCGCATGAAGCGGAAGTTGCTTTCGACGTAATGGAAGCGGCTGTCTTCCGGGCAGTTGTCCCGGGTATCCCGATCCTGATCGAAGGCGTAAAGACGTCCCCGGTCGCCCAGTGCCGACAGGATGCGGCGCGAATGTCCGCCACCGCCGAAGGTGAGATCGACATAGGTTCCTGCAGGATCGATGTCGAGCAGTCGGACGGACTCTTCGAGCAGGACGGGCGTATGATAGACGGAGGTCATTTGGCTTCGATATATATTTAGGGTGTAAAGTTAGACAATTTGCAGGGAAAAATCGTTATCTTTACCGAAGAAAAAACGGTTGAGAACGGTCGTACTCCGGAAGGCCGGGGTGTCCCGCTTCCGGGATCTCCCTGTACCGATGCGGAGTTTCGATTGGAAATCCGAGCGTAGGTGCGATAGGTGCAAATCGGGCGTCGTACGACTTTCGACCGATAATTAAAAGGGTTACGTTATGCCGAAAATAGATGTCGATGCCGTGCTTGCGGCAAAGGCTCCCCGGATCGCCCGATGGGTGCCGGGATTCGTTATCCGCTGGCTCAAGCGCACGATCCATCAGGACGAAATCAACTATATTCTGGATGAGTATTCCGCGCTTCCTCCTCAGCAGTTTATCCAGGCTTGTTTTAAGTTCTGGGGAGTGACCTATTCGGTCGAAGGGCTCGAAAATCTCGATCCGAAGGGACGGTATCTCTTTGCGTCGAACCATCCTTTCGGGGGAATGGACGGTATGATGCTGGCCGACGAGCTGGTCGGATATTTCGGCGATGCGCGGGTGATCGTGAACGATTTGCTGATGCACGTCGAGCCGCTGCGACCGCTCTGGATTCCGGTGAACAAGCACGGTTCGCAATGCGGGGAATACCTGCGCAGGTTCGACGAAGCTTTCGCAAGCGACTGTCCGATTCTGACCTTCCCGGCCGGGCTTTGTTCGCGCCGTCGGCAGGGGGTGGTGTCCGATTTGCCGTGGCGTTCGAATTTCGTCAAGCGGGCGGCGGCGTCCGGGCGCCGGATCGTGCCGGTTTTCGTCGAGGGCGAACTATCCGATTTCTTTTACCGCCTTTCCAATTTTCGGACGAAGATAGGTATCCGGTTCAATATCGAGATGCTCTATCTGCCCGACGAGATGTTTTCGCAGAAGGGAAAACATTTCCGGATACTGGTCGGGGAGCCTGTTTCGACGGACGAGCTGGTCGAATGCGGATCGTGGCAGCAGCGGGCGGATTACGTACGCGAAAAGGCGTATTCTTTGGAAAAAAAGTTGCGTGCCGAAGCAAAACACGGATAAATTGTTTAGTTTTGCTCTAAATTTAACAGCATGGAACCCATCATAGAGCCTGTAAGCCGAAGTCTGTTGCTCGCGGAATTGACCCCTGAACGCAAGGTCCGAAATACGAACAAGGCTTCGAATGAAATCTATATTTTCGATGCCGCCGAATGCCCGTCCCTGCTGCGGGAGATCGGACGCCTGCGGGAGGTCGCCTTCCGGTCGGCGGGGGGCGGAACGGGGCTCGCCGTGGATATAGACGAGGAGGATCTCGCCGGCGACGGTTATTACCAGTTGATCGTCTGGGACCCTGCGGAGCAGGAGATCGTGGGCGGTTATCGCTTTATCGTCTGCACGTCGGAAAATCCCCGGCATCTTTCCACTGAACATTATTTCACCTTCAGCGACAAATTCCGCAAGGAATACCTGCCCTATACCATCGAACTGGGGCGTTCGTTCGTACAGCCTTCCTATCAGTCGCGCGGCAATTCGAAGAGTATCTATGCGCTGGACAACCTCTGGGACGGTTTGGGGGCGCTTGTGGTGCTGAATCCCAAGGTGAAATACCTTTTCGGCAAGGTGACGATGTACGCTTCGTACAAGGCTATGGCACGCAATGCCCTGATCTGGTTCCTGCGCCGTTATTTTCCCGATCCCGATCATCTGGTGGCGGGTAAAAATCCCGTGCAGCTCGATTTGGACGATCCCTATTACGAGCATTTTTTCACGGGCAAGACCTATGAGGAGAATTACCGTATCCTGATCCAGCGCATCCGCGAGTTCAACGAGAACATTCCTCCGCTGATCAATGCCTATATGAATCTCTCGCCTACGATGCGGGTGTTCGATACGGTAATCAACACCGATTTCGGCGGTGTGGAGGAGACGGGTATTCTGCTGACCATTCCGGACATTTATCCCGAGAAAAAACAGCGTTATATGCGTTGGCAGGGGTGGCGTGAAAACCTCAAGCAGCGCCGGGAACATTTCCGCCTCCGCCTGCAGGAGCATCTCTCGCGTATCGGGAAAAGATGGGAAGTGTAGTCGAGCCGGATTTTCCCGGGTCGGATGTCTTATTTTGATAAAATTACGCCTTTTCGGTGTAATTTTTTTGTTTATGGATGCGGAATTTCTCGAAAAATTGTAATTTTATAGAGAAAAGAGAAGTTTGTATGCGTACAAGATTGGTAGTGTCTTTTTTTATCTGTTTTTTGCTGCAGGCATGCTCCGGAGCTTCGACGACGAAGACGAATGGAGTGTCGAACACATCGGGAAACGATCAGGCCGGATGTATCGCCTTGGATACGATCGGCATCGATGGTGCGGTCGAGAAGTTCGTATGGAACGAAGAGGATGGAATCGGCTTCTTAATTCAGGATAATAGCTATTTGGACTTTATTAAATCGTCTTTCACATCGAGGCCGGTGTTTGCTATGCAGGCTGCTGACGGTCGAATAACCTATTCGACGGAGGATTTGATGAAAGAGATGTGGCCGAAAGAGCGGATCGAGGATCCTGTTTCGGTCGTAGCTTGGCGACCGTATGGATTTGCGTTACAAGAGGACGGGAGTTTTTTTCTTCCGGTCGGTGTGGCGCAGTATGATGAGAAGGGGTGCCGGAGCGTGCCTATGCTCGGCCGGTACCGGGGAAATCTGGCTGAAATGACACTCGATTTCGAAAATATGTTCTCCGCTGTGGAGTTGCGATTGAGGAAAGACAGCTTCGCTCTCGAACCGATTAAGGTGAAACAAGTTATTTTGCAGGGAAACGACGGTGAAATTCTGGCAGGATCGATCAAGGTGGTAGCCAGTAGGCAGGAGCTGCCCGACAGTGTGTGCGAAGAGAGGAAAGTCAGTCCTTGCGTCGTATTGGATTGCGGATCGGGGGTGGAGCTGACGGAAGAATCGACCTCTTTTTATCTGCCTGTACTGCCTGTGGAGTTTCGCCGAGGGTATTCGTTAACGGTCGTGACGGATCGTGACAGCGGGAATATGTTCAGGATTCAATGCGGTGGCAAATTCCCCGTAAGATTGAAAAAAGGTCGGATATACCGTGCGGCGGATACGATTGTTCGCCCGGCGTATCTGCAATACATGATTCCCGATCCCAATTTCCGGGCTTATCTTTTGGAACAGGGGTATATCGAAGAGATCGGCGAAAACGGGAGCCGGGTCGTAGTAACACCTGCCGGTCGGGCTGCGACGAAGATAGATTGTTCGAGGCGGGGTATCGCTTCCTTAGCAGGAATCGAGTATTTCCCGCTGTTGGAGGAGTTGAATTGCTGTATGAATATGATATCGACGTTGGATTTGACGCAGAATCCTCGTTTGGTAAAGTTGGATTGTTCGGGAAATTGTCTTAAATCCTTGGATGTAAGCCATAATTCGGTGCTAATGGAGTTACGGTGCATGTTGAATGAGCTGGTGGCATTGGAAACGGATCGGAATCCGAAGCTGACTGTTTTGCATTGTGCATTTAATCGCTCGTTGAAAGCGTTGGATGTGACTGGTAATCCCCTGTTGAAAGAGTTGGTGTGCACGGAAAACAGTCTGTCGAGTTTGGATGTGTCGCATAATTTGGAACTGAAAAAACTTATGTGCGGAAATGGTTTTGTCAAAAAGAACCGTTTGGAAACCCTGGATGTTAGTAAAAATACCAAACTCGACACGTTGGAATGCTCGGGCTGTTGGCTGAAAACCTTGGATGTCAGTCGGAACCGGGATTTGATATATTTGAATTGCAGTAGAAATGAATTGGAGCGTCTGAATCTCGGCGCTGTTCCGAATTTGAAGGAATTGGATTGTCCCATGAATAAATTGAGCCGACTGGACGTATCTCGTTGCAAGGCTCTGACATGGATTTCGTGCGACAGGAACTCGCTCTCCTCGTTAGATGTATCCCACAACCGGTCGTTAAATTGGCTGTCGTGTGGTGAAAATTTGCTTACTACGTTGGATGTGTCGCATAATTCGGTGTTGGAAACGTTGTGGTGTAATGACAACCAATTGACTACGTTGGATCTTTCGGGAAATCCGATTTTGAGAAAGCTGTATTGTTGCAATAACCGGTTGTCCTCTTTGGACTTGAGTAAAAATAAATTCTTGGAACCGAGGAATGTGTCCGATCACGGGAACTGTTTCCCGGAGGAAGAGGGTTCGATTGTGGTTAATTCCTGCTGTTTCTGAAAAATGAAAAAGAGGCCGACCCAAAAGAGATTTTTTGAGGTCGGTCTCTTTTTCTTTATATAAA
>OIAX01000568.1_pt1 | contig 12320 bp, 11 predicted proteins | sample 1580821 | NCBI WGS metagenome assembly OIAX01 (sample SAMEA3882524, study PRJEB24775) | human gut metagenome | biome: human-associated habitat; feature: intestine environment; material: feces | place: Netherlands | collected 2009/2010 | reverse complement strand
TACTTCGTATATTATAGCTAACCTTTTCTTACCGCCCTTCCCCCTCCACCACCCATATTATAATTATTAAATTATTATTTGTCAATATATATTATAAAAATTATATATATATTTTTATAATAATAATTAAAAAATATATTGACAAATAATAACTGTATAGTATAATATATTATATAATATTATTATAGAAGACATACTAAAACAGTAGGAATAATATATTCAAAAATAATTAAAAATAATAAAGATCTTTGTTGACAAACAAGGTCTTTGACGATATAATAGAACAGGAGGAATATTTTTCAATGGAGGAAAATTTTAACGCTTTATTTGACTTAGAAATATTTTCTTCTGAGTATGAGTGTTTATGTGGAAGTACAGATATAGATGCTTTAATTTGCTTAGAAGAAAGATATATCAAGTTTGTTTGTAATGAATGTGGAATCAATGAAGTTCTGTATTTTTAATATAGAATAGGGAAATTTGGTATTTTTACCAAGAAATTTAAAATTAAATCTAAGTTGACAAGAAAGGACGTACCGTGATCGTTATTAAGAGAGACGGAAAAAAAGTTCCTTTTATCAAAGGAAAGATTACAGCCGCTATTATAAAAGCTTTTTATGAAGTAGATTCTGAAATTAAAACAGAATCAAGTAAAATAGCAATTAATATCGGCAATTACATCGAACAACTCAACAAAAAAGAAATTTCTGTGGAGGAAATTCAAGATATTGTTGAAAAAAAATTAATGTCAACAAACAGAAAAGATGTTGCCAAAGCATATGTAAAATATCGTTATTTACATAATCTTGCAAGAGATGATTATGAAACACTTATGAACGCTATTGAATCTAAATTAATGGCAAAAGATGTTCAGAATCAAAATGCAAATATTGATGAAAAAAGTTTTGGCGGACGTGTGGGAGAAGCAACAGACTATGTTATGAAAGAGTTCGCTCTGAAATATTGTATGTCTGAACTTTCTGCACGAAATCATCTTGAAAATGAAATTTATATTCATGATCTTAATTCTTATGCAGTTGGTCAATCAGGCCCTCACTATCAGTAATGATAATGAGAATTCTCTTGAATTGCGGGAACTTCTTTAAAGACTTATAAACTACAATAGATAATCATGAAATAAAGATAAACTATGACAGTCAACAATTATAAGCATTAGAAAATCCGCATCCAAATTTCGAATAGAAATAGGTTCAACGACTAAGTACCTATGAGTATAGGACAGTAGGAGATTGCCATGCACAAATGGTAAAAGATATAGTCTATGCTTTGTAGAAATACAAAGAAAAAATTATTTATTTATATAATTGATTTATGTAATAGATAATTTCTTTATATATGTAACGAATATATGAAGTAATAAAACAGATGCATAACTGCCTAAGTATCCCGTTTGATGATTTGTTAGCAAAGGGATTTAATACTCGACAAACAGATGTTCGTCCTGCACAATCAGTGAATACAGCTTTTCAGTTAGTAGCTGTGATTTTTCAATTACAATCTTTAATGCAGTTCGGCGGTGTTGCCGCGACTCATATTGACTGGACAATGGTTCCATATGTCAGAAAAAGTTTTATTAAACATTGGAAGACAGCATGTGAATATATTGATCCAACTTGCAAAATTATTCCTACAGAAGATGATTCTATTGATTCTAATGAATATAAATCATATAAAAAAATATATGATTATGCATTAGATATGACAAAAAAAGAGATAGATCAAGCTGTTGAGGGGATGTTCCATAATTTAAATACTTTACAATCAAGATCGGGGAACCAGCTATTAGTGAGTGGCTGTATTATATAGAAATATATAATAAAGAATCGGGCAAAATCGGTAGAAATCTAATAAATCCCATTAAGAAATTAGAAAATACCGAGATAACTAATGTCTTAACAAGCATTAGTATTGTAACGCATAGACATTGAAACTTTTTATAAGAATATAATATGTCCACGAGTGTCCGACACCGTATACAAGGTGAAAATGTATGCTGAACTCGTCTGAATTGACAGACTTAAAAGAAGGTGACTTCGAGAATCAAAAGATAAAAAGCTTTTGAGATAACAAATTTGACCGTTTACCTCGATTAATTATGGAACATGCACCTTGACTGAGGGAAGAATGATAACTCAGTCAATTTTGGAGACTTCTATTAAAGGTATCGGAAAGCTGAATCGAACCAGCGTATTCCCTTGTCAGATCTTCCAGTGCATGAAAGGTGTAAATCGGAATCCAGAAGATCCAAATTATGATTTATTTCGCTTAGCATTAAAGTCAACAGCGCACAGATTGTATCCAAATTACAGCAATGTAGATTGGAGTACAAACGCAGGATATGATGTTAATGATCCGAAAACTTACGTATCTACAATGGGATGCAGAACTTACAATGGATATGATATTAATGGATTAGGACAGTTAAAGGATGGCAGAGGAAATATTGCACCTGTTACCATTATTTTGCCTGTATTAGCTATGCAAGCAAAAATTAAAGGTGGTGATATTGTTGCGAATTTCATGGAAATTCTTGATACAAAAATTCATGAAGCAAGAGACATGCTGATTGAACGCTTTGAATGGATTTGTTCTCAATCCGCTGATTCTGCTAAATTCATGTATGAAAATAATTTGATGGCGGGATATGTCCCAGAAGAAGGAATTCGAAGTGCTTTAAAACATGGAACGCTCGTAGTGGGTCAGTTGGGATTGGCTGAAACTTTGCAAATTTTAATTAATTGCGATCATACCACAAAGGCTGGAATGGAATTAGCAAAAGAAATTGAACAAAAGTTCAAAACTTTATGTGCTCAATTTAAAGAAGAAGAACATTTAAACTTTGGTGTTTATTTTACCCCTGAACATAAAATATAATGTCTGCGGGGGCTGATATAGCAATATATCATGAAAAAACTGCTTAAAACGGTGAACTTGTAAAAGAATACCGTGCTAAATTTATTGTTTAACTATCTGTGGAGTACAATATAAATGAGTAATTATATCAAAACATTACCCAAGGATGCACAACAAGTAAAAAATGCTTTAAATTGGGTTTCTCCTGATGGAAAGTTGTATGGACAGGAAACAAGAAAAAATAAAAATTATGGAAAATATTTTCAATATGCAACTACAATAAATAAACATAATGGATATGTTTATGCTCCAATTAAATATATTATGAATGATAATTCATATCAATTAAGACAACGAAGATTGCATATCGTAATTGCTGAAACTCTTATTCCTAATCCATTGAATCTTCCGATAGTAGGGCATAAAAATAATATTAAAACACAAAATGATATAGAAAATTTATATTGGACTACTTATAAAGAAAATACTCAAAAAGCATTTGACGATGGGTTAATTGTGAATAATAAAGGTTATCAAGATTCACAATCTCTGCCTGTAGTGATGTTTGATACCTACACAAACAAAGAAATAGGCAGATATGGAAGTGCTACTCAGGCGGCAAAACAAACAAAAATTACACTCAACACAATTTTGAGACAATGTAAATATAAAAAGCCTGTCAGGAAACCTTTTTATTTTCGGTTTCAATCAGATCCAATGATTACACCTCCTCCTGTTGTTGTTCAATACGATTATGAAACAAACAAGGAAATTGGCAGGTATTATAATATCGCTGAAGCAACAAGACAAACAGGAATAAAAGAATCTGTAATTTCATATCAATGCAATATGAGGAAAAAACCTTCTTACAGATCAAAAAGTAATACTTATTTTCTTTTTTTAGATAAACAATAATAAATGTGTAGAGACTATCGAAATCTGATAAAGTAAAGTAGAGTAGCGAAAGCGAAAGAGCAGTTACGTATGAAAAATACGATAAAAATATAGTCCAAATAAAAAACGGCAGAAAACTTATGTTTTACAGCAATGAAAAAATTCCAAGAAAAATATGGAAAGATACCAAATGTTTCAGAAAATGACTTCTTTACTAATAGTATACACGTACCTGTATGGTCAAACAGGCCCTTATTTATAGAAATATAAATAAGAATTCTCTTGAATTGCGGGAACATCTTTAAAGATTTGCAAACTACAATAGACGATCATGAAATAAGGATAAACTATGAATGTTTTAAAAATTGCAAGTATTAGAAAATCCGCATCCAACTTCTGAACAGGAAGAGGTTCAACGACTAAGTCCCTATAAGTATAGGGCAGTAGGAGATTGCCATAGAAATATGGTAGAAGATATAGTCTATGCTTTACAGAAATGTAAAGAAAAAATTATTCATGATGTAAAATATTTTTTATAAAATGTATTGACATATGAAATATTTTATGATATAATAACCGTAGAGTATTTATATCACACTCAATGCATTATATATTCAAAATATGGATAATTTCTTTATATATGTAACGAATATGTAAAGTAATAACACAGATGAATGTACGCCATTTGAAAAAATTGATATTGAATCGCAATTAACAAATTATTCAAATGCAGGATGTATAACCTATGTTGAATTAGATAGTAGTGTAATCCATAATATTGATGCTCTGGAAACATTAGTAAATTATGCAATGGATAAAGATATCCCTTATTTTGCTATTAATGTTCCGAATGATCAATGCATGGATTGTGGAAATACAGGGGAAATAAATGAAAAATGCCCTGTTTGTGGAGGATCAAATATTAAACGCTTAAGACGCGTCACAGGGTTAATCAGTTAGTGATAAGCCCTTCAATGCCGTAAACCTATTAATAATAGGATTTCTTTAATTGGACACTTATTAGTGTCAGAAATAAAATAATGATTAAAGAGGTATCAAGGGATGAATAAGACAAATTCAAATCTTGAGTTTCGGAAAATTAAATCGTTAAATTATCTGTATGAAATAAACGAAAATGGAACTATTTTTAGAAATGTTAAGTCTAAAAAACAATTAAAAATAAAGTTAGATTTTCATCATTCAGATAAAGGATATTATGTTACTTTTGTACATTTAGGCGGAAGAAAAAATTCTAAAGTTGTTCGTTGTATGATACATCGAATTGTAGCGGAGTGTTGGCTTGGTGATATTCCAGATGGAATGGAAGTCGATCACAAAGATAGAAACCCACACAATAATGACTGGCACAATTTAAGATATGTAACTAAAAGTGAACAAATGCGGAATAGAGATCATACAAATATAAGTAAGATCGGAGCGTTGAATTTACAAAAGGCAAGAGAAGCACGTGCAATTCATGTAACTATTAAAGGACTTAATGAATGTATTTCTTTTAATAGCAAGTCTGAGTGTTCCGATTATTTGAGTAAAAAATATAATAAGACAAAAGCACAAATCGCATGGAAATTAACAAAAGAAAGAAAACATATATATGATTACGATATATTTTACCGAAATGCAGAGACTGGACACGGCGGCTTTACGGAGCAAGGAACAGTCCATCGAACAGATGATTTAACTAATGATTACACCACTGCGTTCAATTTAGGAAAGCAAGAGGAAGTAGAAAAAAGAGTTAAACATGTAAAGATTATTAAATAGAGGGGACAATATGAACTTTGAACAAATTGCAGTTTGTTCTGTAGAAAATGGATTGGGCATGAGAGTGTCCTTATATGTTTCGGGATGCAAATTTCATTGTAAGAACTGCTTTAATCCTGAAACATGGGACTTTCATCACGGAAATTTATTTACAACAGAAACAGCTAAAATAATTAAAGAAAATTTGTCTCTTCCGTACATTTCAGGGTTGTCTCTTTTAGGTGGAGATCCCCTTTGGCAAGACAATCAAGGAATTGAACAACTTATTGAATTAGCAGAATTCACACAATCAATCAATAAAGATGTTTGGATGTGGACAGGATTTTTGTGGGAAGATATTTTCAATAATAAAGAAAATATCTTAAAACAAGAATTAGTAAAAAAATGCTCTGTTGTTGTTGATAGTCTTTACGAAGACACAAAAAAAGATTTGTCAATAGCTTTCCGAGGAAGTAAAAACCAAAGAATTATTGATGTGAAAAAATCTTTAGAAAAAAACAAAGTTATAACATTGAATGAAAAATTTGATTTTTTATAACTTTGTAATTTTAATCAGTTTTAACAAATGGATGTGTTTGTGAGAATTTTATTAAATGTAAAAATTTTCATAATTTAATGTATATTATAAAAATGTTATTTTTTTAATAATATATAAAAATAATAATATAGAAAATTATGAAAAGAATGTAAAAAATAAATTTCCAATTATTGGAAATACAACCGAAATAATTTTGGTCTATGATAATTCTCACCAAAAATATTTCGGTGAATGAACACAAACACGAAAAATATTTCGGTAATTTTGTACTTAAAATTCTTATTTTATGTACAAAATTATTTTAGAAATTTAACAAATATGTATAAAACTTGTGAGTATTTGTGCTGAGTCAAATATGATTAGGCACAAATACTCACAATATGGACAGTAATTAATATTATTCCAATATCACTATAATACTGGCGTAATATCTATAATATTGATGTACATTTAGTATCAAATTAATACATAAAATAAGAATTGTATTAACAAAAGGATTCTTATGATACTAAATTCTCAATATAAAAATAGCAGTTCTTTTCCAATGGATATAAAATTAAATGGGAAAGATGCTCAATTAAATAAAGATTTTATCGCTCCAAGTGAAATAAATGCACAACTATATTCGCCTACAGGAACGCCAATCCAAAGTGATAGAAATATAGTTCTTTCATGTGCAAACAACATGTTATTTTTAACATATAATGCATTTGCGATTAGTTATTCAGAAAATGGTATTTATTGGGAAAGGGCATCTATACCTTCTATAACAGGCATAATTTATAGTAAGATTTTTTATGCAAGAGGTAAATATTTTACAGTGGTATATAATAGTATGGAAGATTATGTCATATTATTATATTCATCCAATGGAAAAAACGTGGAGCCAAAAAACTACTAATGTTACAAACGGTGATTATTTATATTTTTATATAGATGAAAAAGTTGCTATGATTATGCATGGTGCAGGTCTGTTTGTGAGTTATGACTCAGATATACTGAATACAAATTGGAAAAAAATATCAACTATTGCACCACAAGTAGTTGTTCCATATGATGATTCTTCTTGGCTTCTTGCGTCTCAAACTAATTTATATTGGATGAGCGATTCAAGTGGTTTATCTACAATTCCATTAGAAATTAAAAGTAGAGGAAATTTTGTAAATCTTGTTGGTGAGATAAATACAAATGTTTTTTTGATGTGTTTTCAGAAAGGATATTATATTATTGAGGATGCATCAGATAAAGGTACAGTAAAATTTATTTCATTCGGATCAAGTTCATCCGATAACATAACAGATATTGGATGTTTAAATAATTATTTTCTATTAATAACTGATAAACAACCTCTTTCAGTTTACTATAGCAGGAATATATCTCCTTCAAATTGGGATGGATTTTCTATATCAAAATCTTTTTATTTATATCATTGTGCTTGTTCCTATGATACTTTTTATGGATATAGAGCAGATGACGGAAATGATAATTATTTAATAAAAATTCCATGCGGAGAAGCAATTACTGTCACATATAAATAAAAAATGTACATAAAATATGTATTTTATGTATAAAATTATAACATATGATAAATAATCATTTTTTATGTTAATATGAGTAAAAAATTATTATATAATTAATTTATTATTATTTTTTATTAATAAAAACATTATGTATAGCGTAGTAAAATATGTATGTTTATTAAAATACATATTTTAAAAACTTAGGAATAAAACAATATATGATAAATAATACAATTGTATATGGAAATAAAAATTTTCCTATAGATGTTAATTTGAATGGTAATACATCTGTAGAAATTTCGAAAAAGACTTATGATAATATTATTACGTCTTTTGAGGAATCATTAAAAATCACACCTATATTTGAAGATTTTTATAATGTGCAAAAATTTAGCTGGGCAAATGATAAATTATTTTTATCTACAGATGGAAGTTCTCAAACAACATCCAATTATGTGTCCGATGATGGACTGCATTGGAAAGCCTTGAATATTTACGACAGCTACCAATCTTATTTTAGTGATGTTTATTATCATCAAAATTTAGGATTGTATATTCAAATGAAAAATATAAGTGGAACTGCACAAATATTAAGTTCTGAGGATGGAATTACTTGGGAAAAAGATGATTTAAGGATCTCTTCACCTATCGCTTTTGCTGTTAATAATAATGGAAAGACTTGTATTTTTTCAACAAATAATAAAATATATTACACAACAGGTGATCCACGAAATAGTGATACGTGGCGGGCATCAAAGTCAACAGATGTAACAGCTTTAGATTTAATTTTTCCTGTACCAGAAAAAATTAAAACATTTATAGCTACAAAAGCATCAACTGTATATTATACTGTAAGTGGTGGGATTTATTTTTATGACGCAACTATAGATTCTTCAGCGAACCCACAAGGCTCTATAATCAAAGGTTTTGCCTGCGGCGATTCTGGAATCTTAATTATTGTATTTCAGAATGGAATTTTATATGCAAAAAATAATTCTTATTCTGGAACTTGGAAATATACTTCTTTCGGAAGTAACAGAATTCAAGATGCATTTTATGCTAATGGTATGGTAGTAGTTTTAACGAACGAATCTCAATCAAACATATATTATTGTAAAACAGATAACAATTTTGGAACTTTTACAAAATATAATAATCTGGGAGAACATTATACACCAAATCATGGTAGTGGTTTTTTTGATAAATTTATCTTTTGTAATCCATCAAATGGGCCGTATATATATAGTATTCCATGGGGAGATGTGGTCAAAGTAACTTACAAAGAAAAGTAAGAAATATAATATATAATTAATTTAAAAAATATAAATATAAAAAGAAGCAAGAATTTGAAACTGTACATAAAATTTTGATTTTAAGTACAATTTACAATTCTTGCTTCTTTTATTATATATTATAAAAGATCAGTGAATTTATATTAAGTTATTTTTTGTTAATGCAAAAAATAAACAATCAAAAACAAAGACTGTCATTATGTTTTTTCGATGAGTTATTAAAATCAAAATTTTTTAAACAAAAGGATATAAAAAATGATTGTTAATACTCAATATAATTCAAATAAGTCATCGTTTACGTTTGATGATATTAAATATAATATACAAAAAAATAATGAACTTGTATCAGTAATAGGTGTTGGTAATGGAGAATATTATAATTTAGTGCAAACAAAAAATAATGTATTTATAATACCTCGATATCAGGGATATATGTACCTTATTACTCCACAAGGAACAGTACCAATTATGGAACTGGGCACACCAAACAATGGTTGGAACATTGCGTCAGAATGCTCTCGTTTTGATCACCAAGGTTCTGTTTTTTTATTTACAGATAAAAACGGGAATGAATATATTATTGAAGCAAAAAATCAAATTGATTTATATAACATCCAGTCAAATGCAATAATACATTTAGATGCTCATTGGCAATCTCTTGGTGGAACCATTGTAAGCATTGATAGTACAGGGTATATTGTTTGTTTAGCAGATAAAAAAAATATTAAAATATTAAAAGCAAAGAAAGATGGAACATGTACACAATTATTATATTATACTTATTCTACAACAGCAAGCGAAGTTGTATGTGCGGCAGGTAATAATAAAATTATTGTAGCCGCAGGAGAGCTGTATAAAAAATCCGATGTAAATCAATATCAGTACGTTGTACAAGTATTTGTAATAGATCAAGATAATTTAACAACACCTCCAACAGAAATCACACTACCTACTCCATTATCAGGGAATTTGACATATAGATTGTATTCTTTATATTTTGATCATTTTGCAAATAAATTTGTTATAACATATGGAATAAATAATCGTTCGCATTATATAGCAACATCTACAGATGGGGAAACATGGAAATATAAATCAATAAATTATAACCGGGCGCACGAAAGCAACAACAATATTGCATTTGATCAGAATTTTTATTATATGCCTGATTATCAAGTAGAAAATTATTATAAATATGATAAAAATTTAAATCAAATTGGTAGTAGAACAAAAATTCCATTTATTGAAGATCAAACAAGTGGAACGTGTGGATATACAGATAATACTTTCTATGTTTTTCCTTCTACGACTATAGTAAAAGGTATTATTGGTATGAGACAACAAGATTTTATTACAATTAATAAAGAATTTTAATTTCATTTATACATGAATTTGCTAAAAAAAAGGTATTATAAATAAATTATAATACCTTTTGTATCTATTTATGATTGGATCATATAGAAAGTTCCTAAATTTGTACCCGCACTAATCTGACTGCTCCCACAGGCAAGCCCGTAGGGTTCTGATTGCCAAGTGTAGCTTGTAATCGTACACCATTTTCAGGCTTTGGAGTTACAAGTGTAAATCTGTTTGAATCAGGACTTTCATTACTAAGCAGTCCTACGACCACATTAGCAGTAAATTTCTGTCTTGCGACAAGGAAGTACAGTCAATCTCCCTAACATTTAGTTGTTAAGTTACTTTAATTCCACTGTTTAGTATTTTGATATGATTAGCCTTAATCCATGCGATTAGGGCCTTTTCTTTGTCATAGCACCTGCCAAAATCTGTAATACATTTATCTTTGTCTATATTTTGCGTTCTGTAGTCGTAACAATAGAGCAAAAATGATGAATACCAATCTCTTTGTACCAATGTTTCGTCTCGCAGTCTGTATAGCCTATCAGACAGCTTTTTCTTAATGTAGTCATCTGCCGTGTGGTCGTATTGGCTTGCCCTATAATTATTCGGAACTTCTATATATGTTCCGCCTGTGATTTTGAATTTTTTTTCAACAGTAGTTTGAAATCCAGACGGACAACGATTCTTTATAGATTTGCCAAAACGCTTTTTCTTATTAAATTTGCCCTTGCTATTAACAGTAGTCTTCTTAGCTCGTTTCATCAGTTTGCTTGCATTTTTAGGTTCTGTGACGAATGTATCTCCAAGACTTCGCAGATAGTTAGCATCTTCGTTTATTGCAAGTTGTCTGTTTACTGCATTTACACGACATAATTCAGCATGTTTGGCTTTCAGCTTCTTGTAGTGATTAGAATATTTCCAAGTCTTTTTACCTTTCTTGATAGTGCCGTTAGGATTGTAATTCTGTGGGTTGGTTGCCCGTCTACTCCTGTCCATAGCACGATAATATAAGCGTTCTTTGCGTTCAGAAGTCTGAATACTGTTACCACGCTCTGATAGATTCTTCAGTCCGACTTCAGTATCAGAAGTATAGGCAACTGTCTGTGTTCCTATATCAGCACCTATCATGCCTTTCCCGTATTTATGTCTTGGATTGCCGAATTTATCATATTTAGGCTTAGCTTTGCCTTCTATTGTCAGATGCAGATATACTCTGTACTTACCTCTTATCAACCTTGGAACAAGAGTAGCATAGCAAGGTCTGTAAGTATCTATACAACAGGCTTCTTCTATAAGAGTATTGACAGCGTCAGCATCCATCTTGTCAGAATTCTCAAGATAAGACAAAACGGCGTTAGCTTCATCAGACTGAAACCTGTCATTGACTTGAATCCCGAATTGCATCTTTTTAAGTTTGAATCGAAGTTTACTATCCTCAACAAACATCGGAATGCCACGATCTATCTGTTTTGCTCTAATACATGGTAATTTTCCGTATTTTGAAAGATGTATAGTCTTACCGTTATCATAAAGACATTTTTCCATGCCTCGCCATATATCTTCGGCTTTTGTGAGAGCAAACACCGCATCTATACTGTATTTCTTGCCTATAGGGATCATAGATGTCCTGCAAAAATTCCATGTAACATTATAAGATTTTTGCATATCGTTGAGCTGGTTAGCGATAGCCTTACGTTTGTCCTTATCCTTAGTGTTGCCGTACAGTTTTAGTAGTTTACGATATTTCTTGGTACGCATGAGCTGGTCGTAATTCTTTCTCATAAGACTAACAAGCTCGTTGCCAGCTTTGCGGATTTTATCAGAAAGAGCTATGACTTTCAGAACATCAGGATAAGGCATATCAGTTTCTACAACTAAGATATGCCTATCAGAAAGTTTATGATATTGTTTCAGAAGTTTTTTGTATTTTTCGTCATTCATGATTTTTCTGTTCTTCGATGTATTTCTTTACTGTAGCTTCACTTATATGACCTACAGTAGATTTGAACCTCTCATGGCTAAAGCCACGAGATTCTTGGGAACTCCATTCTACTAAAA